>Ga0187893_10009864_pt1 | contig 14506 bp, 14 predicted proteins | sample MA1701074metaG_FD_139574 | JGI IMG/M metagenome (GOLD analysis project Ga0187893, IMG submission 139574) | White microbial mat communities from a basaltic lava cave in the Kipuka Kanohina Cave System on the Island of Hawaii, USA - MA170107-4 metaG ...
AAGAAGGGCATCGAGGCCGCCAAGAAGTCGCTCGTGCGCGTGCCGCTCCAGGGCACGACGATCCCGCACGCCGTGGTCGGCCGCTTCGGCGCCGGGAGCGTGCTGCTGAAGCCGGCGCCGGAGGGCACCGGCATCATCGCGGGCGGCGCGGTGCGCGCCGTCGTCGAGTCGGCGGGCATCCAGAACGTGCTGACCAAGTCGCTCGGGTCGGCCAACCCGCACAATGTGGTGCGCGCGACGTTCGCCGGGCTGATGTCGCTGAAGGACCCATCGCAGGTGGCCCGCTTCCGCGGCAAGGAAGAACAGGAACTCGTGGGAGCCTGAGATGGCGAAAAAGGCAGCAGAACAGCAAGCGCCGAAGCGTCTCAAGGTGACGCTCGTCAGGAGCACGATCGGCTTCAACGAGACGCAAGCGAAGACGGTCGAGGGGATGGGGCTGCGCCGCCTCCGTCACACGGTGGAGCTGCCGGACACGCCGGCGACGCGCGGCATGATTCACAAGGTGCGGCATCTTGTGGAAGTGACGGAGTAACTTGCGACTAGCGATTCACGATTTGCGAGTTCGAATCACGAATCACAAATCACGAATCATAAATCACGAATGAGAGCACGATGGATCTCAGTAACCTGAAGCCCGCCGAGGGGTCGAAGTTCGAGCGCAAGCGCGTGGGGCGTGGGCCAGGATCGGGCACGGGCGCGCAGGCCGGCCGCGGCCACAAAGGCGCCAAGTCGCGCTCGGGCTTCAAGTTCAAGCGCGGCTTCGAGGGTGGCCAGATGCCGCTGCACCGGCGCATGCCGAAGCGCGGCTTTCACAACGAGTTCCGCACGGACTACGCCGTCGTGAACCTCGACACGCTCGCCGAGCGCTTCGACGCCGGCACGGTCGTAACCCCGGAGCTGCTGCGGGAGCACGGGCTCGTGCGGAGCCGGAAGCAGCCGATCAAGGTTTTGGCGCGCGGCGACATCGCGAAAAAGCTGACCGTCCGCGCCCACAAATTCAGCGGCAAAGCCGCTGAGAAGATCGCCGCCGCCGGCGGCGCTGCGGAGACAATCGGGGCGTAATCGGGATAGAACGATGGATAACGCGCTCAAGAATCTGTTCGCCGTCACCGACCTGCGCAACCGCGTGCTCTTCACGCTGGCGCTGCTCGGCGTGTACCGCATCGGCGGCGTGATCCCGACGCCAGGCGTCAACACCGAAGCGCTGGCGATCCTCGCCGAACAGACCCAGAACACGATGTTCGGTCTGTACAACATGTTCTCCGGCGGCAACCTGTCGCAGATGACGATCTTTGCGCTCGGCGTGATGCCGTACATCAGCGCGTCGATCATCCTGCAGCTGCTGACGGTCGTCTGGCCGACGCTCGAACGCCTGTCGAAAGAAGGCGAGCTCGGCCGCCGCAAGATCACTCAGTACACGCGTTACCTGACGCTCGCATTGGCGGTGGTCCAGTCGCTCGGCATCTCCTTCTTCCTCGAGCGGCAGACCCAAATCGCCGGCGGCCTTCCGCTCGTGTTCGATCCGGGCTGGGGCTTCAGGTTCATGTGCGTGCTGACGATGACGACCGGCACGATGTTCGTGATGTGGCTCGGCGAGCAGATTACCGAGCGCGGTGTCGGTAATGGCATGTCGCTCATCATCTTCGCCGGCATCGTCGTCAATCTGCCGGCCGCGGTGCTGACGACCGTCGATCAGATGCGGACCGGGCAGCTCAGCCTGCTGCGGATTGTGTTCCTGAGCGTGATGATGATCGTGGTCGTGGGGGCGATCATCTTCGTCGAGCGCGGCCATCGGCGCATCACCGTGCAGTATGCCAAGCGCGTCGTCGGACGCCGGCAGTACGGCGGCGCGAGCACCCACATTCCCCTGAAGGTCAATACCGGCGGCGTCATTCCGGTGATCTTCGCCTCGTCCATCCTGGCGTTTCCGGCGACGGTCGCGATGATGTTCGAGAGCGGCACGTGGGGGCGCACGGTGGCGGATCAGCTGGCCTATGGCATGCCGCTCTACAACCTGCTGTACGTGGTCGGCATCATCTTCTTCTGCTACTTCTACACGGCGATCATCTTCAATCCCGATGACGTAGCGGAGAACATGCGGAAGTACGGCGGCTTCATACCGGGCATTCGACCTGGCAAGCGGACGGCGGAGTACATCGACACGATCCTCGCACGGCTGACGCTCGTCGGCGCCCTCTACCTGGCGTGCGTGGCCCTCCTGCCGGAGTTCCTGCTGACCGGTTTCCGCGTGGCACCGATTCCGTTCGTCGGCGAGCAGCTCGACGCGCTGCTCCCGATGTGGTTTACGCAGGGTGCGGGCGTCACGTTCTACTTCGGTGGCACCTCGCTCCTGATCGTCGTGGGCGTCGCGATGGACACGGTCAACCAGATCGAGTCGCAGCTCATCATGCGGCATTACGACGGCTTCATGAAGAAGACGCGGATCCGAGGGCGTCGCGGGTAACCGAGATGGCGCTGAACGTCATCATGCTCGGCGGCCCAGGCGCCGGGAAAGGCACGCAGGCCGAGCGCTTCGCACGGAAGCACGGCGTCCCGAGGATCTCGACGGGCGACATTCTCCGCGACGGCATCAAGGAGGGGCTGCCGCTGGCGCTCAAGGCAAAGAAGAGGATGGATCGCGGCGAGTTGGTAGACGACGAAACGATGATCGAGATTGTGCGCGAGCGGCTGAGCCGCCCCGACGCGGCGGCTGGCTTCGTTCTCGACGGATTTCCGCGCACGGTCTATCAGGGCCGTGGGCTGGATGCGATCATGAAGGATCGCGGCAATGGCCCGCTCATCGTCGTCGACATCGTCGTCCCGCAGGAGGAGCTGGTCCGACGGTTGAGTACGCGGCGCATCTGCTCGAAGTGCGGCACGAATGCAGAGCCGAGCGACAGCGCGTCGACGACGTGCCGCCGGTGCGGAGGCGGGCTCGTCTACCGCACCGACGACAGCGATCGCGTCGTGCTCGAGCGCCTCAAGGTGTACGACGAGAGCACCCGGCCGCTCGTCGATTATTACGGCGGGCGTCCGACGTTCCGGACGGTGAATGGGGCGCAGCCGCCGGACCTGGTGGCCGAAGAGCTCGAGGCGACCATCCTCGACGCAGCCCGCGCCGGCGCCGGCCTCCCGACGGGAGCGCAAGGGCAGGCGCGCCGATGATTGTCTGCCGCTCGAAGGCCGAGATTGAGAGGCTGCGGCGGGTCAACCAGCTCGTCGCGCGCATTCTGGCCGAGTTGCGGCGGATGACGATGCCCGGTGTGACAACGAAGGAAATCGACGCCGCGGCCGAAACACTGGTCCGGGCCGAGGGCGCCGTGCCGGCCTTCAAGGGGTACCACGGGTACCCGGCGACGGTGTGCGCCTCGATCAACGAGCAGGTGGTGCACGGCATCCCCTCCGGGCGGCGGTTGGTCGAGGGCGACGTCCTGTCGATTGACATGGGCGCCAAACTCGAGGGCTTTTTCGGCGATTGTGCCGTAACCGTGCCGGTGGGCTGCGTGTCGGATGATGCAGCCAGGCTGCTGCGCGTAACGGAAGAAGCGCTTTTTCACGGGATCGAGGCGGTGAAGCCGGGCGCGCGGGTCTCGGATATCGGCGCCTCGGTGCAGCGCCACGTCGAGGCCCACGCGTTTTCGGTCGTGCGGGAGTTCGTCGGGCACGGCATCGGCACGGCCCTGCACGAGGAGCCGCAGATCGCCAACTACGGCCCGGGCGGCCACGGGCCGCGGCTGTCGGAGGGGATGGTGCTCGCGATCGAGCCGATGGTGAACTTCGGCGACGCGGGCGTGAAAGTGCTCGGCGACGGCTGGACAGCGGTGACGCGCGACGGGAGTCTCTCGGCGCACTTCGAGCACACGGTGGTCGTGACGGCGGAGGGGTGCGAAATCCTGACGCTGCTCGACGGCGATCGGGACCGCGCGCGCGAGCTCACGGGTGTCACGGTACGCTCGTGACGGCATGGAGCGGGAGATCGAAGGGATCGTCGACGCGCAGCTGCCGAGTGGCCTCTATCGGGTGGCGGTCGACGGCAGTCGATCGATCACGGCGCACGTGGGCGGCGGCGTCGAGCGGAATTTCATCCGGTTACTGGTCGGCGATCGGGTGGTGGTGGAGGTGACGGCGCGCGATCTGACGCGCGGCCGCATCGTCAGAAAGCTGTAAAGGGCAGCCTCATGAAGGTACGAGCGTCGGTCAAACGGATTTGTGACAAGTGCAAGATCGTGCGGCGGCGAGGGGTGGTCCGCGTCATCTGCACGAACTCGAAACACAAGCAGAGACAGGGGTAACCGATGGCACGCATCGCAGGCATCGATCTGCCGCGCACCAAACGGATCGAGATCGGACTGACCTATATCTACGGCATCGCCCGGAAGCGGTCGAACGACATCCTGGCGTCGGCCGGGGTGAGCCCGGACGTGCGCGTCAAGGACCTCTCGGAAGAGGACGTCCGGAAGATCAGCCGGGTCCTCGAAGAGGTGGGTGGCGTCGAAGGCGACCTTCGCAAGGAAGTCTCGATGAATATCAAGCGGCTGATGGAGATCGGCTGCTATCGCGGCCTGCGGCACAGGCGGAACCTCCCCGTGCGCGGCCAGCGGACGCGCACGAACGCCCGCACGCGGAAAGGGCCGCGCAAGGGCGCCGTTGCGAAGAAGAAGACGGTATAACTCATGGCCAAGAAGGATGCAGCTGCGGCGCCGGAAGGCGCCGAGAAGAAGGCCGAGGGCCCGAAGAAGCCCCGGAAGACGTTCAAGAAGCGCGGCGAGAAGCGCGTGGTGCACCACGGCTACGTGCACATCCACGCCTCGTTCAACAACACGCACGTCACGATCACCGACGCCGAGGGGAACGTGATTGCGTGGTCGAGCGCAGGCGGCATCGGCTTCAAGGGGTCCCGCAAGGGGACGCCCTTCGCCGCCACGCAGGCGGCGATTGCCGCCGCCAACGCCGCAAAGAACTACGGCCTGCGGACCGCGGAGGTTCGCGTGAAGGGTCCGGGATCCGGGCGCGAGTCGGCGATCCGCGCGCTGCAGACGGTCGGCATCGAAGTCAAGTCGATCCGCGATGTGACGCCGATCCCGCACAACGGTTGCAGGCCGACAAAGCGTCGTCGCGTCTAGAGAGGATTGAATTAATGGCGAGATACATTGGCCCGGTCTGCCGTCTCTGCCGCCGCGAGGGGATGAAGCTGTTCCTCAAGGGCGAGCGCTGCTACACGGAGAAGTGCGCGATCGAAAAGCGTAATTTCGCGCCGGGGCAGCACGGCAAGACGCGGAAATCGAAACTGGCCGGCTACGGCGTGCAACTGCGCGAGAAGCAAAAGGTCAAGCGCATCTACGGCGTGCTGGAAGACCAGTTTCGGCGCTACTTCGAGCAGGCTGAGCGGACGCGTGGGATCACCGGCGAGACGCTCCTGCAGCTGCTCGAGCGGAGACTCGACAACGTGGCGTATCGTCTTGGGTTTGCCACGTCGCGGCCGCAGGCGCGCCAGCTCGTGCGCCATGGCCATTTCACGGTCAACGGCCGCAAGGTGAACATCCCGTCGTTCTCGGTCAAGCCGGGGGACGTGGTGGCCGTGCGGGAGCGGAGCCGGAAGTCGCCGTCGATCCTCCACGCGATGGAGGAAGTGAAGGGGCGCGGGATCCCCGAATGGCTCCAGCTCGACGCGGAGGCCATGTCGGCGAAAGTGAGTTCGATCCCGACCCGTGAGCAGATCAACCTGCCAGTGCAGGAGTCGCTCATCGTCGAGCTGTATAGCAAGTAGGCAGTAGGCAATCGCATCCGCCGGCCCGCAGCCTTACGGACCTGCGGCGGGAGGCCGGTGGAGACATGTTGCAGGTCCGGAGGCCGGGGCTGCCGGCCCACGCGCGAAAGGAAGAAAACCATGCTCTGGAAGGGGTTTCAGCGTCCCAAGCGACTCGAATTCGAGCGCGAGACTCTCACCGACCGCTTCGGCCGGTTTTACGCCCAGCCGTTCGAGCGCGGCTTCGGCACGACCATCGGCAACGCCATGCGTCGTGTGCTCCTCTCGTCGATCGAAGGAGCGGCGATTACGGCGGTCAAAATTGACGGTGTGCTCCACGAGTTCTCCCCGATTCCGGGGGTCGTCGAGGACGCGACCGACATCATCCTTAACCTGAAGCAGATTCCGCTGAAACTGCACACCGACGCGACCAAGACGCTCTACTTGCGCGTCGACAAGCCCGGCGTGGTGCGTGCGAAGGACATCAGCACCGATGCCGACGTCGAGATCCTCGAGCCCGAGGCGCACATCGCGACGATCGCCGAGCACGGCAAGCTCCACATGGAGCTGCGGATGAAGCGCGGCCGTGGGTACGTATCGGCAGACAAGAACTTCGACGTGGATCTCGGCATCGGTTGGATTCCGATCGACTCCGTACACTCGCCTGTGAAGAAGGTGAACTACCTGGTGGAGGCGGCGCGCCTCGGCCAGACGACCGACTACGACAAGCTGACGGTCGACGTCTGGACGAATGGGTCGGTCACGGCACGCGATGCCGTGTCGCTCGCAGCGAAGCTGATTCGCGATCACTTGAACATCTTCGTCAACCTCGAGGATGCCGACGAGGAGGCACAGGAAGGGCAGGCCGATCAGCAGCGCGCCGTCGTGGCCAACGAGAATCTCGACAAGAGCGTCGAGGAGCTGGAGCTGTCGGTCCGCTCGTACAACTGCCTCAAGAACGCCAACATCCGGACGATCCGCGAGCTGGTGCAGAAGACCGAGGCCGAAATGCTCCGGACCAAGAACTTCGGACGCAAGTCACTCAACGAGATCAAGGAGATCCTGCACGGCATGGGACTGAGCCTCGGCATGCGGCTCGATCAGCCGGTCCAGGCGCACCAGGAATAAGGACCGTCTATGAGACACAACGTTGCACACCGGAAGCTCGGGCGCGTGACGGAGCACCGGATTGCGCTCCTGCGCAATCAGGCGATTGCGCTGCTCCGGCACGAGCGCATCGAGACCACCGTGCCGAAGGCGAAGGAGCTGCGCCCGTTCGTGGAGCGGTTGATCACGATCGCCAAGCGGGGCGTCGCCTCGGGCGATGCCAACGGCAAGGCTCTCCACGCCCGCCGGCTCGTCCTGGCCGAGCTGCCCGACAAGACGGTCGTGGGCAAGCTGTTCGAGACGCTTGCGCCCCGTTTCGCCGATCGGCCGGGCGGCTACACGCGCATTCTCCGCGTTGGGTTCCGGCGCGGCGACTCTGCCGAGGTTGCACAGATCGAGCTGGTTGGCAGCGAGTACAACCCGCGCGCCGCACAGGACAAGGAGACGGCCGAGAAGGAGGCCGGAGGCAAGCCGAAAAGCAAGGGTGTCGGCGAGCGGCTCAAGGCTGCCGCGCAGCGTATGCGCGGCGGGAAGAAGGACGAGGGGGCGTCGAAGGCGCAGGCAGGCGGACAGACGCGCGGCGCCGGCCGGAAGCCGACCACCCCGCGAAAGGCCGGAGGTTCGTAGCTCGCTCTAGGCCTCCTCGGCCACCTCCTGGCCGCGCTCGGCCTTGGCTGCGGCGATGATCTTCGACTGGAGGTGCTGCGGCACCTCCTCATAGTGCGAGTACTCCATGTGATACGACCCGCGGCCGCCGGTGGCGGACGTCAGGTGCTGCTCGTAGGTGAGCATCTCCGCCATCGGTACTTGCGCGCGGATCACGGTCGTCGACCCGCGCGTGTCCATCCCCGCAATGCGGCCGCGGCGGCCGTTGAGGTCGCCCATCAGGTCGCCCGCGAAGTCGCTCGGCGCGTACACCTCCACCTGCATGATCGGCTCGAGAATCGTGGGCCGCGCGCGCGTCATCGCATCCTTGAACGCCAATGATCCGGCCAGCTTGAACGACAGTTCGTTCGAGTCGACCTGATGGTACGAGCCGTCGAACACGGTCGCTTTGAAGTCGACCACCGGATAGCCGGCCAGGAAGCCGCGCATCCGGGCCTCCTGAATGCCTTTCTCGACCGCCGGCACGAACTGGCGCGGAATCGCGCCGCCGAAGATGTCGTCCTCGAACTCGAAGTTGCTCCCGCGCGGCAGCGGCTCCACACGGATCTTGCAGTCGCCGAACTGGCCATGGCCGCCCGTCTGCTTCTTGTGGCGCCCGTGTGCTTCCGTGGAGGCGAGAATCGTCTCCCGGTACGGGATCCGCGGAGGCTTCAGGTTGACCTCGACGCCGAAGCGGCGCTTCAGCTTTGCCACCGTCACCTCGATGTGCATCTGCCCCTGCCCTGCGAGCAGCAGCTCGTGCGTCTGCGGGTCGCGTGTGTAGCCGATCGTCGGATCCTCCTCCCGCAGCCGCTGCATCGCCGTGCTGATCTTGTCCTCGTCGCCGCGGCTCTTGGGCTCGATGGCGTACGACAGCACCGGTTCGGGAAACTTGATTTCCGCGAAGCGGACCGTACCCGCCTTGTCGCCGAGCACGTCGTTCGTACGAGTCTCCTTCAGCTTTGCGACGGCGCCCAGATCGCCCGCCTTGAGCTCTGGCACATGCGTCTGCGTCTTGCCCTGCAGCACGATCAAGTGACCGAGCCGTTCCGGCGCCTCCGCACGCAGATTCTGGACGGTGGAGTCCGCTTTCAACGTGCCCGTTACGGCACGGAGCATCGTGATCCGGCCCGCAAAGGGATCGGCAATGGTCTTCCACACGAACGCCGCCGCGGGCGCCGAATCCGACGCCTTGACCGTCGTCTCGGTGCCGTCTTTAGCCAGGGCGGGGAAGTCGCGCTCGGCCGGCGACGCGACATAACTGACGATCGCGTCGAGGAGTGGCTGGATGCCGATGACGTGGAGACCCGACGTACAGACGAGCGGGAAGATCTTGCCCGACACCGTCGCGGCCCGCAACCCTGATTCCAGCTGTTCCTGATTCAGCGTCCCCTCGGCGAAGAACGCTTCCATGAGGCTCTCATCCGCCTCCGCCACCATCTCGATCAGCTGTTCGCGCGCTTTCGCCGCGCGATCCGCCAGCGCGGCTGGCACCTCCCCTTCGGTCATCGTGCCACTGCCGTCGGCCGCGAACGTCAGCGCCCTCATCCGGACGAGATCGACGACCCCGGTGAAGCCGCGCTCCTCGCCGAGCGGCAGCTGAATCGAAACGATTGCGCGGGCGCAATTGCGGTGCAGCGACTCGAGCGTGCGCTCGAGGCTGGCGCGGTCGCGCTCCAGCCGATTGACGACCACCAGGCGCGGCAGATTGAGCGCCGCTGCCTCGGCCCAAAGCTTCTCGGTCTGCACCTCGACGCCTGCCACGGCATCGACGACGAGCACCGCCGCTTCGACCACGCGGAGGGCCGAACGGGCGTCGGTCAAAAAATTGGCAAAGCCTGGGGTGTCGATGATGTTGACCTTGACGTTCCGCCATTCAGCGTGGGCCAGGCTGGAGGACAGGGTGTGTTTGCGGGCGATGGCTTCTTCATCGAAATCGGTGACCGTCGATCCGTCGTCGACCCTGCCGAGGCGATTGACCGCGCCGGCGGCGAACAGCATTGCCGAGACGAGCTGGGTCTTGCCACATCCGCCATGGCCGACGACGGCCAGGTTGCGGATGCTCGCTGCGTCGTACACCTTCATATGGGTACCCCTCCTGACCGCTGACCGGCGGGTTCATCACGCCCTGCCGACGCTCGCCACGCGAGCGTCGGCAGGGCGGTGGATTGGCGTCTGGGCATGATAGTCAGCCCCACCGGGCGTCGCAAGGCGACGCGACTACTACAATTATGTATATATGATCAGTCAAGACGACATGTTTGTCGCCATGATTCCCCGGCGTCGGCCCGGCAAGGGGGCGGCGCCGCGTCACCAGTCGTTCTTGCATCCAACCAATTCACACGACTTTGTCGACATTTAATAGATATTCGACATATTTGTATGAATAAGCGCCCGGCCCCGGAGCGTCGACAACCGCAGAATGTCGGCCGAAATCATGCGATCGACCGCGTCCCCCTCGGCACCGGCGCTGGCGTCCATTTTGCTCCACCGTCGACGCGTCCGCTCGCTCGCGGCGCGTTCCCGACGTTCACTTCGAACCGGCGATTTCATCACTGAGGTGAGGAATGAATCAAGCTGACACCGCATGGATGTTGATTTCCACGGCGCTGGTCCTGCTGATGACCCCCGCGCTCGCCTTCTTCTACGGCGGGCTGGTCCGCTCCAAGAACTCGCTCAACACCATGATGATGAGTTTCATCTCGCTGGGGTTCGTCGGCGTGCTCTGGGCGATCGTTGGCTACTCCCTCGCGCTGACCGAGGGCAACAACTGGATTGGTGACCTCTCAGCGGCGTTCCTCAACGGTGTCGGCCTCGCCGAAACGGGTGCGATCGTGCCGCTCACGATCCCCCACATGCTCTACATGGCGTTCCAGGCGACGTTCTGCATCATCACGGCCGCGCTCATCTCGGGCGCGATCGTCGAGCGGATGCGGTTCTCGGCGTACGTGCTGTTCATCTCCCTGTGGTCGGTCTTCGTGTACGCGCCGCTGGCGCACTGGGTGTGGGGCGGCGGATGGCTCGCCGACATGGGCGCCTGGGACTTCGCCGGCGGTACGGTCGTCCACGTGAATGCCGGCGCCGCCGCGCTGGCCGCGGCGTTCGTCGTGGGCAGGCGATCGGAGTACCGGTCCTCCTCGTCGCTCCTGCCGCACAGCGTGCCGCTCACGCTGCTCGGCGCCGGGCTCCTCTGGTTCGGGTGGTTCGGTTTCAACGCGGGGAGCGCGCTGGCGGCAAGCCCGATCGCCGGTTTGGCGTTCACGACCACGATGTTCGCGCCGGCGGCGACGCTGGTGGTCTGGACCTTCCTCGACCTGATGCGCTCCGGCAAGCCGACCGCCGTCGGCGCAGCCACGGCGATCGTCGTTGGTCTGGTGGCCATCACACCCGCGGCGGGGTTCATCAGCCCGATCAACGCCGTGTTCCTCGGCGCGATTGCCGCGGTCCCGAGCTACTTCGCGCTGATCATCCGCGCCAAGACCACGCTGGACGACTCGCTCGACGTGGTGGCGGCGCACGGCGTGGGCGGCACGGTCGGCGCGCTGCTGACGGGCGTGTTCGCCGAGAGGAGTCTCAACGGCGTGTTCGACGGTGCCATCGCCGGCAACCCGGGGCAGGTGTTGATCCAGGCCGTGGCAGTCCTGACCGCGATCATCTACAGCGGGGTGGTGAGTTTCGTCCTGTTGAAGCTGATCGGCATGGTCATCCCCCTGCGCGCGACGGCGACCGACGAAAGCGTGGGACTCGATATCACGCAGCATGGCGAAGAAGCGTATCTGCATACGGGCGGTGCGAGCCCGATGCTCCCGATGGCGCGGGAGTCGATGGCGCCGCAGCCAGTGCTGCAGGCGATCAAAGGCGACGCCTAGTCCCAGTGGCACCCATGTTTCACCTTCCGAGGAGGGCAAGACCGATGTTGATTCGAGCAACCCGTCATGGACTCGCCGCGGTGACCCTCGCGATGGTCACGTTTCTCCCGGCGCCGGCGTCGGCGCAGGGGGCGGATCCGAATCCGGGCAACCTGACGTTCACCGGGAGCATGGACTTCCTGAACACGTATATGTTCCGCGGCATCCGGCAGGACGACACGAAGCTGATCATGTGGCCCGCGGCGGACCTCGGCATGTCGGTCTACTCCGGCGACGGCGGGCTCAAGAGCGCCGGGATCAACGTCGGCAGTTGGAACAGCCTCCACACCGGCGCGGCGGGCAGCGACGGCCCAAGCGGCAAGCTGTGGTACGAGGGTGACTTCTACGCCACACTCGGGTTCGGCTTCGGCGGGGGTGTCGCGCTGTCGACGACCTATACCGCCTATACCAGCCCGAACAACGCGTTCAGCACGGTCAAGGAGCTCGCGTTCAAGCTCGCGGTGGACGATTCGGCCTACCTCGGCGCCGCCGCGCTCAAGCCGTACGTGCTTCTGGCGCAGGAGTTCGACACGGCGCCGGGCCTCGGTCAGGCCGACGGCGGCGAGAACGCGGGCACCTATCTCGAGCTCGGCGTCGCGCCCGGCTGGGCGTTGGAGGCGGCCACCCTCGCGTTTCCGGTGAAAGTGGGCCTGAGCGCCGGCGACTACTACGAGCTGCGCGGCGTCGACAACAAGTTCGGCTACGCGAGCTTCGCGGCCGTTGTCACGGTTCCGCTCGGCGGCACGACCGGTTTCGGCGCCTGGAACGTGCATGGCGGTCTGGAGTTCCAGGCGCTCGGCGACACCACCAAGGCCGTCAACGCCGGCGACGGCTCGAAAGTGATCGGGTCGTTCGGGTTCGGTCTCTCCTACTAGGCGGGTCCGCGTCTGGATCCGCACGGTAGGCGGGAAAGGCGATGGGCCGGGTGCCGGGCCAGGGGCCCGGCCCGTCGTCGCGTCCGTCCTGCCGGCGCTTGACATCCATAGCCGCTACCGGAGATGTTCGCCCTCATGTCGACGACGCAGCCGGGCGCCGGATTCGCCATCAGATCGGCGCTCGACGCGGCGCGTCAGGAGCTGCGTGCCGACATTGCGAGGGGCGCGGGCGGCCGGGCGGCGCTCGAACGGCACGCGGCTCGCGTCGATGCGTTGCTGCAGCGGCTCTATCAGGACGCGGGCGGTCCTGATCGTCCGCTCGCGGTGATCGCCCTCGGCGGGTATGGCCGGCGGCACCTCTGCCTGCACTCCGATATCGATCTACTCCTGCTGTTCGGGGCGCGGATCGGCCCGCCGGAAGAGCGCTTCCTGCGCGGCTTCCTCCATCCGCTGTGGGACATCGGGGTGGTGGTCGGGCATCAGGTGCGGGAGCTCGACGAGTTCGCCGAGCTCGAGGCGGACAATCCGGAGTTCCTGCTGGCGCTGCTCGACGCACGGCCGGTGGCCGGTGCTGACGCGCTCTTCGATCGGCTCCAGGAGATGTTCCATACGGCAACGACGCACGCCTACATCCTGAAGTCGCTCCTGCAGCTCATCGAAGAGCGGCACGGGCGGTTCAACGCCACGCACTATCAACTGGAGCCTGATGTCAAAGAGGCCCCCGGCGCGCTGCGGGATTTGATGGCGACGCGGACGATTGCCGCGCTCACCGACCCGGTACTCCTGCGGCGGGGGCCCGCCGACCCGGGTCGCTTCGAGGAGGCCGAGGAGTTTCTGCTGCGCGTCCGCTCGATTCTCCACCTCGAGGCGGGCCGGAATCACAACGTGCTCAGCCACGAGCTGCAGGAACGGACGGCCGACGTGCTCGGCTACGCGGGCGCCGAGCCGCGGCAGCGGGTCGAGCGGCTGATGAGCGACTACTTCCGCCACGCGCGGACGGTCAGCCGCTCGCTCGAGTGGGCGCGCAGGACGGCGCCGGTGCCGGTCGGACCGAATCTCGGCGTGTCGCGCGATGGGATCCGATTCCTCGATCCGGTCGTCGCGGCGCGGACACCCGCCTCGTGGATTGGCGCGTTCCAGGCGGCGATCGATGCTGGCACGGAGGTCACCGACGAGGCGCTCTCGTGCATCCAGCAGCACGTCGATCGCTATCGTGACAAGGACTTTACGCCGGAATCGCGCGATCGTGCCGCGCTGCTGCGGCTGTTGCGGCCGCGCGCGGGGCTGTACGCGCGCCTCTCGCAGATGCACGACTGCGGGCTGCTCGGGCGGATCTTCCCGGAGTTCGACGCGATTGCGTGGCGGGTGGTGCGTGATTTCTACCACAAGTACACGGTCGACGAGCACACGCTTCTCACGATTCGCAATCTCGAGCGGCTGATGACCGTCGACGAGCCGTTGCGCGAGCGCTTCAAGGCGGTGGCGACGAGCCTCGCGTCGCCGGAACTGCTCGTGTTCGCGCTGCTCCTGCACGACGTCGGCAAGTGGCGCGACGAGGAGCACGCCCCTGAAAGCGTGCGCATGGCGGGCGAGGCGCTCGAACGGCTGCAGCTGCCGCCCGAGGCGCGCGACACAGTGCTGTTTCTCATTCGGCACCACCTGCAGATGTCGATCGTGGCCTTCCGCCGCGACACCGACGATCCGCAGATCGTCCGCGAGTTCGCGCAGCTCGTTGGCACCGAGGATCGGCTGAAGATGCTCTGTCTGCTGACGCTTGCCGACATCGAGGCAGTCAATCCCGAGACGCTGACGCCGTGGAAAGAGGAGCTCGTCTGGCGGCTCTACGTCGATACTTACAACCACCTGACGCAGCGCTACGGCGACGAGCTGATCGAGCGCAACCAGGCTGGGCTCGTGGAGCTGTTGGCGGGGCGGCCGAGCGACGTGCCCGAGGCCGAGATCACGCGGTTCCTCGAAGGGATGCCGCAGCGGTATCTCCAGCTCTTTCCCCGAGACGCGATCTACCGGCATGTGCGTCTGGCGCGCGACATCCGTCCTGACGAGGTGCACCTCTCGCTCGAGCCCGCCGACAGCATCTGGACGCTCGCCGTCGTCACGCTCGACAAGCCGTTTCTCTTCTCGAACATCTGCGGCGTCCTGTCGTCGTTCGGCATGAACATCCTGCGCGGGCAGGCCATGACCAATCCCCACGGCTTGGTGCTCGA
>Ga0187893_10009865_pt1 | contig 14506 bp, 12 predicted proteins | sample MA1701074metaG_FD_139574 | JGI IMG/M metagenome (GOLD analysis project Ga0187893, IMG submission 139574) | White microbial mat communities from a basaltic lava cave in the Kipuka Kanohina Cave System on the Island of Hawaii, USA - MA170107-4 metaG ...
AATCGTTGGCCCGCTGGTAACTGACTTCGCCTTCGATCAGGCTGATGCGCGCGACGCGAAAGATGCGTCCGTCGGCGAGAGCCAGTGAGCACAACGCGGTAACAAGCAAGGCGATTGTCGCCACTCGCCCGTAGCGATGGCGTGGGAGAAAACCGGTAAACTTTGAAAAGATCGTCATAGCTACCTCCGCGCGGTTTCGGGTTTTACCGGATTGCTTTTGGTTTAGCCCGAAAGCTTTGTATCTGACGTTATCGGCAAGAGAAAACTTTAGGGGACTCCTTTGCTGGTTCAGCAACCGTCGTGCCGGTTTTGCGTGATCAAAAGGCCGCTCATCGAGCCTGATTTCTCAGGCATTTCTCAAATTCGGACATTCGATGCGGGCGCAATTCTATCCCATATGGCATGAAGACCATACAAAAACGTATGCGGCTGTCGCGTTATCTTGACTAAAAACCTCTTGCGGCTAACAATGCGCCCGTTCACGTTTCAATCGCTGTTCCAATCAACCGAAAACACGTCAAACAATCTGGTGGAGCATTATGAAGACCGACCGTCGTGACTTTCTCAAAGCTTCTGCTGCCGCAACTCTGTTTCCCACGCCGATTATCGGCGCTCAATCGAAGGGCAAGAAATACCGCACCGCGCTCATCGGCTGCGGCTGGTGGGGAATGAACATCTTGAATGAGGCGATGGCCGCTCGTGAATCAACCGTCGTCGCCATGTGCGACGTGGACGAAAACCAATTGAACCCGGCCACGGCCAAAGTCCAGGAACTCTCCGGCGATCAGCCGAAAAAATACAAGGACTACCGCGAGATGCTGGCGAAGGAGAAGCCGGAGATCGTGATCGTCGGCACGCCTGACCATTGGCACGCGCTCTGTATGATCGCCGCCGTCAACGCCGGGGCGCACGTTTACGTCGAAAAGCCTATCGGCCACACTGTTCGTGAAGGCCGCGCGATGGTCAACGCTGCGCGCGCCGCGAACCGAGTTGTGCAGGTCGGCACACATCGCCGCATCTCGCCGCACAATGTCTCAGGCCGCGAATTCATCAAGTCCGGCAAGCTGGGCAAAATCGGAATGGTTCGTGCTTTCGTGCATTACGGCGGCGGAGCCGAAAAGCCCGATGTGAACATCGAACCTCCAAAAGGTCTGGACTGGGATATGTGGTGTGGCCCCGCGCCGCTGCGCCCGTTCAACAAGAAGATCCACACGCGCGGCTTCCGAAACTTTCTGGATTACGCCAACGGGACGCTCGGCGATTGGGGCATTCATTGGATGGATCAGATTCTCTGGGTGACGGGCGAGAAGTATCCGAAGCGGATTTTTTCAACCGGAGGCCGCCAGATTGCCGGGCCGGTGGTGAACACGAAAGAAGCGCAGACAACCGACGCTCCCGATCATCAGGTCGCCGTTTACGAGTTCGATCAATTCACCGTCAGTTGGGAACATCGCCGGTTCGCGGGCAACAACGCCGAAAAGACGCATCCGCAGCAGGCCGTCGGATGTTATTTTTACGGCACGGGCGGGACGTTCCACATGGGCTGGGTTGACGGCTGGACTTTCTACCCGGCGAGCGCGAAAGACCCGGTGATTCACGAAGACGCGAAGCTCAATCAGCCCGATTCGCAAAACATCAAAGAGTTGTGGGCCGATTTCCTCGACGCCGTTAAAACCGGACGCAAACCGGTGAGCGACATCGAAGAGATTCATTACTCGACGAACGTGGCGTTGCTCGGAATGCTTTCGCTCAAGCTGGGACGCAGCCTTCAGTGGGATGGCGCGAAGGAACAGGTCATCGGCGACGCCGAAGCCAACAAACATCTGAGCCGCAAGTACCGCGGGACGTGGGAGTATCCGAAGGCATAGGCCCGATCCTGATCAGGATGCGCTTTCCAGGAAGTTTGGCTCGGCAAACTGCACGTACTCCTGTTCACTCAGGTTCTTCGCTACTTCAAGCGGATCGAATGATTCCGGCAGGATAACCACGGCCATCCCGGTTCTATCGAAACCGCTTTGTAACACACTAGCTTCAGGCAGCGCGCCCAGAACGCTCTCCTGAGCCTGCTGATCTTCTCGAAACTCAGGCTTGAGCTTCACAATCAATTGATCATCTATGTAAGAGACCTGTCGTCCCTGGTATTGCGTCTGACGGATTGGTTTACTTTGAAATGTCCTCATATCAATGCCCTTTCGGCATTGATAATACCATGACCATACTCCCTGCGAGGGCCGGGCGCGGCGTCAGCAGAAGTTGTAATTTTATCACGCACCTCTTCAGCCGTGAGGCTCGGCCATTGAGACCACACCAACGCGGCGAGCGCCGAAACGAACGGCGCAGCCATTGACGTCCCACGCATCCCGGCATACTTGGTCGGCAGCCCCTCGGTGTTGACCGTGACGTGGTAATTGGGTGTGGTCGAAAGGATATCTACGCCGGGCGCCACGACGGTCAATTCATCTCCGCGGTTGGAGAAATGCGCCCGCTTACGGTCGGAACCGATTGCTCCAACTGCGATGACGCTGGGAAAATCGGCTGAATAAGCCGCTGGGTAATCTATTGAATCGGCGCCGTCGTTTCCCGCGGCGGCAACCAGCAATGCGCCTTCGCTATGCGCGTACTCGACCGCTGACTTCTTGGTCGCGGTATCCGGGCCGCCGCCGCTGTAGTTGATGACGAGGCGCGCGTCATGCTCGCGGGCGAAGTCGACGGCGCTGAAAACTCCGTCTTTGAAGCTCAGGCTGCTTCCATTGCCATTCGAATCGAAGATTTTGATCGCCAGCGCCGTCCCCGGCCAAAGTCCGGCCACCCCTCTGTTGTTGTTGCTCGTCGCGGCGGCGATGCCGATGACGTGCGTTCCATGTCCGTTATCGTCAGCGGGGTCTTCATCGTGATTCACTACGTCGGGGCCTAGAACGAACCGGTTGGGATCATTGAGGTCAAGGTGAGAGAGTCGCCCATTTTCCAGCGGGATGCCGGAGTCCAGAACGGCTATCACCACCCGCTCAGGGCTGCCTGTCCACAAATCCCAGGCGCGTTCCGCGTTGAGGCTTTTCAACCCCCACTGATCGGAGAAGTAGGTGTCATTAGGCGTCAGGCTGATGTGATCGAGCAGGACCGGCTCTACCCACCTAACGTCAGAGCCGATTCTGGGAGCGGCGGACGACGCCCTCACTACGCTTACGCCTTCGCCCTCTTCCGCTGAGAAAATGCCGATGCCCAACCGGTCGGCCCGCGTGCTTTCAGCCACGGCGATTCCCAACGCGCGTTCGACAGCGTTGCGTTCGACCCTTTCCTGGGCTCGGCTTTGATAGGCGAACAGACCCTCCACAGCTTTTACATCCTTCCCTTTCCATTTGATCTTCACTATGCGACGGCTCTGGAAGATCGGTGGAGATTCAAGCGTGATGGAATCCACGCTTGCCCGTCGTTTCGGTGATCTGGCCCTGTCTGTGCGCCTGGACTTTATCGCGCTCTTCTCTTTCGTCCTTTTGGTTGGCATAAGTGTTTCTCCAATATCGTTCGTAGTCCCCGCCATCAGGCGTCTCTGACTGGGCAATCGAACATTTCGCCTGAAGGCGAGGCGCGAATTACGGGTTGAGGGCGCCGCGGTTTACGGCTGGCAATATTTGGGAAGCTTCACCGGGACGCCCAGGTCTTCCTGCGCCTTCTTGATGCGCGCGCAGTCTTCGAGCAGGTCGGCCAGGCGCGTTGCCTGTGCGCTGTCTGACGCCGCTGCCGCCCGTGTCCCGCGCGCCTCTGCCGCCTTCGCTCTCGCGTCAATGACTGTCCCTGCCACCGCCCCGGCATCAGTCACGGTTGATCGCTCGATCAAGCCGTTCGAGCCGAGAATGAAATTTTGCATGGCGCCGGTCTTTTCGTACAAAGCCAGCGTGTAAGATGTGCTACGCCCGCCGGTAGAGACCGGCAACGAAGCGGTCAGCCCGAGTTGCGCGACCGGCAGCTTGAACCGGTGAAGCTCTTCATTATCGCCGAGAACAATTCTGGCCAATGACAGCGCGGGGATGCGGTAATAAAATCCGCGCTCATCTCTATCGTTGGTTTTCTGCGTGCGGTCGGTAATCTGCTTCACGATAGCGTCTTGCAGTCTCTTTATTTTGAGAGAAACCAGCTTTACCTCTTCCGGCGAGCAAGGCGCTTCAACCTTCACCGCCTTACTACAATTCGCCCGCCCGTCCGGACAGACTTTTATGGAGCGGAAGGCGTTCGACAGATCATATGGCCCCTGATCATTCACCAGCATTTCGCAAACGCCCCGGTTGGGAGAAAATTTGAAGAGCGGAAAAACCTGTTCTACGTCGGCTTGTAGAGGCTCCGGTGTCGCCGGAGGGATCTCGAAGCTCAGCGTTGTTGCGGTCTTTTTCGTGTTTCCCAGGAAGAAGTCGTTTTTGTATCTGGCAATGAGCTTGGTCGTCTCGTCGAGTTTCAACCGGATGGCTTCAGCCGAGGTCTCCCTGGGCGTCGGAGAAAGGAGTTCTTCGAGATCCTTTTGCAGTTCTAGTATCCTCTTGTAAATCCTGTAGGCTTCCAGAAACTCCGTCAGAAGCGCCCTGTGATTTAACTTGAAGTTGTTGACTGTGGTTGTCTGGTTTCGCTGTAGATCGGCCACTCTATCTACTTTCTCCTGCGCCTTTGCCGCGATGTCCTTCTTCCGATTTGCATTTTTCTCTTCCGCCTCTTTCTTTCGCAATTCCTCCAGCGCGGATTTTTCTTCCTGAAGCTCCTCCGGAAACTTTTTTGAAGCGGCGCTTGCCGCCCGCCACTCTTTCACTGCCGTCAGGATTTTATTCTTATCGCCGCAGGCTGCTCCGGCCGTCAGCAGGAAATTTTCCAGCTCGTTGTGTTCTCTGAGCGACGAATCAGGAATCGTTTCTATCCCCTCGACCACCAGGACCAGGGGCTGCGCGCTGGATGCGGTATCAAAGGCGCCCGCCTGCGCCGCGAGCGATACGGCGGTTTGCGCTGTCTGGAGGGCGACATCCAGAGTCCGGTTAGTCGTTTCGGCTTTGCCCTTGACCATCGTCCCCGCCTCGGTCAGAGCCAGGTCCAGGTTTTTATCTTCCAGGTAACGGCCTTTGATCTTGACCATGAATATCTCTTTCGGGTCCGGCTCGCCGTGCGAATCTATCGTCGAGTCGCCGAGTACAAAGGATGTCGTTTTCTCCAAAATGGGATCTTCATCGGGAAAGAAACAGGCGGCGTACTTCCAGTATTTGCCGGGCGTCTTTTCCACTTTGACCACCGTCGTCTTGGTGTCAATCGCCGTTCGGGGCAGCGCGTAAAAAACGCCGTCCCGCTTCGGCCCTTCGCCGTTCTGGGGCACTCTGACGACCACATTCTTCGCCACGCAACCGGTCAGGAGAGCCGTGATCAACACGGGAATCAGCATCAGGATTTGTCTCTTCAGCATAGTACAGCTTCCTTTCTTTAAACTTCGATAAGAGGTAGAGGAGGGTCGGCTTTGGCCACGACACAATCAAACCAGGTGGAAACAGGGCAATGCGCGCCGCCTCCCTGCGGAAGCGGAATCCCCATACCCCATCCGTTCTATCAAATAGCAGTCCCCGAACTGTATGGCGAAAACCGGCGAAACATTTCACGATATTTGTGAACCCAATGGCGCCGCCTATAATGCGCGACGAACCACGGCGACCGCTCTTTCTTTTTCAGTGAAGCAAGCGTCAGTCACTTAGGCGGTCGCAAAGCCCGGTGGCAGAATCGAACTGCATGGTGAAACCATAGGAATCCATGTCCCCCAGATAGTTCTTATGCGTGAAAGGGATTTGAATGTCGAATCGTTCGACCTTTTTCTCAACTGGCTGAGCCTCGACCGTGAGTAGGCCGGATGGGAGCACGAGGCGATCCGCCGCCGGTTGATCGCTTTCTTCGACTGTCGCGGGTGCGCGGACGCCGAAGGCCTCGCCGACGAAACCATCAATCGCGTCATCCGGCAAATCACTTCCCTGACCTCCAAGTTCGATGGCGAGCCGGCGCGTTATTTTTACGGGGTCGCCCACTACGTTCACCTCGAATACCTGGAAAAACACGTCAAAAGAGACGGCGGGCCTTTAACCGAAGCGATGCCTGCTCCCGTCGTCTCCGCGCAAGCGGAGGAGAAGGAGCTGAAACTGGCTTGCCTGGACCGGTGCCTGCAAAAGCTTCAGCCGGACGAGCGCGAGATGGTCACCGAGTACTACCGGGAAGATAAGCAGGCGAAGATTGATCGCCGCAAATGGCTGGCCGAGCGGTTCGGTTATTCGGTCAATGCGTTGCGCATCAAAGTGCATCGCCTGCGGGGCGAGCTTTACGGTTGCATTACAACCTGTGTGCGGCGCGAAACAAAATTTTGAAATGTTTTGCGCCTGAGCGAAATACAGAGCAGGGGCGCAAACCTATGACACCTCGAATTCGCAATGACATTCCACGCGGAAGAAGAGAATCTGATCAGGCTTTACCTGCTCGGCGAAGCCAATGAGGAAGAGCGGCGGCGGGTTGAAGAGAGCCTGCTCGGCGATAGCGAATATGTCGAGCGATTGCGGGTCATCGAGGAAGAGTTGATTGACGATTATGCGCGCGGGGCGATGGCGGCGAGCGAGCGAAAGCTTTTCGAGAAACATTTTCTGTCAACGCCTAAGCGGATGAACAAATTGGCCGCCGCACGGGCCCTGGTCGAATTCGCCGCGGCAAACGCTGTAGTCAATCAAGAAAAAACAAGAGACAAAGGTTCGTGGTGGCGGGCGATGTTTTTCCCTCAATGGAAGATTGCCGTGTATGCAGCGCTCGTGCTCGGCGCCGGTCTGGGCATATGGCGATGGTTTTCCGGTCAGTCCGTGATAGAGCAGGCGATGACGGCGATGAATAAGGCATATCAGCCCGGGATAGAGCAGGCGATGAAGGAGATGAATCAGGCATACCGTGAGCAGCGGACGCTCAAGTCGCGCATCACCAGGTTGGATTATGCTCCTTTCGTTGAAACGCGCGGAGAAGGACAAGAGCGGGTTGATTTGACCGCGCGAGACCGGGCTGAAAGATTCTTGCTCGACGCCACGGCTGAAAGTTCAAATTCAACGGCGCACCATGCGCTGGGGCGTCTTTATCTGGCCGAGAAAAAATTCGATCAAGCTATCGCCGAATTCGAGCAGGCGCGGAAGCTTGATCCGGACAATCCAAGCCTGCATAGCGATTTGGGAGCGGCTCTGTTTGAGCAAAGCCAACTCGAAGCGCCGCCGGGGACTGCCGGCGGAGACCCGCGCTGGTTCAACCGCAGTTTGGAGCACTTCAACCGCGCGCTCGAACTGGACGATTCGTTGCTCGAAGCCATTTTCAACCGCGCCCTCTTGCGTCAGAGCGCCGGATTGCTGACGCCGGCCAAAGACGATTGGGAAAGATACCTGAGGCAAGATGCGGCGTCTCAGTGGGCGGAAGAGGCTCGAAACAATCTCAGGTTAATCGAGAAACAGAATAACAGGGTCTCGCAAAGAGAGGGCGATCTCTTTCGGGATTTCCAGCAGGCTTACCAGGCGGGGAATGAGCAGGCGGCGCTGCGCGCTTTCAGCCGCGCCCATCTCCGCGATGGAAATTACATCGCGGGCAAATTGATAGATGAATTCCTCGATCTGACACAGTATGGGGAGCGGAAAGAAGCGCAAGAGCGATTGAAAGCGCTTGCCTTTGCCGGAGAAGCGGCAATGCGGAATTTGGGAGAACGATACTTCGCCGACTTGGCGCTCTTCTACTGGGCGGCGGCTGGCTATGCCCCGAAACTTGCGCGAGCGCGGAGGCTGATGAAGTCGGCTTACCAAAGTTACACGGAAACTCACAACAGCCGAGCGATTGAAAGCTATCTGGAAGCGCGCCAAATTTTCGAATCGAATGGGAACTTTGGCGAGGCGTTACTGGCGGAATTCTGGATCGGTTTCTGCCGTCTGAGGCAGGCTGATGTGCAGCGTAGCTTGCCGAGCTTCGATCGTGTGTCCGCCAGGTGTGAGGCGCGGGGATACAAATGGCTGCAATCCCTGGCGCTCATCGGCGCGACCAACGCGCAACTGCGCTTGATGGAATATTCGCAGGCTGTCAGATCCAGTTGGCGGGCCTACCGTCTCTCGCAACAGATTGCTGATGACAATGGGATGCTGCGGTCTCTGAGCATCCTCGCCAACACTTATCGTCATCTCGGCAAATTTCACGACTCCTGGCAAGCGGCGCAGCAGGGAATAAAACTCGCCGATGGTGCATCTTGCGTTGCATCACGCGCCGGATGGGCGTTTACCGTCATTCTCAAAGCTGCTTCTCGCGTCTGAGATTGAGAATGATCAACAGGGAGCGAAAGAAGCCGGTGTTCTGCAGGCGCACGAAATTTATCAACTCGATCTGAAGCGGGCGCGATTGGTTGTGGTGTCGGCCTGCCAGACGCGCGCCGAGCAATATTTCGGCGGCGAAGGCGCCATTGGCATCTCGCACCCATTCGAGGCCGCTGGGGTCCCGCTGGTTGTGACGAGCCTGTGGGACGTAGATTCGACATCAACCGCCGAGTTGATGACCAGCTTCCATCACCTCCGCAAAGGCCGAGCCCTCTCGACGACCGAGGCGCTACGTGAGGCGCAATTGGAAATGCTGCGAGGCGCCGGCGCGCTTTATCAACATCCGTATTACTGGGCTGCGTTCGTCGTCGCGGGCGGACATGCCGATTTCTAACATTCGATTCCCAGGAGAAAGAAACTATGCCGCAGAATCACTTTGTAAAAATTACTCTTGATGGCCTGATCCTTATCTCTTTCAAAACCTCCGGCGCCGGAGAACGCTGCCAGGCAGGCGTTCTCGTTACGAAATTCGATGCCGGGCAAGAACACGAATTGAAGATCGAGGTTAAGAGCCAGGGAACAACAAAGTCCTTTTCCTTCACTCACGAAGAGGTTAAAACTAAAGGCCCGCTCTGGCTCTATATCGGGGCTAAGAATGGGAACATGCCTGCCAGGCACACAGCCCGCCGTCACAAGATGAGTGATCCAAGCGATGACGCTTCCTTTTCTCACGTCCTGGATATGGAAGGATTCCACGGAAACCATCAGATCGAAGTTCGGCGTGGGATGGCAATGGCGCTGAATATTCCGCAAGGGCTGTTTTGCTCGGCAAAGCTGGAGAAAGTGAACTACCGAGAGTTGGGCAGTTCAGGTGGTTTTCAAGCGAAAGATAGGGTGGCGACCGAGACATTTACGGCGATCGAGCGGGATGAAGTCGAAACCGATGAGCCACATCTTGTTTTGTGGTCGGAAGAACACAGCCATCTTTTCACTCCCATAAAGCTGGAGGCGGGTGTGCCGTATGAAGTCTCCGTCAAAAATGCGCCAATCAATAGTCATGCTGGCCATCACCAGAGCAATCACTTTCGCTACTATTACAAGGCTTTCGAAAGGCTACCGCCGAAGCAATACGAGGTCAAGATACCTGATCCTGACTTAGGGCCACCGTCAGATCCCGATGCCCCGCCCTGTATCAATGGTCGTTTGCGCGATAATAGTCTACCTGACCAATGAAATCAGGTGGGGTAAGATTCTTGTGCTGCTATGTCCCACCCGTTGATCAAACTGTCTTCGTCACCTTTGACAATGACCTCGGGCGGTCGGGACTCAACCCCTTGGCCTCGGCCAGCAACGCCGCGAAGAGTTGCGCGGGAATGATGTATGGGATCGGCGAGAGCAACTCGCCGACCCGCTCTGGTATTTCGATTCGGCGCGAGGCGGATTTGAGCGCCGCCGGCTCGCCGGAAATCACAATCGTCTCCGCGCCGATGACTTTCACTTTTTCGAGCAGTTCCTTCGTCCCCTTCAACGTCGGCCCTGGCGGCGCGAAGACGAACACTGGAAAACCGCTGTCAACCATGGCAATCGGGCCGTGCAGAAAATCGGCGCCGGAAAACCGCTCGGCCACCACGTAGCAGGTCTCCATCAACTTAATCGCAAACTCGAACGCGTTGGCGTAATTCAAGCCCCGCCCGACCACGACGCATTGATCCATGAACGCATACCTTTCGACCATCCCTTCGATGCGCGGTCGAAGCGTGAGCGATTTTGCCGCCAAATCCGGCAAACGTTCGACCTCGGCCTGGTTTTTGTTTTCGCTCAAAGCCCGCGCCAGCAGATGAAAGATCAGCAACTGGCCAGTGTATGTCTTCGTCGCGGCCACGCTCTTTTCGCGCCCGGCGTGGGTCAGAAAAGTTTCGTTCACAAGTCCGGCCATCCTTGACTGGGCTTCGTTCGTGATGGCCAGCGTCGTTGCGCCGCACGCCCGCGCATTTTCGAGTGTGAGGTTGATGTCGTCGCCTTCGCCCGATTGCGAAATGCCGATGACCAGCGCGCCGCGCAAATCCAGCTTCGTTTTGTAAAGCGTGTGAATCGAAGGCGCAGCGAGCGAGACAGGGATGCCCGTGGTCATCTCGATCAGGTAACGTCCGAACAACGCGGCGTTGTCGGAACTGCCACGAGCAACGAGCACAATCAAATGCGGGCGGTTGGCTTTTAACCGCGCGGCGAAGCTTTCGATCTTTTTCGATTCGCGTTTGATCGTGCGTTCGATGGCGGTGGGCTGTTGATGAATTTCATCGAGCATCAGAGACATAGATCATTGTTGTATGGCGCCGATGTAAACCAGATAGACGACGGGCTGGATTTCGGCTTCTGAAATGTTTTGCGAGGGCAGGCGCAGTTGCAGCGTCTGTACAAAACGCAGAACGAACCGAGCGCGCTCGCCGTTGTTGAGGAGAATCGCGTGGACGTTGTCTTTGAACTGATCTTTGAAAAGCTCTTCGGCCAGCGCCCGGAGTTCGCGGCGGGCGAACTCTTCGGCGCGGTCGGTATTGGCTCCGAGCTTGGCTGGATCGGCCTTCAGTTGTTCGCGGACGAAGGTTTCGAGCTTTGGACGGACTTCGAGCGCGTAAGCCCAATCGCTCAGATAACTCTTGAAAAGCAGATTGACGTGCGCGCGTTCAATGCGCCCGACGCGGTCAACGTCGTCGCGCAGAAATCTGATGGCCACGAGCAGCGATGCGGCGTGTGTCAGGACGCGAGTGCTAGCTTGGGCGGCGGCGCTTGCGCCTCCTGTCAAATCTGATGAAGCGTAAGCGGTGGCGTAGTCTAGCAGTTTGCGGCGACGCAGTTCCGCCAGCAATACCTCTTTCCCTGCTTTCGATTCGGACAGATCGAGCAGCGCGACGCGGTAGCTTTTACTGATTGCGTTGGCGAACGATTCGACTAGCGTGGCGCGCTCCTGATCGTTCGTCTGCGGCGAGTGAACGAAGAGCAGAATGCTCGCGCTCCGCGTGGCGTCGTTGATCGAGCGCAACTCAGCGCCGCCGCCGAGCGCGATCCTCTCGCTGATTGTTCGTTGAATCGAAGCCCCGCCGCGCGCGGACGAATAAAGCGGCAGAAACTTCGGCGTAAATCCGAAACGTTGATTGAGCAAACGCGCTACGAGCGTCGCGCTGGCGGCGTCAGGCTCTGTTTCAACCGCAGCTTTGTCCGACCGCTTGTTCTCGCCGCCGGCGAGCAGGTAATCGAACAATTTAATCTCGGCCTCGCCTCGCAGCCCTGAAGCAGAGAAGCCGTAGATCGGAAGGTTGGGGGCGCGTTTGCGCACCCATTCGATCAATTCCACCCGCTGCTCGATGGCGTCGAGCGAAACAATCACGCCTTTGACTTCGGCGTAATCAACGCTTTTCGCCCACTCGATCAATCCTTCAGCGTCGCCCATCACCCGCCCCGGAGGCAGGATCAGATCGTGATCCGCCACTCGCGCCACCATTCGCGGCTGTTGCAGCGACGATGGGCGCTCATCGCGCGGAATCAAAACGAATTTTCCCGCGAAGTAATCTCGCGCAGCGGGCAGCAATTGTGGGCGGCGGCGCTGAGCCGGCGATGAAGTGGTCAAGGAAACGATCAGCAGCAGGATCGAGAGCGAAACGAAAAGACGGGGCCAGGCGACAACCTGGCGAATAGGCGAACAGAGTTCTTTCGCCGCCCACCGGAATCGCCGCATCGCCCCGTCTTCAGAGATCATCGTTTACCTTTCAGTTTCTCGGTCGCACTTTTCGTGGAGTTGAGCTTGGGGATGAGCTTGCCGGGATATTCGACTTGATGCGCTGAAATTCGTTCGTGTTGCTGACGCCGCGCCCGTCGGCGCCGCGTAGACGTTCGTCAATTTCGCGGCGCGTGTTGGCTGCGCGCTCGCTGGCCGGCGGATGGCTCGACAGGATGGATCCGAGAGCGCTCGGCTGACTTTGACTGATCTGATTCAAAATCTCGAACATCTCGACCATCCCACCGGGGTTGTAGTTGGCGCGTTGAAGGTTGTAGAGGCCCAGATAATCGGCCTCGCGTTCGGCGTCTCGGCTGTGCTTCATCAGGAAGCCGCCAGCCGCCAGGTTACCGAGCGCGGCGCCATAATCCGCGCCTTTCTGTCCGCCGAGAATCGCGCCCAGGACCGCTATCCCTATCACACCCATCTGCAGCCTCTGCGCGCGTTTGACGTTTTCCAACCCGTGACGTCCGACAATGTGACCTATTTCGTGCCCCACTACGCTGGCCAGTTGAGCTTCGCTGTTCGTCGCCGCGAGCAATCCGGTGTGGATGTATACGCGCCCGCCGAGCGTCGCAAAAGCGTTGATTGATTTATCGTCAACCACGTAAAAACGCCAGGGAATGTTCGGACGCTGGGAACGACGCGCCAGCGATTGTCCCAGGGTATTGATGTAGTTGTTCACATTGCGATCCTCGACCAGACGCATCTGTTTCAAAAGCTCCTGGTGGAAGTCTTCGGCTAACTTCATCTCTTCTTCTTCGGTCAGGTAGCCTTTGTTCGTGTGTTCTTTGTTGCGGAATTTGTCGTAGGGATTCGATTGGGCGAGAACGTTGATAAAAAGTGCGCTGACAATTGCGATAGCCAGCATCCTCGGCCAGTTTGCGATTCTGTTCATAATTTCATCCTCCCAGGTTTATTCCATCAGCAGCGCAATCGCGTGCGGCAATGTGCGGGCAATCGCTTGAAGATTTTCACAAGCGCCGCGCACGCTGCCGGGCAAATTGACGATCAGGCAGCGCCCCCGCGTTCCGCACACCGAACGCGACAACGCGGCCAGCGGCGTGATCTTCACACTTTCGGCCCGCATCAGCTCGGCCAATCCCGGAGCTTCGCGTTCGATCACGTCGCGCGTGGCTTCGGGTGTCACATCGCGCAAGGCGAGTCCAGTCCCGCCCGTCGTCACGATCAGATTTGCCGCGCCGCTGTCAGCATAATACCGCAAGCGCGCCGCGATCTGTTCGCGTTCGTCGGGCAGAATTTCCGCCGCGACGATCTCGGCTTTGAGCGATTGCAATTCGGCCACGACCGCCGGGCCGGACAAATCTTCACGCTCACCGCGCGAGGCGGAGTCGCTGATGGTCAACACAACTGCCTTGATCACTTGATTGCTTGTTACTGCCATAAGGGGTGGAAAGAGTGTAATTGGTTGAGGCAGGCGATTCAACACGAACTTTTACTGCCCTTCAATCGCAGAAAGATTGTTGAGCGTTACGCCAGACCGCAAACTCTCGATCATTCGCTGCGTCACGATGAACAGCGGCTGCGGCAGATCATCGAGCGCATACCAATCCCATCCCTCGCATTTTTCCGGCTCCATCAATTGCGGCTCACCCACCGGGGCTTCGCAGACGAAGTCAACGTCAACGTAATGCCGCTCGCCGTCTTCGCGGTTGAAGAGGTAATTGCCAACCGAGAGCAATCTCAAATCCGCGATCTCCAGACCGGTCTCTTCGCGCACTTCACGCCGAGCTGCCTGTTCAAAGCTCTCGCCAAATTCGATGTGGCCGCCCGGAGCGGCGTAATATCCCGCGCCGTGCGAGCCGCTACGGCGGCCCAGTAGCGCGCGCCCGCGCCGCATTACCAGAACGCCCATTCCAACTTGCGGTCTATGATCCGTCATTTGCTTTGGCGCGCCCAATCAACCACACGCTCGTAGAGTTTTTCGTACTGCGGGATCACGATCTCCGTGTTGAACCGTTCGATGGCCCACGCTCGACCGCGCCCTCCCATCTCCCGCAGCTTTTTTTCATCGGACAGAATCTCGACCGCGCGCTCGGCCATTGTCTGCGTATCTCCGACTTCAACCAGGTACCCCGTCTCGCCGTCGCGCACGACTTCCGGCAATCCGCCGACGCGAGTGGCAATCACCGACGTCTCGCACGCCATCGCTTCAAGCGCGGCCAGCCCGAACGACTCGGTCTCGCTCGGCAGAAGCAGCAGGTCGGCCACCGAAAGATAATCGGCGATGTTCGGCGCCTGCCCGACGAACAAAACGTCATCGGCGACGCCGCAATCTTTGGCGAGCGTCTCAGCGCCTGCGCGCTCCGGCCCATCGCCGCACATCACCAATCGCGCCTTAACTCGCCCCCGCATTTGCGCCAGCGTGCGGACGCAATCGCCGATGCGTTTGACC
>Ga0187893_10009867_pt1 | contig 14505 bp, 12 predicted proteins | sample MA1701074metaG_FD_139574 | JGI IMG/M metagenome (GOLD analysis project Ga0187893, IMG submission 139574) | White microbial mat communities from a basaltic lava cave in the Kipuka Kanohina Cave System on the Island of Hawaii, USA - MA170107-4 metaG ...
CGCTCACCACGGAGTGCTTCATCCCCGCCCGGCGCGGGCCGTCCGTCCCAGAATCCCCCCTTCAGGGAGCCTGCGTGGCGATTGAACGCAGGATCGGAAGTAACCGCCTCGGGCCGCAGGCCCGAAGCGCGGTTACTTCGGGATGCGGATCTTCATCCCCGCGCGCAGCATCTCGTACTTCAGCCGAGTGTTCGCCGCGTGCAGCGATCCAATCCTGTCCGTACTGCCCAGGAACCGCATGGCCAGACCGCTGAGGGTGTCTCCAGGCTGGACGACGTAGTAGTTGAATCGCTCGTCGGAGCTGACGAAGGTCGCTGCGGGCCGCTGCGGCGCGGGAGAGCCGCTGGCTGTGGCGGGGGCTGGTGCCGTTTCAGGCGGCGGGGCGGGGATCAACGCCGTTTTTCCGGCGATGAGATTGGCGTTCCGGTTCGCAGCGGCTATGTGCGAGGAGAGCTTCCCGCCTTTGCCGGCTCCGTAGTAGTCCTCGGCGAGTTGCCAGTAGCAGTCTCCGGAGACGAGCTTGTGCGTGATCGGGAACTGGTGCGAGCGCGAGCGCGCCGGATTGCTCGAAGAGTCGCTCAAAGGCGACGCTACCGGACCGGTGCTCGAGATGACTGCCGCGGGAACCAAGGAAGTCGCTGGGGCCGTGGCCCTCGCCCCATCGGCCGGGGCGGTCGGAAGGTTCCGAAAAGGCGGCGCACCCGCCGTGCTCGGTTCTCCGGTTCTGCTGATGGTCGCCCCGCTCGGAGGCGGTCCGGTGGGGGCCGACGCGATCCCGCCGACGATGGGGCGAGGGGGCGTCCCACCCGAAGTCGCCGGCCTCGGTCCACTTCCGGTCCCGCCGGCTGCCCCGTTTCCGATCGGCCCCGGCTGCTGGATCGGCTGAATCGAGCCGGTTGCAGATGGGGTTGACGCCGTGGTTGGCGAAGCGGGGGGGACTCCGGATCCCCCGGACGGCGAAGGTGCGATGCCACCGGCGCTGGAGGCAATCGAAGTCGTGGGGCTGGCGGTCGCTGGTGAGCTGGGGCTCGACTGAGCGCCGGCCGAAGCGGCAACCGGACCTGGACCAGGATTCCCGGCGGATCCCGCCGTCGCCGGCCGGTTCGAGATGACCGGCCTCTGGGCGGTCGACGGCGCCGTCGATCCCCCGGTGCCCGGGGTTACGAGGCGGGGGCCATCCTTCTTGGGGGAGCCCGCTGGGGGAGCGGGTTGGTTGGCCCCGAGGATAGACTTGTCGTCCTTGCCGCTGCCAACAAACTTGGCGATGGCAATGAGGGCAAGGATCAATAACGCCACGAGGGCGATCTTCGCTCCACTTCCCATGGATCTCTCTCCTTCTTTCCCGACCTGCCGCTGATTCCTGTCGCCTTCCAATCACTTTTCTTGCGCCGGCCTTTTCCTACACCGGCTGCGGTCCGGCTCCTCGACCGGACCGACTCCAAGCGGCAAAGTCAACGGGGACTTTAGATGACTTCCCCAGTTAGGTCAAGGGGGAAGAAGTGCTCGTGGGCGTGCACACGACCTCGATTAAACTCCTCCGGTCTCTTCGTCCCCGTACCCGTTTCCGATGGCCGGGAATTCGGATACAGGTACGGGTTCGTCAAGCGATCGAGTCCCGTTCGGTCTCCGGGAACGGATCTCGCGTTCAAGCCCTCGCCGCTTCGGCCAGGAGCATCTCCCGCCGCTTGATCTGCCGCGCATGCAAGGCCACGACGATCGGGCTGGCGATGAAGACCGTCGAATACACTCCGGAGACGACGCCGATAGCGAATGCGAAGGCGAACCCGCGGATCGGCTCCCCTCCGAAAAGGAGGAGGGCCAGCGACACGACGAGGGTCGTCAGCGAGGTCCAGATCGTCCGGCTCAGAGTCTGGTTCACGGCGGCGTTCACGATCTCCACATACTCAAGCTTGCGCTTCATCGGCGTCCTGAGGATCTCGCGCACCCGGTCGAAGAGCACGATCGTGTCGTTGATCGAGAAGCCGATGATCGTCAGGAACGCTGCGATCTCCGGTAGATTGATCTTGACCGAGAAGCTCTGGCCCATGAGAGCGTCGGTCAGCGCCATGAAACCGATGGCCATCATGACGTCGTGCGCCAGGGCCACGATGCCGGCAAGGCCGTACATCAGCTCGAATCGGAGCGCGAGGTAGAACATGATCCCGACCATCGAGATGAACACGGCCAGGAGGGCGCTCGCCTGGAGGTCGGCCGCGACCTTACCGCCCACGGTGAGGACCTCGGGGATCGGCTCGGAGATCACGAGCTGGTTCGACGAACCCGTGCGGAGCCAGCCCTTGATCTCCGAGACGACCTCGGCGTGCCGGGGCGCGGCGCGCGTCTGCTCATCGGCTCCCGGCAAGGGCTCGACGTACGGCTGCGTCACGATCCGGTAGGCGGAAAGCTGCTGGTTTCGAGCGTCGCCGGCCCCGGGGGCCATCACCTGCTCCACTTTCTCGACGCGGATGCCCTGGAAGGCCGTCGGGTCCGCGGCCCCCACTCCCCGGAACCGGCGATTGGCGTGCTGGGAAAGGAAGCCGTTCAGCTTGGAGGCCATGGTCTCGGCGGTGGACTTGCCCGGCTCGTTGAACTCGATCGAAACCTGGATCAAGTACACGTCGAGAGTGAGGCGTTGCGCTCCCGGCGGGCCCGCATCCTCCCACTTCACCTCCGAAAAAGGATCCGGGAGGAGAAGTTGGGCCCTTTCGAGCATCCTCTTGAGGACATCGACTTGCCGATCGCGCACCTCCCGACCCTTCTCGTCCGCTGGAGAAGCCGGGGTCGCGGCCACGGGCCCAGCGGCGGGGGGAAGCGACGACGGCGCGGCCGGCGCCGCGGGAGGAGTTTCCGTCGATGCCGGCGCCGGAGGGGGCGCCGCAGGCGGTATTGCGGCGGGCGGGGGAGCGGATGGCGCAGTGGCGTCGGCCGATGTTGGGGCACCGGTTGCCGCGGCGGCGGGTGCGGCCCCCGCCGGTGGGGTCGGCGCCGGCTCGACGGGCTTCGCGGTGTCTTTCTCCGGCGTTTTCTCCGGTTTTTCCTCCGCGGCGTTGGCTACGCCCGCGGTCTCGTCGACCCGGGTCAAGAGGCTGAAGCGTGTGGCGAGCCCCTTGGGATCCGCATTGAGCGTCTGGATCGAGTAGTCGCGGAAGAGCGTCTTCTCCACCGCCGGCAGTTCGTCGACCAGCTTGCGGAGCTGAGAGACCTCGATCTCCTTCGAAAGGTTCATGGTGATGCGGGCCCCGCCGGTGAAGTCGATGCCGTAGTTGACCGAGCCGCGCGGGAGGACGAACCCGAGCCAGGTCGCCGCGATCAGGACCACCGAGATGCCCACAAAAACCTTTCGGTTCCCGACGTAGTCCACGCGCGGCGGCGAGAACACCTTCATCATCTTCATGCTCTTCAGGAGGCCGACGTTGTAGAGCCAGCTCAAGAACACTCGGGAGACGAAGACCGCCGTGAAGAAACTCGCGGCCAGCCCCGCAATGAGCGTCACGGCGAAGCCCTTGACGGCTCCGGTTCCAAAGTTGAAGAGGACCACGCCGGTGAGGATCGTGGTGATGTTCGAGTCGAAGATGACCCAGAAGGCGCGGTGGTAGCCGTTCGAAAGCGAGTGCAAGATCGACTTCCCTCGACCGAGTTCCTCCCGCACTCGCTCGAAGACGAGGATGTTCGCGTCGATTGCCATGGCGATCGTCAGGAGGACGCCCGCGATCCCCGGGAAGGTTAAAGACTGCCGGAAGACGATGACGAACGCCAGGATCAAGATCACGTTGAAGACAAGGGCGAGGTTGGCGATCATTCCGCCCACCATGTAGTAGACCGCCATGAAGACCAGGATGCCGATGAGGCCGATGAGGACCGCTTTCGTGCCGCCCTCGATCGAGTCGTGGCCCAAGACGGCGCCGACGCTCGACTCGGAAATGAGCCGCGGCTTTGTGGGAAGGCTCCCGCCGCGCAGGATGGTGACGATTCCCACCACTTCCTTGCTCGTGAACTTTCCCTCCAGGATGCCGTTCCCCGCGATTCGGTTTTTGATGGTCGCCACCTGCCGGACCTGGTCGTCGAGCATGATGGCCAAGCTGCCGTTCTTGTTGTTTCCGGTCAGTTCCGCAAATTGCGCCGCTCCCTGCGGATTGAAGCTGAACGCGACCGCCGGCCGCCCGTTTTCGTCGTACGTGGGGCTGGCCCGGCTGAGGAGCGAGCCGTCGACCTTGTAGGCCGGCCCGTTGTGGAGGATGCGTCTTCCCTTCTGGAGAGTCTCGCGCCGCCCGCCCGAGTCGACGTTCTCCACCTCGAAGCGGACGATGAACTCCGGCTCCTCCGGCGGCTTTTCCGTTTCCTCGAACTTGGGGGGCTCCTTGCCTTCTGCGATGAACGGCCGGTCGTGGTCGCGCTTTCTCTGGATCCAGGCCCGATGGGCCGCTATGTACCGGGCTTCTTCATCCTCGATTTCCTTGATACGGGCATCGGTCGCGTCTTCTCGGGCCGCGACCAGGCAAAAGACCATTTTCCCCGCCTCCTCGATCTGCTTTTTGAGGAAGTCGATCTCCTGGCTGTCGGAGGCGCCCGGCAACTGAACGACGAGCCGGTTGCCGCCCTGGACGGCGATGCTGATTTCGCGGAGCCCGAAGGCATCGAGGCGGCTCGCGACGATGTCCTTCACCTGCTCCGCTACGGCGGGCCCCTCCTCCGCGAGCCGGCTCAGGTCCAGCTCGTAGGTCAGCTCCGTGCCGCCGGAGAGATCGATACCGAGCCGGTAGTTTCCCGTCGTGATGAAATAGAGGCTGCCGCCGATGATGAGCGCGATGATCGCGAATCCAAAACCCGTTCGCTTGTACATGTAAGTTGCTCCGTTTCTCGCGTGGTGCGTGAAGTTCTTCCGGTCCGTTCGCCCCTTCCGGTCGACGCGATCGGCCACCCGCCTCCCCGCTTCGGGAGAGGCTCATGACCGTAGGGAAGCGATCGGGAACGGAGGAGCGCGAGCAAGAAAGCAATGCGATTGGTGGAACCGCGGAGGGAGGCCGCCTTCCCGCGGCCCGAGGCGGAAAGGCGATCGGGTCGATGATTCCTCCTGCGCGGTCTGATCCGCAACCGGCGCCTTCGGGGGGGAGGAACCGGCCCCGGCCGGCGGCCGCTCAGTCACTCTCGCCTGGACTCGAAAGGCGAAAGGAGCCTCGGCCCCTCGGTCGAGATGGGCCGGGCTCGGGTATTCGTCGGATGGTTCCTTACCTTCGCCGGGGTCCTCGGCGGGCTCCCCGCCGTGCGCCGGGCCGGATGGCGTCCCGGGAAGCGGCGGGCTCAGGTTGGATCTCGCCCCGCCCTCCTGAAAGTGGGCCGGCGCCACGCCGTTCCCACCGGGCGGCTCTTGAGCGAGCGAAATGCCGAGGAGTCCGATCCCAAGGGCTCCCATGAGGAGCGAGGGGCGCGGGACCGCGCCGTCCGCGGCGCGCCGGGCGGTGGACATCAAGGTGGACATCTCGGAACTACTGCGAGCTTTCCTTTGCAGGCGCTTCCGCGGGCGTCGCGGCCGCGGCGGGAGCGCCCTCCGGAATCACTTCGTGGATGGCACTCCGGAGGAAGCGCATCCGCACGTCGTTTTCCTTATCGACCTGAATGAGTAGTTCCCTCTCATCCGCCCGGACAACTTTTCCCACGATCCCGGCGGTCGTGATGACTTGATCGCCCTTCTTGACCTGCTTCAGCATCTCCAGGCGGGCTTTTTCCTTCTGCCGCTGCGGGCGGATCATCAGGAAATAGAGGACCGCAAAGCAGAGGACCAGCGGCATGAGCATGCCGCCAAAACCACCTCCTCCGCCCCCTCCCCCCGCAGCGGGGTCTCCGGGGGGCTGGCCTCCGGGTTGCGCGGCGGGCTGCGTCGCCCCCGGCTGGGCAGGAGCAGCCCCGGCCGGTGCGGCTCCCGCGGCGGGAGCGGCCTCCTGCGCCTGAAGGACCGCAAGAGAGAGAAGGTTCAAATCCAGCGCGGTGAGGGGCATGGGAGAGACTCCTGATCGCTTCTCGAAGAGACACGACGGCTTCCGTCCGCCGCGAAGCAACGCGACATGGTAGCCAGGCGAGATCTGGATTCAAGGCTTTTCGGAGGCAAGCGGCCCACCGGCCGCGCCCTCGGGCTCGTCGGGATCCGCCCCGGCCGGCCGCGCCCGAGCGGAGGCGAGCAGGTCGGGGAAACGCCCCGCAGCGATCGCTCCGCGCGCCTCGGCCATGAGGTCCTGGAAGTGCTGGAGGTTGTGGAGGCTCCCGAGCGTGGCCGCGAGGATCTCCCCGCGTCCGTAGAGATGCCGGAGATAGGCGCGCGTGAACTTCCGGCAGGTCGTGCAGCGGCAAGAAGGGTCGAGCGGGCCCATGTCCTTCTCGTACTTCTTGTTTCGGATCCTCACCGCCCCGCTCCGGGTGAAGAGGAACGCGTTCCGTGCGTTGCGGGTCGCGAGGACGCAATCGAACATGTCGACGCCCGCCGCGATCCCTTCGAGCATCTCGAGGGCCGAACCGACCCCCATGAGGTAGCGCGGTCGCTCGGCGGGAAGGAGCGGGGCCGTCGCGGCGACGACGCGGCGGACCTGGTCGAGGTCCTCCCCCACCGAAACGCCGCCGATCGCGTAGCCCGGAAAGTTGAGCGCCGCCAGATCCCGCGCCATCCGCACCCGCCGGTCGAGGTCGATCCCCCCCTGCACGATGGCGAACAGCGCCTGGTCGTCGCGCGCATGGGCCGCGGCGCAGCGTTCCGCCCACAGGAGCGTCCGCGCGCAGGCTTCCTCCAGCTCCTTCTCCTTCACTGGATACGGGGCGCAGTGGTCGAGGACCATGATGATGTCCGCACCGAGCGCGTTCTGGATCGCCACGGCCCGCTCAGGGCTCAGACGGATCAGTTCGCCGTCGATGTGCGAGCGGAACTCGACGCCGCCATCGATTACCTTCCGCAGCGAAGCCAGCGAGAAGACCTGGAAGCCTCCGCTGTCGGTGAGGATCGATCCCTCCCAGCCCATGAAGCGGTGGAGGCCGCCGGCCTCCCGCACGATCTCCTCCCCGGGGCGGAGCGAGAGGTGGTAGGTGTTGCCGAGGATCATCTCCGTGCCGCTCTCGCGCACCTGATCGGGGGTGAGAGCCTTGACGGTTCCTTGGGTTCCGACGGGCATGAAGGCCGGCGTCCTAACGGTCCCATGGGGCGTCTCGATGGTCCCGGCCCGCGCGTGCGTCGCGCCGTCGCGGTGATCGATCGAAAAACGGATCGCGGATCGGCCTCGCATTCGGTTTCTCCAGAGGTTTCCCGACCGGGGAATCAGTAAACCCTCTTCAGCTCGCTCTCGGGGTAGTAGTGCGCCAGGAGCTGCGGATAGTCGGCCTCGCGCCCTTTCCATCCCGCTCCGTTCTGACAGAGCCCGACGCCGTGGCCCCAGCCGGACCCGCGAAAGACGACGGTCCCCGGCTCGCGGCCCGCTTCGACCTCGAAGGAGGTGCTTTTGAGGCCGCTCAATCCGCCGCGCACGAGCCGCGAGCGGAAATGATCGGCCAGCATCTCGAACGCTCCGCCCGCATGGCGCACGCGGACGTAGCGCAGATAGCCGCCGGGAAGCGGGTCCACCCCCTCGAGCCTCTTCAGCGCTCCGAGGGCGATCCCGTGCGCTTCGGCCCAGGGTCGCAGGATCGTCTCGATGTCGGGCAAGGACGCGGCAAAGTTCCAGCGGTGGTTGGCGGACCGGAAACAGCCGTCGCAGGGGACGCCGCGCAAGGGAGGAATCGGCGGATGGCCGAAGACGAGCGACCCGTTCGTCGTGTTGCCGCCGCAGGTGCTGTGGAAGTAGGCGGGGAAGAGCTTCCCCTGGTGGGTCAGCACCCAGCCAGCCGTCGCCCGCACGGCCCGGCGGACGGCTTCGCTTTCATCGCGGAGGCCGCGATAGACCTGAAACGAAGGGCTCGCCTCGAACCCTCGACTGGGGGAGCCCTTCGGCTGCGCGAGGATGTGGTAGAGCGCGTACGTGCGGGAGGCGATCGCCTGGGCTTGGAGCGCAGCAGGGGGAAAGCTCGCCGGCACCTCGGAGCCGATGACGCCCGCGATGTACTCCTCGAGGGAGACCTCGTTCACGATGCGAATGCGCCCTTTCATGTTGAAGAGGTCGAGGACCCCGCGGTAGGCGCGTGCCGGATCGGCCGGGGAGGCATCCCCGGCCTCGGTCGGTTCTTGAGGCGCGCTCACGGCGAGAGGACCCGCGCTCCACGGGGAGATCCGGATCGGACTCGGGTAGAACTGCCGGCCGATGCGGAACCCTTCGCCGTCCGCGGCGAGAGCGGTGGGGTTATCGAGATCGCCCTGGTAGCGAAGGACGAGGTCGGGAATGGTCAGGATCTTCACCGTCCCGCGGGCCCGAAGGTATGCGGTCCCGGCCAGGTCGGGGAAGACCTGCACTCGCACGGGAGGGCCCTGAAGCGGAACGGGCTCGGGTGCGGACTCGCGACGGCACCCCCAGGCCACGAGCGCGCACACGAGCCACACGGAGCGTCTCATGGGGTAGAGGCTACGCGGAATCGCGTGGCTTGCAAGGGAGGGGAGAGCCGGGCGGCGAGGGGCAGCCGCGCTCGCTGAACGCAGCCGCTACCGCAGCCGCAGCCTTGTCCGATCTGCGGCGCCCACCCGCCCTCCGTCGGTGGTCCAAAAGTCTCGTGGACTGCAGGACTGCGGTGGCTACTGGAGCAGCTCGACAGCCCTTGGGGTCGCGAGTCGCCCTCTCGGAGTTCGGATGATCAGCCCCCGCTGGATCAGGTACGGCTCGTAGACATCTTCGATCGTCCGTTCCTCCTCCCCGACCGTGATGGCGATCGTCTTGATCCCCACCGGGACTTCGCCGCTCGAGAGGAGGATCCGCATGATCTGCCGGTCCATGATGTCGAGGCCGTTCCCATCGACTCCGAGCCGCTGGAGCGCCTCGTCGACGGTTCCGCAGTTGATCGACACGGGCTCTTTTCCCGACTCCCGGCACTGGGCCCGACATTGGGCGACATCGCGCACCCTCCGCAGGAAGCGGTTGGCGAAGCGCGGGGTGCCCCGCGAGCAGCTCGCGATCCGCTGTGCGGCATCGGCGTCGATCTCGACCTGGAGGATCGCGGCGGAGCGCCGGATGATCTCGGCCAGCACCTCCGGCGAGTAGGCCTCGAGCTTCTCGAGGATCCCGAAGCGGCCGCGGAACGGCGCGGCGAGGAGCCCCTCGCGCGTCGTGGCCCCCACCAGAGTGAACGGCGCGACGCCGATCCGGATGCTCCGCGCATCGGGCCCCTTGTCGAGCCGGATGTCGACCTTGAAGTCTTCCATGGCCGAGTAGAGGTACTCCTCCGCCTCGCGGGACATGCGGTGGATCTCGTCGATGAAGAGGATATCGCCGCGAGCGAGGTTGGTCAGGTGGCCCACGAGGTCCTTGCCGCGTTCGATGACGGGCCCCGAAGTCTCCTGGATGCCGACCCCCATGGCGTCCGCGATGAGGAGAGCCAACGTCGTCTTCCCGAGCCCGGGCATGCCGGAGAGAAGCACGTGATCGAGGACCTCCCCTCGGGCGCGGGCGGCCTCGATCGCGATGCGGAGGTTCTCGACGACCCGCTCCTGCCCGATGAACTCCTCGAAGCGACGCGGCCTCAGGCTCTTTTCGATCTGGGCCTCGTCCTCCCCGGAGATGCCGGGCTGGAAGTGGCGGTCGGGCTCGTCCCCGGAGCCTGCGGGCGAGTCATCGGGGCATTCGAGGGGATTCTCGACCTCCCACCCGAAATCATCGGGCGGAACCGATGGACCAAGGGGCGGGAGCCTCTCCTCAGGCGATGTCGCCATCCGTATCACCTCCTCTTCACTTCGGCGGGGATTATAGACGAGGGTCGGTAGCGATCAAGCCGCCCTGGTTGCTTGGAAACCTGCCCCGTGCTCGGGTAGACTCGCGCCCACGTTCGTTTCGGCAGGCAGGCACGGCCGTAAAGTTTCGGCCGCCGGCGGATCAATTTCGGGAGGATCATCGCCCGATGTGGTATTTCACCCTGTCGTTGTTGGTCGTTCTCGGGGCTGGAGCGGTCTACCTCGTGGACCGGCTGCGGAAGCTGGGTCATGGAGACTCTCCTGCCCTGAAAAGGCGGTTCCAGGAGCTGGAGGAGCGCATCAAGTCGCTGAAGTCCTCCGGAAAAATCCCCGACTCCTTGACGGCGATCGAGCGGGTCGCGGAGGACCTACACGGACCGGGGCTGACCGAGAAGCTCCAGGAGATCCGCCAGACCCGCCAGAAGCTCGCTCAGGCAACCGCGCAGGCCGCAAGCGGCACCGATCGGTACGAAGGCTCGCTTGTCATTCCCAAGGTCTTCCGCGACCCGGATCCCGATCTCGCCCTGGCGAGGGTCCTCTACGACCTCGGGGCGAAGTCGAAGAGCTTCGACCTGGAGCTGAAGCTCGCGATGGGCTTAGCCGGGGCGGCGGGGCTGGCGTTCATGGCCAATGTGATTTGGCGTGTGGCGGTGTGAGGACCGCGAAAACGGGTCCGCATCGGCCGTCCGCGTCCGAACCGCGCGTAGGACTCCGACGGCCCCCTGTTCCCCTGGCCCCGCCCTCAATTCGAGCTCGCACGGGCGAGCGGCACGAGGCGCTTCTCCACCTGAGTCCGCCACTCCTTCTCGATTCGATCGGCATCTCCGGGTCGGCTCCCGATTTCAGGAGTGCGGCCCTCGACGAGATCCCGCAGACATGCCGTCATCTCCTTGCGTCCGGCTTCGCTGGCCATCAAGTGAATGAACAGCGACTCCACCGCCGAGTAGTGCCGCTTGGCGATCGGCCCCATGTCATCCGGATCCCATTCGGATGACGTGAGTCCCTGCAGTTCGGCCAGAGGCGGGAACCCCCAGTCCTTCCAGCTCTGATGGAAATCCCCCGAGTTGATCAGGCGCAATGGACGGCGCTTCTGGTTGAGGTCGAAGGCGACCCGCAAGTCCCAGAGTTGAAAGTAGGTCGCGAGCCCCTCGCCCAACCAGGGCGGAATCTCCTTCGTACCGACGACCTCATGAAGGACCTGGTGCGTTCCTTCATGGAGCAGAATGGGATGGTAGAAGTTCAGGAACTTCTTCTCTTCCTGCTTCTGGATGTACGAAAAAAGCGAATGCTCCGTGAACTCGCCGTCCGGGCCGAAGCGGTGCCGTTACCACCCCCGAGCGGACGACTTGAGTCTCTCCTTGAAAGCCTCCTGGGTGGCGTAGATGAAGACCTCAGGACGCTTCTTGACCCGCAAAGGCTCCTTGATGACCGCGCGGAACTGTTCATGGAACAGGTCCATGAACAGGGAGAGCTCCGCGGTGAACCGCGCGTCGACTTCCGAATAGGCCTCATACGCCCGAGAGGACACGTGGAACCACCGCCGGTCCAGGAGCGTCGCGGTAGAGGCTCCCTTCTCGCGCCGCGCGATCTCCTGAAGATGCGGCTTGGTCCAGGAGATGGAGAGCTGTCCATCGGCGGATGCAGCCGGAGAAAGGAGCATCGCGACGGCCGGCGCTGACTTCCAGATGGTGGGCATCGGTTCCTCACTTTCCCACGCATACGCAGGGAACGGCTGATTGAACTACGGTGCGATCGTGAACCTCGCCGTCGCCGCGGAGCCATCGAGGCGGACTTCCATCCGAACGAAAGGGAGGCCGGGATGGCCCTCCGCGTCTCGGTCCGGGGTGTCGAGAACGACCCGATACAACCAATCCGGCCGAGGCGCCGAGGGGCCGAGGCGCTCTGCCATGAACGCCCAGCCGTCGCTTGAAGACTTCTCCGCGACGAGATCCTTGGGCCCCAGACGGGTCAGGAGCTTGTTCGCTCTCGTTCCTCTGTAATCGGAGGTGGCTCTCAGCTCGGCGATCGGCCTGCGGGCAGCGAGCCAGCCCTCGAAGCGGCCATCCATCAGAGTCTCGGTGAGAAGGACGCAGCCCGGTTCGGCCTGGAGCGCGTTTGCGGGCCAGGCGCGTCCGAGTATCCCGGGCAGCTTCTCCCTCACGCGGCGGAGTGCCTCCGCGTGGAGCGCACTGTGCGCTACGTGCGGGTCTTCCATCCAGAACGTCGGGACAAGGAGGGAGAGCCAGAAGTGCTCGCTCGCCCCACGACGCCAGAGGTCGAGCTCCACGTCTCCGATCGGCAGGATTTCGGGATCGACCGATCGCCCCCCCGCCGTCGCCGCGCCCGAATGAGGGATCAGCCGAGCGTGAACAGCTCCATCGACGGGATAATCGCGGTCATCGACCCACCAAGATGGAAAAAAAAGGAGCAGCCAGAGCACCGAGGAAAGGTAGGCCTTGCCGTTGGCCTGCGATTGCCCTACGAGCACGCCGTCCCAGCTCGATTCGACCTCGCAGATGAAGTCCGAGGCCGCCCGGGGGCCACCCTCGCCCTCTCCGTCGAGCCTCACGTCGCTGAAATAGCTCGTTTCCTCAAGTCCAGCCGCCACTTCGCGGGCGAGATCCCCGGCGGCGAGCCACTCTCGAAGCGCCGGCCGTCCTCCCGAAGCGGGAGCCGCACGGACGAGGATGCTCGCAGGCAGGCGCGGCGCGCTCCGGTCGCTCGTCTCGACCGGGCTACACGAAACGAGCGGGAAAGAAAGGAGGAGTGCGACGAGCCTTCGAGATCCCGCGACGTTTTCCAAGGCGATCAAGTTCTTTCCTTGTCCTCTCATCGAAGGGGCGTGGGGCCCCGAGAAGGCCCGATTCTACCGGCGCGGCCGCGTGCCGACGACCAGGAGCTCGTCGGTGTCGCGGTTCTTGTCCCCCTGGCCCGAGTGAATGAGCCGGCGCCGGTCGGTCTTGACGCTCTTGTAGCGCTCCTTGCAGAGGTGCTCGAGGCATTCGACCGGATCAATATGGGGAAAGCGTTCGCGGTAGACCTTGAGGAGGAGGCCGTTCGGGCTCCCGTAGCTGATCACGAGGGGCACCCCCGACGCCGCAGACGCATCGATCACCCTGCGGAACTCGCTTTCGACAGTCCGCGGCGAGCAGAATCCCGACTGGAATCGGTTCTCGATCACCGGATAGCGACCGACCGTCGGCCGGCCGCGCGCGTCGCGCTCCAGCTCGGGGTAATCGTAGCGGGCGAGCGTCTCGAGCACGTGATAGAAGCGCGAATAGTGGTCGTTCGTGTACGGGGGGTCCATGTAGATGGCGTCCGCGGCGGCTTCGGGCTTCCAGCGGTTCTCCCGGTCGCTCGAGAGCAGGAGGTCGCGGTAGTCGCCGCAGAGGGCCCGGTTTCGCGGCGAGAGCTCCGTTGTGGCGACGTGGCGGGCGATCGCGGCCGAGAATTCGCGGAACGTCTCGAGGACGTTGAGCCTCCGGCGATTGGCCATCGCGAGGACCTCGCTGTCCTTCGTGAGCTGGCGCGGCTGCGCGAAGTGCGACGTGCCGGACGTCGTCACCGAGGCCGCGTGGAGGAGTGCCGAGAGGTAGTGGACCCGCTTGCGCTCGGCGAGCGGATCCGACGCGGGGAGGTCATCGATGGCGGCGCGGAGCGAGTCGAGATCGATCGCCTGGCGGAGGCCGTAATAAAAGTTCGCGTAGTACGCGGTGATGAGGCACGCGGGACGCCGCCGCGGATCTTGCCGGTACCGGGCGATCGATGCATCCGCGATGAGTCCCGCCGCGCCGCCGTAGATGGGATCGACGTTCAGTGAGCCGCCGACGTTCCCGTCGTTCCCGCGGCCGACGGGTCCGGCCCCCGCGCCTCCGTGGAGGCCGCCCGGGCGCAAGAGGAAATCTCGCAGGCGCATCGCGAGGTCCGCCCGAGCGGCGGGGCGCCGCCGGGGCGCCTCCTCGGCCAGCAGCGCGCTCTCCATCTCGATGGCAGGCCCATAGAGCTTCGCGAGAGCGCGGCGGTTCTCCTCCAAGGAAGGCAAGAGGTCGCGGTCGACATCGATCGTGCGCTCGAACGCCCGGCCGCCTCCGGGAGGCCGTTCGATGAGGGACGCGGTGATCACTCGAGAGTAGAGCTGCACATCGTTGGCGACGACACCCCATCGGTGCGCGCAGAACGCCGATACGATCCCGGATCCACTGAAGAGGTCGAGGACGGTGCCACCCGGCGGCACCAGCTCCGCGAGCGCGCGGTCGAGGAGCCCGGGGATCACCCGCCCCTTCGCCCCCATGTACCAGATCGTCCGCGGCAGCTCCTCGACGGCGAGGCGCGGGCACTCCCTCACAGCGGCATCCATCGCTTCACTCCCTTCTTGGCGCGGAAAGATAACGGGTCGCGACGGCAGGAGCAAGACCGCGTGAACAGGAGGAATCCCTCGTCGGAGCGCACATCGCTCGCCTAAGTGCTCCCGTTCATAAGTCCGGCTAGGGTTTGCCGGAGCGATTATGGCGTCAGGCGAGGCGAGACGAGGAGGCGATACAGCGGAGAGTATCGTCGACGGCGAGGAGCGAAGCTCCGAGCGCCCGGAGGCGCGGGTGCCACGAAGTGGCCGCGCCGAGGGCCGCCCGAGGCGAGCGCGTCAGCGCGAAGACCGAGGGGAG
>Ga0187893_10009869_pt1 | contig 14497 bp, 6 predicted proteins | sample MA1701074metaG_FD_139574 | JGI IMG/M metagenome (GOLD analysis project Ga0187893, IMG submission 139574) | White microbial mat communities from a basaltic lava cave in the Kipuka Kanohina Cave System on the Island of Hawaii, USA - MA170107-4 metaG ...
GAACTGACTTATCCCCAACCGCATATTTTGTCGCGGCGAAGTTATTCACCGTCCCCTGCGGGGACTGCTTGGGCCGTCTCCTCGGTGCCGGATGAATAACTTCGGAGCACATATCAGCGACCGCCGCCGGAGACGCCCGGTCAGCTGCAACAATCGCGAGCAAATTATCCGAACCGTCCGACTGCAAAACGGGGCGGCGGTTCGGAGCACTGCTGGGTATTTCACAACGGCAAATTCGGGCACATTTTGACCCAAAAGCATGTCGAAGTCAGACTCGAAACCGCATTCCTGTCGAACCGAAAACGCTCGGCGAATGGCTCCACCTAAAACGCATAGAGTCTGACCTTTCCCAAGTAGAATTGGCCAAAAAGCTGAGAATTGGTGAGCGACTGGTGCAGGCTTGGGAACGCGGTAAAGTCATCCCGTCTGACACCCAGCAGCAACGCTTAGCCAACATTTTGTCTTTGGATACGGGCATCCTCAAGCCAGCCTCGGCAGTGGAGTGATGTGGGGGGTATTTCACGCGCAGAGCGTCAGGGACTGACCATTCAATTAAAAGCTTACCCTCACCCCTCAGGCTACTTCTCGGAGCGCGTCGGAAATATGGCCAGCCGGCCACCTGTCTGAAACGCCGGGCCGATGACTTTCATTGCCAAGCCGCGTGGAAACAAATCCTCGGTGCCAACGCCAAAAACCCTGGCCAGGAAAAGCAGCTCACAATCAGGCACGCGGCGACGCTGTAATTCGAGACTGGCCAGGGAATCGCGGCTGACACTCCATCCCCGCACCTGCAATTTCGTGGCGAGTGTTTCTTGCGACCAGCCCTTCTTTGCGCGCAGCTTGCGGACCTGCGGGCCGATCAAATTCATTACGGCCTTCTTCACCAATGGCGACCGTAACCAAGTCCGAGGCTATTGCTGTGTTTGCATGCACACAAACTGGAATCAAATAAAGTTCTTGCCTCCGCGGGATAGGCCGCTACAACTCACGCGGGTCCGGAAACCTGAAGCGCTCGACGATGATGAATTTCATCGGTCGCTTGGTTGTTTTCCGGGAAACAAGGGGGCTTAGGGAAAGTCTCCAAGCAGCATTCAACAAACAATCGCCACACAAAACTGACCACTATGAAGCTGAAGAAACCAACGCCAAAACAGGCGTGGGCTTGGGCGGGTTGCGGCGCGCTTGCCTTCGCTTATGTCTCATTCCTTGTCGCTCCGTTGCTAGGGCAGCCAGCACCGGGATTGACCATTGCTTTGACCAACACCGACCAGGTGCGAATCGTCATCACGAACGGATCGAGCGCGGTCAATTATGAGATTTATCGGACACCGGTGCTGGGAGACGGCCTGAACTATCCTTTCATCCTTCATCTCATCGGCACGCAGGGACAGACAAGTTTTGTGGCCAATATGGGCATCGATACGCGAGGCTTCTTCTCCGCGGCGGTTGGGAGCGATTGGGATGGCGACGGGATTCCAAACTTTCAGGATGCGCAGCCAAGTAGCACCAACGCCGGAGTATTGTCCATCACCATCGACAATCCGTTAAACGGGGCGAACATCCAATAAGTCACTCAAGGAGGAGATCGTATGAAGGAAGGACTCAACGGTAGGTTCGTGCGCCAGTTCGTTGGAGTGCTGATCAGTCTCGCCTGTGCAGATTCAGCTTTGGGCAGTGGCACCGTGACCAATTGCACGGAAGCCGCGTTAAACGCTGCTCTTTCCAGCGGCGGGACAGTGACCTTTGCTTGTGATGGCGTCATCACCTTGACGGCAACGAAAATCATCGCGGCGAACACGCATCTTTTCGCCAACGGACGGGACGTAACGATCAACGGGTTAACCGGCCCGTCTCCGACTAATGCCGTGCGATTGTTCACGGTAAACCCCAGTGTCACGCTCACGCTGTCCGGCCTCAAACTGGTGAATGGCTTTCACACCAACGGCGCGGCGGTTTTCAACAACGGCGGCGTTCTGGTGATAACCAACTGCTTGTTTGCCTTCAACCAAGTCATCGGCGGCAAAGGCGCGGACGGAGCCAGCGGCGGCAATGGGGGCAACGGCAAGGCAGGCGGTAATGTGGCGGGTGGAGCCATCTATAATCTGGGAAGCGCCTCGATTTACGGGGCAACCTTCCTGACGAACTCGGCGACCGGCGGCGACGCTGGCAATGGAGGCGCTGGCGGAGCGCCAGGCGGAACGGGCGGAGAGGGTGGAGACGGTGGAGACGCCGTGGGCGCCGGTATCTTCAACCAAGGAACGCTTGATTTGGTGGACTGTCAGTTCGCATTCAATGCCGCGAAGGGCGGCAACGGGGGCAATGGGGCTGAGGGTTATGGTTTCGGTGACGGGGACACCGGTGGTCTGGGCGGAGAAGCCTCCGGTGTCGCTCTCTACAACCTTGGTCGAGCCACAACGATCAATTGCACCATCTATCTCAACGAAGGCGAAAGTGGAGCCGCCGGCACCAGTGGCGCGGTTTGGGGAGCCGCCGGCACGGGGCGCGGAGGTCGGTTAAGCCGGGGCGGAGGGGTTTTCAATTCCGGGACCAATGTTTTGGTCAACTGCACGCTTTACGGCAACTCGCTCCAGGCCGGAGATGGCGGGACGGGCATCCCCTCGAGGAATACTTACGGAGGTGATGGCGGAAACGGCGGAGCAGCTTGGGGTGGCAATCTATTCAGCAATGGCAATATGGGAGCCACCAACTGCACCGTCGCGTTGGGTGCTGCGAACCCAGGAGTGGGCGGGGCTGGCGGCGCTGGTAACCCCCCAAGCTACCCCAATGGCAGTCCCGGTTCTGCTGGTGCCAGTCGGGGCGGCAACGTGGCTAATGACGGCGGCGAGTTTACCCTGTACAACACCATTCTTTATTATCCGAGCATTGGTACCAATGGGTATCCGAAGACCGGCTTCACTGACGTTGGTTTCAGCATCAGTTCAGATCGAAGCATTGATTTAGAGGGACCGGGCAGCCGGACGAATACCAACCCGCTCCTGGGACCGCTGACGACCAATGGTGGGCCGACGCTGACAATGGCGGTTCTGCCGGGCGGTCCTTGCATCGACGGCGGTGACACCAATTTCTGTCTTGCCACGGATCAACGTGGTAATGCGCGACCCGGTGGTTCGCGCTGCGACATCGGAGCTTTCGAGTCCAAGCCGACAGTGGTGGCGTTCCCGGAGCGCGGCTGGGCTTCCGAACAGGGCAGCGTGGGAATCATGACTGTTAGCCGCACCGAAGGCACGGCCCCGCTCACGGTCTCCTACACTATTGGCGGCAGCGCCGCGAATGGAACCGACTACGTGCTGACCACCAACATCGTCACCATCGCGCAGGACGCAGTCGCGGCGCGGGTAATTATCCGCCCTCTTGTCAATGGCGGCGTCGAGCCGGACGAAACCGTGTCCCTCACCCTGGAAGCCGCTTCCAATTATCTCGTCGGCAACCCTTCCAATGCCGTCGTCACCATTTCCGAACAGACCGTTCTTGATCCCGACAAGCGGTATGTCCGGGGCACCGGCACCTATTCGGCTTTCCATTCCTTTGTCGTGCCACTGGATTTTCAGAAAGGCGTGCGGCTGGACGACGTTGGCGGCAACGCCACGAACCTTTTTATTGGCAACCCGTGGACTACTAACTTCTTTCACTTCGACGCCACCAATCCCGCTCCTCAGTTGCAAACGAATGATCGCATCGTCTTTCGCAATCCGATTGTGGCGTTCGGGAGCCGCGTGGGCGGCAGTCCGCTGCTGGTCAATCAGGTATATCGCTTCGGCGTGTATGCGGGATTGAACGCCAGCACCAACCTGAGCCAGCTTCGATTGAAGGTTTACAACAAATCCACGATGGCAGTGGTTAGCACGGTCAACGTGTTCATTCCGCCGGAATGGCAAAGCAACGCCTGGACAGGATTTTCGACGAATGGGTACTCGCAGATGGTAGTTGCCAATGGTCTCACCACGTTCATCTCACGCCAGTCCGATCTGCGCTGGGGCGCTTCGTCCTATCACTCCTATTTAATCAGTCACAAGGCCGACAGCACAGCGACGGCTTACGTGTTCGAGTGGGAAGCGCAGGGAGAAATGGATGCCGGGTTGATGGTCCTCAACAACGCCGGGACCAACGCCTATTCAAAGCTCTATACCGTCGAGTTTGATTCGCGTCCGCCGTGGCAGGCGGTGTTCGTCCGTCAACCACACTTTGCCGGGAAGCCCCTGCCCCCGGATTATCAAGGTAAATCCACTGAGGAACTACTGACGGCCTCGACGTTCCTCGCGACCAATCCCATGCCGTCCGGCGCGCTCAACTGGACCAACCTTGATACCAGCCCGGACCTGTGGCGGCATCCGATTCTCGACCAATTGGTTTCCGACCTGAATCGCGATCCCATTGCGCTGGCCAACTATGTTTTCAACGAAATCGAACTGACGGATGCGTTTGGCTATGACGACGACGGCAATGTGTCTCAAGCGTCAGTCAATCCGGGCGGAGTCAACCGCAGCGCGATGGCGACGTTCCAAGAAGGGCAAGGCTCGCCTATCGAACAATGCGCTTTGCTCGTTTATCTCCTGCGGCAGGCTGGTTATCCAGCGGGGTATTCCTTTCCGGCGGATGAAAGCCTGAAGCTTTTCGACTCGCGCCTGAGCAGCATCCTCCGGCTTCAATTGAGGGGCGCAGTGGACGAGTTTGGCCGGACACTCACCACCAATCGGTTGATCTCCGTCAACTATCCGTGGGTGGCGGCGTATATTGGCACCAATTGGGTGCATTTGTTCCCGTGGATGAAGGACATGGAAATCGTCGAGGGCTTCGGCCTCTACGACTACATGCCCACCAACTACAACAACACCTACAAATGGGTGCGCGATTATCTGTATGGCAAGACAAACATCCTGGCATTAAGCGGCGACGACGACACGCCCGCGACCTTGTTTCCGAAGTTCGTGCAGCAAGTTTTGCTCACCAATGCGCCGGGCCTGTCGCTGGACGATATTGGCGTGCGCGTCGTCAACCGGCGAAAGAATTATTCCCGGTGGTCGGATTTCCCGAAGCCAACCGTGGTTGGCCATTCCAACGTCGTGGTCGAAAACCTGATCTCTAGCGCGCTGACGAATCTCTTCCCGGGATTAACCAACATCTTCGATACAGTGAGCGTGGAGATTTACAGCGTCACCAATCCCAACACCAAAGTCGTGTCGGGTGAACTGCGCATGGCCGATTTGCACAACCGCAAGTTCCTGGCTCGCCACGAAAAGATCACGACGAACTCGCACCGCCTGATTCTCTCGCTGGCTCCCTATCGTTCTGACACTACCAATGAAGTCCCGTTCTCGGCAGTCGATTCGAATGTTCCGTCCGACGCCGACATTCTGAAGCGTCTGGCCGCGACTAATACGCTCGTTGCTTCCGACGATTCCTTAAGGGTAAAACTCGTACATCGAAGGCAGCGTTTTCTGCCCGGCGGCTTTGTCGAACCCAATCATTGGGACATCTTCCCCGGCTACAATTCAATCCGTGAAATACAAAGCGAACGCTCCCTTCGCAAAGGCGATCTCGCTGCAATCTGTCTCAACGTCGGACGGGTTTCCCGAAGGATGCTCCAGGTTCATGCGGAGGAACAGTGGCGCATGGAGCAATCGCTGGGAACGAACTCGGCGGCGACCAATTCGATTTCGGCGGACATTTACCAGGGTACACCCGCTTACCTCAAGGGCATGGCATACTACGAGAAGCACGGTCGCTTCACGGCCCAAAACGAGCGATGGCACAAAATCATTAACGTCTCCTCATTTGCTGCGGGCCTTGCCCGGTTGGACGCGGCGCGAGTTGCGAACAGCCTGCCCGGTGGCAACATCGATTTGACTCTCCCCAACGTCGATATGTTCTACCAACAGGTGGTTTTGGTGGGAAATGGTTCGGTGCAACCCGGCTCCGGTTTGGATGAGGAATCGGCGCAGGACGATTTCTTCCTCTTGAACATCGCCAACGGTTCGGCACAGGAACACGCCGTCATCAATCAGTTCCTCATTCAAAAGGAGGCCGTGTCCACGGTGAAGTTGCTGCGGCTGGCGCAGCAACGCGGAACCAGCGGCCAGCCCGGCATCATCTTGTTAACGCGGAACAATTATTTGTTCGAAGGCGAAAAGTTTTATCCAACCAACGGCACCACTCGCCTCAAGGATCATGACCCGTCCATTTGGGCCGCAGTCACTGCCGCGCTAGACGCTTACTCGCTCTCGCACGAGCCGGACTACAGCCAGGTGTTCATCACGCCGTGGCCGGTGACAAACTCCACGGCTTCCTACGCCGGCATGGCCGCTTTGGTGCTCAAGCCGAACGCGCGAGCAGCCTTGATTGGCGGCAACCTCAACGGTGGCGTGGGCGAGAAAGTTCCAGACGGTTCCTTCGGCGCGGCCAATTCGCCAAAGCAGGATTTGAGCGTCGATGGGGACGGTAATTATTCCTTGAGCCTGTCCGAGGCCACGCCCGGTTCCCATCAAGCCGCTTCTGAGGCCCCGACAACGTTTGACGTTCCAAAGGAACAGGCGGAACTGGACGCTGGCGTTCTCGATGTCAATCCAAATCAGGTAGTCGAGGGCCAGGTTAACGGCGCGGTTCAAGACGGTCAGGCCGGAACTTACGCCGGAACGTTTGATGATGTGCGTGACGATGGCGTGGTTGGCGATAGCGACGTCCGCAACAGCAACGGCAGTGATGGCACCGTAGCCGATCCGGTCAACACGTTGACCGGCGAGTTTTACGTTGATGCCGCCGATCTCACGCTGCCCGGTCCAATGCCGCTGCAAGTCCGGCGCAATTACGGGAGCCACAACTTCTCTCACAATCAACTCGGTTACGGCTGGAAACTCAACTACATGCCGTTTCTCGCAGTATCGCAAGGCACTAACTTCTACGCCTCCGAACCCGATGGCTCAGTGTTGGTCTTTGTTCAGATCGCCACTGATCTTTGGGCACCGTCCACGACGAACAATCCCACGCTGAACAACTACACGACTTCCGGCATCGGCTCCGTCGCCAACCGCTTCAACGCTAGCCTGGCGCGGGTGTTCACGAATGGCGTCAACACCTATTACCTCACCAACGCCGATGGATCACTGCGCCTCTTCGAGGAAAAAAGTTTTCCGCTGAGCGCGGCCATTGACCGGCTGCGCCCTTACCTGACGAAATGGCTTGACCATCGTGGCAACTTTTACACGTTCGAGTATGGGACCAACTCCACCCAGCCCGATTACGGCCAGGTGCGCCGCGTCCTGAGCAGCAACGGCAATCTCGTCGGATTCCAATATGACGTTTACGGCCGCATCACCGACGCTTACACGCTCGATGGCCGCCGCGTAAGCTACCGCTACGATGAACACGGCGATCTCGTGCAGGTGACTTTGCCCGACGCCTCCGAATGGCAGTTCGAGTATCAGCACCTGAACTGGACGACCAATAGCGTCACGTATCGCTACTCCACGCACTTACTCACCAAAGAACTCAAGCCGGATGGCCGCGTATTGCAAAATGAGTATGATTCGTTTCGCCGTGTCACCAATCAATCGGCCACGGTCGGCGCGGACTTGCGACTCATTCGCAACGCAACGTTCCGTTACACGAATAGTTTCAACCTCACGAATCTGACGGCGCTCCTCACCGGCACAACTACAGTGCTCGACTACACCAACCGCGTGCTGCGTTATTTCTACACCAACGGATTGATTCGGAAAATCGTCGATCCACTCAACCGGACCACGCTACAAAGCTGGTATGAAGTCAACGAAACGACTCCTCCGGCCTACCCACGAAGTCTGAAGACGGTCACCGATCCGCGCGGGCTGGTGACGACCAATTTCTACGATGACCGGGGCAACATCACGGATACCGTCGTGCGCGGAGATCTGCGCGGTGACGGCGATACTAACGCGACGGCCCGCACACTCGCGACTTTCAACTCTCAGAACCTGCCGACAAAAGTCATCGACCCCGCGGGTACCACTAACCTCTTCTTCTACACGAACAATTGGCTCCTCGCGCGCATGGAAATCTGGCCGAGCAATGCGACTCCTGCTCAAATCATCACGAATCTGTTCGTCTATCACGACATCACCAACGCGAGCGATGGCACCGTTAGCTATGGATTGCGCAGGTTGGAAATCAGGGCGGCTTATTCAGCGGATGCCGCCACGAATGAATGGGAACACGATTCGCGCGGCTTTGTGACTCGCGCGCTTCGCTACACCGCAACCGCCGATCCAACCGTCATCGTAACCGATATTCGCAACCGACGCGGCGAACTGGTCGAACGCGCCGATGCCATTGGACGCGCGGCCCGCTTTGCCTACGACGCATTAAGCAGGCCGACGCAGCGCGAAGTCTTCGAGAGTGGCCAGACTCTTCCGTTGGCGTGGGATTTTACCTACTACAATCCCAACGGAGAACTCGTCTGGAGCGACGGCCCGCGCTTCGACCCGGAGGACTACGTTTGGCGCGACTATGACGGCGACGGACGGCTTTGCGCCGTCGTTCGCTGGCGCTCGCAGGGCCGCGCTGACGGGACCGGCGTCGAAGCACCGACAGGCGACGCGCTCTATTCGACGAGCTTCTTCGACTACGATCCCTTCGGAAATCAAATCCGCATCACCGATCCGCGCGGCATGGTCACAACCAACACCTTTGATGCCGTCGGTCAACTGCTCGTCCGAAAAGTGATCGATACTAACGGCACTCAATTGTTGAGCGAGGGCTTCGCTTACGAACCGGGCGGACAAGTCGCCTACGCAACCAACGCGCTCGGCGGCGTGACGCAGACCCTCTACACCTCGACCGGCAAACCCTGCTTCCGCAAGAACGCCGACGGCTCAACCAACGGCTGGACCTACTACGCCGATGGCCGGCTTCACCGCGAAATCCAACACAACGGCGCGTATTGGGAAACCACATACAATAACGCCGCTCGAACCGTAACGCGCATCTTCTACTCGGCAGGCAACGCGGCACTGGCAACAAACGTCACAGAACTGGACCGGCGCGGCAACGTCGTCCGCAGTGTTGATGCGGGCGGTTTCGTTTCGACGAATCGCTTCGACGCGCTCGACCGCATCAAGATCGCCGCCGGCCCGGCCATTATTTCCATTCCACCCACGAACCTCCCGCCCGGCGTCGGGGCCGTCACGACCATCGTTCAGCAAGTCTCGACTTATCTCTACGATTCGAGCGGCAAGGTGCTTACCATCTCAAACGCGCTCAAAGAGCGGGTGATTACCACCCGCGATGCGCTGGATCGGGTGGTGCATTCTGAAATCCTCAGTTCAAATGGCACTACGGTTCGCCTCTCGACTACGGCTTACGCCGCCAATCATCACGGCGTCACGACGACGAACGGTTCGGGCGCATCAGCCATCGTCTCCACCTCTTATGCCGACCAGGATGGCAATACCGTCCTTTCGCTCCGCTATCCTTCCGCTAATGTCTTCGAGTTTGACTTGAGTCAGTTCGACGCCGCCGGCAATCGCATCGCCTCACAGCAGGCTTCCAAGACCAATTCACAAGTAACGGTCTGGACCACCAACGGCTGGACTTATGACGGTCTTAACCGCGTCAAGACCGCTACGGTGCGAGATGGTGCGACGACAACCTTCAGTTACAATCCCGCCGGCAATCTCACGAACCGCGCCATGCCGGGCGGCTTGACGTGGCGGGCCACCTACAACACTGCCGGCCAACGCCTGCTCGAATACGACATCGGCGGCAGTCTCAACTCGCGCACTAACTCTCGTTCCTATTACGCTTCCAACTCCATTTATGCGGGCCTGCTACAAACCCGCACCGACGGACGCGGAGTGGTTTGCACCTACACGTATGACGATTGGCTGCGGGCTGCCACGAACGCCCATACCGGTGCATCGAATTATCACAATCTCACCACCATCACGCGTTTTGATGCGCGCGGGCTGGCTACCAACATCACCGAGAGTTTCGCCTCCCCCAGCACCGGCCCTACCGTGTCCGTCCGCCGCGTCTATGACGCTTACCGATTCCTGACCAGCGAGTTAATTTACACCAACGGCTTCCTTTCCTCTCTGGCCAGCCAGGCGTGGGATTCCGCGGGCCGCCGCTACGGCATTGGCTTCTCCGGTTTCGGTTACAGTTTCACCTGGCGGCCCGACGGGTTGCTATCTTCCGCACTCGGCCACACCGGCGGCGGCACCTACGGCTACAACGACGCTGGACAACTGGTTTCCCGCACGATTGGCCCACGCACCACGACGGTTGCTTCCCGCGACGGCGCCGGGCGTCCGCTCTCCGTCAGCACCGCCATTGGCGGGGTGAACAAGCTGACCGAGACACTTGTCTGGACGGGAGACGGCCTGCCGGCAACGCAGACATTGGCGCGTGAAGACTTCACCGATTCGCGCGCTTATTTCTATGCAAGCGATAGCCGACGTTTGCTCGAAGAACGCCTCAACCTCAACGAGACCGACCGATGGACAAATTCCTTTGTTTACGACAAGGGACAAGTTGGCGGCCCGGGCGTCCTGACCCAAAGCGGAGCGGCGAATACCAGCCAGGCGCAATGGAGCGGCAGCGCAGATGCTTTTGGCCGGGCGGGCAGCGGGACCAACAATGTCGCCGCGCGCACGGCACATGGGCGTGTGAACGGTCCTGCGACTGTTCTGGCCTTGCTGGACGGCCGGCCCATGCCAGTCGCCGTGCTCGGCACAGGTAATTCCACTTGGACGAACACCTGGCGGGCCACGCTGGAAGTGACGCCGGGAGCGCACCAACTGATGGCCATCGCCAAACACCCCAGCGGTTTGTTCACCACCAACACCAGCGTCTGGTTCACCAACAGCGTGGGGAATCTGACCGAAACGAATACCTTCGATCCAGCAGGCAACGTCACTCAGCGCATTTGGCGCAATTCCAATGGCGCCACGAACCGCCTGCAAACCTTCACTTGGGAAGCCCGCGGTCGTTTATTCAAAGTCAGTGATCGCCTCATCCAGCGGAGCAACACCGTGGCGTTGGCGACCAATGGTGTGGACTTCACTGCTACCTACGATCCGATCGGACGACTGCTCCGTACCGTCGAGGTCGTTCTGACGAACAGTCTCGCGCTAAGCAATCAACCCATCGTCATCGACCATACGTACGATCCCGAACATGAGTTTCTTGAAATTGCTGTGACCGAGAACGGCCGCACGACTTGGAAACTCATGGGGCCGGACATGAACGGACGTTACGGCGGGCAAAACGGGACAGGCGGATTTGATGCTTTCATTCCTGGCCCGGAATTATTCTGCCCGATCCTCAGCGACGCTTTCGGAAACCTTCACGGGGTTTATGATCAAACGCACAGCAACGTGGTCTGGTATGCCAGTCGCCCCACCGGCTATGGCGCGGTGCCCAGCCATCGGCCTGTGCCGCTTGGCCATGCCAGCGCTGATCTTGGCGCGAAATACGCCTGGCGCAATCGGGCGCAAACCAGCATCGGCTACGTCTGGATGGGGGCCACCTGGCTCAAGCCCGACATCGGCGAAACCCTCTCCTTCGATCCTTACGGCTACGCCAGTAGCGACACTGGACATACGCCCTTCAGGGGAAATCCGTGGGCATATTGGGATGCGGACGGGAGATTAGCCAAGGGCTTTTATCGGGGGCTAACTTCGGGCAGCTCTCCGGCGGGAAGTAGCGGAACCTTTGATCTCGCCTACGCTGTGGGTGGCCTTCTCAGCGGCTACTACAGCGGTTTGGGCGAAGGAGCCTACAATGAGGCACTTGGTGTTGGAAAATTCGCTAAAGGAGTGACTTTTGATTTGGGCCAGCAAATTTCGCTGACTGGATTCGATATCTTTGGCGCTCATTATGGAGGAGACCACTACCAGTTCGAGAGCGCGGCTTTTCAAGGCACGTTCAACATGGCCGCTGAAGGCGCTTCGAGCGGTGAGATCGCGGGGGAAGCTGCGTTGCAACTCTCCGGCTACCGCTTCGGCAACCAGATTTACGACAGCATCGAACAAGGCGCGGAGACGGGTGACTACTCCCAGTTCAGCCAGAACATGGGCACGATGGCGGGAATTGCGCTCAGTGGAACATTGGCCGCGGAGGGGCCTGCCGCAAAGGGAGTAAATCCGACCCACGTGCAGATGGAGTTCCCATTTGCACGCGGAGCGAGCGTTCAGACGCCCGGGGTTACGACGGCGGGTGAAACTTTTGTTCGAGTAGGTGCAGGACCGCAGAACCTGAAGTTTGGCTCGACATCACTCAGCGGAGCGCAACCGGGAACTTATGCGTTTCCTGAAGCGACATTCAACAGCATCGGACAAAACCCGGCGGCTTTGAAAAACTTCGGCGACTTGCCCGGTGCTGCGCCTCAGTATTATCGAATCCTCCAACCGCCGCCCGGCACGCCAATTCAACGTGGCATTGTCCCCGGAGGACAATTCGGCGGACAAGGCGGCGTGCCAGAGGTCACCTTCCCGAGAGGATTTTGAACATGAACGGGAACCGAAACATTCCAGAGAAATTCCAAGACAAGGTGAATGCTATGCCCGAATCCAGTTATGGCGTAACACGGATTCGCGTCACACTCGATGACGGCTCAAAGTTTGACGATGTATTCGTTGCATGGGGCAGCGAAATCGTGAAGGTCGGAACGAGCGAGCAAATCCCTTTCGATCCGGCACGGATCGTTTCTGTCGAGCGATCATGAACTGAATGCACCAACTGCTTACCAATTAGTCGCAGCCAACCGCACGGCTTATGCCACCAGTTTTGAATACGGCACCGAAAGCAGCTTCTTCGAGTTCACGGCCATCCATTTTGGCAGCAAGCCCCCCCGCACTCTCTGTGTCTTTATTCATGCTTTCGTTCCGTGACAATTCAGATAGCCTTTCCGCGATGACAATCCGTAATTTTTATCCTCTTGCATGGGCGCTTACGCTGATGTGCGCGGACTTGACTGCGCAAACAGTGACGTTGGGTTTTCGTCCTCCATCTGGGGCAGTAGTCCAAATCGACAGGGAGCGGGCAATTAGCACTGTCACGAGGCAAACGTCAGAGTTTGACGTCGAAAAGACGATTTCGTTGATGGCATTTGAGGAATGCTCGGAGGGATACAGAGTCTCCGAAACGGCAAAGCAAATGTCGAGAACAGTCGATGGCAAACCTATTGATAATCCTGCCCACAAGTTCCTAGTCGGGAGAACGAACGCCTTCATTGTATTGCCGGACGGCGATTTCCTTCGTCTTGAAGGGCAAGAGCGATTGCTTGACGAACTCAAGGCGTTCTTTCCGACACACGCACATGCCTTGTTGGAAAAGCAGATGGGTGGTGAGCAACCCTTCCTGCAAGAAAAGGAACGTTGGGACAGGAACATGAAGCGTTTCGTGGGAAGAATGCTGAAAGACGGAGATGTGTGGAAAGAAACCGTCTCACTCCCCACTGCAAGCAATGCGGCACCCAGGAAAACATACGAAGTGAACCGCGTTGAGAAGATTGATAACTTCGGGCCAACAACCACCGTAACAATAGTGACTTTCCGATCCAGTAATCCCAAAGACATCGAGGAATTGGACGCGATAAAGATAAATATGAAAAATGGACCAAGTTTCTACAGAAGATCGCCATTCCGTCCGCCATTTACGAGAGTTGTTCAGCGGAGGACTCTCGAGGCGGACACCTTGATACCGATTCATGACGAGCGCATATGGCACGGCTCTGAGCGGAAACAGACGGAATGGGCGATCATCACCGAAAGACAAGTTGAATCTTATCGGAGAGTGAAATGAATTTCCTGGGAATCATTCTGTTCTACCTGCTCGGATTGGTTGCGGCCAGCGCGCAGATCATCGTGACGGTATCGTCGCCGAAGATAGTGGCCCTAAAGGCCGTCGTGCCGCTGGCGATTACGAACGGTTTCTCCGAGAGAATTGAATCAGCGCGTGCTGTGGTGTTCCTGCTCGACGAACATGGCAAAACTGTCGGGCCACCAACGACACGCTGGGTCATCGGCGGCAGCGCGGACGAGCCAGGACTTGCCGCAGGCGCGACGAACACCTTTCACTTTGTCATTGCGAGCGATAAGCCATTTGCTACAACCAATTTGACAGCGAAGGTGAATTTTACTCGCCTCGTGTTGGAAGGCGGCAAAGTTGCCGATGTAAACAAGACGGTGCAAATCGAGCACGCGAACAAGTGAATTTGATTCGGGTGCGGGACCGTTTCTTCAGCGGGACATCCCCTGTCCCCACCTCTTGGCGCCACTGCCCGAATCTTCATTGCGCGACAAGCACTCAGTGCTCTAAGCGTTGTGAGTCTTCCATGCTATTTCGCGGTGCGGCAAGCTGCCGCAACTCGGTTTCCAATTGACAGCGGTGGACCCCAAATTTCGGACCAGTAGTTAAGCTTGTCTTTTCGAGGTCTGCTCGATGTGAGAGAGAGCAGATCGATGAAACGAAAACGCAAACAATACAGTGGGGCTTTCAAAGC
>Ga0187893_10009870_pt1 | contig 14496 bp, 11 predicted proteins | sample MA1701074metaG_FD_139574 | JGI IMG/M metagenome (GOLD analysis project Ga0187893, IMG submission 139574) | White microbial mat communities from a basaltic lava cave in the Kipuka Kanohina Cave System on the Island of Hawaii, USA - MA170107-4 metaG ...
ACTGCTTGGCAACGGCAAGGAGTTCGGCCTCCGGCATCTCGATTACACCTACCAGGAGGGGGAGGGTGGCATCGCGGACGCCCTGCGACTGGCCGAGTATTTCGCCGACAACGAACCGGTCTGCGTCGTGCTCGGCGATAACATCATCGAGCGCAACATCGTGCATGCGGCCGAGGCGTTCCAACGCCAGAAGGTCGGCGCCAAGATCCTGCTCAAGGAGGTGCCGGACCCCCAGCGGTTCGGCGTCCCGGTGCTGGACGGGGACCGGGTGCTCCGTATTGAGGAGAAGCCCAAGCAGCCGGCGTCTCCCTATGCCGTGACCGGGATCTACTTCTACGACGCCCGCGTCTTCAGTATCATCCAAACTCTGAAGCCCTCCCACCGGGGCGAGTTGGAGATCACGGACGTGAACAACGCGTACATCGAGGCCGGCTCGTTGACCTCGGACGTGCTGGAGGGGTGGTGGACCGATGCGGGGACGATCGAGTCGCTGCATCTGGCGAATACCCTAGTCGCCAAGACCGGCGCCAATAGGAAGGAGGGGTAACCCACGGGGCTAAGTGCGACACGATGCCGGGGTGTATCTCTCGCCATGAAAACGTCTTTTAGGAATTGTTCTAAGCCCTTCTATCTTTGCGGATCTTCCTCACAGTCATGACCTTAACCGCCGGTCTCGCTCGGTGGCGTTGTTGGGGTGCAGACTGGTCCTGATATACAGGTTCTAGTGCATGAAAACTGTCATCCGATTTAGAACCAAATCTCAAGTAGGTCATTGCCGGCTGGGAAGGCAAGGCGGATTCTCGTCAGCAAGCTTGAAACTTAGCTCATGACAGGGAGGAACTCGTCGATGCAGCCTCCAAATTATGATGCCGTGCTCAGGATCACAGACGGGAAGTATTATTTCTACATCAAGGAGCTTGGCCTCGTGGCTCGCGGTGACGACCTTGGAACGAGCTATGGGGAGTTGGTAAGGAAGCGAGACCTAATCATGAATGGGCTGAAAGAGGCTGATCTGCTCCAGGAGTTGCCGAGCCCTGCCGAAACTAGCCGAGAGGATCAAAGCGGACGCTGGCTCGCGCGCGATCTGGGCACTTTTTCCTTAAAGATGCTGATCGTTTCGCTGGCCATCTCTGCCCTGATTTTCGTCGCTGTCAGTCGGATTGTGTACGGTTTAAACCGTGTAATAGACCGGGCCGAGGCGGCGACTGATGAAGTTAGGAAGCCTTGGAAGGTGCTCGAGGAGCAGCTCTATCTGGCAGCGGATGCCTCGAACGAAATGCGCCCTGAAAAACAGGAGAGGATCATCAAGAGTATTGGAGTCTTGGTGAAGAGGGCCAAACCCTTCGTGGATGAGGTCAGGCCGCTGTTTTCTTGCAAATAGAGCCCGTCTGAGGGAACAGGGCTCACGGGAGTTTGTAACAGGCAGCTTTGATTGATATGCGGATTCTAATTACCGGCGGAGCAGGTTTCATCGGATCACATCTCGTCCGGAGGCTTCTCGCCGAGAAGCATGAGCGGGTGGTGAACCTGGACGCGCTCCGCTATTCCGGGAACCTTGAGAACCTCGCCGACCTGGCCGACGACCCGCGCTATCTCTTTGTCCACGCCGATATCTGTGACGGGGAGACGGTTGAGAAGGTCCTCCGGGATCAAGGCATCGAAGCGGTGATCAATTGTGCTGCGGAAACCCATGTGGACCGATCCATCCTGGACCCCAATAGCTTCGCCAGGACGGATGTGGTGGGGACCGCGGTGCTGCTGGAGGCAGCGCGAAAGATCAAGGTCGCCCGGTTCCTCCAAGTCAGCACCGACGAAGTCTACGGCAGCGTGGAACAGGGTTCATCAAAGGAGGATGACCAGCTCGAGCCCCGGAGCCCCTATTCGGCCAGCAAGGCCGGAGGGGACCTGCTCGTCCGCAGTTACTGGACAACCTACGGATTCCCAGTCCTCATCACCCGGGGCAGCAACACCTATGGCCCCAATCAGTACCCCGAAAAATTCATCCCGCTGTTCACGACCAATGCCCTTGATGACCAGCCGCTGCCTCTTTACGGGGACGGGCGCCAGCGGCGGGATTGGCTCTCTGTCTATGACCATTGCGGGGCCATCGTCCACGTCCTGCATCACGGCCGGCCGGGGACGATCTACAACGTGGGCGGAGGGAATGAGCGGGAGAACATCACGGTGGCGGAGGCCATTCTGGACCACTTGGGAAAGCCGAAGGCCCTGATCCGGCACGTGGAGGATCGGCAAGGGCACGACCGGCGTTATGCGGTCGACTGCACCCGCCTGCGCGCTCTCGGCTGGGCCCCGACCGTGCGCTTCGAGGAGGGACTCCGCGCGACGGTAGACTGGTACGGCGGACATGAGGGCTGGTGGCGCAAGATCAAGAGCGGGGAGTTCCGCGCGTACTATGAACAGGCGTATGGAGAGAGGTTGAGGAAAACGGCAAGTGGTAAGAGGTAAGATGCGCATCCTGATTACCGGCGCCGACGGCCAGCTCGGGTCTGAGTTCCAACGGGTCCTGCGCGGCCACGAGCTCGTGCTGGGCGTCTGGCCGGCGTTCGATCTGATGAAGCCCGAGTGTGAAGCATTCGTCCGCGACGCGCGGGCTAAGGTCGTGATTCACGCGGCGGCATACACCGACGTGGAGGGCGCCGAGCGTGAACCGGTGCTGGCGATGGCCGTCAATGCCGACGGCACGGAACGCGTCGCCAGAGCGGCGGGCGACACAGGGTCCCGGCTGATTTGCCTCTCGACTGATTACGTGTTCGACGGACGGAAAGGCTCGCCCTACCTGGAGTCCGACTCGACGAATCCCCTGAATGCGTATGGACGCTCAAAGCTGGAAGGGGAACGGCGGGCGCTCGAACAGTGCAGCGATACCCTCATTGTCCGGACCTCCTGGCTCTATGGAGCGCAGGGAAAAAACTTCGTCAAGACGATCATGCGTCTAGCGACTCAGCAGCCGGAACTGCAGGTTGTGGCAGACCAGCGGGGCTGTCCCACCCACGCCGGGGATTTGGCGGAAGCGCTGGCGAGGGTGATCGAGACGGACCTCAAAGGTGTGGCCCACGCCACAGGGGCCGGCGACTGTACCTGGCATGAATTCGCCTGTGCCATCGTTTCGCTTATGGGGGTGCCGGTCACCGTGCATCCAATCACCACGGGGGAAGCTCGACGCGCGGCGGTCCGGCCGGCCTACGCGGTTTTGGCGAACCGGCGGCTGGCCGAGCAGGGCATCACGTTGCCGCACTGGATGGATGCTCTGGGACGGTTCATGCAACAGGTAAAGGTCGAGGTTGAGGCTGAGGAGATGCACTGACTGCAATGAGGGGCTTGATATGAAGCGCGCGCTGATCACCGGCATCACCGGCCAGGACGGCTCCTACCTGGCCGAATTGCTGCTGGATAAGGGCTATGAAGTACACGGCATTGTGCGACGTGTTGCAATCGAGGACCCGGAGCATCGCCTCTGGCGCATTCTGCACGTCAAGGATCGGGTTCAACTCCACGCCGCTTCGCTGGAGAGCCTGCCGAGCATCTACCGGGTCTTCCAACAGGTCAAGCCCGATGAGTGTTACCACCTGGCTGCCCAGAGCTTCGTGGCCCACTCCTTCGAGGACGAGTTCTCGACCCTGAACGCCAACATCAACGGGACCCACTATGTCCTGGCGGTGCTGCGCGACTGCACGCCGGCATGCCGGTTTTACATGGCCGCGTCCAGCGAGATGTTCGGCAGGGTGGCCCAGGGTCCCCAAAACGAGCTGACGCCTTTGCAGCCACGGTCTGCTTACGGTATCTCCAAGGTCGCCGGGTATCATCTGATGCGCAATTACCGGGAAGCCTACGGGATCAAAGCCTCCTGCGGGATCCTCTACAACCATGAGTCGCCGCGGCGGGGCTACGAATTCGTCACCAGGAAAATCACGTCCAATGCGGCGCGTATCAAGCTGGGCCTGGCCAAGGAAGTCAAACTGGGCAACCTGGACGCTCGAAGGGACTGGGGACATGCGCGCGATTACGTTCGGGCCATGTGGTTGATGCTCCAGCAGGAGGAGCCGGACGACTATGTTATCGCGACGGGAGAGCAGCATTCCGTGCGCGAGTTTGCAGAGGCCGCGTTTTCACATCTCGGCCTTGACTGCCGGGATTACGTGGTGATCGATCCCCAGCTCGTACGGCCTCCCGACACGGATAATCTGTTCGGGGATTCCTCCAAAGCGAGGGGCAGATTGGGATGGGTCCCGACGGTGCGCTTTCAGGACCTTGTCCAGGAGATGGTCGAGGCAGATCTTCGGCTGCTGTCCGGGTCTCGATAGCGGGTGTCGCTGCACGAGGGAACCCAGCTCATGAGAAGCCTCCGTCTCGCTCTGGCCCAGATTAACCCGACCGTCGGCGATCTGACGGGGAACGTGAAGAAGATGGGCGAGTCCCTCGACCAGGCCAGGGCGCACGCCGCGGCGATCGTGGTTTTCCCGGAACTGGCTCTGTGCGGATACCCGCCAGAAGATCTGCTGCTCAAGCCCTCGTTCATTCGCGCCTGCCGCCATGGCCTGGACAAGCTGGCCGAGCAATGTCATGGAGTAGCGGCGCTTGTGGGATTTCCGGAAGAGGCAGGCGATCTTTATAATGCGGCCGCCATTCTATGCGACGGGAAGCTGGTCGGGACCTATCGCAAGCAGTTACTCCCCAATTACGGCGTATTTGATGAGGATCGGTATTTTTCCGCCGCCCAGGGATGCATGGTCCTGGTGGCGCAGGGGATCAGGATCGGTGTCACCATTTGCGAAGACATCTGGCATCCGGGCGGTCCCCATGAGGCCCAAGCCAGGTTCGGACAGGCGGAGTTGCTGATCAATATCTCAGCGTCTCCTTACCACATAGGAAAGGCGAAGAGTCGGGAACGAATGTTGGCGGTGCGCGCGCTGGACAACGTGGCGGCACTGGCTTACTGCAATCTCGTCGGCGGGCAGGACGAACTGGTGTTCGACGGCGGCAGTGCGGTGTTTGACTCTTCCGGCAAGGCGGTGGCTCGTGGCAAGCAGTTTGCCGAGGACCTGGTGGTCGCGGACGTGGATCTGGATGAGGTCGAGCGGCGGCGACTCCACGATCCGCGACGCCGGAAGAGCCACCGTCAGTGGCGGGCCCAGGCAGCGGCGATAGAGGAGATCGCCCTCCCCATCAGGTGCGAGACAGACCGCGCGCCGCTGGTCGGGCAGCCCATCCAGGAACCGCTGAGCGCCCCGGCGGAGGTCTACGAGGCGCTCGTGGTCGGGACCCGCGACTATGTTCAGAAGAACGGTTTTGAGAGGGTGGTCGTGGGGCTCTCGGGGGGGATCGATTCGGCGCTGGTGGCCTGCATCGGTGTGGATGCGCTGGGATCAGACAATGTGATCGGGGTCTCGATGCCGTCGCGGTATTCATCCGATCACAGCAAAACGGACGCGGCCGAGTTGGCGAAGAAGCTGGGGATTCGCTATCTGACCATTCCGATCGAACCGGCCTTCACGGCGTTCACCCAGATGCTCACGACGACCTTCGCGGGTCGCTCGCCGGACCTGACCGAGGAGAATCTCCAGTCCCGCATCCGCGGCACCCTCCTGATGGCGTTGTCCAACAAGTTCGGCTGGTTGGTGGTCACCACGGGGAACAAGAGCGAGCACAGCGTCGGATACGCGACCCTCTATGGGGACATGGCCGGAGGGTTCGCCGTGATCAAGGACGTGCCCAAGACCCTGGTCTATGAGTTGGGTCGCTTTCGCAACAGTCGATCCGTCGTCATCCCGGAGAATGTTTTCCTCAAGCCTCCGTCGGCCGAGCTGCGACCGGACCAAAAGGACAGCGACTCTCTGCCGGAGTACGCGGAACTGGACCCGATCCTGGCATCCTACGTGGAAAAGGATTGCAGCATTGCCGAGATGGTCGCGGCAGGCTTTAACCCCTCCACGGTAACCCAGGTGGTGAAGTTCGTGGATCGCAGTGAGTATAAGCGGCGGCAGGCTCCACCGGGGGTCAAGATCACCCCTCGTGCGTTCGGGAAGGACCGGCGGCTGCCGATTACCAATCGCTTTCGCGAGGACGAATCATGATCGGCCGGGCATCGGTCCACGAGCTGAGCAAGAAGGGAGCCCGCCGGCCTGCTGTCTGGACGCAGTGCCCGGCGGTCAGCTTGTCTTTCCCCGGGGATGGCTGTTAAGATCGCCCGCGCCTTCACGCTTCCAGCCTCATGGCGATTACACGCGACACTCATCGTCACCAGCGACGGCATCGCTCTCCGCATGCACGCAGGCTCAAGGGGGTCAAGCTCCTTGCCACCGATGTGGACGGCGTGCTGACCGACGCGGGCATGTACTATTCCGAGTCCGGCGATGAGTGGAAGAAGTTCAACACGCGGGATGGCATGGGGCTCAAGCTGCTCCAGCGGGCGGGTGTGATTACGGCGTTCGTCACCATGGAGGACACCAAGCTGGTGGCCCGTCGGGCGGCCAAGCTGGCGATCACCGAAGTGCACCAGGGGGCGCGGGACAAACTGTCGGTGATCCACGAGATGGCCGTCCGGCACGGACTGACCCTCCAGGAAGTGGGATTCATCGGCGACGATGTGAATGACCTTGAGGCGCTCCAGGCGGTTGGATTCTCCGCTGCTCCGGCCGATGGCCTCCCACCCGTTCGTAAAGTGGTGGATTACGTCTGCCGAAAAAAGGGAGGGGAGGGAGCGGTGCGAGAAGTCGCTGACCTGATCCTGGCCGCTCGAACGCAGTCGAGAGTTAGAAGGTTGACAAGTTCGAAAGTTGCAAAGCTAGAGAATTAAGAACGCATCTTTGAAGTTTATGAATCCACACCTGTATGCCGTCATCCTCGCGGGGGGGAGCGGTACACGCTTCTGGCCGCTCAGCCGCCATCTCTACCCCAAGCAACTGCTGCGGATCATCGGGGATGAAACGCTGATTCAACAGACGATGCGCCGGGTGCTCCGGTCCGTGCCGGCGGGCCGCGTCCTCATCTCGACGAACCCTGCCCAGGCCGACTCGATCCGGGTGCAGTTGGGTGAATGGAAGGAGGACCTCGCGGGCAATTTCGTGATCGAGCCGGAAGCCAGAAACACCGCGCCGGCGTTGGCGCTGGCCGCCGAGGCGCTCGTGAAACGGGACCCCGATGCCCTCATGCTCGTGCTGCCGGCTGATCATGTCATCAAGCGTGAGGGGCGTTTTCGAGCGGCGGTCGCGCTCGGGGCGGACCTCGCCGCGGCCGGCCATCTGGTGACCTTCGGGGTGAAGCCGATCAGGGCGGAGACCGGCTACGGCTATATCCAGCCCCATCTCCGGAAGAGGCTGGCCGCCCGGGGCGGCCTTGTGGGCCATCCGGTGGCCCGGTTCGTCGAAAAGCCGGATACGGATACGGCCCTCAAGTACCTCAAGGCCGGGACCTACTACTGGAACAGCGGGATCTTCATGTGGCGCGCGGCGATGTTTCTGGAGGAAGTGGCCCTCCATCAGCCGGCTTTGGCGAAGGGAATGAAGGCGATCCGGCGACTCCTGGGCGAACCCGGGACGCAGGATAAGGTGTCGCTCGCCTATAAGAACCTGCCCTCCATCTCCGTGGACTATGGGGTCATGGAGTGCTCCTCGCGCGCGGCAATGATTCCGGCCGACTTCCACTGGTCGGACGTGGGGAACTGGAGCAGTCTGGAAGAGGTGGCCCCCCGTAACGGCTCCGGGAATGTCGTCAGCGGCAAAGTGGTGGATCTGGGCAGCCGGGACTCGATCCTCTATGCGGACCAGCGGCTGGTTGCGACGATCGGACTGTCCGACATGGTGGTGGTGGATACGCCGGATGCCACGCTGATCTGCCCGAAAGACCGGTCCCAGGACGTGAAAAAGATCGTCGAAGTGCTCAGGAGACAAGGGGCTCCTGAGCACCTCGAGCACCGCACGATGTTCCGCCCCTGGGGTTCCTACACCGTGCTGGAGGAAGGGTCCGGCTACAAGGTCAAGCGGGTGACCGTCAATCCGGGAAGGCGGCTCTCCTTACAGCTCCACCACCAGCGGAGCGAGCATTGGGTCGTAATCACCGGGACGGCCCGTGTGACCTGTGGTGAGCGTGTCTACGATTTGACCGTCGGCCAGAGCACCGCCATTCCGAAAGAGACTGCGCATCGATTGGAGAATCCGGGCAAGGAGATGCTGCACATCATCGAGGTCCAGAATGGTCCCTATCTCGGAGAGGATGATATCGTGCGCCTCCAGGATGATTATGGCCGCGTGGAAAAATGAGCTATCAGCGGTCAGCGCCCAGCCTTGTGCGGACAGTCTTGCGCTGATGGCTGAAAGCTGAATGCTGAGGGCTAGCTCTTATGGCGTTATTCAGAGAATACGATATCCGAGGCATAGTCGGCCAGGAGTTGACCGAGCCGATCGCTGAACGGATCGGGCGCGCCTTCGCCACGATCGGGCGGGAGCGTGGTGCGAAAACGGTGAGTGTAGGCCGTGATGGTCGCGCCAGTTCCCCTGCGCTCCGCGCCAGCTTGATCCGGGGGCTCAGGGCAGGCGGTCTGAACGTGATCGATATCGGAATCTGCCCCACGCCCGTCCTGTACTTCTCATTGTTCACGCTGCCGGTAGACGGCGGGGTAATGATCACGGGCTCCCACAATGCGTCGGAGTACAACGGCTTCAAGGTGTGTCTGGGGAAGGATGCACTCCACGGGGAGGACATTCAGCATCTCCGGAAGGTCATGGAAGGGGAACGCTTTTCATCCGGATCAGGGACCTTGTCCGAGCATCCCATCCTTCCAGACTACCTGGCGTACCTCAAACGGAGCTTCTCCACCGTGAAGGCCGAGCGGCTGCATGTGGTTATCGACTGCGGGAACGGGGCGGCCGGGCTCGCGGCCGAACAAGCGTTGGGACAGATGGGATGCCGAGTCACCGGCCTCTTTTGCGAAGTGGATGGTCGTTTTCCGAACCACCATCCGGACCCGACCGTGGTGGAGAACCTCCAGGATCTGATCAAGAAGGTTCAAGAAATGGGTGCGGATGTCGGGATCGGCTACGACGGCGACGCAGATCGGATCGGTGCCGTGGATGAGAAGGGAAACATTCTCTGGGGCGACCGCCTCATGGTCATTTTTTCCCGCGATATCTTGAAGGACAGGCCCGGCAGCACGATTCTCTCGGAGGTGAAGGCCTCACAGAGCCTCTACGACGATATCGAGCAGCACGGCGGCCGGCCGATCATGTGGAAGACAGGCCATTCCCTGATCAAGGCGAAGATGAAGGCCGAGTCAGCCGTGCTGGCCGGCGAGATGTCCGGCCACATGTTTTTCGCCGACCGGTATTTCGGCTATGACGACGCGATCTATGCCTCCTGCCGCCTCGTTGAGATCCTCTCGAAGTCCAACAAGCGCCTGTCATCCCTCACCGCGGATCTGCCCCACACGGCTGTGACGCCGGAGATTCGGGTGGATTGCCCCGACCAGCTGAAATTCGAGCTGGTGAAACAGGTCAAGGCCAAGCTCGTGGACCAGGCGAAAGCCGGCCGTCCGATCGGGCCCGCCGGCCTGACCATCAAGGATGTCGTGACGATTGACGGGATTCGGGCGATTTTCGAAGATGGGTGGGGATTGATCCGCGCGTCGAACACCCAGCCGGCCCTGGTCCTGCGGTTCGAGGCCTCCACCCAAGCGCGCTTGGATGCGATCCGGGCCCTCATCGAAGTCCAGCTCGATGAGTCGCGGCGTGCGTTGGCTTTGTGACCGGTGGGCGACGACGTTTCGGCCAAGTCCCTCTGGTCAAAGGTACTGCTCTCCGGCACATTCCTCGCAGTTTTTCTCCTCTCGGCTGCCATTCCAGCATTCCTGGCCGCGTTGGGCCAGCCGCCGGGTCCCTCCTCCTCAATCCAGCGTCTGGAGCCTTTCAAGCCGGGAGAACGACTGGTTTATACGATTGCCTGGTTCAGTATCCCTGCAGGAACCACGGTGATGGAGGTCGGGGAAGGCCCTCCTATCGAGGGGCGGCCGGCCTACCGGTTCGTCACGAGCGCCAAGACCAACAGCTTTGTCTCAGCCTTTTATCCCGTGGACAGCCGGGTCGAGTCCATCATGGACGCTAATGCCCTCTTACCCCAACGTCTGCTCTTCCGGCGACGGGAAGGGAAGCGGAAGAATGACTTCGACGTGACCTTCAATCACGCCGATCACAAGGTCAATTCCATCAAAGACGGGGTGGCCGAGACCTTCCCGCTCCCCGAGGGCGCCCAGGATGGTCTGTCCTGCCTGTACTACCTCCGCAGCCTGCCCACCATGGTACCGGGGACTTCGGTGTTCATGAACGTACACCACGACCGAAAAAACTACCGGGTGGAGATTCGCGTGGAAGGGCTGGAAAAGATGAAGTCGCCCTGGGGAGAAGTGGAGACGCTGCGCATTCTCGCGGTGATGCCCTTCCAGGGGATCTTCCTGAACGAAGGGAACATTCGAATCTGGGTGACCAACGATGCCCGCCGGATCCCGGTGCTCATGCGAGCGAAGGTGGTGGTCGGAGCCGTGACGGCCACGCTGGCGCAGGGGACCGGTACCACTCCTGGACGCTGAGTGTCGGGCCCGGGGCCCGGCGATAGACTCCACTGTTCCCGCCTCCTTCGATTGCGAGCCCCTGGGAAACCCGATATAATCGCACCCGAAGTCAAGCGATCGGCACATAGCTCTCAGCTGTCAGCTATCAGCATTCAGCAGGAACTGGGACTTTTCTTGAAGCCTTGAGCTTATGGCTGAGAGCTGAGCGCTGATTGCTTTTTTAAGGTGTTGTGAATGGAACAGCAACCGATCACCCTCACGCGGCATTTCCTCGAGAAGCAGGCCGACCATCCGGATGCGACCGGCGAGTTTTCGATCATCATGGCGCAGATCGCCCTCGCGGCCAAAATCATCGCTCGGGACATGAGTCTCGCCGGGCTGATCGATGTGCTGGGGAAGACCGGGGAGACCAACGTACAGGGTGAGTCCGTACAAAAGCTCGACAGGAAGGCAAACGACACGTTCGTACGGGTCTTCGAGTACCACGGCGGCCTGGTTCGCAGTCTCGTGTCGGAGGAAATGGACAAGCCTCTGTTTGTCGGTCCACCGTTGAGCGGCGGCCGGCGGCAAGGGAAGTACGCCCTGTTTTTCGATCCGCTGGACGGATCTTCCAACGTGGACTGCAACTTCACGGTGGGCTCGATCTTCTCCATCCATCGGGTGGCCGAGCCGTCCACGTTGGATTCGGAGGTGAATCTGCTCAAAACAGGCGCTGAGCAGGTGGCCGCCGGCTACCTGCTGTACGGACCCAGCACGGTCCTTGTATACAGCTATGGGAAAGGGGTCCATCAGTTCACGCTCGATCCGGGCATCGGGGAGTTCGTTCTCTCGGCCCCGCACCTCCAGATTCCCTCCCGCGGCAAGGTCTACAGTGTGAATGAAGGGAACTATGAAAGGTGGCCGGCCGGCACGCAACGGTTCGTTGACTACCTCACGGAGAAAGATCCGGTCACAGGCCGGTCTTACTCGGGGCGTTACTCCGGGTGCCTGGTGGCCGACGTGCATCGCCTGTTGTCCAGCGGCGGGGTCTATCTCTACCCGGCCGAAACGGGCAAGGCGGATGGGAAGCTCCGGCTCATGTACGAGGCGGCGCCGCTGGCGTTCATCGTCGAGCAGGCCGGGGGGAACGCCAGCACGGGTACACACCGGATCATGGACATCCGTCCCGAAACCGTCCATCAGCGCGTGCCGCTCATCATCGGGAGCCGGGAAGAGGTGAAACTCGCGGAGGACTTTATTCAGGGCCGGCGCTGATGTGAAGAAGCTGACAAGGATGGGCTGACAGGCGGACAAGCTGGCAAGGGGCCCATGTCAGCCTGTTAGCATGTCAGCCTTGCTCAGTTACGAACGAAGGGGAAATCATCTGGTGAAATTGGAACGTTCTCGCTTTTCTTCGATGCTGATCAGCGGCCTCCTGGTGGCGGCCGGCATCGTCATCGGGCTGGTGGTGGCGGCGGACCTGGGGTGGTTGCCGTTCGGGCATGCAGTGCCGGAGGTCCCGGTGGTGCCGGTTGCCACCGCACCGCAGCCGACGATGGGGGGAACCGGGGGCGATCGCAATTTTGTTGAGATCGCCAAGGCGGTCAAGCCGGCCGTCGTGAACATTTTCACCTCCCGCAGCGGGAAGAGCTCCGAAGGACCGCACGTCATGCCCTTCGATGACCCGTTCTTCCGCAGGTTTTTCGGAGATGAATTCTTCCGGCGCTTCGAAGCGCCGCGCGAGCGGAAGGAGCGCAGCCTGGGGTCCGGCGTGATCGTGGATCGGAGTGGGCTGATCATTACCAACAACCACGTGGTCAGCAAGGCCGATGAAATCAAGGTCTTCCTCGCGGACAAACGCGACTTCAAAGCCAAACTGATCGGGACCGATACCAAGACCGACCTGGCGCTGCTCAAGATCGAAGCGGAAAGCTTGCAGACGATCCAATGGGCAGACTCCGATAAGCTGGAAGTCGGCGAGTTTGTGCTGGCCATCGGGAACCCGTTCGGGCTGAACCAGACCGTGACGATGGGGATCGTCAGCGCCGTGGGCCGGGCCAGCATGGGTATTGCGGAATACGAAGATTTCATCCAAACCGATGCGGCGATCAACCCCGGGAATTCCGGGGGCGCCCTCGTAAATGTGCGCGGAGAGCTGGTCGGGATCAACACGGCCATCTTCAGCCAGAGCGGGGGCAACATGGGGATCGGCTTTGCGGTTCCCAGCAATATGGCCCGTTCGATCGTGGAGCAATTGACGAAGACCGGCAAGGTGATTCGTGGGTGGCTCGGCGTTTCGATCCAGGAATTGTCCCAGGAGCTGGCCTCGCAGTTCGGCGTAACGGAGGGGAAAGGCGTCCTGGTCAGCGATGTCCTCGACGAGAGTCCCGCCAAGCATGCCGGGTTCGAGCGCGGCGACGTGATCGTGGAGTTCGACGGCAAGCCTGCGGAGAATCCGACGCAACTGCGGAACCTGGTGGCCCAGACGGCCGTCGGAAAGAAGGTCGTGGTGAAATTCGTCCGCGATAAGCGGACCAAGACCTTGGAAGTCGTCATTGCCGAACAGCCTAAGAACCTGTCGCAAGCAAGCAGCGAAGAGTCCGGGGAAACCGTCGCGCCGGCCGGGGTCCTGTCCGACCTGGATGTGCGCGAACTGACGGCGGAGCTGGCCAACCGACTCGGGCTGTCGGCCAATGACAAAGGCCTGGTCATTGTGCGGGTGAGAGCCGGCGGGGCGGCCGAGGAGGCCGGCGTGAAAGAGGGCGATCTGATCCTGGAAGTGAACCGGCAACCGATCTCGAACTTGAAGGCATACGAGAAGGCGGTCTCAAAGCTCGACAAGGATCAGCCCGTGCTGCTCCTGATCAAGCGCCAGGGCCGCACGACCTATTTGACGCTGAAACCCTGACGACGCGATGGAAGGACTTGAGTCCTGAAGACAAGGGGGTGACCCTATGATCAGACGAAGTGCTTTCGTCCTTCTCAGTGCGCTGGCCGGGCTGGCGCTCTTTTTACGTGGGGAGGAGCCCACGGGATTCTTTCTGCTCATCGGCCTTGCGATCGGCGCCGTCACCGGTGGGCTGATCCTCGTCGGGGAATATCTGCTGCAGAATATGTCGTTCGGCATCATTGTCGGAGGGACCGTCGGCCTCTCCGTGGGACTCGTACTGACCGGTCTGCTGGAATGGGTCGGCAGCGCGGTGTTTGACGTGGACACTTTCTTATTTCACATCGGCGAGCTGCTGTTCCTTCTGGGGCTGCCGTATCTCGGCATCATGCTGGGCGCCAAGTTTGGAGACGAGAAACTCGCGGGGGTCAAGCACGCGGATCACATGGGGGGGGGCAGCAACAAGAAGATTCTGGATACCAGCGTCATCATCGACGGGCGCGTCGCCGATCTCTGCGAGACAGGTTTTCTTGAAGGGACGTTTCTCGTGCCGCAGTTCATCCTGCATGAGCTACAGCACATCGCGGATTCGTCGGATTCTCTCAAGCGGGCGCGCGGTCGCCGAGGGCTGGACATTTTGAACAAGATTCAGAAGATGGTGGACGTGGATGTGCGGATCGTGGACGACGATTTTCCCCAGGTCAAGGACGTCGATTCCAAGATTGTGGTGCTGGCCAAGAAGGTGGGCGCCAAGGTCATCACCAACGACCTCAACCTGAACAAGGTCGCCGAGCTCCAGGGCGTCCGGGTGCTCAATATCAATGAACTCTGCAACGCCCTTCGGCCGATCGTGCTGCCCGGTGAGACCATCCGGGTCTTTGTCCTGAAGGAGGGCAAGGAGGCCGGTCAGGGCGTGGCCTACCTGGACGACGGAACAATGATCGTGGTGGATAATGCCAAACGCTGCATCGGACGCAACGTCGACGTCGTGGTCACGAGCGTGCTGCAGACGACGGCCGGCCGCATGATCTTCACCAGGTTGAAAGAGGAGACC
>Ga0187893_10009871_pt1 | contig 14496 bp, 14 predicted proteins | sample MA1701074metaG_FD_139574 | JGI IMG/M metagenome (GOLD analysis project Ga0187893, IMG submission 139574) | White microbial mat communities from a basaltic lava cave in the Kipuka Kanohina Cave System on the Island of Hawaii, USA - MA170107-4 metaG ...
CCAGGATCGCGCCGGCGGCGAGGGCGGTGCGGAGCGAGATGTGTCGGCGCGGCATCCGCCCGATCCGGTCAGAGCGGCCGGCGTGCGTTGAGCGCGGCCATGATCGTGCCGTCGTCGAGAAAATCGAGCTCGCCGCCGACGGGAACGCCGTGCGCGAGCCGCGTCATCGTCGCGTTCGTGGCGGCCAGCCGGTCCTGCAGATAATGTGCCGTGGTCTGGCCGTCGACTGTTGCCGAGGTCGCGATGATGATCTCCGATATGTCCGGTTCGCCGGCGCGCGCGATCAGACCGGCGATCCGCAGGTCGTCCGGGCCGACGCCGTCGAGCGCCGACAGCCGCCCGCCCAGCACATGATAGAGTCCGCGATAGTGGGCGCTGCGTTCCATCGCCCAGAGATCGCCCACCTCCTCCACCACGCAGATCACCGCGCGGTCGCGCTTCGGATCGCCGCAGATCGCGCAAGGATCGACCGTGTCGAGATTGCCGCAACGCGAGCAGATGCGCACCGCTGCGGCCGTCTCTTCCAGCGCGCGCGCCAGCGGCTGCATCAGCGTCTCGCGCTTCTTGAGGAGATGCAGCGCGGCGCGACGCGCCGAGCGCGGGCCGAGACCCGGCAGCTTCGCCATCAACGCGATCAGCTTTTCGATATCGCCCTGGGCCATGATCCCCGTGCTGGCTCGTGCAGCAGCCGCTAGATCGGCAGCTTGAATCCGGGCGGAAGCTGGAGCCCGCCGGTCAGCTTCTGCATCTCCTCCTGGACATGCGCCTCGACCTTGACCTTGGCGTCGTTCGCGGCGGCAACGATCAAATCCTCGAGCATGCCCACGTCGGCCGGATCGACCAGCTTCGGATCGATGCGCACGCGCCGCATCGCGCCCTTGCCGTTGACGGTCACCTGCACCATGCCGCCGCCGGCCGCGCCCGTTACTTCGACGCCTTCGAGCACCTTCTGCAACTCTCCCATGCGCTGCTGCATGTGCTGGGCCTGCTTCATCATCTGGCCGAGATTCTTCATGCCTCGTCGTCTCCCTGGGCTGGTGCTTCGACGGGGACCGCAAGATCGCCGCGTTCGCGCACCGCGGCGATCTCGGCACCCGGAAATGTCGACCGCACCGCTTTCACCAGCGGATGCGCTTCCGCAGCATCGAGCGCGCGCTGCTTCTCGGCCGCCTTGCGCTCGGCGATCGTCGGTTCGCCGGCTTCCGACGAGATGGCGCAGATCCAGCGCCGGCCGGTCCACTGGGTCAGCAGCGCGGCGAGATTGCCGGACAGGTTCCGCGGCGCGTGCTCGTTCGGATTGATCTCGAGCCGGCCGGGCTCGAAACGCACCGGCCGCACGTTGCGTTCGAGATGCGCGTACAGGATCGCCTCGCGATTCTGCGCAACCAGCGCCACCACCTCGTCGTAGCTTTGCGGGTCGGCCAGATCCGCGGCCGGCCCGGTCGCCGGCTGCAGCGCCGCGACCGGCTCGCGCTGCGGCATTCCCTGCGCGCGCACGTTTCGATCGCCCGCCACGGCGCGCATCCCGCCCGTTGAGGGCGCCGCGGCCGCCGAGGCGGTGGAACCCCGACCGCCCGACGGCGCCGTGTCTGCCGATGCGGCGGGCAACGCCCCGCCCTCCCGCAACTGTTTCAGCAGATCGCCCGGCGGCGGCAGGTCGGACGCATGCAGAAGGCGGATCAGCACCATCTCGGCGGCCTGGTGCGGCGCCGGGGCGTATTGTGCCTCGCCCAACCCCTTGAGCAGCATCTGCCAGCTCCGCGCGAGCACCGGCAAGGAGAGCGACGTCGCCAGCGCGGCGCCGCGCGTGCGCTCGGCCTCCGGCACGCCCGGTGCCTCGGCGAGCCGCGGCATCAGCTTCAGCCGCGTCAGCCAGTGCGTAAGATCCAGCAAATCCTGCAGCACGACGATGGGGTCGGCGCCGGCATCGTACATCGAGCCGAACAGGTCGAGTGTCGCCGGCGCATCGCCGCGCATCAGCGCCTCGTAGAGATCGAACAGCTGCGTCCGGTCCGCGAGGCCCAGCATGTCGCGCACCTGGGCCTCGTCGACCGTGCCTTCGGCGCGTGCGATCGCCTGGTCGAGCAGCGAAAGTCCGTCGCGCGCCGAACCGTCGGCCGCGCGCGCGATCATCGCCAGCGCCTCGTCGGTGATGGCCGCACCCTCGACCCGGGCGATCTCGCCGAAATAACGCGCCAGCATCCCGGCATCGATGCGGCGCAGGTCGAAACGCTGGCAGCGCGAAACAACAGTTACAGGTATTCTCCGAATTTCTGTCGTGGCGAAGATGAACTTCACATGCGCCGGCGGCTCTTCGAGCGTCTTTAGCAGCGCGTTGAATGCATGGCCGGAGAGCATGTGCACTTCGTCGATGATGTAGACCTTGTAACGCGCAAGGGCCGGCAGGTAGCGGACGCCATCCAGGAGTTCCCGCATCTCCTCGACTTTCGACCGACTTGCGGCATCCATCTCGATCACGTCGACATGCCGGTCCTCGGCGATGGCGCGGCAATTCTCGCATTGGCCGCAGGGTTCCGCGGTCGGGCCGCCCTTGCCGTCGGGCCCGATGCAGTTGAAGCCGCGCGCCAGGATGCGCGCCGTGGTCGTCTTACCGACCCCGCGGACGCCGGTCAGGATGTAGGCGTGCGCGAGACGCCCGCGCTCGATCGCGCTCTTGAGCGTGCGCACCATCGCTTCCTGTCCGATCAGGTCCGCGAAGCGCGCCGGGCGATATTTCCGGGCTAGAACGCGATAGGCGCTGGCGGGCTGATCGTTCATCGACGATGGGCGGGACTGCGATCCGATGCGATGAGGGTGGGAGACCGGACAAACGACCCGGGCGGAAACTCGTTACGGCTGCTTCCTTCCGGACCTGACCGGGTTGGCGAGGCGCCCGTCCGTCGCCGGCCTCCCGTCCGTACTATAGCAAGATTCGGCACCGTCCGAGCAAGGCGCCGTCCGTGCAGAACCGTCGGGATTCGGCGCGGTTCCGCGCCGCGGTCACTGCCGGCGCATCAGCGTCAGGCGACCGCCCGCCTTCACCGGAAAATCCGCCTGCCAGATATGACCGTCGGGTCCGTACCAGACTTCCTGGCTGACTTCGCCGCCGATCGAGATATGCCGCGCCTCGACGGTGCCGAGCGGCACGGTGATCGTCTCCATGCCGCGATCGGCGATGACGATGTCGCGCAGCTTGCCCTTGATCGGATCGATCAGCATCGTGCGATTGACGGTATCGGGATGCCAGAGCGTGCCGATCAGCGCCGCACCGGGCCGGATGTCGAGCTCGCCGTCATGCTCGACGCGCCAGTCGCCGTCCTGCGGCACCATGTCGATGAACCGGTTGCGGCCGTTGTCGTCGGTCTCGGAGTTGTAGGCAACGAGCTCGCCCTTCTGCCATTGCTCGACGCCGTGGTGGCGCAGCGAATAGACCGGGATGAACAGCAGCGAGACGTCGATCTCGACGTCGGTCGTGACGGTGAGGTCTTCGCCGTCCTGCGCAAAGTCGACGCGATAACGGCCGACGACCGCGCCGTCCCGCACGATGTCGTAGACGATAGTCCGGTTCCCCGGAAATCCGTCGGGAAACGGCGCCATCTCGCCGGCGTCCGTGGACGCGGCGGCGGCACCGGCGACGAGTGACGTTGCGAACGCGGCGGCGAGGATTCGGCGCCTCATCGGGGGACCGCCCAAGCCGTTTCGGCGCGCGGCGCGTCCGACAGCACGGATAGCCCGCTTCGGGGTCCGATCGGGCGACAAGGCCTGTCCATGGCAGGAAAATTGAGGTTGCAGGGCGCCGGTTCAAGCCCTGCCGCATTCGCGAGCCCGGCCTGCAGCAGGCGAAAATGGCTCATCGGCGCCGACCCCGCACTGGAAAATTTGCGTTCAGCCACCAATTTGGCGGCGGGCGGCGGTGGCTGCAACCGGCGGGGGAACCCGATTGAGCGACGCCCGTCCATGCGGCACATTGCGGCGCCTTTCCGGTCCAGCAGCAGGAGCGTCTCGATGCCCGAACTCGCCGATCTCTCCGATCCGCAAATATGGCTGAGCCTCGTCACGTTGGCGGTGCTCGAGATCGTGCTCGGAATCGACAATATCGTTTTCATTGCCGTGCTGACCCAGAAGCTGCCGAAGGAACGCCAGGCCGCGGCTCGCCGGCTCGGCATCGGGTTCGCGCTTCTCACCCGGCTGCTGCTCCTTCTGACGATCGCCTGGGTGATCGGCCTGACCGCGCCGATCTTCGAGATTGTCGGACATCCGGTTTCCTGGCGCGACATCATCCTGATCGGCGGCGGCGCCTTCCTGATCTACAAGGCGACGCATGAAATCCATGGCAGCCTCGAAGGCGAGGAAGACGAAAGCGGCCGCAGGGTCGCGGCGAACTTCCCTGCGGTCGTCGCGCAGATCGCCTTCCTCGACATCATCTTCTCGCTCGACTCGGTGATCACCGCCGTCGGCATGGCCGAGCATGTCTGGATCATGGTGGCCGCGATCGTCGTCGCGATGGTCATTATGCTGGTCGCTGCGGGCCCGGTCGCCGGTTTCGTCGGGCGACATCCGACCGTGAAGATGCTGGCGCTCTCGTTCCTGCTGCTGATCGGCACCGCGCTGATCGCCGACGGGTTCGGCTTCCACATTCCGAAAGGCTATATCTACGCCGCGATGGGCTTCTCGGTGCTGGTCGAGGCCCTCAACCTGCTGGCGCGGCGGCGCGCCAGGCCCGTGCATCTGCGCCAGCGATACGCCACGGAAGACGGGCATCCGACGCCGAGCGAGTAGCATCGATGAACCGGCCGGGCCGTCGCCGCAATGTCTACGAAGGGCTCGCGCTCGATCGCGCGGCCGCCCGGCGGAGCGATGCGGCCTGGCTGGCCGAGCGGTTGGCCGATCCGACGACGCGCATCCTGCCGGTCTGGCGCGAACGCAACCTGATCCGCCACGAAGGCGGCGACCGGCCGACCCCGGCCCTGATCGCGCCCGAGATTGCGGCGGCGCTCGCCGGCGGCGGCGCGGAGTTCGTGCTGCTCGGCACCGCCGGCGGGACCGCGTATTTCGCGCTCTCGCTGTCGCATCTCGAGGAAGCGGCGGCGCTCGAGGCCGTCGGTCCGCACGGCGCACTGGCGGAGCTGCGCGCGATCGGCACCCTGCTGGAAGAGGGCGATGCCGCCATGCTCGCCTACGGTCGCGCCATCACGACCTGGCACAACCGGCACCGGTTCTGCGGCGTCTGCGGACATCCGACGCGCAGCGCCGACGGCGGTCACATGCGCCGTTGCAGCAACGGGGCCTGCGGCGCGCAACATTTCCCGCGCACCGATCCGGCCGTCATCATGGCGATCGAGCGCGACAACCGGCTGCTGCTGGCGCGCCAGTACAGCTGGCCCGAAGGCATGCATTCCGTGCTGGCGGGCTTCGTCGAACCGGGCGAGAGCCTCGAGGAAACCGTCGCCCGCGAGACGCGCGAGGAGGCCGGCCTGGAACTGGCCGACATCCGGTATCACTCGTCGCAGCCCTGGCCGTTCCCGACTTCGATCATGCTCGGCTTCAGCGCCCGTGCGCTCAGCGGCGATGCGCGCGCCTGCGAGCCCGATATCGAATCCATCGGCTGGTACGATCGCGATTTTCTACGCAATTCGCCGGAGGACAGGACGTTCAAGCTGCCGACCGCGCATTCGATCGCGCGGCGGCTGGTCGACGACTGGATCGCGGCCGGCGACTGACGGATCAGACCGAGGCGCCGCCCTGGCGGAAGGGCGAGGCGGGATAGACGCCGAGGATGCGCACCTCGCGCGAGAAGAAGCCGAGCTCCTCGAGCGCCATCCGCACCGGCTGCTGGTCCGGATGACCTTCGATGTCGGCGTAGAACTGCGCGACGGTGAAACGCCCGTCGATGATGTAGCTCTCGAGCTTGACGATGTTGACGCCGTTCGTTGCGAAGCCGCCGAGAGCCTTGTAGAGCGCCGCCGGCACCGACCGGACGCGGAAGATGAAACTGGTAATGACCGGCCCGTCATCGGCCGGTGGATCGACCGGCTCTTCCGCCATCACGACGAAGCGCGTCGTGTTGTGGGTCGCATCCTCGATGTCGGACTTGAGCGTCTCAAGTTTGTAGATCTGGCCGGCGAGCGTCGACGCGATCGCCGCATCCTCGCGGTTTCCCAGCCTCGCAACGTCGGCGGCGGCGCCCGCCGTGTCGGCATGTACAATCGGCTGCAGGCCGAACTCGCGGATCATCCTGCGACACTGCGAGAGCGCCTGCACATGGCTGTGCACGCGCTTCAGCCCGGCAAGCGTCGCGCCCGCCGGCGCGAGCAGCATGTGGTTCACGCGCTGGAAATGCTCGGCGACGATATGCAGGCCCGAATCCGGCAGCAGGTGATGAATGTCGGCAACGCGACCGGCGACCGAGTTCTCGATCGGCAGCATGGCGAGCGCGGCACGTTTTTCGTGCACGGCCGCGAACGCGTCTTCGAATGCGCCGCAGGACAGCGTCGTCCATTCCGGGTACGCGCCGCGACAGGCGAGATCGGAATAGGCGCCGGGCAGCCCCTGGAAGGCGATCGTTCGGGAGGCGTCGGTCTTTGCCATGTTCTGCCGGGCCATCCTCACCCGGATGCGTCACTGCGAAACGGCGATTTTGTCAGGGAGATCGGCGCCCGGCCATGAACCGGCGGGCGCGCTCGAGATCGGCCGGAGTATCGACACCGATCGGAACCGTGTCAACGAGCGCCACGTCGATCCGCATCCCCGCTTCGAGCGCACGCAGCTGTTCGAGTTTCTCGCGCCGTTCGAGCGGCGACGGTTCGAGCGACACGAAGCGCACGAGGGCGGCGCGGCGATAGGCGTAAATGCCGATATGGTGATAGTGCGCGCCGTCGCCCCACGGCACCGGTTGCCGCGAAAAATAGAGCGCGCGCGCGATCGTCCCGGCCGGCGCATCCTCGGCGATGCCGATCACCGCTTTCGTCACCTGCGAACGGTCGCGCTCCTCGGCATCGGCGATGCGAACCGCCAGGGTTCCGATGTCGACCGAACTGTCGGTGAGCGGCGTCAGCACCGTGCGGATCGCGGCCGGATCGAGCGCGGGCAGATCGCCCTGCAGGTTGACCACGACATCGTGGCGTCGCCGAGGGTCGACCCGTTCGACGGCCGCATGCACGCGGTCCGAGCCCGAGGGCAGATCGGGATCGGTCATCACGGCCTCGCCGCCGGCCGCACGAATCGCCTCGGCAATCTCGGTCTCGCCGGCCGCCACCAGAACGGGGCCCACCGCAGCCTCGATGGCGCGCCGCCAGACCTGCACGATCATCGGCGCACCGCTTATCTCGGCCAGCGGCTTGCCCGGCAGGCGCGTCGATGCCATACGTGCGGGAATCACGACGATCGGCGTCATGACGCGTGCAGTCCGGCGCGTTCGCCGCCATCGTGCCGGCGCTGCGACATAATGCCGCGAGGGCGATTGCGCTCGAAATTCCGGGGCTCTCTGGTTCGCATGCCGGATCAGCTTAGCGTGCCGGCGGCGCGGGTTGAATTGCCGCTGCGACGCCGCCGGTTGTTGGACAGTCCCGGGGGGATGCGGCTAGATTGCGCCGCCGCTCCGATACGCTCCGAACGATCCGGGAAATCCGGCCGCGGAGCCGGCGATTGCGGTCGCTAGGTTGGAGAACCGGAACAGCATGTCGTCATCTCTCGAAGCCAACAAGATTGCTGGCGCGGTTCTCGTCGCCGGCCTGGTCGCGCTCTCCAGCGGCATCATCGCGGACTTCCTGGTCGAGCCGCACGGCAGCGACCGCGCGTCGGTCGAGGTTCCCGCAGGCGAGCCGGCCACCCCGACGGCGCCGAGTGCCGAACCGGTCGGCCCGATTGCGCCGCTGATGGCCGCCGCCGATCCCGCCGCCGGCGAAGCGATCGCCAAGAAGTGCCTCACCTGCCACACGTTCGTGCAGGGCGGCGCCAACAAGGTCGGACCGAATCTCTGGAACGTGCTCGGCAGGCCGGTCGCGCACATGGCCGACTTCGCCTATTCCGACGCGATGAAGAACCACGGCGGGACCTGGGGCTACGAAGAGCTCAACGAGTTCATCGCCAATCCGAAGGGTTACGTGCCGGGTACGAAGATGACCTTCGCCGGCCTCGGCAAGATCCAGGATCGCGCCAACCTGATCGCCTATCTGCGCACGCTGTCGGCGAGCCCGCAACCGCTGCCGGAAGTGACCGAAGCGCCGGCGACGGAAACCGGCACCACGACCGAAGCGACGACGACCGAAGCGACGACGACCGAAGCGGCCACGACCGAGACGGCCGCGGCAACGACGACCGAAGCGGCGGCGACCGCCACGGAAACCGCGGCCGCGACACCCGCCGTCGATACCGCCGCGCTGATGAAGGCCATCGCCGCCGCCGACCCGGCCGCCGGGCAGAATGTCGCCAAGAAGTGCCTCACCTGCCATACGTTCGAGGAAGGTGCGGCCAACAAGGTCGGGCCCAATCTCTGGGACATCGTCAACCGCCCGGTCGCGACCCAAGCGGGGTTCAACTATTCCGACGCGATGAAGGCGGTCGGCGGCAACTGGACGCTCGATCGGCTCGACGCCTATCTCGCCGATCCGAAGGGCATCGTTCCCGGCACGCGCATGTCGTTCGCGGGCGTGCGCAAGGAGCAGGACCGCATCGACCTGCTGGCCTATCTGCGCACCCTTTCGGCCAATCCGGTGCCACTCGAATAGCTTGACCGGCGCCGTCCCCGACACGCTGGTCGCCTTCGCGGAACGTCTCGCCGACGAATCCGGCGCCATCGTCCGCCGCTATTTCCGCAGCGGCTTCGACGTCATCGACAAGCCCGACCGCAGCCCGGTCACCATCGCCGATCGCGAAGCCGAGGCGGCGATGCGGCGCCTGATCGCCGAGCATCATCCGCAGCACGGCGTGATCGGCGAGGAACACGGCGAAGACCGGCCCGACGCCGAATTCGTCTGGGTGATCGATCCGATCGACGGCACCAAGGGTTTCGCCTGCGGGCGTCCGCTGTTCGGCACGCTGATCGCGCTCTGCCGCAACGGCACGCCGGTCGTCGGCATCGTCGATCATCCGGCGCTGCGCGAGCGCTGGGTCGGCGCCACCGGCCGCCCGACGACGTTCGACGGCCGCCCGGTCCGCACGCGCACCGGCCGCACGATGGCGCAGGCCGTGCTGCTGGCGAGTTCGCCGCACATGTTCAAGGGCGCGCAGCAGCCCGCCTTCGACCGGGTACGCCAGGCTTGCCGCTTCGTGCAGTACGGTTCGGACTGCTATCATTACGGCATCGTCGCGAGCGGGTTTGGCGACATCGCGATCGAAGCCAGCATGGGCATCTACGACTACCTTGCGGCGGTGCCGGTCATCGAAGGCGCCGGCGGCGTCGCGACCGATTGGGCCGGCCGGACGCTGACGATCCGATCCGGCGATACCATCCTGGCGGCGGGCGATGCGGCGCTGCATGCTGCCGCACTGGCGTTGCTCAACAGGGCGAATTTCAGCCGCCAAGGGCCCGGCTAGAACCGCAGCCGCGGGCCGCCCGGTTGCGTTCTTGACGGCCCGACAGCGGAGCGCCCTATACTCGGCGAAACGCCTGTGTCGACGGCACGGCGCAGGCGGAAAATCCCGCCACCGGGAACGGCTATCAGGGGAACCAAGACCGGAAATCATCGACCCGTTTCGGGCGGGACAACACGCGCACGCCGGTTCAACCGACCGGGCCGGGCGTAGGGAGGATCACATCATGGCCAACACTCATCCGCAGTTGTTCGCAAGAAAATCGTCCGGGTTGATTCGCGAGTTCGGGATCTTCGACACTATCTCGTTCAATGTTATCGGTTACGCGCTCGGCTTGGTTCTGGCGATCACGCCCTTCTTTGCCGGCGCCCTGTTTCCGAATGCTAACATCTTTCTCATCGTCATCGTCGGGACCGCGTTTGCGCTGTTCAATGGGCTGGTCTACAGCCTGCTCGCCGGCGCCATGCCGCGGTCGGGCGGCGAATATGTCTACAACGGCCGCGTCTTGCACCCTTCCATCGGATTCATGGCGAACTGGGGGTTCACCTGGTCGCAGTTTCTCGGAATCGGAATCTATACCCAGTGGACGGTTAACTACGGGCTTTCGGTGACGTTCGCGACCATCGGCCACGCACTCGGCAGCCAATCGCTGCTCGATGCCGGCGTCTATATCTCGGATCGGTGGCCGAGCTTCATTTTCGGAACGCTCCTTCTGGCCTCCGTGATCCTCGTCCAGCTGCTCGGCACGCGCTTCCTGCGGCGCTTCCTGAACCTTTTCTTCATAGTGGCCATGGTGGGCACCGCTATCACGCTGTTCGTGTTCCTCGGCAGCAGCCACGAGGAGTTCGTCGCGGCCTTCAACGGCTTCATGGCATCTGCGGTCGGTCTCGAGAATGCTTACGATTCGATGATTCAGCTCGCCACCGACAACGGCTGGTCGCCCGCCGAGCAGACGATCGGCGGCGTGCTGCTGGCGCTGCCCCTCGGCTACTGGATCTATATCGGCTTCACCTACTCCGCCTATGTCGGCGGCGAGATCAAGGAGCCGCAAAGGACCCAGACCTGGGGTATCCTCGGTTCGCTCGCCATCGGTTTTATTTTCTATCTCGCGGTCATGGGTGCCTACTACGCCGTCGTCGGAACCGACTTTAACAACGCCGCGGCATACCTGGAGCGGAACACCGACGTGAATCCGTTGCCGGTCGCCGGTGTGCTCAATTTCTTCGCGGGTCTTCTGACGACCAATCCGGTGCTGCTGATCCTGATCGGCATCAGCTTCTTCCTGTGGAATTACCTGTTGCTGTTCGTGATGGTCACGATCTGTGTGCGCAACATGTTCGCATGGTCGTTCGACCAGATTATGCCGGTTGCACTTACGAAGGTCACCGACAAAAGCCGATCCCCGTGGGTGGCGACCGTTACGGTCGGGGTGATCTCCTGGGTGTTGCTGTGGGCGTCGATTTTCACGTCGCTGTTCGACTATATCTTCAACTACATCGCCATTTTCGCGATCGCGTTCTGGATCACCAGTTTTGCCGCCATTCTTCTGCCCTACCGCAAACGCGAGCTTTTCAATGCCGCGCCCGACATGGTGAAGCGCCGGGTGCTCGGCATACCGCTCATCACGATCGCCGGCGTGGTCAACCTGGTGCTGTTCACGATCATCCTGTGGTCGTCGTACACGCTGCCGGCCTTTTCCGGCCCGGTCGGCTGGGTCGCGATCGCCTTCGTGCTAGGTATCTATGTAGTGGGTGTGGTGATCTACTTCATCGTCGCCGCGATTCGCCGGGGCCAAGGCGTCGATCTCAACCTGCTCTACAGCGAAATCCCGCCGGAATAGCGTCATGCCGGCATCGCGCGAGCGCCCCGTTCGGCATATTCCCGCCTGACGGGGCGCCGCGGTTCGGCCGGGAGGACAATGCTGCATGCCCACGCGCCGCGATGTCACGATTGCCTCGGTCCAGATGGATATCCACCTTGAAGACAAGGCGGCGACTCTCGCCAAAATGGTGGACTGGATCGATCGTGCCGCCGGCCGGGGCGCGGACGTTGTCATCTTTCCGGAACTTGCGGCTTCGGCCGGCTATTCGCTGGGCGACAAGTTCTACGAAATTGCCGAGCCGGTCCCCGGCCCGACCAGCGAAGCCCTCGGCCGCAAAGCGCGCGAATGCAGGATTTATGTCATCGCCGGGATCGCCGAGCGCGATGCCACCGGCACCGTCTATAACTCGGCCTTCATCGTGGGGCGAGATGGCAGGCTGGACGGGACCTATCGCAAGACGCACATCTTTCCCCCGACCGAGGGGTTCTTTGCGGTCGGCACCGACCTTTCGGTCTTCGATCTCGATTTCGGGCGGGTGGCGATCCCGATCTGCTATGACCTGGAGTACCCCGAACCGGCCCGCATCTTCTGTCTCAAGGGTGCCGAACTTCTGCTTTCCATGGCCGCGCATTGGATCGGCACCGGTACCGTCGGCACGCCCAGCAACTTCGTCACCACCATCTACGCCGCACGGGCGTTGGAAAACCGTGTGCCGGTCGTGCTCTCGAACCGTTGCGGCTACGATCCCGGCCTCAACGACAAGTTCGTCGGCCTGAGCCGCATTGTCGATGCCGATGGCATGACCGTCGCCGCCATGACCGACGACAGCGAAGGCATGATCGTCGCCACGCTCGATCTCAACGAAGAACGCCGCAAGCGGCAGTCCTACAACTACTACCGAGACCGCAAACCAGCCCTTTACGGTCCGTTGGCCGAACCGGCCTGACCGCGCCGGACGCGCAACGACATTTCATGGCAGGACAATTTCCCGATCCGGCACCTTTTATCGACCAGGCACACCGCATCCTTGGCGAAGCCGGCAAGCGCGGCCTGACGCTGCGGTTGCTCGGCGCCATCGCCTTCCACATCGCCTGCCCCAACTACAACTACATCCAGCTGCGCGCCGGCCGGGCCTTTACCGACATCGATTTCATGGCATATTTCCTGGAGATGCGCGACATCGAGCGGATGTTCAAGGAACTCGGCTATGTGGAGGACCGGCGCATCAAATCGGTTCCGGGTCTGCGCCGCTCGATCTTTCACCATCGCGATCAGCCGTGGCACTCGGATGTTTTCTACGATGTGCTCGAGTTCTCGCACGAGATCGATCTCCGCGGCCGCCTCGAACTGACGCATCCGACAATATCGCTGGTCGATCTGCTGCTGGAAAAAATGCAAATCGCCCGAATTAACGAGAAGGACGTAATCGACACACTGATGCTATTGCGCGAGCATGAATTGAGCGAGAGTAGTGACCTTGCCATCCGCATCGATCACCTGGCACGCTGCTGCAAGGCCGATTGGGGGCTGTGGAAGACTCTCACAACCAACCTTCGCAAGGTCGGCGACCTGGCCGACAAGTACGATATCCTGACGCCGGACGATCGACGCATTATCCGGGAGCGGCTGCGTGCGATAGAGGACCGCATCGATCGCGAGCCCGCAGGCCTGCGCTGGAAGCTGCGCAGCACGATCGGGGAGCGCATCAAGTGGTATCAGGATGTGGACGAGGTAAAGTAGCCCCGGAAAGGACGGAGACGGTTCAATGTTCTGGAAGAGGAAATCGTTCGAAGGCACCACGATCTTCTTCTGTTCTGATATTCATGCCTCGACCGTCTGCTTTCGCAAGTTCGTCAACGCCGCGAAGCACTTCACCGATCGCGGGCATCGCATCGACATCCTGATCGTTGGTGGCGACATCACCGGCAAACTGATCGTGCCCATCGTTCGCGAGGGGCCCGACAGCCATCGCTCTTTCCTGTTCGGCAAGGAATGGGCGCTGTCGTCGCAGACCGAGATTGCGGAATTCGTGAAGCGAACCGAGGTCCTCGGAGTCTATCCGCACATTTTCGAACCGGACGAGTACGAGGCGTTCAAGACCGATCCCGCGTTTCAGGACCGGCTCTTCAAGGACCTCGCGCTGAAACGGCTCGACGAATGGATGAGCATTGCCACCGATCGCTTGACCGGAACCGACATCCGTTGCTTCGTGAGTCCCGGGAACGACGATTTCGACGAATGCATCGAGATCATCGACCGTTGCCCGGTTGTCGATTGTCCCGACATGCGAAAGGTTGCCATTGCAGCGGATCACGAGATGATAAGCCTTGGTTACGCCAATCCGACGCCGTTCCATTGCCCGCGCGACCTGCCCGAAGAGGAGTTGACCGAGCGGGTCGATCGCATGGCCGCCACCGTCGGCGACCTGCCAAACAGCGTCTTCAACCTGCATGTCCCGCCGATCGATTCCGGTCTCGACGATGCGCCGTTGCTCGACGCAGAACTGCGGCCGACCATGGGCACCACCGGCGTCGCAATGGCGCCGGCCGGATCGCATGCCGTGCGCCAGGCGATCGAGAGATACCAACCGCTGCTTGCCCTGCACGGCCATATTCATGAGTCGCGTGGCGCCATCAAGATAGGGCGTACGCTCTGCGTGAATCCCGGGAGCGAGTATTCCGAGGGGATCCTCCACGCAGCGATCGTAACGATCCGCAAGGGTCAGGTTGTGAGCCATATGCTGACGCGCGGCTGAGCGCAAACCGGCGCCAAAGGGAGTGCACCCACATGATCCGACGAGTGCTGGCAGCCGGCTGGCTGATTGGCGTCCTGTTGCCGCTCGCGACCGCATTGGCCGATGGCGAGGGCGTGGTCGCGACCGAGATTCTCGAAACCGCCGTCACCAACACGGGCGATCCGATCGTCTATCCGGTGACCGACAGTCCGCAGGTGACGGTGGCGATCGTCGAAATCGCGCCGGGCGCCTCGACGCCGGAACACAAGCATCCCTATCCGCTGGTGGGATACGTCCTCGAGGGCACGCTCGAGGTCACGGCGGCCGACGGCACGGTCAACGTCTACCGGGAAGGCGACGCGCTGGCCGAAGCACTCGGCAAGGACCATCGCGGCCGCAACATCGGCGA
>Ga0187893_10009872_pt1 | contig 14495 bp, 12 predicted proteins | sample MA1701074metaG_FD_139574 | JGI IMG/M metagenome (GOLD analysis project Ga0187893, IMG submission 139574) | White microbial mat communities from a basaltic lava cave in the Kipuka Kanohina Cave System on the Island of Hawaii, USA - MA170107-4 metaG ...
GCTGGCCGAGCCGCGTCTTGTCGAGCGCGGGGCGGGCGTAGTCCTTGGGCAGCACGCCCTTGAGCGCCGGGTTGTCGCGCTCGATGCCGGCCATGGCGTCGTCGACGAGCTGGCCGATGGTGGGTTGCTTCGCCTGCGCCTTCAGGTGCGCCCAGCGCGCCTCGGGCGGGACCCAGAAGATGCTCTGGGCGCGGTACTCGTCGGGGTCCTCGGCGTCGGCTCCCTTGGCCTTCTCGGCGACGAGGTTTGCATGCCGCTCCTCGAAGGCGTCGGAGATGTACTTGAGGAAGAGGAGGCCCAAGGCGACGTGCTTGTACTCGGCGGCGTCCATGCTGCCGCGGAGCGCGTCGGCCATCTGCCAGAGCTGGGCTTCGTAGCCGACGGTGGCGTCGGTGGTGCCTGATGACTTCGCGTCGTTCTTTCGTTTCGCCAATGACTACCTCTTCGGTAGATGCGCTCGGTTCTTGGGTGTCTAGCGATAGGGTTCTATCCGGAGTGCCATCTGGACGGGCCCTCGGATGAGAAGTGAGGACGCGGAGGGCATTCCGGGAAGAACCGGTTGAGCCGAGCCGCGGAGCACGGGTTCCCGAGAGGCCCCGGTCCAGCCGAACGGCTCCACAGGCCGCGCCGATGCACGCTCCCCACGCCAGGCTCCAAAAACAAGCGCATCAAGAAGCGCATCAGCCCCCTTTCGAGCACCCCTGGGCGGGTCGGCGCGCGATCGCCGCGGTCGCCCTAACTCCGCCCGTACCAAAGGTTTACGTGGTGCCGGGGAGAGGATTTGAACCTCCAAGGGATTTGACTCCCGCCAGCCCCTCAAGCTGGTGTGTCTGCCAGTTCCACCACCCCGGCGTGGGTGAACCGCTCGTTCTATCACGCGATGGCGGCCCGAGCAATCCGTCTCCTCCCCGGGGAGCCGGCGGAGCCCGGCCGCGCCGAGGAGGGTCCGGTCGAGCCGAGCCGCGCCAGGCCGCGCCCGGGGGGGCTACGCGCGTGGCCGCCCGGAGGCGCCGCCGTGAGATGCGGCGACCGGCACGGGAGGAGGCGCGGGTCAGGGGATCTCGCCGGCGGGGCGAAGCGCGCTGAACACATCCAGGCTCAGGCGCTTTTCGGAGCCGATGCCGAGGGTGCAGGCGCCGGCGACGGCTTCGAAGGCGTCGAACCAGCTCAGCGACTGGTCGTAGCGCTTCTTGATCAGCACGTATTCGGAGTCGGCGTAGCCCTGCCAGGCGGACTGGAGCTCCTCGCCCTTCGGTTCGGGCTTGCCCGCCCGCCGCGCGCGCTCGCGGTAGTCGCTCATCCAGTAGTTCTTGTCGAGCCCCTGCACCCGCGCGAACTCCCTCACCTTGTCCTTGAACGCCCGCTTGATCATGTCGGGCGAGGCAACGAACGCCACGGTCGCGCTGGCGGGAAGTCGCTGGACGAGCCCGGCCACGGCCGGGTCGGCCAGGAGCGACTCCGCCGGGTCGCCGATCGCCCGGAGGATCGCCTCGGCTGCCTCCACCGAGGTCGAGAAAAAGACGTAGCGCAACCCATCCGAGAGCGCCCCGTAGGCGGGGACGTAGAGCCGCTCCTCCGGCGGGGCGCCCTTCTTCCGGGCGACGTGGAACTTCCCGCTGGGATGGACCCCCGCATCCTCGAGATAGAGGAAGCGCAGGTGCTCCGTGAGCCAGGAGCGGATCCGGTCGGGCGGCGTGCTCTCCTTCACCTGCACGACGAAGGACCAGGCCAACTGGCCGTCGAGCTGCGGCGGGTAGGACGGGTCGGTGAGCGACGAGTAGTCGGCGGTCTCGAAGTAGGAGGGCCGGTGGAGGACAAGGAGCGTGGTTCCGCCCAACTCCTTCACGATCTCCTGCATCATGCGCGAAAAATACGGATAGGCGCCGGCGGAACTCTCTCGCACCGTCTCGTTCAGGAGGCGCGCCATGTCCGCCCCCATGTTCTGCATGAGGATCTCCAAGAGGTGCTCCGCCGACGCGCGCATGGCGAAGGCGGCGACGGTGCGCTTGCGGGGAATGGCGCGGCCCAGGCCGTCGGCTCCCAGGAGCTGGCTCACCTGACCCTTCTCGGTGTCGAACACCTCCTTGAGATAGGGGTTGAGCAGTGCGAGCCCTTGCGGCGTCGGGCGCGAGACGAGCCGCGCCTGGGCCACTCCTTCCGCGGCGGGAAAGAGCGCGACGCTGGTCGCGCCCAGCGCCTCGGGGGGAACGAATGCGCCGAGCGGCCCCCCGGCCCCCCCTCTCGTCCCAAAGAACCCGGGCGGCACATTCGCCCGCAGGAAGACCTCCAGGCGCCGGCCTCCCCGCGCCGCGCGCATGAACTCGAGGTCGAACTCGGAATCGCGCGGCAGCGTCTCGGTCATGGTGACCGCATCCGCGATCCAGGAGGGGTTGTCGCTCACGACGAGGGTGTCGCCGACCCGGGCGAAGAAGAGCGCGTCGTCCCCTTCGGGCCGCGCCATGACCGCGCGCATCGGCGCCAGCGCGCGCACCGTCTCGGGGGGGAGCTTCACGCGGAAGTAGCGGTTGCGCAACTCCACGGTGTCGCTGGGGCCGAAGACCGCGCGGCGCACCCACTCCCGCCGGAGCGCCGAGACGAAGCGCGCGTAGAAGGGGATGCGCGCCACCGCCACGAAGTGGGCGAGCTTGGGGTGGGCGTAGTCCACCACCGTTCCGCCGAAGGCCATCTCCCGGTCGAGGAAATCCTTCCGGAGGTCGATCTGGAAGAGCCCCAGGGGGATCTTCGGGTTGACCTCTTTCGCGACGTCGCGGGCGAGGCGGGCCAGTTCGGAGCGGAGCCTGCTCAAGTCCTCGAACCCGACGCGATCGGAGAGGCCCTCCACGATCGGCTCGTCCAGGAGCTGCGCCCCGGGGAGCTGCGCGTAGAAATCGACGCCGGTGGAGACGAGGCTCCAGGGGTGGTCGACGGGCCCCTCGAACGGGTTGACGTCGAGCACGATCCAGACGAAGAGGAGCGCCAGCAGGGCAAGGCTGCCGAGCAGGATGGCGGTCCACTTCAGGATGCGTCGCAGGAGCATGAGCGGGGAAAGGTAACACGGGAGATGCGCTCCGGCTTGGACGCCGCGGAGGCTGTCCCCCTTCCGGTAGGATACCGCCCCATGACGAGATTGAGCCGGAGAGGCGGCGGGCTTGCGGAGTCGGTCACCATGGCGGTGGACGCCAAGGCGAAGGCGCTGCGCGCCAAGGGCGAGCGGGTCATCGGCTTCGGGATCGGCGAGCCCGATTTCGACACGCCTGCGCACATCAAGGAAGCGGCCAAGCGCGCGCTCGACGGCAGGATCGGCTTCTACACCCCGGTGGCCGGCACGATGGAATTGCGCGAGGCGGCCGCGGCGGCGTTCCGCGCCGACGGCGTGCCGGCGGAGGCCGCGCGCGTCCTCATCTCCTGCGGCGCCAAGCACGCGCTCTACAACGCGCTCATGGTGCTGGTGGACGACGCCGACGAGGTGGTGATCCCCGCCCCCTTCTGGGTCTCCTACCCGGCCATGGTGGAGGCGGCGGGGGGAGTGCCGGTCTATGTCGACACGAGCGCGGACCGGTTCATCCTCACGCCGGAAAAGCTGCTCGGCGCGCTCACGCCCCGGACGAAGGTCGTGGTCCTGAACAGCCCCGGCAACCCCTCCGGCGCGACGCACTCCCGCGAGCAGTTCGCCGCGCTGGGCGAGGCGCTGGCCGGGCACCCCGGCGTGACCGTCCTGAGCGACGAGATCTACCAGCACCTCGTCTACGAAGGCGCCGCCTTCATCTCCTTCGCCGCCGCCTGCCCCGCGCTCGCCGCGCGCACGGTCACCGTGAACGGCGTCTCGAAGTCCTACGCCATGACCGGCTGGCGCATCGGCTACGCGACGGGAGCCAAGGATGTGGTGGACGCCATGATCCGCTTCCAGTCCCACGCCACCTCGAACCCCACCGCCATCGCGCAGGCGGCGGCGCTCGCCGCGCTCACCGGCCCGCGCGAATCCGTCGAGACGATGCGCGCCACCTTCGACCGGCGGCGCCGGCTCATGACGAGCCTTCTCGCAGACATCCCCGGCCTCGCGCTACACCGGCCCGACGGCGCCTTCTACTGCTTCCCCGATGTGCGCGCGCTCCTCGGCCCGCGCACCGGCCGCACCGCGCTGGAGTTCGCGACCCAACTCCTCGAACGCGAGCGGGTGGCCTGCGTGCCGGGCGAGGCGTTCGGCGGCCCCGGCTTCCTGCGCCTCTCCTACGCCTGCGGCGACGCAGACATCGAGGAGGGCTGCGCGCGGATGAAGAAGTACGTGGGCTAGCCGCCGATGCGCGCGAGTTCGGTGCGGGCGTGCGCCGCCACCACCGACCCCTCCGGCGCGATGTCGATGGCCGACAGGAGGTGCTGGCGCGCCGCGGTGGCCTGCCCCATCTTGCGGCTCAAGAGGATGCCGAGGCCGAGGTGCACGCGGTCCAGATCCTCGCCGCGGGGGAAGCTCTTCAGGTAGTAGCGGAAGACCGCCGCCGCGTCTCGGGCGAAGCCGTTGTCATAGAGCCAGTTGGCGAGGGAGAAAACCTGGGAGGGGGGCGGGGGAGACCCCCCCTCGCGGGCCATCCGCGCGAAGGCGTAGGCGGCGTCCTCCATCCGCCCGGCCTGCATCGCGGCGCCGAAGCTCCGGGCCGGGTCTTCGACCGCCTTGGTGTAGACGGCGCGCCGCATCTCGTCGCGGCCGATCCTTTGGCTCGTCCGGACGTCGGGGTGGGGGGCGGGGCGCCTCCCGAAGATCGCGTCGAGGAGATAGGCGCCGGCGACGCCGGCGGCGAATCCGCCCACGTGCGCCCAGTGCGCCACGCCCCCCCCGCCCCCCCCGCCGCTCGCCAGGATGGGAACGAGGTTTTGGAGGATCAGCACATAGAAGAGGAGGAACCAGACCGCGGGGATGTGGAGCACTTGGATGAAGTAGAACCACCAGAGCAGGACCTTCACGCGATTGTGCGGGAACCAGATGAGGTAGAAGCCCAGCACGCCCGAAATCGCCCCGGATGCGCCCACCAGCGGGATGAGGCTCCCGGAGTTCAGGACTCCGAAGGTGAGGGTCGCAGTGGCGCCGGTGAGGAGGTAGCCGGCCAGGTAGCCGAGCCGTCCCATCCGCGCCTCCACGTTGTCGCCGTAGATCCAGAGGATGAGCATGTTCCCGAACAGGTGCATGAAGCCGCCGTGCAGGAACATGCAGATGAGGAGGTCGAGGAGGGAGGGTCGCCCCGGCTTGTAGCCGTGGATCATGACGAAGAGGTCGTAGCGCGAGAGACGGTTCGCCGCGATCCAGTCGTAGCGCTGGCGCGGCGTCGCCTCCTCGAACGGGAAGCCGTCGCGCTCCGCGAGGGTCTTCAGCACCGCGTGCGCTTCGGGATTCTCCAGGTCCCGCGGCTCGACGCGCTGCCGCTCGAGGGGCAGGCTCACGAAGAAGTAGATGGCGACGTTGACCGCGAGCAGCATGCGCGTGACCCACTGCGCGCGCTGCGGATTCGGATAATCCCCGATGGGGAGGAACACGCCGGGAGTCTACCCCGCCGCCGCGGCGAGGGTGCCGATCTCCGCGAGGATGGCATCCCCCGCGGCGTCCGTCGCGATCGCGCCCGCCTGGAGCGAAGGGATCTTCTTGGTGCGCAGCGCCGAACCGATCGCCTTCTCGACCAGCCCACCACCCTCGCGATCGCCCAGGAATTCGAGCATCATCCCGACCGCCGCGATGGCCGCCACGGGGCAGGCGACGTTTTTCCCGCGGTACTTCGGCGCGGAACCGTGGATCGGCTCGAACATCGAGACCTGGCCCGGGTGGATGTTCCCGGAGGCGGCGATCCCGAGCCCGCCTTGGAGCATCGCACCCAAATCGGTGAGGATGTCGCCGAAGAGGTTGTCGGTGACGACGGTGTCGAACCAGTCGGGGTTCTTCACCATCCACATGCAGGCCGCATCGATGTAGGCGTGGTCCTTCTCGATGTCGGGGTACTCGCGGCCGACCTCCTCGAAGGTCCGCGTCCAGAGATCCTGCGGACGGATCGCGTTCGCCTTGTCCACCATGGTGAGCCGCTTGCGCCGCCCCCGCTGCCGCGCCAGCTCGAAGGCGTAGCGGATCACCCGCTCCGTCCCCTTGCGCGTCCAGACCATGTTGCAGACCGCCACCTCGTCGGGGGTCCCCTTCTTCATGTTGCCGCCCACGCCGACATAGCCGCCCTCGGTGTTTTCACGCACGACGACCATGTCGATGGCCGCAGGGGTGACGCCCTTGAGCGGGCAGAGGTGCTCCGCCAGGAGCCGGATGGGGCGCAGGTTCACGTAGAGGTCGAGACCGAACCGGATGCCGCCGATGATGGCGCGCTCCAAGAGCCCCGTTTCGACCCGCGGATCGCCGATGGCGCCGAGCAGGATCGCGCTGTGGTCCTCCATCGCCCGCAGGGCCGAATCGGGGAACGCCTCCCCGGTCTTCAGGTAGTGCTCGGCCCCGTAGGGGTAGCGTTCGACGCTGTAGGAGAAGCCCGTGACGGCGGAGACGGCCTCCAGGACGCGAAGCGCTTCCCGGATGACCTCGTCCCCGATGCCATCGCCGGGCAGGACGGCGATCGTATGCATGCGCGTTCTCCGATGGAACGCGGGCAGTCTATCACTCACCGCCCCGAAATCGGCGCGGGTTCAGGCCGTGGTGGTCCCGGCGACCGGCCCGAGCGCCTCGACGAGCCAGATCTGCCGCAGGATGCCCAGGAGCGCGTCCGCGTCGTCGCGTCCCTGGGCGTGGAAGAACCCGCGCTGGGGATGGTAGACGTCGCGACGCCAGCTCCCGCAGTGCTCCGTGAAGCTGAACAGGCGGTAATCGCGCTCCTGGAGGTGCCGGCGCAGGGCCGGCAGCGCACAGCTGCCCACCTCCTCGGCAACCCAGTCCTCAAACCTCTTCACGAGACTCATGCCCGCATTATGGGGCCCCCGGGGGTCATCCGCCACGAAGAAGGAGGGGGGCGGGGGCGCCGATTCGTCCCTTCACGTTCACTTTTGTTGACGTGTCGAAAGAAATCGTCGTCCGCGGCGCCGCCCCCCCTCAACCGATGTCGAAATCGAAGTCGACATCGGCGAGGCCGTTCACCAAGCCGCCCACGTTCGCGATGGGCGTTCCGTCGAAGGTGATCGTACCGTTGAGCAGGTCGCCCAGGACGCCCACTTCGAAATCGATGGTCCCTGTGGGATAGGTGGCGACGAGATCGGATACGGAGAGAGTGAGGTCCATCGCCGTCACCTCCATGCCGCACCCGTCCGAGCCCACCAGGGACAAGGTTCCGGGAGCGATCTGCACCGCGTCCGGGGAGATGAAGGTGAGGCGAAGATTCCCGTTCCCGGTCAAGACCGCTCCATTGATGGAGTTGAGCTGGAGGTTGACCGTGTCCCCCCCTTCGATACCGTCGAGCGGGTCGGCCGAGAAGTTCGCCGCCCCGCCGATGCTGGTCTCGAAGGCGGTGTCTCCATCAAGGTCGAGAAACAACGTGAAGCTGAACGAATTCGGGCCCCCGCCGGGTCCGAAGACGATGTTGGGGAGGGTTCCCCCCTCGGCCACTTCGAGGAGGTCGCCGATCGACTCGAAGATCGCGCCGATCTGCTCGAGGGTCAGGCCGGTGCAGTCGGAGAGCGCCTGCAGGTCGAAGTCGGGCAGCACGTCGCCGCCGCTCCCGCAGCCCATGACGAGGGAGAGCGAGAGAAGGGACGCGACGAGTCGGGGGAAACGCATGCTGGAAAACCTCCTCCAAGGAAAGATCGGCCGCCCGGTCCCATCCGCGGAGTCCTGCTAGGAGCCGCGGTACTGGGGGGGGCGCTTCTCCAGGAAGGCCTTGAGCCCTTCCTGGGTGTCGTGGGTCGCCGAGATGAGGCCGAAGAGCGTCGCCTCCAGCCGGAGCCCCTCCGCGAGAGGCTGGGATCGCCCGGCCAGTGCCGCCTCCAGGGCGAGGCGCACCGCGACCGGCCCGTTGCCTGCGATCTTGGCGGCGAGCTTTCTTGCCTCCGGCAGGAGCTGGTCGGGCGGATAGACCTGATTCACGAGGCCGAGGCGGTGCGCCTCGGCGGCATCGGCGTGACGGCCGCTGGTGAGGAGTTCGAGGGCCGGGCCGAGGCCGATCGCGCGGGGGAGCCGCTGCGTCCCGCCGAAGCCGGGGATGATCCCGAGCGTCACTTCGGGCAGTCCGAGGCGCGCGTCGCTGGAGGCGAGCCGGAAGTGGCACGCGAGCGCGAGTTCGAGGCCGCCTCCCAGGGCGACCCCGTTCACCGCCGCGATGACCGGCTTGCCCAGGTTCTCGATGAGGTCGCAGAGCGCCTGGCCGAGGAGGGAGCGGGCCCGCCCCTCCGCCGCGGTCTGGCCCGCCATTTCGCCGATGTCGGCCCCGGCCACGAAGGCGGGCCGCTTGGCGGGACCGCCGGTGAGGATGACGCAGCGGACCGCGCCGTCGTCCCGCAGCGCACGGAACGCCGCGGTCAATTCGACGAGCGTGGCGTCGTTGATCGCGTTGAGCCGGTCGGGACGGCAGATCGTCACCAGGGCGACGCCGCCCTCGGTCCCGACGCTCAGGGTTTCGTAGGCCATCGAGCCTTAGAGCCTATCCGAAAATCCTCCCTGGCTCCGTCCGGCGGCGCGGGCCGACGCGAGGGGTTTCGGATAGGCTCCTAGTTCCCCTTGCCGAGGAGCGCCTGCAGGAGGCCTCCGTCCGGCCCCCGCACCCCCTCGAGGATCGCCACCGCGGCGCCGCGCCGCTCGACGCGCGCCTCGGGCCAATTGCGCGCGTCATTCCGGGCGGCGGCGGCCTTCGTGTAGGCCTCTTGGAACTGCACCGCATCCTCCTCGCTGTCCCAGACGGTCAGCCAGGCCAGGACGATCTTGCCCCCGTCGGACTTGTAGGCGGCGAACCGGTCGCCGCCCCAACCCGCCGCGGCGGCCTTGCCCTGCTCCTGATCGCGCTTGCCGAGCTGATCGGTGAGCAAGATGAGGATCGACGCCTCCCCCAGAGTGCTCTCGTAGAGCCGCGCGCCCAGCGCGCCGGAGAGGTCGGGGAGTGCCACCTCCTTCGGTTCGTCGCGCTCCGCGGCGAGGAGTTTTTCGGGGTGCAGGAGCAGTTCGGTGGAGGCCGGCGGGCTGGCGAAGAGCGCGTCCACGCCCTCCCAGCCTTTGGCCGCCATCACCTTGTGGATGGCGTAGGCGCCGCGGAAGTAGGCGTCGTAGAGCGTGCGAAGGATGTAGCGCGGGATCTTCTGCGCCGCCTCCATGCTCTCCTTCATGTCCTCGCCCATCATTTCGGCGGAGCCTTGGGTCATCTGCATCATCGTCTCCAAGGGCATCTCCGCCATCATGCGGAGGCTCATCTCGAGGGCGGACGCGGCCTTCTTCGGATCGCGTCCCATCGGGCCGAGCGCGTAGAGGTTCATGAGGTAGGTCGCTTCGCCCTCGAAGAGGAAGCGGACCGCCTGCTGGCGGTCCTCATTTCCCGTGGCGACCGCCGCCTTCATGATGGTGTCGAGTCCCAGCACCTGGTCCTGGATGGCGTGCTGGAGTTCGTGCAGGTAGATCGGGCCGGCCATGAGCGCCGGAATCTTCTTCACGACGAAGAAGGTGTCCTGCTCGGGGTCGTAGTAGGCCGCCGCCTGGCTGACCAGGGCCTCCACCAGCGTGCCGCGCAGATCCAACCCTTCGGGCAGGAGGCCGAACGCGCTCCAAGCCGCCTGCATCCCCTCCGCCTTGTCGGCCGGGAACTCCTTGTCCATCTGAACGAGGAGGTACTCCTTGAACTCGGCGTCGCTTTGGAACGCCACCTTGACCCCGTGCTTGAACTTGCGCGGCGCCAGCGCCTCCAGCTTCTTGCGAAGCACCTCCACCTCGACCTCCGCCTCCGCCACGGGGAGCTTCGCTTTCAGGGCGGCGAGTTCGGCGGGGGCGGTCGCACTTGATTGGGCCTCCACGGCGACGATCTCGGCGCGCAGCGCGTCGAGTCGGGCGCGCGCCTCGAGTTCGGGGTCTTCGGCGAGGGCGGCGGAGGCGAGCAGGAGCAGGGCGAGGAGGCGGAGCATGGGGGTCTCCAGGGACCCCGACAGGATACCGCCCCCTTGCAGGCGCTTCTCAAGCGGGGGGGGAAGCCTTGTCGATACGGGGGGGGATGCTCCTCAAGAGCCTTTGCTCCAACTGCGGCCACTCCTTCCTCGCCGAGTCCGGCCTCGCCGACATGGTGGAGTGCCCCCGCTGCCACTTCCGCGGCGAGGCGACGCCCCCGGCGACGAACGGCCCCGGATCCTACGCCGGCCCCGAGGACCCGCTGCTCGACGCGCTCGGGGGCGACCCGATGGCGCGGGGCACCTCGTTCGACCCGGCGGCCCCGCCCCCGATGTTCGTCTCCCGCGACCGCCTCGTGCGGGGCATGATCTTCGGCGCGGTGACCTGCTGCGGTCTCGGCGTCGCGCTCGGCGCCGCGCTCGCCGCCGTGGGCGTCGCCCTGCCGGCGGTGGTCGCGGTCTCCCTCGGACTCACCGCGGCGATGGGTTGCCGGTACGGGTTCGGGGGCCGGTCGATCCGGCGCACCCGCGGGCGCGCGATGGCGACGGCGGCGCTGGTCGCATCCCTCGGACTGGTGGCGTTCGTGGCGGGCGGCTGGATCGTCGAGCGGCTCACCAGCACCCGCGCCTCGGTTACGCGGGAGGATCTCGCGGCCGGCCTCGAGAGCCTCGTGCGGAAGCGCGGGCGCACCACCGATGCGAGCAGCCAGATCCTCCTCGACCAGCGCATCGTCGAGGTGGAGCGGCTACGCCGCCGCACCGACGCGCAGATGGAGGACTACCTCTGGATGCAGGAGGCGCAGCTCGTGCAGCCGCTCCTCGCCTACGGAAAGCTGCGCGTGCTTCGCGGGCCAGTCGTGCGCCTCGGTCCCGACTCCGATCCGGCGGAACTGCCGCGGCCGGTGACGGCGGGGCTGTTCGGCGTCGAGTGGCTGCTCGCCGTGTTCCTGGCGGTGCGCGGCGTCCTGGCCGCGCACGACCGCTAGGCTCGGCGGCGGCGATTCGCCAAGCCGCTGGCCCGGGCCGCGTCGCGCATCGCCCGCGGCGTCGCGCGCTGGAGATCGGTTCCCCGACGCTTCAGCTCGTGCCGGAACCGCTCCACGTCCTCCTGCATCCGCTCGTGGGTGCTCTCCGAGCCTCCCACCAGGACGTAATCCTCGCCACGGGTGAGGCGGGCGTGCCCGTCCGAATCGAGCCCGAAGCCCATCATGAAGCGGCGGTGTTGAGTGCGGTCGGCCATCTTTTGGGTGGGGACTGTACCATGCATCGCCCGGATTTCCGGGCGCTCAGGGATGGAGATCGGAGCGCGAAGGGAGGAGCATGAGCGACCGCACGCGGTTCCTGAAGGAGATCACGGAGGCCTTCGGTCCGCCGGGGCTGGAAGACGACGTCGCTGCGATCCTGCGCCGCGAGGTGGAGGGGTTTTGCGAGGTCGGGCGCGACAACATCGGCTCGTTCATCGCCACCAAGCGCGGCTCGAGTGATCGCCCGCGCGTGATGCTCGCGGGCCACATGGACGAGGTGGCGTTCATGGTGAGCGACATCGACGCGCAGGGGTTCGTGCGTCTGCGCCCGCTCGGGGGGTGGTGGCCGCATGTGCTCCTCGGCCAGCGCGTGAAGGTGCGCACGCGGAAAGGGGATTTCCTGGGGATCATCGGTTCCAAGCCGCCGCACGAGCTCAAGGCGGAAGAGCGCAAGCAGGTGCTCGACTGGGAGGACATCTTCGTCGATCTCGGCGTCGCGGATGGATTCGACCTCGCGGAAACGACCGGCGTGCGGCGCGGCGACTTCGTGGTCCCCCACGCCCCCTTTGAACATCTCGCCAACAAGGCGCTCGCGGTGGTCAAGGCGTGGGACAACCGCGTCGGCTGCGCGCTGGCGGTGGATCTCTTGAAGGAGATGCGCGACGCGACGCACCCCAACACGATCTACGGCGTCGCGACGGTGCAGGAGGAGATCGGGCTGCGCGGGGCGACGACCAGCGCGGAGAAGGTCGCGCCGGATGTCGCGTTCGCGCTGGACGTCGGCATCGCGAAGGACACGCCGGGGTTCAAGGGAAACGAGAAGAATCCGGAGAGGCTCGGCGGCGGGCCCTGCCTCCTGCTCATGGAGGCGGGGGCGGTGGCGCATCCCCGGCTGGTGCGGTTCGTCATGGAGGTCGCGGAGGAGGAGAAGATCCCCTACCACACCACGACCCTCACCGGGGGCGGGACCGACTCCAACCGGTTCCAGATCAGCGGGCACGGCACGCCCAGCTGCGCGATCTGCGTCCCTTCGCGCTACATCCACTCGCACAGCTCGGTCATCGACCGCCGGGACTACGAGAACACGCTCCGGCTGCTGGCCGCGGTGGTCCAGCGACTCGATGCGGCCACGGTGGCGAGGATCCGGGGGTAGCGGGTAGCATTCTGGCGCCATGCCGATCCGATTCCCCCAAGAGGCCGGGCTCCGCGACGCCCGCCGCGTGCTCATCCGCCCATTCACTCCCAAGGACACCGATGCCTTGTGGGAGTTCTTCCAGAGGCTCCCGATGGAGTGGAAGCGGTTCGCCTGGGACCGGATCGATGAACGGCGGACCGTCGCGCAGTGGGCGGAGGAGTTGGACTACGACAAGGCGGTCCCGCTCCTGGCGCTGGATGGCTCGCGGGTGGTCGCCGACGCGACCCTTCACTACCGGGACGGCGGGCCTCTGCGGCTCGTGGGCCGGGTGAAGTGGCTCGTCGACCCGGAGTTTCGCGGGGTGGGGCTGGGCACGATCCTGGTGACCAACTTCATCCAGATGGCGCGCGACAACGGCCTGCGCCACTTGGCCTGCATGCTGCTCGTGGACCTCGAGGCCGACGCGATCGCGACCCTCACGAGCCTCGGCTTCTCCAGCTACACCATCCCCGGCTACGGCGCCGACCCGGACGGCAACCCCCGCGACATGGTCAAGATGATCCTCTCTCTTTGACCCCATGACCGTGGGCGGTCGCAATCCCTTCAAGGACAAGGCATTGCGACGCATGGGTGCGGCGGCGATGGCGCAAGTGCCCGCCAGGACCCTCTGCGCTGCGCGACCGGGTATTTCACAACCACTGCGCCATCAATAGCGCACCTCGCCTCCGTAACCCATTGCCGCGTAAAGGGTTCGAACTCCAAAATACTTGCAATGCAAGTCGAAAGTCTCACCGCAGGGGGTTGGTGAGGGCGGGGACGGTGGCGCGTTTGAGGAAGAGGACGGCGAAGGCGGTGTCGATGGGGGAGCCGAAGGTGCCGCCGGAGGTCTGGCGCGCCATGAGGAGTTCGGCGCCTTCCTGGTACCAATCGCGGGTGCCGATGTAGCGCATGTCGAGGAGCGACCCGGCGCGCTCGATGTTGAAGAGGTAGTAGGTCCACCAGGTCGAGCCGCGGAAGACGTTCTCCTCCAGGTCGTAGTACTCCTGGAGCCAGGCCAGGGCATCGCGGATGGCCGCGCGCGTCTTGCCGGTGTAGCCGGCCTGGAACGCGGCGTTCCGCTCCAGCGCCTGCTGGCAGAGCACCAGGGAGCAGAGCCCGGCGGAGGTCATGGAGCCGTAGGCGGCCCCTTCCGTGGTGTAGGTGAATCCCCGCGCCTCCGCCTTCTCCCTGCGCCGGTGCAGGTAGCCGCGCTCCGTGACGTAGCGCGTCACGTCGAGCGCCGGCCCCTCCTTCTCCTGCACCCCCAGAAGGAACCGAAGCGCCGGCAGCCAGGCGCGCGACGTGGGCACGCCGCACCGGTTCGCCGACGCGAGCCCGAAGAGCGCGTACTGCGTATTGGAGAGGTCGTAGCCGCCCTGGGGATAGCGCCACACCGGGAAAAAACCTTTGTCCTGCCCGGGAAACCCCGCCCCCTGCTGCTCCACCAGCCAGTCCGCCGCCGCCCTGATCCAGGCGCGATCCTCCTCCGACAGAAGCGTCTTGGCCAGCCGCGGCCGCTCATTGTAGGCATCGTGCTCGTCCGCGCCGCCGGGGAAGTACTTCGCCTCGAGCGCCATGAGCAGGCAGGAGACCCCGTAGGTGCGCTCCATTTTCAGCCCACGCAGGTAGGCGAAGGCGCGCTCGACGGCGGGATCCTCCCGCTTCAACCCCGCCTTCAACAGCGCTAGGAGAATGAGCGCCGTGGGCCCCATCGGGTCCTCGGCGCGCCCGGTGCTCCACCCCCCGTCGCCCCCCTGCATCCGCCGCAGCGCCCCCGCCCCCGCGTCGATCGCCTCATTCACCCTGCGCCGGAACGCCGTCGGGTAATCCTGCGGGCTGAAGGGCGCCTCGAACGCAAGGAAGCGCCCCAGATCCTTTCCCGCCGCGGGAACGAAGCGCCCCTCCACGATGGCCGCCCCCCCCCCCCCCCCCCCCCCCCCCCCCCCCCCCCCCCCCCCCCCCCCCCCCCCCCCGCCCCCCCCCCCCCCCCCCCGCCGGCGCCCCGCCCGCGGGCCGCGCCGCGCGCGCCCCCCGCC
>Ga0187893_10009873_pt1 | contig 14494 bp, 13 predicted proteins | sample MA1701074metaG_FD_139574 | JGI IMG/M metagenome (GOLD analysis project Ga0187893, IMG submission 139574) | White microbial mat communities from a basaltic lava cave in the Kipuka Kanohina Cave System on the Island of Hawaii, USA - MA170107-4 metaG ...
CGTAAGCCGCTCTTGCAGAGCGAAAGAAAACGCTGACTCGCTATCATTGTTGCTTCTCCTCACGTGTGTAAGGGAATGAACATCAACCTCTTCTACAAACTAGGCTACCACACGCGAAACCCGACGCAAGCAAAGAGAGAGGAAGGAATGAATAGTGGAATCCAATAAAGTCATTTTCACCGGTCAAGCATGGGTAGTGGAAGGCGCGGTGTCGAGTGAGGCAATCATAGCGAGTCTCACACAAGAGGCAGAGCGCGCGACACACAATCTGCTCCTCACTACTGGAGTGATCGGAGAAGGGCGAGCTGCTGCTCATGCGGCCATGGCACTGCAACACTCCGGCATCAGTGGCATCATCGCGCCAGCTTTTGCTTGGCCCTTCTTCCGTATTTGCCTCAACATAGGTCTCCCGCCACTGACCGTATGGGAGGCTGAAGAGATCCGTAGAGGGGACCGGTTGCGCGTGGATCTCCAGACACAGGTCGTCAAGAACTTGAGTTCCGGAACCCGCTATCCGATTCGCGACTTATCAGAACTTTATGTGACTATTCTTGCCAGTGGAGGAATAACCGGCTATATCCGCCTGCTCCGAGGTGAACAGGCGGCGATCCCCCTGAAAGGGAATGACTAAAAATTCCCCGCTTACTGATTGAGTTCGATCACCAGCCGCCCGATAGGAAGAAAGCTTTCCAACTTGAGCGGCGTATGAGCCGCATCGGCTGTGACCCACAGGGTGGTTTCTTGGGGAAGAAGATTCTGCTGTGGCGCATCATCTAATGAGAACACGCTGGGATGAAGGCGTAGAGCCGGACGCACTCCAGTGGTGAGGAGAACATTCTCTTTCCTGATGACTTGGGCAGCAAGCCGATACCGTTCCTTGCCGGTAAAGACCTCAACCTGCAGCGGCTTACCCGGGATTAGATCGCTACTGCGCAGCCAGTAAAAGGCAGTGACCGGATCATAGGCATTCGTCGCGGGCACTGTGCGCTCTTTGGTGCGTTCTCGCCTCTTCGTACTCCCCAATAACACTTTGGCTACCGGGTCGTAACGTACTCCGAGTTCACGCTGCCGCTCGCCATATGTATAAGTGAGACGAAAATGCAGCGGCGTAAATCCGCTTGCACTAAACATCCCATCGGCTGCGCTCCGCAAGCGCACGAGGTAATCGACCCACTCACTGCTATTCGCCTGGACGGCAGCACGATATACCTCACGCCCATCCTGTTGCTCTTTCCGCAGGCGAATTTCCCCATCGCCAGCCGGCAGTTCATTGAGGAGAGCGGTGTAGCTCAGCGTTTCTCCCCGGGCAAAAGGCACGCGGACCAGACGGGAGTTCGTCGCCGCCTTGTTTGCCTGTGTCGACTGTGTAGAAGATTTCTCTGCAGCCGATAACAAGAGTACGCTCGTGAAGACGAAAGCCAGAGCGAGCATACCCTTCCCGATACGGTAGAACGGCTTAGACATGCCAGTATTATACGCGCGATACAATAAGAGGGATAGAGAGGAAAAAAAGAGGGCAGACTAAAAGTCTGCCCTATAATGGGGGGAGAGCAAGAGTAGGTCGGCAGAGCCGCTCTCTATTTTTTCTGATTATACGTAGATGATGTTCACTCTGTATCAGTCGTCGAGTTCAGTGGTCGTTACCGTAGAAGACCGCTGCTCCGTATTATAGCTCGGCACAGGAGCAGGTGGCGGAAGCACAACGCTCCTAGAAGTCTCTTCTCGAGTCCTCAGACTCCGCGCGTTCTCCTCCTGAACGGAAGGTAACGCATGCGGATCGGATGTTACGGTGGAGCGCTCACTACGATAGGTGTGCGTCCGCTCTTGCACCGGAGGAGGTGCAGGAACCACCGTCGAACTCCGTTCCTCTCTGCGGTAAGAGTTGCTCTCCGAAGGCAACGCATACGGATCAGACGTTACGGTTCGCTCGCTGCTATAGCTCCGCGTCCTTTCCACTGGTGGTGGGGGAGGAAGAGGATCTACGACTGAAGACGAATACGATCTCTCTGAACGTTCACGGATGATCTCCTGAGCATAGGCTGTTCCAGTCACCATCAGGACGGCAGCAGTTAGAGTTGCTATTTTCTTCATGATCATTTCTCCTTCATAGTAGTGAGTCATGTTGGGAAGCGTTCCTTACTGGATGACGTGTCGCTCCTCTGTTCTGGTGGTAGTGGTACTTCTTTCCAGTGGCGGAGGAGGCGGAAGTGGAGCGGCGCTCGAAGACGAGTACGACCTCTCGGTCGTGGTGCGAACTACCTTCTCGTCATGACTACAAGCGATCCCTGTCAATGTTGCGATAGCGGCGACTAGCATAAGCTTTTTCATAATACTTTACTCCTTTCTCTAATTAACGGTTTTTCAATTATTGATAGGTCATATTGTAGAAATGGAACTGTGCTATTCCACGACTACGGTTGAGGAAGTTTTCTCTTTTGCCTTCACACTTCTCTCCTCCACCACCGGCAGCTCCACAGGAGCGGCTGTAACAGCAGCCGAAGAAGAGGTTTTCTCCGTCACTTTCACGCTACTGGAGCTTTTCTCGTGCGTGGTAGGCAGCGCAGGATCAGTAGTGACCCGGGATTCTGTCTGCATGCTACTGGAACTCTTTTCTTGCACCGCAGGCGGCGCGATCGGATCTGCGGTCGTCACTGTTGAAGAATGGCTCTTCTTTTCCGCCTCAAGGCGGTTATGAATGATCTCGTCGGCAAACGCGACACCAGTCATCATCAGAACGGCTGCGGTCGTGGCCGCTATTCGTTTCATCGTCTACTCCTTTGTCTGCTTGACGGTTTTCCGACCGTCAGCGGGTTAGAGGTTGGTTGTATTGTTGCCCGTCCAAAACTCCCTTTCTCATCAAAGCTCATGTGTTCGCAACCAGCGTGCCAATATGCCAAAGAAGAAAAAACTAAGCGTTTTCGTGGGATTTTTTACGACGTTCTCTCAGGAGAGAAAGACTCTTCTGGAATTGCTTGTGGGATTTCCCCTACAGGTCTCTGTAGGACTTTTGCCTACAGTAAGGAGACTCATCCTTATCCGCACGTTTCTATTCCAGGCTTCCCCCATTTCTGTCCGCCTGCTAGCATGAGCGATCTCATAATATGCGACGCGTTCGTGACCTCAGAAAATATGGACTGCCCGACACTTTGTTGCAGATCTGGGAGCAGCAACAGAGCGAATTTCTGCTTCCCGTCCAAGAAGCGGCAGTGCAACGCTATGGTTTGTTTGAGGGACGCAGCTTAGTCATTTCCTCGCCAACATCTTCGGGCAAAACTTTCGTCGGCGAGATGGCTGCCCTACGGGCAACGTTTGCCGGGAAACGTGTCCTTTACCTCACTCCTCTGCGTGCCTTGGCTGAAGAGAAGTATCAGACATTCTGTACCCGCTACGGCGCATACGGGGTCAAGGTGGTAGTAGGAACTCGTGATCGGCGCGAGTTCGATCGTGACATCGAACAAGGTGATTTCCACCTCGCAGTTTTAGTGTACGAAAAGCTCTCCCAGCTTTTAGTACGCCATCCGCACTTGCTCCGCACTGTGGCTCTCGTCGTCGTTGACGAGTTACAGATGCTCGGCGACCCGGAACGTGGGTCCGGCCTCGAATTGTCTTTGGCCAAACTTCTAGGATCATCTCCTCGCCCTCAGTTACTCGGTCTCTCGGCGGTACTGCGCGAAGCCGAGCAGGTCGCCGAATGGCTACAGGCAGACCTCCTCCTGCAGGACGAGCGTCCGGTAGAACTCTACCGAGGCGTCTTACTGGGCGGAAAGTTCCGTTACAAAGCCTACAACACCGGTGAAGAGAATGAAGAACGACTAGCTGAAGCCGATTCTGAAGAGCCGCGCGAGATCCTCTTTGCCAATGTGAAGCATCTGGTCGAGAGGAACGAACAAGTATTGATCTTTCTCAAGGGCAAGCGCGATACCGTACAGTGCGCAACCGCGCTGGTCGAGGCATTAGCATCGCCTCCGGCCCAGGATGCCTTGGCAGCTCTGGAGCCTTTGCCGGAGACTGCATTGAAAACCCAGCTGCGGACCGCCTTGAGCGGAGGAGTCGCATTTCACCATGCGGACCTGACCTCAGACGAACGCGCCGTGGTAGAGAATTTCTACCGCCGTGGTGAGATCCGGGTCATTGCTTGCACGACTACCCTGGCGTTCGGCGTCAACCTGCCGGCATCTACTGTATTTATCGAAGCGGTGAAATGGGATACGGACCCGCGCACTGGCGCAGCCATCGAGGTCCCGCTCTCTTGGGCTGAGTATGAAAATATCTCTGGTCGAGCTGGCCGCCTAGGGTTTCGTGAAGAATTTGGCCGCTCGATCTTGATCGCGGCCAATCAGTTCCAGGCCGATTTGCTGTGGCGCAGCTATATTATGGGCGATGAGGAGCAGTTTACTCCGGCGCCCGGCCAAAATGGGCTCGCTGACCGTGTCCTCAATCTCGTCGCCTCTAAGGTCTGTATCAACAAGGATGAATTGCATGCGTTCTTCAATTTGACCTACCTGGGATTTCAGCGACGAGGTAAGACGAACACCCCGATGATAGAAGAGATTGAGAAAGCTCTCGCAGTGCTTGCGCGCGCACGCTTGCTCAGCCTAGGCGACGATGGCCGCATTGAGGCTTCGACGCTGGGAGAAGTCGCTGCGCATAAGGGTATCCGCGCAACTACTGCGGTCAAGTTGGCCCGTTTCTTCGAGACGACGCAAGGACGTGAAGTACCGGAGTTGGAATTGCTCTATCTGCTCAGTCTCACTGAAGATGGCAAGCGGATGCATCTGCCCTTATCAACCGCTGAGCACCGCGGTCGGATCTACGAAAGCCAGTTAAGCGAATGGATGCATGAACGCAGTAATGAGCCAGGGGAAGAACTAGGCCGCTTGATGCAAGCGAAGATGCTGCCGACTGCGCAGGAAGCACGCGCAGCCAAACTGGCGCTCCTCCTACTGGGATGGACCAAAGGAGACGACCTCGCCGGCCTGGAAAGTCGCTACCAATGCTATGCCGGTACGATTAGGACACTGACCGATGAAGTGAGCTGGCTGGCGGACGCAGCTGCCTCCATTGCCGAGGTTATGGGCTGGCCGCCAACCAAACAGCTCGCCGAATTGGCGGAACGGGTGCGGCTTGGAGTGGATACGGCGAGCCTGACTCTGGCACGGGCGCGTGTGCCTGGTCTCAGTCGAGAAGCCGTGAAAGCTCTGGTTATGGCGGGCTTCGGTTCCCCTGCTGCTCTGAGGGATGCCTCACCTACGCTGTTGCAACAGTATCTCTCACCCGAGCAAATCCAGGCGCTCCAAGCTATCGATGGCTGAAAGTATCTCTCTAGACCTGCTTTCTCTCGCTCTTGAAACCTTGGCAGCCGAGGACATCTCTGCTGACCTCGCCACAGCACTCACATCTGCGCTGAATCGAGCAGTACCGACAGTTGAACAGAATACTCTTTCCTTGAAGGTTGACGGTCAGCCGCTCGCCCTCTTCTCTCCATATGGTTCATTGACACTCTTTGTTCCTCCTTCCCACGCACCGGAAAGCGGACCGCTACGGTTAGCTACTTTTGATCGCCGTGGCCGGCTCATGTTACTGCTCACGTGGACTGCGGAAGGAAAACTCGCCAGGTTCAAGGTCCGTGGGCTGGATGGTCGTTTTCTCGGCGTTATGCGCGGCACCGCGTCGCATTTAGGCTGGGGTGCATCGGACAACGTCTACGCGTTAGAAGGTGAGACCGGCTTTTCTCTTGATCGTTCCTTGACGCTCTTCGGCTCGGTCAACTACGAAGATCTGGATTTCTTGCCACCTTTGGATGATCCGGTACGTCTTCCTGCCGGTGCGGGTTCGACTGTACTGAACATCTTGGCACTCTTGGGGCAGGACCAAGGAAAAACTGTTCTGCGCTACCGCGGTCCATATCCGAGCGAACGACTCTTTGCCACATTGCGTGAGTCGTTTCGCTATAGTGGCGAACCGGGAGCGATGCGTGAACGTTTTACGCAGGGGGCTGAAAATGCAGCGGTCCAATTAACCATGGCAGAAGCAGCAGTCGATTGGCAGCCGTTTCCCCACGAGCGTTTCTTCCCGGCAGCACACACCTGTGTCCAACTCCGCGATGGAATCGAGAAGGTATATGACCGAGGTCGGGTATATTATCGACCCGATTTGTCCGTGAGCCCGTATGCCCTACGAGTGGAACGAGAAGAGAATGAGCTGGTACGTTATATCGCCAGCCTCATGATCTTGGGCCAACCGCTGGAAGATCATCTGATACTCGACGCGAACGGCGAGATCCTCGGGCGGCCGGCAACGTCACAGAGTTGGACGCTCCGTGGTCCTACTCAACTCTCTGATGAATGGAAGGCAGCCTTGGTTAGACTCATCGCCGCAGAAAGTACCCCGCTCTTACAGTCTGCTTTGTGGCCCGTGATAGACGAGCTGACCTTGATATGGGGTACAGTCGAAGGAGAGTTGTGGACTGAAAGCGGCGATGAGGTGCTCCTACACGCGGGAATGATCACAGCGTATCGTGAGGCACTAGCCCGCGTGCGCAGTGCAGGAGAAGGGCTGTTGCTCGCCGCCCGCTTTGCCTCTGAGCTGGCGCGCCTCATCGGTCCTCTGGTGCGCGCTCGTGCGCAAGAGCAACTTGCCGGTCTCTCCCCAGAAGAGCAACAAGTGTCCTTGCTCTTCTCTTCGCCAGCGCCTGCGGGTCTGCCGGACAATGAACTCCGTGCGTTTCTTACACGGCTAGCACTGGGAGAAGAGTTGCCGACAACAGGCCAGAGATAACAGATCAGAAAGAAGACCGAGAGATCGCTTGCCCTGCATTCTGTCGCTTATCCTCTACCACCTTTTACTCTCCTGACCGTCTGACAGTGCGCTTCGACGATACGATTCAGGTTGCGTGCGTAGCCTCCGCCCAAGGTCACCACCAGCGGCACTCCGATATTGCGGGCGAATTCACACACCAACCGGTCGCGCTCACCAACTCCTGCCATCGTCAACGCCAGCTTACCGAAGCGGTCGCCGGCTAATACATCAACGCCGGCTTGATAGCAGATCACATCGGCAGCGCAACGCTCTCGCAGTTGCGGCAGCGCTCGGGCAAGGAGGTCAAGATACTGCTCGTCGGTAATGCCGTCAGCCAGAGCAATATCCCAGGAACTCCGCTCTTTGCGTGCCGGGTAATTGCTTTCTCCATGCATAGAAAAGGTGAACACATCAGCATCTGTCTGACACAAGGCGGCAGTACCGTTGCCTTGATGGACATCGAGATCAATAATGAGAAAGCGCTGAGCGAGTCCGTCGCTTCGCAATCGCCGCAACGTGATCACCAGGTCGTTAAAGATACAGTAGCCCTCGCCATGATCGGCAAAGGCATGATGCGTCCCGCCGGCCAAGTTCGCCGCCACTCCATCATGTAGAGCCGCACGCGCCGCGCCGAGCGTACCACCGATCACTGCAAAAGCGCGCCGGATGAGTTCCGGAGACCACGGCAGGCCGATGCGTAACATCGCCCGGTGTGCCAGCGTGCCGTCGATAAAGGCGTGAACGTAAGCTGGTGTGTGAGCGCGCAGGACATCATCAAGGGTTGCGGCCTCAGGTTCGATGAGTTCATCCGGCGCCAATGTTCCTTCACTGAGAAGGTGCTCTGGTATCAAGCGATACTTGTCCATCGGGTAGGAGTGATTGCCCAGCGGCACAGTGTAGCGGGCAGAGGTGAAAGCACGCATGAGAACCAGCCGCTACTGCAGCGTATCCAGTTGACGCAGGTACTCGGCATTGGACGGCAGACCGCCGACATAACTACCGGCCTGAACGTAGCGGATCATCCCTGACTTATCGATGATAAAAACCGCCTCTTGTGCCAAGTCCGTGGAACCGTACCGCTTAAAAGGAGCGGGAGATACCATCTTTTCGCCGCGAAATAGACGATCACTGATAGCTGCTGTCATACCGGCAGCCGTAGCAGCAACATTAGTCCAGGTCCCCGGGTGAATTATGGAGATGCCATAGAGTGGGTATACAGCGCGTTCCGGATCGCACAGATAGGGAAATGAAAGCTGGTACTGCTGGAAGTACAGTCGAGCTTCCTCCGAAGTGTTCCAGGTAACTTGGAGAATCTCAGTCCCTCTCTCCCGGAGCTCGCGATACCCGAGGCGCAACTGTGTCATATACCGCCGGCAGAACGGGCAAAAGAGTCCCCTCGATAACCACAAAATCACGTTCCGCTGCCCACGATAATCCTCTAGCCGGATTTCAGATCCCTGGGCCGACGCCAGGCGAAAGTCAGGCGCAGGAGTACCAGCCTCCAACACGCCGGTAGCGGTCTCTTGTTGTTCCATCTGACTTTCCCTCTTACTGGTCGTCCTTTCACTTATGAAAGACCAGACTGGCCTTACAACAGCTGCTCCAATTGGCGCAGATATTCAGCGTTGGGTGGTAAGCCGCCAAGCGAAGTGGTCGCATGCACGTAGCAGATGATGCCTGACTTATCGACGATGAACACCGCCTGTTGGTCTATGTCTCCGGCACCGTAGCGTTTCATGGGCCCAGCAGGAGAGGCCGTCTTTTCTCCGCGCAAGAGACGATCACTGAGCGTTGCGGCCATGCCGGAGGCCATATTCTTTGCCATTGCCAACCCGCCCAGGGAAATCATGGAAATCCCATAGCGCGGGTACATCGCTCGTTCGGGATCGCACAGATAGGGAAACGAAAGTTGATACTGCCGAAAATACAGCCGAGCCTCCTCGAGCGTACTCCAGGTGATCTGGAGAATCTCAGCACCTCTCTCTTGGATCTGACGATACCCAAGACGCAACTGTGTCATATACCGCCGACAGAACGGACAAAAGAGACCTCGCGATAACCACAAAATCACATTCCGTTGTCCACGGTACTCTTCCAAGGTGATGTCAGGTCCCTGAGCCGACGCGAGACGGAAGTTCGGAGCTGGAGCGCCCACCGTTAAGAGTCCATTCGTGGCTGTTTTTTGTTCCATCTCTATCTCCTTCTGTTGGTTTCACCCTCAACAGAGAAATGGGAGCATAATCAGTGCGTCGGCTGTGTAGCCGGTCTTCTGGCAGATTTCTTGACTCTTTACCAGATATTCTTCCGCCTTGCTAATGTTTTTCAGGGCCAAGTAAAGAGTTGCGAGCCCATCGTAGCAGGGAAACAGTAGTTGCGGCTCACCGCTCTCCTCAGCAATAGTGCAGGCCTCTAAATAGTAACGCTTGCTTTCCTCTAATTGATCTTGGCACTGGTAGATCTGTGCCAACAGGATCAGCGGAATCGGTAAGTGATTACGTTGACCGAGTTGCTGGTCAAGCGCAATTGAGGCCTCAGCCGCATCAATTCCTTGGCTGCAATCTCCCACCAGCGAACAAAAGCTACTCGACATGCTGGCGTAGAGCCACGACTGTTGAGAGAGATCGCCAATTTTCTTGGCCAATGCCAAACCATCGTGACAGTACGAGAGCGCTCGTTCTCGATCGATGGCAGCCAAAAGCATTCCTAAGTTTGTGTAGGCACGACACGCTGCGGCAAGAAGGCCATGTTGCAAGGCGACCTGCAAACTCTCCTCGACCTGGGCGATCCCTTCCTCTAGTTCACCCCGGCGCGCCATGGAAACCCCCAGAGTATTAGAAGCTTGGGAGAGCACTTCCGGAGCACCGAGTCGCTGTCCCAATACTAACGCCTTTTGCGCCCATTCGATTGCCTGTTCGTCATCACCAGTCCGAAAGGAGAGACGGCCAAGCTCCTGATAGAGGAGAGCGGCCTCGACGCTCTCAGGCGTGGTCGTCAACAGTTGCAGACCACGTTGAAAATGTTCAGTAGCCTGTTCACGATCGCCTTGGCCCCACCAATGCAACCCGATCTTCCGATGAATCGCCGCTACACGTTGCTTTTGCTGGAGCGTTTCATAGAGGAGCAATGCAGCTCCCCAGGACTTTTGTGCAGCTTCCGGCTGGCCTAAAGCATTGTGAGCGTCGGCCAGCTTCTCCAACACTTCTGCCTTGAGGGGGGCGTGGTTGGTCTGTGGATTGACGATTTCCAAAGCGCGACGATAATAATTAACGGCATCCTGATTGGCGTAGACTCTGACCGCCTTATCTCCAGAGCGTAAGAGATAGTGGAGCGCCTGCTCTTGATCATCACTCAAGCTGTAGTGATGCGTCAGTTGCGAGAGATAATCGTCAAGCTGTGCCTGATGAAGACGTTCGAGGGTTCTGGCAATATACCCGTGGAGAGTAGCGCGGCGTTTCTTGAGCAAGCTATTGTATGCAACCTCCTGGATAAGCGCATTGCGAAAGCGGTATTCGGAAGAGCGCTCGCTCGTCCTGGGACTCTCAGCCAAGAGATCTGCACGGAGGAGCGTCTCCACGTGAGACTGAAGGTCACGGGGGCGCGTAGTAACCTGCTGCAGCAGCTCAAGTTCGAAACTCGGCCCGATCACAGCAGCTTCCAGCAAAAGCTGTTTGGCTCCCGCTTCGAGACCATCCAACCGAGAGAGGATGATCCCCTGAATCGTGGCGGGGATTTCCAGATTCGCCTCGTCGCCAGAGCAATGGAGGTCCTGAGGGTTCTTTATCAACATCCCCGTCTCGCTGAGCGAATGCATGACTTCTTCCAGAAAGAAGGGATTCCCACCTGCGCAACGCGTTACGGACTTCCGCAAGGTTGGTGAGAAGGAAACTCCCAATGGTCCACTCAAAGCTGTTAAGAGTGCATCGCTGTCCTCCGTAGTAAGCGATTGGAGGCGCATAACGGTTGAAGCGACATTGGCACTATAGAGCGTTCCCGTCTGCGCTGTCGGCCGGGCTACCAGCAGCAGCATGAGGGGCTGATCAGCAACGCGATCGACTAAAGAACGGAGGAGTTCGATAGAGGCGGCAGCAGCCCACTGGAAATCCTCCACGATAAAGAGGACGGGAGATTGCCGACATTGCCCTTGGCAGATCTCCTTCACGGCCAGGAAGAGTTGACGCTTGAGTTGTTCGGGGTCTAGATGTTCGAGATGGAGACCTTTCTCTGTGAACCCTAAAAGGTGCTCGACCACCGGGATAATCGGCTCGCTGGGAACGCCGATAGCGTCTGAGCCCATTACAATCTTGGTTCTGGCCCGCGCGGCGCTGTCCTCGAGTGTAAGGGCGAAACAAGCTCGGAAGAAATCGATGAAGACGTGATACGCCTCATTCCCTAAAGCCGAGCAGTCGCTTCGGTAGAGGGTCGTTTGGCCGAGGAGGGCTGCAGTATCAAGCTGGGAGAGAAACTCGGCCAAGAGCCGGGATTTGCCGATCCCCGCTTCGCCGATGAGGCTCACCAATTGAGTTTTTCCCTTCCGCGCACGGGCGAACAATTCCACAAGTTGGTTAAGTTCCTCGTTACGCCCGATGAGAGGAACTGCCGACGATCCAGCCTGGAGGAGAGCGCTTTGCTCTCTGACAGGTCCAACCACTTCAAAAGTCCGGATCGGTTCTGTTTTCCCTTTTAAGGCAACCGCGCCAAGCGGACGGCACTCGAAAGACCTGCGGATCGAACGGTAGGTTTCTTCGCTGACGGTGACCTGTCCTGGCGCTCCACTCTGTTGTATACGGGCGGCCACGTTGACTGCATCGCCGACCACCCCATAATCCTTCCCCTCACCAATCGTTCCCGCCACCACTAAGCCGGTGTTCAGGCCGATCCGCATAGTGAGCGCGCCGGCAGTGGCACTCCCTGCATTGGCCCGTACCTGTTGCAACCTGGCCTGCATTCCCAAAGCGGCTTGGACTGCGCGCTCTGGGTCGTCCTCATGCGCCACTGGGGCACCGAAAACAGCCAGGATGGCATCGCCGATGAATTTTTCTATGAAGCCATCATAACGCCGGATCTCTTCGGCCAGAGCTTGGAAACAGCCCATCATCATGCTTCTGAGTTCTTCCGGGTCGAGCCGTTCCGCCAAGCTGGTGAAACCCACCACGTCGGCGAATAGTATCGTGACCGGTCTCCGCTCTGCCTCAAGAGCTTCCTGAGGAACCGCTTGAGCGACACTGGGACGCACTGGAACAGCGGGTTGTAAGACGGGTGGAGGTGTGGGTGAGATTCCTGTGCCACACTTCGGACAATAGAGAAAATCCGGTGGACAGACATACCCACACTTGGGACAATCCTGGCTGAGTTTCTTGCCACACTTCGGGCAGAACTGAAAGTCGGCCGCGACCTCGAATGCACAGTGGGGGCAAGGCATAGTTAAGCTCTTAGCTATCAGCAATCAGCCGTCAGCAAGTAGGGCCGGCTACGCCGGCCACAGGGTCGTCCGGCAGAGCCGGACCTACTTAAACTCATACCTCATACTTCGTTACTATTCTTTGAAATACGGCATGACCTTGGCGGCAAAGAGTGCCAAATGCTCGTTCATCTTCGTCACCGGATACCCTGGGGGGATCGTCCAGGTATAGTAACGTTGGATCGGCACGGCCGCCACGTAGTCTTTGATCATCTGGACCGCCACTTCGGGTGTGACGATGCTGAGAATGCCACTGGCCTTGAGTGCCGCATCGTCCGGCATATACGGAAAAAGTGGCTGCCCGGCCTTCTCCAGCCATTCGGCATACACATTGATCTGATAACGCACATGAGGAGCGATCTCGCGCCAGCTCTTCTCTGGATCGTTGGCAACGATCAGCCAGAAGTGACCGCCGGCCACTTTGGGATTGGAAGTATCTTTGCCCAAGGCACGCAACTCATTCAGGTAGGCCTGATAGGTACGCGTTATATCACCGGTGCCGATGAAGCCGTCCCCCAACCGAGCAGCGCGTTTGACCGCTGCGTCGCCGAACCCGCCTACCCATAATGGCGGACGCGGTCGCTGCACCGGCTCGGGCGTCAGCCGCACGTTCTCGATCTGGAAGTATTTGCCGTTGAAGGTGACGGTTTCCCCTTCCCATAAACGGCGGATGATCTCCAATCCCTCGTTGGCTCGTCCCCCTCGTTGTGAGCGCGGAATTCCCAGGCCGGTAAATTCCTCGACCCGGTACCCAATGCCGACGCCCAACTCGAAACGACCACCAGAGAGAATATCGATCGTCGCGCCGTCCTCGGCCACACGTACCGGATGATAGAGCGGGAGCAAAAGGACACTCGTGCCGATACGGATTTTCCTGGTCTTGACGGCGATGGCGGCAGCTTGCAGCAGCGGCGAGGGTGCGTGGCCATCCTCAGCGAAGTGGTGTTCGGTGAGCCAGACATCGTCGTACCCTAGCCCTTCGGCCCACACGATCTGCTCAATCACCTCGGCATACATATCCTGATACGAACTCCGCCACTGCGGCGGATTACGAAACGCGTACCACAAACCGAAACGGAGCTTGGGATTCGTTTGACTCATGAATGTTTCTCCTTAGGCAGCGCGAGCTGACGATTGATGAGAGCTGAGAGGTTGGAAACCTCAATAACCTTCCAGCGTCCTTTCGGGGTCTGGCGTGCCTTGACCTGAATACGCTCGCCCTTCTTGATCTTGATGGGAAAGCTGACGGTGTCGCCATCGGTTGTGCGTTCGTGCACCAAGGCTCCGAACACCGCAGCGAGCGGGATCTGCGGCAGTTCATGGTCACGGTCCCGCACGGTCTGCTCAACAACCACTTGCAAGCCGGCTTTGACTAGTGGACGGGCATCACGAGCAAGATTCTTGAGGAACCCTTTGCGCAAAACCTTGCCGAGCAAGCCGCCTGGAGCCGATTCCTCCGTCTCTTTTTCTTCGTTGCCGGCAAATTCATCGAGAGCGTTATCGAGGACGTTATCGACGTCCACGTAGCGCGAGAAGGTATCGTAATCATGCGTCTCTAACGCGCGTTTGATCTGATAGACAGAATACGATGGGGTAAAGGTCCAGCCATACCCTGCCGCAATGAGTAGCAGGACGAAGATGCTAATACCGATCACGACACGGCGAGAGAAGAAACCTGGATTGTCACTCATCGTCGATCATTATAGCGTCAGGTGTACCGTGGCCGCTGTCCGGTGCGCTTGTAGGTAAAATAATCTTGTAAGATTTTGGCGTGATCGAAAGCGAGCGGCGTGGGTAAATTATGTTCGTGAAACACGGCTGCTTCGGCGGCATCGTCCGCTCCTTGAGGGATCCCGGTTGCTCTGGCAATAAACACCGTGGCTATAGTGTGCTTACGCGGGTCGCGGCGCGGATCAGAATACACGTGGAGTAATTCAACCAGCCGGACGTGCAGGGTGGTTTCTTCCAGTGCTTCTCGTACCGCGGCTGCTTCAGCCGACTCACCATAATCAATAAACCCACCCGGCAACGCCCAGCCCGGCGGTGGATTCTTGCGGCGGATCAGTACGATCCCTCCACTATCCAGTTCGATAATCGTATCTACTGTAGGGGCAGGATTCCGTAAGTTCTCCATACGCGCAAGAAAACTATCATGCAGGACGAGCGGACGGTAGGGGCAAGCAGAAATGATGAAGGAATGAGGAGGAGAGAGACAGAACCAGCGGGTTGGTGTAGACG
>Ga0187893_10009874_pt1 | contig 14494 bp, 10 predicted proteins | sample MA1701074metaG_FD_139574 | JGI IMG/M metagenome (GOLD analysis project Ga0187893, IMG submission 139574) | White microbial mat communities from a basaltic lava cave in the Kipuka Kanohina Cave System on the Island of Hawaii, USA - MA170107-4 metaG ...
ACAACAGCAACTACGGGCGAAACACTTTTTTGCGGTCCTGTGGATGATCCATTCTTCGTTGACCTTGGAGGAATCTTTGATTTGGGGCAGACACGCGCAGGTGGTACGGGAATAGATGCTCCAAAAGACGGATTAAAATGCAAAAATGTTCATGCCATTTGCATTAAAGTCCCGATTGAAACATTGCAGAAAGACGGAAAGGGGGTTGGCATGGCAAGTAATATCCTGGATCCGGATTTTGTAATCGGAGTGTGGGCAAGCGCCAGCCGCAGGCAAATCAGGACGCTTAATGGCGATGGTACCGAATCACATTCCGGACCATGGGTTCAGGTATCAAGACTCGGAATGCCACTTACGAACGAAGCTGTTATTCCTATCGGGCTTAAAGATTTCTGGAATTCGCTCACTCCTTACCAGGATGGAACTTATTTCGACAGTCTCTTCACCAATCCTGAATTGGGATTATACATGGACAATGCATTATTCGGGGGCGCGGTACCGGCATTGAGCGCTTTGCGTATTCAAAAGGCATCACCCACTTTACTAGGCAACGTAAATTTCGGAAACGGCAATGACGGCTTGTATGTATTGTATGGCCATCCTGCTACAACCGGAACAGCACTTGACACAGCCATATTCGGAAATTACTTACTGAGACCAGGGCAGCCGCGTTCTGCCGACCTGCTTCCGATATTTTATCTCGGAGTTCCGAATCTTGCTCCGTACCAGCTGGCAACAGGTAAGCCGGCAGGCAACCCGCTGGCTCCCGGAAAACCGTTCATTCATAATTTCCTTCCTACTTTCGGTGACATGCTTCGCCTGAACATGGCGGTTCCCGTTACACCGCGAAATCATCCGCAGTTCAGCAGCGAAGGTATTATTTCAGCGGCTGTGCTGGGGCTTACAGATACAAACTACAACCAGACTACCGCTTTGCAATGGATTCCGAACATGGATGGCTTCCCTAACGGAAGACGGCTGGAGGATGATGTTACACGCATTGAACTCCAGGCAGTGAGCGGTGTGGCGCTTGCAGCAGTCGGCTTATGGTACGATGATTATGTAATCGGGCAAAGCCCGCTTACGCCAAATCTTATCGGTGTTCTATCCTATACTACCGGAATAGAAACTAACGATACTACTTTCAAATCTTCATTTCCGTTTGTGCAAACACCCTGGAGCGGATATGGATTATGTGCAGGCGGCTCCGTTGTTACCGCCATCAATCCCAATTCGGATTTGAATATCGGTGCTCCCCCTGTGATGATGGAAGCTTTTCCAAACCCGGCATCGTCTTCCGCTTTGGTCAGAATAAGGTTAAGTGATAATGCAAGAATTACATTAACAATTTACGATAGCAACAGCAGGATAGTGGCGGTTCCGCTGAACAATGAAATGCGGAAAAAAGGGACGTATGAAATCCGCCTGAACCTGACAAAATACGGGAACGGAATTTATTATGCCGTTTTATCGAACAATAATAAAACCGTTCAATCCGTAAAACTTGCAGTTGCCAATAACTGAAACATGGAGAGATTAACCCTCTCTTGAGATGAAGTGTGCAGGCAGAATGTATCCTGCCTGCGCCTTCGCTCAAAAGCATCACAGATATGACTTCAAAAAAAACATATTTAGCAGTAATCGCAATGCTCGTTTCTGTTTCCATATTGCTGATTGCACAGAAAAAGGCAGCTCCTCCTTTATCATTTGAAGAGCGAAACACCGCCATGCTGGCTTCATCGGAATGGATGAATGCAAAGTCGGCAATCCGGTCACTTGTCGAAACAATAGAAAAGAATCCTGAAAACATCAGGGCTAAGGTCGCACTCGGAATGGCTTACATAAATGAATCCCGCGCATCGGGAAATCATTCTTATTATGATGATGCTGCAATGCAGGTGCTTGATGAAGTCCTGAAATCGGACAAAAGCAATTTTGAAGCGCTTTGCGGAAGGGCAACGGTTTTGCTTTCTCAGCATCATTTCAGGGAAGCGCTCGATGAAGGAAATAAAATAGTTTCGCTCAATCCGCACAATTCCTTTGGATATGGGGTGCTGACCGATGCAAACATTGAATTGGGAAATTATGAAGCGGCTGTTAAAAATGCCGATAAAATGGTTTCCATCCGGCCCGATTTGCGTTCATATTCCCGCATTTCGTATCTGCGGGAAATATTCGGTGATTACCAGGGAGCAATTGAAGCCATGCTGATGGCGGTTGAATCGGGGCTGCCCGGATTGGAACAGACAGAATGGGCAAGGGTATATCTCGGCAAATTATATGAACAAACGGGAGAATTATCCATTGCGGAATCGCTTTATGAAACATCACTCCTCTTTCGCCCGCATTACGGGTATGGTCTTGCCGGACTTGGCAGGATAGCCAAATCAAAAATGAATTTATCGAAAGCGGTAAAATATTTTAATGAAGCAAAGTTTTCACTAAAAGATTATTCATTCAGCGCTGAGCTTGCCGTGATTTACCGCATGAAGGGGGAACATGAAAAAGCTGCCGCAGAGTTAAAAGAATGCCTGGAGGAATTAGAAGGAATCCATGGACACGGATCGCATAAACATCATGGACATTATGCCGATCGCGAATTGGCGATGGTTTATCTGGAGGCATATAATTATTCCAAAGCGCTGAAACATGCGCTTACGGAGTACAACAGGCGCCCCGGCAACATTGATGTGAATGCTACGCTGGCATGGGTGCGATACCGCAGGGGGGAGTATGCAGAGGCAAATAAAAAAATGGATGTGGCAATGAAAACAAAATCAAAAAATCCCGTGCTGTTATTTCGGGCAGGATTGATAAAAGCAAAAGCAGGTAATATTGCCGAAGGGAAAAAATTAATTGAACAGTCGCTTGCAATCAATAAAATTATATCACCTGATTTGAAATATCAGGCAAAGAAAATATTCGGCAAAGATGAATTAGCTGCTGCTTTACGCTGATGAAAAACAAAATAAAAAAATCATGCAAAAAGAAAAAATGCATCAGCACTCTTTTCTCCGTTCTCTTTGTTCTGTTTTTATTTTTTCCATTAAGTGATTTATCCGCTCACGTAGTAAATTACGAATTAACATCGCTTTCCAAAGCAGAAACCGGCTGGATTTACCTGCAAATGGGATACACGCATATTCTCCCGCTCGGTTTTGACCATGTATTATTCATACTCGGATTATTTTTTCTTAATCCAGGATTACAATCCGTCATTTGGCAAGCCACTGCATTCACTGTTGCACATAGCATCACACTCGGTTTGGCAGTGTTTGGTTTCATTCATCCGGTAGGCACAATCATTGAACCTATAATTGCACTTTCCATATTATACATTGCCATTGAAAACATTTTAATCAAAGAGCTTAAATGGTGGCGAATCTTAATTGTATTCGCTTTCGGATTAATTCACGGCTGCGGATTTGCATCTGCATTAACAGAAGCCGGTTTGCCCGAAAAAAATTATTTACTCGCCTTACTTACTTTTAATCTCGGTGTGGAACTCGGACAAATAGCCGTAATTCTTGCCGCATGGCTGCTGATCGGCAAATGGTTCAGCGATAAAATATGGTATCAAAGCCGGATTGTATTTCCTCTTTCAGGTGTAATTGGATGTGTGGCGCTTTACTGGACAATTGAAAGAGCATTTTTTTATTAAATAATCCGTTTGGGGCACCGGAATCATTCTGAATTTCTTTCAATCCAATGTTTTTACTTTCCTTTGCGATTCCACCGCGATACGCTTTTGATGGCTGAAAAAAAATATAACGAAGAAGAACTCGTATCTTTATTAAAGCAGAACGACAAGCCGGCTTTCAGCTATCTTTATGATAATTACTCGGCTTCTCTTTACGGGGTTATATTACGCATTCTGAATAATGATGCTGAATTATCTGAAGATATTCTCCAGGTTACTTTTGTAAAAATCTGGAAGAATTTTGAGTCGTATGATAAATCTAAGGGCGCTTTGTTTACGTGGATGCTGAATATAGCACGCAATACTGCAATTGATAAATTACGCACGGTAAAGCGTTATTCAATCCATTCCATCACGGAAAACGTAAATCAGGTGGATTCCAGGTACAGCTACTCCAATAATATTGATAAGATTGGCGTGAAAGAAATAATTCAGAAATTAAAACCGGAACATAAAGAAATCATTGATATGGCTTATTTCGGAGGATATACACAAGAGGAAATTTCAGACCAGCTTAAACTGCCTCTCGGAACGGTAAAGACACGTGCAAGAATGGCTTTAATCGAATTACGAAAAATTATGAACTGAAAAGTGGATACCAGAGCATTTATAGAATCAGGAATACTCGAGAGTTATATACTCGGTAATTGCACCACAGAAGAAAGGCAGCAAGTGGAGTGCATGGCGCGCATATTTCCCGATGTGCACAAAGAGCTTGAAGCGGTGCAAAAATCATTTGAGCAGTTCATCCTTTCCAATAAGGTGGATCCTCCCTCGCATGTTAAAGCAAGGATTGTGGAAGCAATTGAAAAGGAAGAGCAGTTGTCAGCCCGCCAGACGGAAGCAAGGGTAATTCCAATCAATACGAAATTAAGCTCCGGAAAAAAATCAGGATCCGCTTTATTGATTGCCGCATCCGTTGCAATTATCATTATCAGCGGAATCATGCTCTACAACCTGAATGAAAAAAATGAACGGTTGTCTGCCCAATTGAATCAATTGCAGGACGAGCAGCAGGAGAATAAAGCGAAATATGAACAACTGGCACAACGATTTGAGAATGTAAACAGGCATTTGGTTGTATTAACCGATCCGCATGAATTGAAAGTAACCATGAAAGGTACTGCATTGTCACCCCAATCTGTTGCATCCGTTTTTTGGAATCAGAATTCAAAAGAGGTCTTCCTGGCAGCTCAGTCTTTGCCGGAACCGCCTGCCGGCAAGCAATACCAGCTATGGGGAATAGTAAACGGAACTCCTGTGGATCTGGGAGTTTTTGATGTTTCCAAAACAAGCGAATTCTTAATTCAGCAAATGAAAAAAGTAGAAGGAGCCACCACTTTTGCGGTAACGCTTGAAAAGGCAGGAGGAAGCCCGGTTCCCACGCTCGATCAGATGTACGCAGCCGGAAATATCTGATTTTTTTTGCAGGTTCCTTTTCATCAATCTGCTCTTCACCCATTTTGTTTTTCAAATAATTCTGATTCTTAAAATCCGGATTCCATTCCGGAACGTAGGTTTCAGAAACTAAAAAAAATTTCACATTATGAAAAAATTAATTATTTCGATTTCGGTATTATGCGCCATGGCGCTTACATCGGTCAGGGTTTCAGCACAAGGCATGTCAATGAAAACAGACCAGGCAACAACAGTAGGGGAAGAGTCCATGTATCCTGCCAGAAATATTATTGACAATGCAGTAAATTCAAAAGACCATACCACACTGGTTGCTGCTGTTAAAGCCGCAGGGCTTGTTGAAACACTGAAAGGAAAAGGTCCGTTTACGGTTTTTGCCCCTACCAACGATGCTTTTGAAAATCTTCCCGGAGGAACGGTTGAATCATTATTGAAGCAGGATATGAAACCGGCACTTACAAAGGTGCTTACTTATCATGTGCTTCCGGGCAAATATGATTTCAATGCATTGTCAAAGCTTATTAAAGAGGGAAAAGGAAAAGCATCCGTCAAAACGGTGAGTGGGGGGATGCTGTCTTTTTCGATGAACGGCAATCATAACATTATGGTTTGGGATGAAAAGGGGGGAAGTGCGAATATTCCGGTATATGATGTTTACCAATCCAATGGTGTCATTCATGTGATTGATGCGGTCTTGATGCCGAAGTAAAGATTTAGGTTTAGGTGTTAGGTTGGTAATGCTCTCCCCGTAAGGAGAGCATTACTATTTTCAAATAATCAGGCAAAAAAATTTTTACTTCTTGTTTTGATGCAATAGAACAGCCCGGGTTTCAGCAATGTTCTCCCGGCAAAAATCAAAATTCCCTGTTTGCTCAGTGAATCAAGAAAGTTCCCGTGAGCTTCAATGATTTTATTTGTCTCGCTCCTCCGGTTTGTTTGAACTTTATATTTTTCAATACGCGATATTGCTAACAACCATTCTTCACTCTGAACCAGGTTCACCAAATAAACAGAACAAATTTAGAAGGAAGCAGGAAAATGAAATTGTAATAAAACGAAACGACAATTCTTTTAATCAGCCAATGCCTCAGCCGACATCAGTTTGTTAAGAGGAAATTCTTCTGAAAGATATTTTTTAGGAGTGAGTCCTGAAAATATTTTAAAATCATGATTGAAATGCGGCTGGTCAAAATAACCGGATTCGTAAGTAACATCCAGTAAATTTGCCGCACCATTCAATGAATGAATCTGACGGAGAGCATATAAAAATTTAATGAGGCGCTTAAAAAATGAAGGACTTACTCCAATGTTTTCGTTAAACCGCTGCTGAATTCTTCTTGAAGAAATATTGTATGGAGCCAGCAATGCTTTCATATTGATTCTTCCTTTTGAATTCAATATCCTTTCGGCAGCATCCATTACAATGGAATCGTTCTTATCAGGAGAATAAAGTTTTTTGATAAAAAAATTCTCAATGGCTCTTACTGCTTTTTCAGGACTTGAAATATTCAGAACCTGTTCGCGAAGGGAATTAATACTACTTCCGAAAATATCTTCCTGGTCAAGCATTTTATCCGCGATTTCATTTGCTGCACATTTAATGAATGGGTGAATGCCCCAGGGATAAAACCGGATACCAATCATCCGCACGGTTCCGCTTCGCTTTAAATAATAATGATGTGAAAATCGGCTGACCACATAAAAATTATTTTGGATTTTTAATTCACCTGTCTGTTCTCTTCTGTGCAAAGGAGATTGCAGGTTGAAATTTATTTCAACACATCCATCGGGTGTCACAAGCTGGAACGAAGCGTCTGCCGGGCTGCCGGAATGTTCAAAGAGATAATAAAACCTGATGTGGTTCTGCAAAAGTGCACAGGGGCTGTATGACCGGCAGGAAATCATCTTACACTTTCAAAGATATGCAATCTGACCGCGTGAAATTTTATTTTACTTTCCAGGACAGTCAGGAAATTCATGGTTTCAGATATTTAAATTAGCTACTAAATTCAGAATTTAATATTTGCTTCTGCTCCTTTTGCTGCCATTGTTTTTTCCTCCGCATCCTGCATTTGAAATTTCTGCCCGCTGTATTTGCTAATGCAGGAAATCCATATCAGCCAAAACGGATTCAGTTTTGCATTCCAAAATTTAGTTTAACTTAGCCCTCCGATTCCGGCAGAAAAAATCCCATGCAATTGTATCCGCTGTGTCATTTTAGTCATCAATCAACTTCTTTCTCTTAAACCAAATATCATATACTTTATGAAAAACAATTTTATTATCATCACCCTTGCTGCTTTGTTTCAGTCTGCTTCCGTTTGCGGACAAAGCAATTACCTCGACACCTATATCGGTGCAACCGTTACTCCCACTGTTATTGGCGACAACACTGACCAGTTGAACCAACCGCGCGACCTCGATTTCAAGCCCGGCACCAATGAATTATGGGTTTGCAATTACGGAACATCGGCAGGGGGAAACGTGGTTATTTTTTATGATGCCGGTTTGCCGGGACAGGGCAGCCAGTACCGCAAGGACACCCATTCAGGACATTTCATGATTTACCCCACTTCGCTTGCTTTCGGAGATAACGGAATGTGGGCAGCAGTTTCAGAGATTCAAAGCACCAATGGCGGCAACTCCACTTTTATGGGTCCGGCATTGTGGTCGGCTGACACTGCCATCACAGCGCGTGTGTTTCAGAACAACTGGGTGAGCGGTTATCCGCTCGGAAGCCATCTCGACATGCTGCATCAAAGCCCCTTTTCTATGGGCATAGCGCATGACTCAGCAATGGCATACTGGGTGATGGACGGGCATAACGGTAACATTTGCCGGTACGATTATGTGCAGCATCACGGTCCGGGATATGACAATCACTCGGCAGGAAAAATATGGCGCTATATTGATGTTTCCGTCATGCGCGTTGCTACTATTCCCAGCCACATGGTGCTTGATAAAAATACAGGATGGCTTTATTTCATTGACGGAGGTCCTAAAAAAATTAAAAGGATGAATACGAATACAGGTGCCGTTACCGGGAATCTCACAGTTCCTTCCACTGCTGCCGAGCCCCTTTCCGGATACTGGAAAGTGGAGGGTGCCCTTGTCGAAGACCTTGCTACGCTCCCTACGCAGCCGTGTGGAATTGATTATTACAACGACCGGCTGGTGGTTTCTGATTACACTACCGGTGATATTTATCTTTATAACACTTCGGGAACATTCACGCTGCTTGCCACTATTTCGACCGGGCATCCCGGCATGATGGGAGTAAAGGTGGGTCCTGATGGCCGCATCTGGTGTGTGAACCGGACAGAAAGCAAAGTTTACCGACTCGATGTGGCTGCGCCTTCCACTGATGCAGCCATTACCGCTATTTTGCAGCCGGCTGTGAATAATCTTAATACAGATTATTATTCCAATTCATTTACCGTTTGCGATGGAATGATTACTCCTGAAATCAATGTATCAAATACCGGCACATCATCCATTACTTCGATGAACTTCGAATACAAAATTGATAATGGTACTCTGGTGGCATATTCATGGAGCGGCAACATTCCGGCAGGCAGCAGTGCGCAGGTAGTATTGCCTGCTGCTCCGGTTCTGTCAGGAACCCATGTACTCACCGTGCGCATTGTGGATGTAAACGGTGTTGCGGATGATGTGGATTTGAATAATGAGTACATCGGAGCATTCCGCGCAATTGCTTCCGCTGTTACGCTGCCGGCAACTGAAACATTTACAGCCGCAGTATTTCCGCCTGCCGGCTGGAATTATATTCGCTTTAACCCCAACAACAAAATGACGCGCGTTACAACAGGCGGATTCGGCATAAATACAGGGGGGTTGAAAATGGATAATTATTCCGGACAGATGAATATTACCGGACAAAAGGATTATCTGATATCGCCTGCATTTGATTTTACATCTGCGGGAGCAAATACATGGCTGAAATTTGATGTGGCTTATGCACGTTACGATGCAACCTCCAATGATGCGTTGCAGGTTCAGGTTTCATCCGACTGCGGAAATACATGGAACCCGATTTACAATAAATCAGGTGCATCGCTTGCCACAGCACCGAATGCCACCGCTGCATTTACTCCATCGGCTGCGCAGTGGCGCACCGATTCGGTGAACCTTGCCGCTTATGCCGGTCAGCAGGAAATGATTTTCCTGTTTACCGCAACAAGCGATTTCGGAAATAATCTTTACCTCGATAATATCTTCGCAGGCGATATCACTACATCAGTGGCTGAATTATATGCCGGTTTTGAAATAAAAGCTTTCCCGGTTCCTGTCAATGATTATTTTGTGTTATCAATTAGCACACCGTCTGGCGGAGATGCAAGAATTGAAATGAAAGATTTTACAGGAAGGTCTGTTTTCAGCACAATTCAGAAAGTAACAGCGGGGGAGAATAAAATTAAATTTTCTTCAATTTCATTAAATGCCAAACCCGGACTATATTTGTTGCATGTAAAGCTTAATGAAACGGAACTGCCAATAAGAATAATTATCCAATAAACAATAAATTCCTTTCCGATGAAAACAAAAATTTACCTTGTAATTGCTTTGATATTCACTGCGGTGATTTCAAAAGCGCAGACAACAGCGATGGATTTTATCATGGACGACTGCGATGGTCAGATGCATAATTTGTATGATGAGCTGAATCAGAATAAAGTGGTTATCCTTGAATTTTTTATGACAAGCTGTTCACCATGCATCAATGCAGGAAGCAAAATTGAAATGATGGTGAATGCACTCAATACGGAGTTTGCAGGATACGTGAATTATTACCATTTCGCATTTAACAACAGTTATACATGCGCCACCATATCGAATTGGATAGCTTCGAACGGATTTAATTCAGTGCCGTTCGATTCGGGTGCCGCGCAGGTGGCATATTACGGAGGGTTTGGTATGCCAACAGTGGTTGTAGTTGCCGGCAGCCAGCATGAAGTTTTGTTTTCCAATGTTGGATTTTCAACCAATGATACCACCCTGATGGGGAATGTTATCAGGAATTATTTTACAGCGAATCCGGTGGGCATTTTTATGGTGCATCAGTCCGCAGAATTGCTTTCTGTTTATCCAAATCCGGCAAGCAGCGATGCCTTAATCAAGCTGTCGCTCAATGAGCCGGCTTCCGTAATTGTCGGAGTTGTGGACGCAACGGGAAAAAATGTTGCTGATATTGACAACAAAAATTTATCATCCGGAAACTTTGAATTCACATTCCGTACCGCCTCATTGCCGGAAGGAATTTATTTCCTTAAAGCTATTATTAACGGCAAGCAGCATTATTCAAGATTCAGTGTGATAAAGTAATTGATGATTTTTTTAAAGAGTATTTGTTTTGCTCCTATACTAATTTTCCCCCTTGGGTTAAAATGCCAGAATCCTCTTTTTATTCCCCCTGTCCTTAACGGGACGACATTTAATCTGACGGTTCAGCCGGGAACTACACAGTTTTTTCCCGGAATCAATACGCCAACATTTGGTGTTAACGGCAACCTGCTTGGTCCCACACTTATTTTAAACAAATGGGATGCAGTTACATTGAATGTTACCAACAATCTGAGCACAACCACCACCATGCATTGGCACGGACTGCATGTTCCTGCGAAAGCTGACGGGGGTCCGCACCAAATCATAATGCCGGGAACCACCTGGTCGCCCTCCTTCACAGTACTTAATGATGCCGCCACGTATTGGTATCATCCGCATGGGGAAAATCAAACAAACCTGCAAGTATCAAAGGGAATTGCAGGACTTATTATTGTAAAAGACAGTTCAGAGAATGCACTTAATCTGCCGCGCAATTACGGCTCAGATGATTTTCCGCTCATTATCCAGACCCGTGCATTCGATGGCCTCAATCAGATTGCCATTGCAACTGTTTTTGATACGGTCCCAATGGTGAACGGAGTGGTTAATGCGGGGGTAAGCATGCCGGCACAGGTGGTACGCATGCGTTTGCTCAATGGAGCATCCGAGAGGGTGTTTTATTTGGGATTTTCGAATAACATGAGTTTCTGGCAGATTGCAGGAGATGCCGGTTTGCTATTGCAGCCCATACAATATAACCGATTGCAGCTTGCGAATGGAGAACGGGCTGAAATATTGGTTGATTTTACCTCCATGCAGGGACAAATGATTTATCTGCAAAGTTTCGGCTCCGAGCTTCCTGATGGCATTATCGGTGCCGAGAATGTTGGAACCGGCATGGCTCAGATTACGGATTACGATTTGAATCCGCTCAACGGAGGTGACTTTAACCTGCTTCACATCACGATTAATGCACCCACTGCAAATCCGGTTACTGTTGTTCCTGCTTCGCTTGTATCACAAAATCCGTGGAATCCGGCAAATGCTAATATAACCAGGTCCATCAGCATGGATGTTTTACAAATGTGCCCCCCTTGCATGGTGGAAGGTCCGTTCGGAATGAACGGTGTTCAGTTCGATATGAACACGGTGAATATTACCACCTATAAAAACAGTCTGGAAGTTTGGACTATCAATAATCTGACGATGGTGGCGCATCCGTTTCACCTGCATAACATGCATTTTTTTATAACCGGTATTAATGGCATTCCGCTCCCCCCTTCGTTGCAGTCAAAAAAAGATGTGGCTCTTGTTATGCCCCAACAGTCGCTTTCGTTTGTTACACAATTTCTTGATTTCACCGATACCATTCCGTATATGTTTCATTGCCATAATCTGCATCATGAAGACGAAGGCATGATGGGTTCTTTTGTGGTGCTTGACAGTTCATCGCTTTCCGTGCAGGAACCCGGTGTTTCAGAATTTTATTTTTTTCCGAATCCTGCCTCTGAAATAATTCAGCTTACCGTACCCTGCCCGGTAAGTAAATCCTTCGGAATTGAAGTTTGTGACCTGCATGGCAAACGGATATTCTACCGGAATTTTGCATCTGCTGCGGGGGAGAAAAATCTGAAATTGCCGGTGGGGGAATTGAATCTTTCGAAAGGAGCGTATTTTGTCTCCGTCATCCATCATCACGGTATTTATCGTCAAAAGCTGATTGTTCAGTAATATCAAACGATGGATTTTGAAAATGATTTTGTCAGTATTTTGTGAGATTCGTTTGAGATGAACAAAAAAATATGTTTTATCTTGCAAATAATCAAACAACGCTATGTTTCGAAACCTCCTCATTTTTATTATCCTGTTCCTTCCGGCATTAGGAGCCAATTCAGCTTTTTGCCAATTCACTGTTTCAGGGCTGGTTAGCGATACGGCTGCATTTCCTGTTTCTGGAACGCGGGTTACGCTGTTCGATTCCGGAAATTATTTTAAAGAAGAGAGAACTGATGTGTCGGGAGCATTTGCTTTTACCAATATACCGGCAGGAAATTATTTTCTCGGAGCAGCAAAAGTTTCGAAAGAATATTTTGAGCAAAGCATTTCTGTTGCATCAAATGTAAATATCAATATTTCACTGAGCAGCGAAACACAACCGGGTATCTGGGACATCCTGATTCAGTCGCCTGAACCATTGGGCGGAACAAACCTTGGAATTTTAATGCAAGACGGAAAAATTTTTTACTGCCATGACACCAAAGACCCGTTTTATTTTGACCCTGTAATAAATGACACGCTTACGGCAACCGGCAGCACCAATGTACAGGGTTGCGTTGGTCCCATTCAGCGTGAAGATGGAAAGGTGTGGTTTATCGGTGGCGCACTGGTTCCTACCTACGGTCCCGGTTCCAGGAAAATAAAATTTTTTAATCCGGCAAACAGCGCCTGGCAGTTTCAGCCCGACATGCTCGACTGGCGCTGGTATCCATCCGTCATTCAGTTGCCCAACGGCAAAATTCTGATTGCCGGAGGAGGGGGCTTGAATAATCCTGTCCGTACCAATACTTCTGAAATTTATGACCCCTCAAACGGAACGAGCGTATTTACAGATACAATTGCCATTGGTAATGAAGTATCACCCATTGCAGTTTTATACAATGGAAAAGTATTGATGACGCACCGTCCTCCGCAGCTTTTTGACCCCGCTACAAATCAGTGGGAGCTTGCAGGCGATTTCGTACAGTCGCCCCGTCTGCCAAATGGCGATCACAGCGATTGTGAAATTGTTTTGATGCCCGATGGCGAAGTGATTGCCATCGGCTACAAAACATTCACACCCGGGGTTTATGGTTCGTTTGTTGAACGGTATAACCCGGTTACCGATACATGGTCTTTGGGAAACAGCATTTCACCGATTCGTTCCCGTGCTAAAACCGTTTTAATGCCGGATAAAAAAATTCTTGTTATTGGCGGATATAAAGAAGAATTGTCCGATACGACTTCCGTGAATCAGTGGGGGCAAATGAACCTGTGTGATTTGTATAGCCCTGCTTCGGATTCGTGGAGAAGATTGGCACGAATTAATTACAAGCGCGAATATCACTGCAATGCCATCCTTGTTCCTGACGGCAGGGTGATTGCCGTTGGGGGCGAGGGTCAGCCGGGAAACGAACCCCCGTTCAGTGTTGTGGAAGCGTTTAAGCCACCGTATTTATTCCGTGGCGTCCGTCCTGAAATTGTTAACCTCAGCCAGACTTCGTTCGCACGGGGAGCAAATATTGATTTTGATATCCTGAAAACGGATTCCGTAACGGAAGTGATTCTGATTTCAAATGCTGTTGTCACGCATTTTATGAACAGCGGCAACAACCGCTATCTTTCACTCAGTTTTACTCAGACAGGAAATCACATTACAGCAACACTTCCGGCCGATTCTATTATGCTGATGCCCGGGTTTTATATGCTTTTTGCCATGGTGGATGATATTCCTTCTGTTGGAGGAATAATTCACATTCAGAATAATTTAACCACTTCGGCACCGGGAAGCGAAAACACCGGTCATTTTTTTATTGTTTATCCTAATCCTTCGGGAGACTTTATTTCCATTCATCGCAAATCCAATTCGGGGAACCTGAGCGTAATATTATCGGATGTATCAGGAAAATATGTGCTTGCTCAGAATTTTAATTCCAGTGAAAAAATTGCTAATTTACATTTGAAGAATATTTCAGCCGGTGTTTATGTAATTTCCGTGTCTGATGATTCAGGAATATCGCGGTTGAAAATTATTGTTCAGAATTGATTAAAAGTTGAATAGGAATTTGTAAATTTGTTCGACCGGTTAGAAGATGAAAAAAATATTCTTGTTTGCTTTTCAAGTGATGATGGTGAATTCTTTTGCCCAGTATCCTGAGTGGAAAAACTATACCTCCGGAAGTTTTATTTATTCAACAGATATTTCCAATAACAAGATATGGGTTGGAAGCACAGGGGGGCTGGCTTCGGTGGATATTTCCAGCGGGAACACTGTTATCT
>Ga0187893_10009875_pt1 | contig 14492 bp, 14 predicted proteins | sample MA1701074metaG_FD_139574 | JGI IMG/M metagenome (GOLD analysis project Ga0187893, IMG submission 139574) | White microbial mat communities from a basaltic lava cave in the Kipuka Kanohina Cave System on the Island of Hawaii, USA - MA170107-4 metaG ...
GATGCGACTCTTCCGCCGCCTTGATCACGCGCACCGCAACGGATTCCCCATGCCAAAACCGCTGCAGCCCCACCGCGATCGCCTGCGCCGCGCTGCGATGCCCGCCGCCGGTGTCGGATGAGATTATAAGAATTTTAGGGGTGTTCGGCTGCATTAACCGGCGACGATTCTTTTTAGCGCTTCGAAGTTTGTCCTTTCCTGAAAAATGGCCTGAATCGGAATCGAAAAACCCCGCACTGCTCTGCTTTCAACGAAACCATCACCCGACTTGACCAATAGTTGGTATTTTTCCCCAATAAGTTCGTACTGTTCGACGACTTCGGTTTTAGGATCAATTATCCAATACTCGCCGACGCCGTGCGCGGCGTAGTCTTCAAACTTTATTTTTCTATCGTGACGTTCTGTGCTTTGCGACAATACTTCAACAACCAGGTCGGGCGCCGGAAACTGCATTTGATCCGGCTTGAACTTCTTGGCTACATCGGCCCTAAAGAAGCAGATGTCCGGCTCGTAATCATTCCGAGTTAACGAGACAAGAAGTTTTTCCGAGGCAACCGTACCAAGTCGATTCGCCAAGACGAACGCCCGTAATAATAGAGTGAGATGACCTACTGCCTGTGTATGCCGTAATTTTGCAGGGGACTGAAAGTATATCTCGCCATTAATGAACTCTACCTTGCGCTCGTCCTCGATCATCGCATAAAACCGCTCACGTTTTTTCCGCTCGCGTTTGAGAGCAGCATCCAGCTTTCGCACAAAGAGCACGACATCCGGCATTTCCAGGGTTTGTTCCACGGTGATGTTCATTAATTAGGCCTTTAACGCAATCTCGCGTGCCACGGCAAAACCGCCCTGCTTCGCGGCTTTACGGATGTCGCGTTCGAGCTTTTTGATCTTGACCAGATGCCCGACGTTGAAGGGCAGCGACGGGTAATAGCAATTCGATTCGTGCGTGCAAAAACAGCCGTTGGCAGCTTCCTTGCGGCGGGTCTTCATCAGGTCTGTGTTCCAGGCGGCCTGGAAGTTCCACTCGTAATCGCGCAGGTTCAGCACGTCAGATTTATTCTCGCACGACGAAAGCGCTCCTGTGTCGTAAATAACCGCACCGGCCGATCCGGCGTAGCACTTCAACTGCGCCTTATTTTCCTCTTTGGTCTTCGCGATGATATCGTGCATATAGATATCGACCGCCGCCTTGAAGATGCCGGACTTGCCGCCGTAGTTATTTTTGAGCGCGGCGTTTTTCGTGTCTTCAAGGATCATGTGCGACAGCTCTGCGTAGCGTTGGTGGTCGAAGTTCAGTTCATTCGGGTCGGCCGACGGCGGACGAATGTAATTAATGTTCACCTTGTCGGGCTTCAGGTCGTATTTCAGAAAATCGTACCAGTCGAAGATCGTGTCTTCATTCGAGTGCATCACGCAGGTGCAGGTCTGAATGTCGAGCTGCGGATATTGCTCGCGTTTCATGTCCTGCAGCGTCCGCGCGGTATGAATCGCCTTGTCCCAACTTCCCTCTTTGCGGCGAATCTTTTCGTGAGCGTTCTTGACGCCATCGATACCGAGAGCGACCGTTACGTTCAGCTTCGGGCACTCGTCCATGATGCGCGTAACATCGGGGAAAATGCGCTGATGGATTTGCCCGTTCGACATCAGATATACCGAATCCAGTTTATTATTTTCGTAAAATGCTTTTACAATTTCAGGCAGGTCCTTTCGCGTAAACGGCTCGCCGCCGGCCAGAACAAGCACGCCGAGATTTCCACCGAGCGTTTCCGATATTTTCCCAATTTCGTCGGCCTTCATCTGCAGCTTTTTACGCGGCCGGTCGTCGAGCTCTTCGGTGAAAAAACAATGTGTGCAGCGCATGTCGCACACGCTCGTCACCAAAATATTCAAAAAAACAGGCGAGATCGGCCTGCCGACCATTATGCTCGCGTAACGCTTAAAAATTTCTTTTGTCGCAAAATCCATCGTGTCTTCCTTCTCAACCGCAGCTGCTTGGATGCAGGCGCAACAATACGAGTTACAATTTATCGCATTTTCGCCATTTTTGAAACCAAATACAGCCGTCCTGGCGGAACGAAAAGAACCGAAAACAGTTGTTCTCTTCGCGGGCAGATGTGTTAACATCGCAGGGTTTTCTTCGCGCTCAAGTGTTTATTGGAATCTTTATCGAATTGGGCATCTTACCTGCTTGCCCCCAAGGGGCTCGGATTCATCTATGCAGACCTTGGTAATGGGTCAAATTCTGTGATGGGAGACCGTCATCGTATGCGAATCAAAAATTCTTTCATCGTTTCCTCGCTGATCTTTGCGCTGACTTGTCCGATCTTTGCCGTTGATAGCCGGTTGTATTCGGATTCGACATCCTTGATATTCAACGACGGCATCAATGTATTCGTTTCAGGAAAAGTAAAAACGCCTGAAGGTCGCGGCATAAAAGGAGCTCGCATCGTTTTGAAAGATGCAGATACAAACGAGATTGTAAGGGTGGCTCTGTCGTCACCGTTCGGCTATTATCGTCTCGACCAGATCGAAGCCGGACGGTCGTATGTTTTGAGCGTTTCTCACAAAAGCTATATTTTCGCGTTCCCCGCGCAGCTTATCGAGCTTAACGAAAACCGAACCGGCCTGGATTTTCTGGGTGAATTGAACGACTGACCTTTTCCCGATTTTTCTACCTCTATAGTTTTCGCGTTTTCGTTCGACAATCTTCTATTGAAACTGCGAGCGACCGGATCGTTTAGCGCGCGGCCTTCGACACGGTTAAGCAAGCGGTTTTCGACCTCGTTGTAGCGTTAACCGGGACGCGGTCGAAGACCGCGTGCTTAACGATAGAAACGCGCGGCCCATTGCGTTAAAATCGATTTATGTTCAGACGAATATATCTCGATCATTCAGCCACGACGCCCGTCGATCCCGAAGTGCTCGAAACGATGCTGCCGTTCTTGACGGAGAAATTCGGCAACGCTTCGAGCATACATTTTTTCGGGCAGGAGACGCGGGCGGCGGTCGATAAGGCTCGGCATCAACTTGCCGCGCTGATCAATTCGCGGCCGAACGAGATCATCTTCACCTCCGGCGGCACCGAGGCGAACAATCTGGCAATTAGCGGGATAATCGAATCGCGTGTCGGTAGCCCGCACGTCGGTAGCCCGCAAGTAAGTAAGGGCTCAACTCCGAACGGAAGTCTTCATATAATCACCTCGTCCATCGAACATCCCGCCGTCAAAAATGTCTGTGCGAATCTCGAAAAGCAAGGTTGCAACGTCACGTATTTGCCAGTTTACGACGACGGAATTGTTCGCGTCGAAGACGTTCGCGCGGCGTTGCGCGACGACACCATTCTGATCTCGATAATGGCCGCGAACAATGAGATCGGGACGCTTCAGCCAATCGCTGAGATTGGCCGGCTGGCAAGATCGCTCCGCGAAAACGGCCGAAAGATTTGGTTTCATGCCGATGCCGTTCAGGCGGCCGGAAAGATCCGTCTCGACGTGGAAGAGATCGGCTGCGATCTCCTGTCGATGTCCGGACACAAGATCTATGCGCCGAAGGGCGTCGGCGCGTTATACGTGCGTCGCGGAGTTCGTCTGCAGGCACAAAATCTTGGCGGGCGACAGGAACGCGGGCTCCGCGGCGGCACCGAATCGGTTCCTCTGATCGCCGCATTCGGAAAAGCCGCCGAATTGGCGCAGCAGCGTCTCGGCGAAGACGCAGCGAAACTGCGCCGCATCCGCGACGCGTTTGAAACCAATGTTTTCGAAACCGTCAGCGACGCCACGCTCAACGGCAGCAAGGAAACGCGCTTGCCGAACATCTCGAACATATCGTTCGGCGGCATAGAGGGCGAAGGCCTGCTGATCAGTCTCGACATGCAGGGCGTCGCCGTCTCGACCGGCTCGGCGTGCTCCTCCGGCTCACTGGAACCGTCGCCGGTGATTCGTGCTTTGGGCCGCAATGAGGACAAGGCGCGCGGTGCAATAAGATTCAGCTTTGGCAGAAATAACTCAATGGAAGACGTCGATCAGGTTCTCGCAATTCTTCCAAAGTCCATCGAAAATCTGAGACGGCTAACGCCCGCTAAAAAGTCAGTACCACCTGCGGCGGCGGGTGGTTGAAAAGTCCGGAGTATGCAGTTGGCAGTCAGTTGATCAAAGCCAATCCTTCCGGCTATAAGTTCGAAACTGAAAACTATAAACTATCCGACTACTAACTGTTAGATCTAACAGTTAGAAGTTATTCAGTTCTAAGTTAACAGTTCAGAGGAGGTCGCCGAGGGTCAGTCGAACACAAGCATCTTCAAAAGTAGAACAACGGCGCACACCAGAGCTGCATTTCGTAAAAATCTTCTTGTGCTTTTCAGTTTTTCGGACTCAGTTTCAAGCAGGAGATTGCTGGCGCCGCTCAAACCCAACGCGCCCGAGAGCAGCATCTGATTCGTGCTGTGCCAGTCGAAATACCAAACCGCGATCAGTATCTGAACTACGGCCAAAGCAATGCCGATGATTTTAAGATTCATGTTGATAACCCCGCCCGTATCCCGATACGTTTATGATACACCAGGCGGGAAGACTTTCTTGCAAAACAAGAGCAGTGCCAGTCACGAGCTTTTGGGTTCGCCCCTTGCTCCTAACCTCTGACGATAACCCTCACGAATTCCCGTCAACCTTGGAATTTTTATTTTTTTTCTCAGACAATCCGTAAAAAAAGAACCGTTTGAAAACTCAGTTTTCGAACGGTTCTTCTTTGTGGTCTTTCTTACCTGCTTGCTGCCATTATTCAATAGGCGCTCGACTCACACGCCGGCCCGCCCTTAGGTGAGAACGCGCAGCATCTAAAACATGCCCACCATTCGGCGTCCGTATTTACATTTATGCAAACAACGGTGCCGTTAGGCATCGTGCATCCGCGACCCTCTTCCTCCATGGTCATCGCATTCGTTGGCTTCTTCGTCCTGCCCGCAGCGGGGTTTTCGACCGTCGCGACAAAACTATTCACCAAACCGTCTCCGAATGAAACGGAAAAAGAGGCGGACGTATCGTCAAGGCTGTAAATAACCACCTCGATGCTATTTCCGGCAATACCTATGTCTCCGAATGACTTTTTAGCTTTGCGGAGGACATGGCTTCCGAGAACGAAACCTGGCCGACCTTTGAAGCCCATCGCCTTACCGTCTTGAAAGATGGCTAGTGCGATGACGCCGGTGGATTCGTCAACCGCGAGTTTGATCGCATTGGTCCCGGCGGCGTTTTGGATCGGCAGCTTAGCCGAATAAACCGAGGTTGCTTTAGAAGTCGAGCACGACGGAGCCGTCATCGTCTCCGGTGCGGTAACTGCAGGAGCGTTTGAGGCTTCTGCGGGCGATGATGTAAGAGCCAATGAGCCAAAGGCCACGAAACACGCTAAAAGTACTGTTCCCACGATTAATTTTTTCATATTCTCCTCCTCGAAAGTTGAACAAATTGTAGTTAGTTGTCTTAAGCATCCGGCCCGTCAAATACAAAGCGGCCGGGCTGCCTTACCGAAAGACCGACGGCTCGCTGACGTGCAGAGCCTGGGCGAATTCGTAATTAATTGCCGCCTGCAGTTCGGAGGGCGGGGCGATCCTGGTCTGCTTACTCTCCAGGTCATTCAGCCGCCGCTCCAGAGCACGGAGCACGAACGCTAACGGTATCTCTTGCTTTTCCCATTCGGCAATCGCGGCGTAGTCCTCCGGCGAAAGCGTCGCAGTCAAACCGCTGCGTGTTGTAAAAAAATCTGCCACTGTCGAAACGTAATTCATATTTCACCCGCCTTGCGTTAATCGAAAATAAAACAGGCCCGCGTATATTTCAGCGAACCTGTCCGGTGTGGGATTCAAAATTAGGGATCGAATTCCAGACTAGTCGCTGACGAGGATTCCGTCTTTCGTGTAGCCCGAATCTGAACAAGGCTTGGAAACCGCATCGGATACGAGAATTCCGGTAAGTGCATAGGCTGCGCCTGTCGCTATTACTCTGTCAAGCACGAGGATTCCATCAAGAACGAGAATTCCGTCCTTTTTAACACAACTTTCCTGCTTCGAATCGTCTGCTTTATCTAGAACCAGAATTCCTGCATTTGCAAAGGTTGTTCCGAATACCAATACCGCCATCATCGTGATCGCTGCGAATATGTTGTTTAGCTTTTTCATTTTCTCTCTCCAGGTTTTTTTATTGAACTTTCCGTTCCTGCTCACCTCTATTACAACAGCCGTGCCACAGGGAGGCGTTAAAAAGACGCCGGCTGTAACTTATTGAAAACGCAATGTTTATTGTAATCTATTAGCGCTTTTTCAGTATCCTTGTGAAGGACACGGCATGTATATTTAGTAGTCATGCTACGAATGCGATTTAGCCTAACTGCACTAAACACTTGGATTATAAAATTGACTACAAAATATACACGGCGGATTGGTTAATTGGTATACACATGTGCGTTACAAGATTTGTTTTTTCTAGCTTTTCAACCTGTTCAAGTGTTAAAATTTGTTTAGCGGCTATCCGCGCTACTCGTTCGTCAATTCATTTGTAACGGATGGCCCTCCGATGAACTCCCCAGTTCCCACCATTATTTCGGCAATGTCCAGAGAGAAATTCTCTAATTTTTTTAAAGGATTGATTATCAGTATCGGTGCCGCATGTCTTGCGGCGTCGTTTTTCGTTTTGCCGTCTGCTGTGTACGAGCCCGGTTTTCTTTTTATTGTCTTATTCTGCATTTTAATTGCGCCGCGATTATCGCTGATTATGCCTCGGGCAAGGTTTGTGATTACCTTTTCCGACGCAATGATTTTTTTGACCTTCCTGGTTTACGGAGGTCCCTGCGCAATACTGCTTTCGGCACTGGAAATGCTTGCGGTTTGTTTTTATCTCAGATCCAACGGAAAATCATTAGGCTGGTCAACGACCCTTGTGAATACTTCGATTAACGTAGTGCATACTACGTGCACATTTCTGGTTTGGAGGTCAATACCAGAATTAACAGGTTGGGAATTCAGTCTGGCTAGAACTCCCGATCTAATTTCTGTTCTCGGCATATTAGCTCTCTCTCAGTTCTTCACGTCGTCAATTCTTGCAGCTGTATTTCACGCGCTGAAGGACGGTTTTCCGCTATGGCGCACGTGGAAGCAGGATGGTTTCTCGAGCTCGATGACGCAGATAGTCGGGGCGGGTCTCGCGGGGATGATTTACAAGCTGATTCACTACGGCGATTTCGTGACCAGCACGATCGCGTTTGTTGCGCTGACAGCGGCCTACATAAATTACCGTCAGTCGATCGGCGAGATCAATAACGCTTTTCGTCAGGTCGAAGACGCAGAGCGGGCCAAGGCCGAAGCCGAACGCGTGCGAAGAATCGACGTAGAGCACCACGCCGAGCAGCTCACCGCATCGCTGGAAAAGGAAGAGCGTGCGAACGACGCGTTGCGAAAGAGCGAGAAGGCTCTTCAGCACGCGGCGCTGCACGACGCCCTGACCGGCTTGGCCAACCGCAAGAATCTTTGGAACGTTCTTACAAAACTGATTTCTGAATACAAGGAGAATCCGACCGCGGCGTTTCAGGTTCTTTTCATCGACATTCGAAGCTTTAAGAACATAAACGACTCGCTCGGCCATTCTGTCGGCGACAAAGTGCTGGCCACCGCCGCGAAACGTTTCGTGCGAATGCTCAGCCCGGACGATGTTGTTGCCCGCATCGGCGGAGACGAGTTTGCGATTGTGCTTCGCAACCTGGCAACTGCTGGTAAGGCGCAAAAGGTAGCACGTCGGATTCATCAAAGCATCACCCAGCCGTTTGCGCTCGGCGGCAACGTCATCAACATCGATGTAAACATAGGGATCGCGCCGTGCGATGCAGAATACTTCACGCCGGAAGAGATATTGCGCGACGCAGACATCGCGATGCACTACGCGAAGGAAAAGGAGGACGGCTTTGCGGTGTTTACCAAAGAGCTGCGGCATCGTTTCCTCGAACGCGTGCGTTTTGAAATGGACTTGCGACACGCGATCGAGCGCAACGAGCTTTTCATGCACTATCAGCCGATCGTCTCGCTCGGCGATGGGCGGCTGATCGGTTTCGAAGCGCTTCTCCGCTGGCAGCACCGCGATTTCGGTCTGATTCCGCCAAACCAGTTTATTCCGATCGCCGAAAGCTCAGGATTGATTCAGCCGATAACCGTCTGGATACTGCGTGAGACGAGCCGGCAGATCGCCGTCTGGCAGAAAATTTCGCCGGACTACCGCGACATTATCGTGAGCGTAAACATTTCGGGCAAGCATCTTTCGAATGACGACCTGATCGACGATGTCGAGAACACGCTCGCCGATTCCGGCATTCGCCCCGAAACTCTTAAACTCGAGATCACCGAAAGCTCGGCAATGGAAAACGCCGAGCACACGGTCAACCTTCTCAACCGGTTGAAGCGCATCGGCGTTCAGTTGAGCATCGACGATTTCGGAACCGGATTTTCCTCGCTCAGCTACCTCCAGCGGCTGCCGTTCGACACGCTCAAAATCGACCGCTCGTTCGTCTCGGCCGTGGGCGACAACGGTGAAAATTCAGAGATACTTCAAACGATTATCTCGCTCGCAAAGAACCTGAAAATGCGCGTCATCGCCGAAGGCATCGAAACCGAAAGCCAACTCGCCGTCCTGCGAAACCTCGGCTGCGATTACGGCCAGGGTTACCTGATGGCGAAACCGAAATCGAAAGACGAAACCGAAAAACTCCTCTACCAACACTCAAACTGGCTGCCCCAGAAAGACCTCGCAACCTCGGTTCCAACATACGAAACCACCACCTCCGACAATTTGCCGGTTTTTTTAGTCTACGATCGCTGATTCTGGCTCCTAGCAGCTGCCCCGCAACGGTACGCTGCCGTTTATGAAACACGCAGCGTTTCAGCAACGGTTGTAAACTTAAGGTTTTGCAGCTATTTTGAAGAAACGTTTTGGTGAAACATAGATGCCTTTTGTGAAACGAAACAAAACTCCTGGAAACACTATGGAAACAAAATTGGAAAAGCTTTTGGAAGCATAGGCGTCTTTTGTGAAACGAAACACAATAGATTTGTCGGTGCGGGCGATATCTGTTTTAATACTCATTTGTCTTTAGACCTATGAGCAATACATATATTAAGGAACTGGAAAAATTCTCCGAGGCTGAGTGGCTTAAGACGGTCGAGTCGCTGCTTGACGAGATTCATGAAGTTGACCGGAATGCGGTGCAGGTTTGGTTTCGCTTCTTTCCGTTGGATCTGGTGAATTATCTGGAGAAGTCGGACGATCCCGAAGAGGCGATGAAGGGCTTTGCGATGGAGGGCGATTTCGGTCTGCTGGACAAGATCGACACGTCGCATCGATTTCTTTACGGGCACCGTTTCTGGCCGCAGGTGAAAAATGCGATCACGAAACGCGCCGAAGTTTTCACCGGAATGAACAGCCTCGCATCGGAAATTCGCGCCGTTGCGCATACTGCGGCGATCACCGCTAAAGCGAACGAAAGGCTCACGACCGCGATCGCCGCCGTCGGCCTGATGACGCTGGTACAGGCCGGCCTCGGCGATTTCAAAGCGTCGCCCGGCGTCGCCGAGCAGCCGCACGGCGTGATGGCAAAATCGCCCGACGAGATCGTCGCTGAGCGTGGGCGCGATGACTCGCAGGGGCTGTTCGGTTTTCTGAAAACTGTCGATAAAAAATATTCGGTCGCGTTCAAGGCGTTCGCCGCCGAGGGCCGCTTTTCAGTGATCAACGACGAAGAGATCGCGTCCGCCTCGCAAAAAGACCGTACGCGCGATTGGCAGTCTTTCGATTCGCGGTGTTGGGAAGGCCCGGTGCCGATCGAATGCACGTCCGCTTCGTGCGGCACATGCTGGGTCGGCGTTGTCGGCGGTCAGGAAAAACTGTCGGAGCCTTCGGCGCGAGAACGCCGCGCGATGAAGGTCTTTGGCTACAACCAGCCTGACGGGCAAAAGCCGTTTCTACGCCTCGCCTGTCAGGCACGCGCGAGCGGAAACGTGACCATCGTCATACCGCCGTGGAACGCCGTCTTCGGCAAAAAAGTGCGCGGCAATGTAGAGGAAGTCGAACTCGAACCGGCAACAACATCAGCCAAAGCCTTACGCGAAACCATCGCGTCGGCCGCGTCCGGCGAGTAATTCGCCGCAGAGACGCCGAGACGCTTAGCATGCAATAAAGAATTTTACCGCAAATTAGCGCGGATGACCCAGATGAAGTAAGACTGTATATCTGCGTTATCAGTGTTCATCTGCGGTAAAATTTCCTCCGCGTCTCTACGTCTCGGCGGTAAAAATTAATTGTGACCAACGAACAGCGTTTTATTTCCCCGGTCGTGCTTGTGGTGATCGCCGTGCTTCTGTGGAGCACCGGCGGCCTGTTTATCAAGCTGACGGCGCTCGACGCTTACCAGGTCACGTTCTTCCGATCACTGTTCGCCGCCGTAACCGTCCTGCTTCTTACGCGGAAGGACGGATTGAAGATAAACGCCTTCGGCATCCTGACGACGATCATCTATGCGCTGCTGCTTTTCCTATTCGTATGGGCGACGAAAAAAACGACCGCCGCAAACGCGATCTTTCTGCAGTACACCGCGCCGATATACATTTTGATACTCGCGCCGTTCATCATCGGCGAAAAATTTCATTTCCGCGATCTCGTGACGGTCGTAGTCGTGCTTGCGGGAATGAGCCTGTTCTTCGTCGGGCAGCTTCGGCTGGAAGATTATCAGGGCAACAGCGCCGCCCTCTGCTCCGGGGTGCTGCTCGGTCTCTACATAATGCTGCTCAGGCATCCGCGTGCGACTGGAACGCAGGCAGCCTTGCCTGCGTCCGACGAAGGCGGGGCCGCGCCTCCAGATATCCGAAATCCGCAGTCCGCAATCCGCAATCCGCAATCCATGAACCCCGTCATCACCGTCATCTATGGCAACTTCCTCCTCGCTGCCGTAACCGCCCCGACAGGCATCTCTGTGCTTCCCGCAATGACCTATCTTGACTGGTTCGCCGTCGCGTTTCTCGGCATTTTCCAGATCGGCATCGCGTACATCTTATTTATCAAAGGCGTCCGCGCGGGAACGCGCCCGCTCGACGCCAGCCTGATCGGCTTTATCGAACCGCTGCTCAATCCCGTCTGGGTCTTCATCTTCGTCGGCGAACGCCCCTCGCAATGGGCACTCCTCGGCGGCTCTATCATTGTCACCGCGATCGCGGTTCATACTTTCCGCCAATACTCAGGTCGAAAACGAAAGGTGATTATTTAAGGTAAAAATAGACACTGTTTGGAAACTCAACGTTTCCAAACAGTGTCTATTTTCAGATCGAAGATATTACTTAATCCCAAAAAATCTACGGATCGAGGAGAGAACTCCGCGGTCGCGTTCCAACTGCGAAGATTCAACAGCACCGATGTCGCTCTTCAATAGCTTTCTGCGTTCCTCGACGATCTCGCAGACGGCGTCCATCAATTCGGGATTTGATTCGAAGATCGGTTTTAGCGCCGATTTGCGGATTTCCAGGACTTCCACTTCGTCGTCGGCGACGACAGTTGCGGTGCGCGGTTCGCCGGTGAGCAAACTCATCTCGCCGAAAAAATCATTTGCGGCGAGGCGATTGATGACTTTGAAGACCTGTCCGTCCGGAATTTGAACCCGGACGTTGCCGCGAATGACGACAAACATCGAGCGGCCTTCCTGGCCTTTGCGGACGATCGATTCGCCGGGCGCGAATATTCGTTTTGCCGATGCGCGGGCGAGGCGTTCGATCTCTTCTTCGGAGAGAGGAGCGAAAACGGGAACGCGTGTAAGGTTTTCCGATGTTTCATTTACGACCTCGTCATCGGTCCGAACTTCCGGCTTCGGCTCCATATAAATAGTGCGCGTCGGGAAGGCAAACCCGATATTCTCCCGTTTGAATATATACCAGATGCGTTGACGTATCGCGGCGTCGGTGTCGTTGTATTTCGCATAATCGTCGAGCCAATACTTCACTTCCCAGTCGATGCCGTCGGCGCCGAGGTTTCGAACGCGGACGATAGGCCGAACCTTAATGGATACGTTCTCAACGTGCCGGATCGATTCACGAACCAACTGAGCGGTTTTCGAGGGCGAGTTTGTATAGAGCGTGTTGAAGAAAACAAGCCGAGCGTTCAGGTTATCGCGCGGTGCCACCTCGATAGTTTCGCGTCCGAGAACGGCGTTGCTGATGACCAGCAGCTTATTTTGAAATGTGCGAATTTTCACGCCGCGCCAAGAAACGCTTTCGACGACGCCGGTTCCCTGGTTAGTGATCTGAATAACATCGCCGACCTGAAACGGCTGGTCGGCCTGCAGGGCGATTCCGGCGAAAAGATTTCCGAGCGTGTCCTGCAGCGCAAGACCGACGACTATACCGATGATCGTCGATCCGGTGAAAAGCGGCGCAAGCTGCACGCCGGGATATTGAGACTGGAAAATGATAAAGAAAGCGACAATGTAAATGATGATCGAAACGACCGTCTTGACGAGCGAGCCGATTTCGTTCTGCCCGTTGGAGCTGCGCATCGCCGTCGTGAAGATCAGGAAACCGATGAACCGAACAACCGCGATGACCAACGCCATCCAAAGGATAATTTTTACGATGTGCAGGATGTTTACGAAAAGATCGTAGGTCGTCTGGGTCATCATGCCCGGAGCGGTGCCGTCTGCGGTTATCAGGCGGCCGTCCGGCCCGGCACTGAAGCCAAATTGCGAAAGCAGATACCAGCGGAGAACGTCTTCAAGAAATGGCAGCGTCAGCACCACGATGATGATGATGCCGGTGAAAATGAGGAAAAAAACTGCGCGTCGCTGAAATGTGGAATCGGCCATATTTGCTGACGGCTAAAACATATCAGCTATCGTTTTGCCAATCAACAGGATGGAGAGGATGGAAACGGTCGCGGCGATCAGAAAGGCGATCACATTGAGCATCGTGCCGTTTCCATGCTCGCCCATTATTTCTTTATTGTTGGCGAGTTTCAGAATCGCGAAAAGCAGTATCGGCAGAAGTACGCCGTTTATCGACTGGGTGACCAGCAGCAGTTTTATTTGCGGAATTCCGGGTATTAAGGCTGCGCCCGACCCGGTAACCAGCAGCGCCGTAAAAATGCCTAGAAAAATCGGGGCCTCGCGAAACGAACGCGAAATGCCCTTCTCAAAACCGAGAGCTTCGCTTAACGAGTAAGCGGTCGCCAGCGGCAGTACGCCCATCGCGATCATCGCCGCCCCAAAAAGACCAACGGCGAAAAGATATTTGGCGTAGCTTCCGGCTACAGGCGCCAAAGCCTCGGCCGCGGTTGCGGCCGAATCGATTTCCGTGACTCCCGCCGCATTTAGCGTCGCAGCCGTAGAAATCACGATAAAGACTGCGATCAGGCAAGCGAAAACGGTTCCGACGACCACGTCTGCTCTCGCAACGGGAAGATCTTCTTTATCCAGGCCTTTTTCAACAACCGACGATTGTACGTAAACCTGCATAAATGGCGTTATCGTCGTTCCGATCATCGCCATCAACACGAAAAGATAAAACGGATCGCCGCTTAGTGTCGGCCGTACAAAGCCGGCACCTGCTGCATTCCAGTCCGGATTCGAAAGGAACGCAGAGATCACGTAACACAAAAACACGAGCGACATTGCGAGAAAAACATTCTCGACACGTTTCTGCGAGCCGCGGACAACCAGCCACCAGATAAAACCGGCCGCGATCGGTATCGAAACATATCTCGAAACACCGAAAAGCTCTGACGCCTGCGCGACGCCGACAAACTCGGAAATGATAACGCCGCTGTTTGCGATCAAGAGCGTCGTCATTATAAACGCGGTCCAGCGCACGCCGAACTGTTCACGAATGAGATCGGCCAGACCCTGCCCGGTCACGATTCCCATCCGCACGCACATTTCCTGAACGACGATCAAGCCGCCAACCATCGGGATGAACGCCCACAGCATCGTGTAGCCGTAAGCTGCGCCGACGGACGAATAGGTCGCGATGCCGCTGGCGTCGTTGCCCGCGTTTGCGGCGATCATGCCGGGACCGAGAATTGCGAGATAGGCGTAAAAGCGAAATTCAGAGAGATTGCGGCGGACCCGTGACGGTATTCGGCGTAGGGATTGAACATACCCAGTTTGTTTCAACCGTTCGAGGATCATTGGGTGTACTGCTGCCGTCTGTCATTTTGCGTAAAGGAGAAAGTTGACTATAACCGTTTTCAGCGAGGAACAAAAGTATTAAATGCAAAAGGCCGCGCAATGACGAGCGAGGAGGGACGAGTGAGGAGAAAAAGGCGAAGGACGAATCAGGACAGAAACATGTAGTGCCGCAAACTAGCTTCGGTTCGTCACCCGCGACTTTTTACTCGTCACTAGTACTCGCCACTCTTCACTCGAAGAGACGCCCTCGCTTCGTGCTGGCTTACGCATTAGTCGGCTTGCCGGCGAATGAA
>Ga0187893_10009876_pt1 | contig 14491 bp, 5 predicted proteins | sample MA1701074metaG_FD_139574 | JGI IMG/M metagenome (GOLD analysis project Ga0187893, IMG submission 139574) | White microbial mat communities from a basaltic lava cave in the Kipuka Kanohina Cave System on the Island of Hawaii, USA - MA170107-4 metaG ...
AGTGCCGGGGGCAGGATTCGAACCTGCGAACCCACTAAGGGACTAGGTCCCTCAGTTACGAAACTTCTGAGCTTCGCTTCACCTAAGCTTCGCCTCACTTATTTCGGTGAGCTAGCGCCTTTGGCCACTTGGCTACCCCGGCTTGGGATTTTGATTCTAAATCTAATCAGAAGGAGGATATAAAAAGCTCAAAGCCGTGCAGGGACTTTTGCTTTTCCGGGAACAGGAATTTCAGGCGCGGCCGCATTAGGCTGCCCCATTTCCGCCTCGGCCTTTGCAATCTCGTGCTCGGCGATGCCCTTAGGCCATATATGGAAGCCTCCCGTTGACCTGTATGCTCTGCGAAAACCCTGTTCTATAAGCTCCCATGAACCGTAGATTCCTTTTCCGTCGCGCACGCCGTCGTAGTTTACGCTGTGCCGCAGGTAGCGCTTGAGCCAGGTGCACTTTCCTTCTTTTGTATCATAAGACCCGCGAATGGTGAAAGGTCCTATAGGATCGTCTCCGCTTCCAGTTATTATCCCGCTTTCAAAGTAAAGGTCCAGCTCCATCCTGTTCTTGAAAGGAAAGTAAGGGCGGTTCGGCTCTGTCCAGAAGCCTTTCCACGGCCCCGACGGCCAGTCGCCGTCCCGTTCCTTTTCCCTGGGATCTTCTGGCATAGAGAAAAGGGTGTAAGAAAAAGTTAAAGAAAGGAAAAAGTGCTCCTAGGGGGACTTTCAGCGCAGCTGAAAGCGCCAGTGCGCAAACAACTGTGCATTTGAACCCCCGTCCCAAGCGTGAGAGGCTTGTATCCTTGCCGGGCTAGACGATAGGAGCCTACGAAATTGCTATAGTTGTAGCGGATGTTATTAAAACTTTCTAAAAGCTACTATCAAGATGACCAAGCGTGCAATAATTTTCATAGACGGCTCGAATCTCTTTCATGCTTCCAGGAAATTTAGGCAAGGATTTAAGGTAGACTTTGTCAAGCTTCGGCAAGCCCTTGCACAAGAGCTGGATCTGATTAGGGCTTATTATTACGGTTCTTTTGATCCAAGCGATATGGGCCAGCAGAAATTTCATGATTGGCTTTCTTCGAACGGATTTGAGGTCGTCATTAAACCGCTAAGAAACAGGGATGGAAAGAAAGTAGAGAAAGGCGCAGACGTGGGGCTCGTCACAGACCTGATAAGCCTTGGGCACAGGAACGCGTATGATACCGCAATCGTTGTCAGCGGGGATGCGGACTTCGTGAAGGCAATAAAGGAAGTCAAGTGGCTGGGCAAAAAGGTATTTGTCGCTTCGTTCGATGCGCATTGCGCTGCTGACATGAGAAAATGCTCTGATGGCTATATTTCCCTCGACAAAATATCGAAAGATATAGAAAGGATGGTATACTAACAGGCGGCCGGTGAAACACCGCAAGGGCTTGCGCCGCCGCCTGTCGTAGTGTTTGCTAATGATTGAACAGCTTAGCTATATAAAATTTGCTAGGAAGCACAAACCTATATACTGTAGAGGATGAATCAATGTCACAAAAGAAATCAGCATGCGTCGTCCACGAGTGGGGCTCTATTCTCGTGCTGCACCGCAGGGACCCCAAGAAGTGGGAGTTCGCAGTCTCCGAGGAAGGCACAGAGCAAGGCGCAATAACCGCAGCCAAAGCTCTCATGAGCGTAGACCTTGCAGTCAAGAAGAAGCTGCTTGAGACCGATACGCTCGTCCTGTACCAGGCTGAAGTGAAAGACGGCATCCCTAAGCCTACGGACGAAAAGGCATTCGACCGCATACGCTACATAGAAATCCCGATTCTCTGGAAGAAGCCCGACGAGCTTTCGCCCGAGGTAAGGGCGCTCCTGGACGCACTCAAACAGAAGAAGTTGCAGCTTTAGCCTGCTCTTCCATTATCTGGTGCTTTGCCCTGACTTCAAGCGCAGCCAGCCCTATCACAGCCGCGGCCGCCAGCCCGAATATAATATAGTACACAAATGCAGCTTCAAACATAGCAGGGAATTGGTTGCAGCCAGTAATAAAGATTTCTTCACTGCTGTCCTTCAGCTTTGTCGGAAGCCCTTCCGAAGGCGCGCTCGCTGAACTCCAGCGGCCTGAGGTAGTGCATTATGGCGTAAACAGCAACGGCCGCCCCGCCGAACAGCAACGTGCTTGTAGGCACTCCGCAATACTGGAGGGCGACGCCCACCGTCACGATGCCTGCAGTTATCATAGCCGGTATCAGCGGCACAGCGGTTGATTCAGCTTTCCTGCCGCTTATCCTTATGTAGCGTATCCTGAATCTCGGCGCAAGGAACGAGATTATTATTATAAGCCCTATGTACGGCGGTAGCGCGTCGTTCACGAGCCCGCAGAACGGCGCGGGCTCTGCCACTCCAACGACGGGCGACGAGCAGACGCGCGTCTCGCGGAATTCCTTGCACGCATATTGCGTGCTGCGGCCGCAGGTATAGCTGTCGCGCGACTGCGTTCCTGCAAGGCTGCATGCGCCCCATTCGCCATACTGGCAGGCGCTGCACAGCACCTTTCCTGAGACGGCGCTTATGCTGAAGTTTCGGAAGTCAGGCAGCACTATCTTGTAGACGGGCCCGATGTCATCAAGGTCGCCTATGTGGTTGATTACCATATAAGACCTGCTTCCGTTCGGCAGGAGCTCCCATGCCACGATGCTTCCTGGCACTATGTCATTGCCCTCAAGCCAGCTGTTGTTAATGACAAGGTAATAGGCGATTTCGTTTATTGCGTCGCCTACCTTGCTAAGCTCGACTTCAAAGGTCTGGTAAGTGAGCTCCGCGAACTGCTGCACCGGTGCAGGGTCCCTCCTGCTGATGTTTATAGTGGCGTTTACTAGTGGCTTTCGGAAGTCGATGTCAAGGCTGTAGAGGGACATGTTGGACTGCGTGAACGTAAAGTTCGCAAAGCCTGGTGTTGTTTCCAGTATAAGTATGTGGACGTTGCTCAGCCTCGCCTGCATTATGAAGCGTATGAGAGCGAGCCTTCTTCCGCCACCCGCGCCTCCTCCAGCAACGGCAGGCCCGCTGCCACCGCCGCCTCCGGGAGTTGGCGGGGGTGGCGTAGCAACCGTAGTAGTCGTAGTAGCAGTGCTATTAATCGACGAGTTCGTCGCCATCAGAGCAGTAACAGTGACAGTGAATACGCCGTCAGCGCTGTTCCCGACAGTCAGCGTTGCAGTAGCAGAAGAGCCGGAAGCAAGCGTGAAGTTAGTCTGGTTTATCGTAACAGTACCAGCTCCGCTCACGTTCTGCACAGTCAGGTTGTAAGTGTTTATAGCAGAGCCGTTGTTCGTTACTGTAATCGTATAGGCTACAGTCACCGAAGGCGTTGTGCTCTGCGCAGACGGGCTGGCTGAGATTGAAACTCCAAAGGTCCTTACAACTGTCGTATTTATCTCTGGGGTGGTGGCATTTACCGAGGAATTCGAAGCCATCAGAGCAGTAACAGTGACACGGAAGAAGCCGAACGTCGTATTCGTCACAGTAAGCAGCACATTCATTGTCGCGTTAACAGGTATCGTCACCTGCGACACGTTTAGTGCAGCAGTCGTGGCGCCGTCCAGGTTCTGCACTGTCAGGTTATATGTGTTGGTAGCAGTGCCGTTGTTTCCCACAGTTATCAGGTAAGTTACGTTGACTCCCTCAGCTGTCGTGGCATTCGTAGAGTTCGTGGTTATATTCACGCCGGGTATTGGCGGCGGCACAAAGTTCAGCACGGTCGTGCTAGCCGTGGCAGCAGCGCTAAGGGTTGCGTTCGAGGCGTTGACAAAGCTCACGTTGGCTGTATTGTTGATCAGTGTGCCGTTCGTGATGTTGGCAACGATTACGCTAATGTTGATGAGCACCGAAGTCCCGGGAGTCAGGTTGCCCAGGAACCATGTGTTGTTGGTAGCGCTCGAATCTGGAGCAGGCTGGCTTGAATTGAATACAATCTGGGCAGGGAAGCTCTCATTGACGGTGACGTTGAACGCGGTGGCGTTCCCGCTCGAAGTCACGTTGATTGTGTAGTTTAGTTGCAAAGTAGCATTCACAGGGTCTGGGGCATCTGTCTTTATCACGGTAATGTTGCTGAAGTTCAGCGGCACGAACGGCGGAGTCACGTTCAGCACTATGGTGCTGATGTTCACAGCAAAGCTCAGCGTGGCATTGCTAGCGTTCACAAAGCTGACATTCGCAGTGTTGTTTATGCGGGTATTGTTAGTCAAGTTGAGCACAAGCACCGTTATGTTGATTTGTACAGAAACGCCTGGTGTAAGGTTGCCCAGGAAGAACGTGCTATTCGGCGTGGTCGGCGCGGGCACAGCAGAGACGAACACAACCTGCGCAGGCAGAGTGTCGTTTACTGTAACATTGAAGGCCGTTACATTCCCCGTGCTCGTCACGTTAATCGTGTAGTTCAGCAGCTGGCTCCCGTTCACAGGGTCTGGGTTGCCTGTCTTCACAATAGAAACGTTGCTGAAGTTAGGCGTTGTATTTACTATTGTTGTGTTTTCTGTGTCGGCAAAGCCGATGGTATTCGTGGCGTTGCTTGCGTTGACAAAGCTTGCATTGGCGACGTTGACAACTATCAGCCCTGAGCCCGGAGGAACGCTGGGCGTAAGCACAGTGATGTTTATCTGCACGCTCTGCCCGGGGGTCAGGTTGCCGAGGAACCACGTGTTGTTCGGAGTAGTAGGCACAGGCTGCGAAGTAAGGAACACAAGGCTCGAAGGAAGCGTGTCGTTTACAGTCACGTTAAACGCAGTGGCATTGCCCGTTGAAGTCACGTTGATTATGTAAGTAAGGTTAGAGCTCGCGTTGACAGGGTCTGGGAAGTCAGTCTTCACGATAGTAATGTTGCTGAAGTTCAGCGGGACAGGCGGAGTCGTGACTGTAGTATTCTGGCGTGCAACAAATGTGATAGTGGCATTGCTTGCATTCACAAAGCTGGCGTTTGCAGTGTTGTTGATTTGTATAGTAGTCCCGTCCGGCAGCGCAGTCACAAGCACAGTGATGTTGATCTGTATTGAAGTGCCGGGCGTCAAGTTGCCCAGGAACCATGTGTTGTTAGGCGTAGTAGGTGCAGGCGACGACGTCAGGAACGTTGTCTGCAGCGGGAACGTGTCATTGACAGTGACGTTAAACGCAGTCGCATTTCCTGTGCTTGTGACATTGATAGTATAGGTCAGGTTAGAGCTCGCGTTGACGGGATCGGGGAAGTCCGTCTTTACTATAGAAATATTGCTGAAGTTCAGGGGCAGAGGGGTGATGTTCAGTATAGTTGTGCTCTCTATAGCGAGGGCGCTGGGAGTAGTGTTGAATAGTGTAGCGAACGTGGCGTTAGCGCTGTTGTTTATCACAGACCCGTTAGGCAGCGCCAGTACGCGCACAGTTATATTGATCTGCACGCTTGTCCCTGGTGTCAGGTTGCCGAGGAACCATGTATTGTTCGTAAGGGCAGAGTCTGGCGCCGGCGAAGATGCAAGGAATACAACCTGTGATGGGAACGTATCATTAACTGTTACGTTAAGCGCAGTCCCGTTGCCGGTGCTTGTGACATTGATTGTATAATTGAGGTCCGAGCTTGCACCTACAGGATCTGGGAAGTCAGTCTTTACAATCGTCAGGTTGCTTATGTTCAAGCCAGGAGCAGTCTCGTTAGCCGCGTAAGATGTAAACCTCGTGACGTTGAACACGAACACTCCACCGGCATAGCTCAGCTCGATGCACTGGGGCGGGCCGCATGGAGTGAAGGACCCGTCGTCCTCAAGGTCAACTACAGGCACAGGGTCGGTGAACGATATTCCGTTTAACGTGATTTGTGCGGAAGTATTGATGAAGCTCAAGTTAGTGCTGTTAAGGAAGGCACGGTTGGACGATATGTTTAGCCGTGCGCGAGTTGCATCCTTCGATTCATTGGCAGTAAAGATACCCTGCACGCGTATGCTTCCGCTCGCCGTCAGGAATGTCGTGTTAGTAAAGTTGCTGCTGGTTGAGTCCGAGGAGTTTATCCATTCGGTGGTGCCGTACAGTATGGTTCCATTGAAAATTGCCGGGCTCGAAGAGGATATTTGGACGCCGTAGCTGCCTAGCCCCGTTGTGGAGATCACGGAGCCGATAAAGGCATTGGAGCTGGCGCCGTTTGCAAGCTTTATGCCATGGCTAGAGTTCGCAGTCGCGTTTATGGCATTCAGCCCGAATACGTTGCTTGATGAGCCGTCAAGGCTTACTCCGTCGCTGCCATTTCCGCTTCCTCGGGCAATTATCATGTTCGACGTGAAGTTGTTCCTGTCCGCGCCTGCCGACAATACTATCCCGTCGTTGGAATCTGTCCCCGAAGTCTGGATTGAATTGTTGTATATTGAACTATCAGTTCCCGCAGTAAGCACTATTCCAAAGTTCGCCAGCGAACTTCCGTTTGTAGATATTGAATTGTTGGCAATGATATTGCCGGCTGAGAGGAGTATTGCTATGCCGTAATCGCCTGACGTGCCGCCTGTAGAAATGGCGTTGCCCACTATGCTGTTGCTCGCCGAGATTACCAAGTGGAAGCCGCGGTTGTTCGAAGAGCTGCCTGAAGCTATTATTGTGTTGTTTTCTATCCTGTTCCTGTTGGAAATGTTCATGAAAACTACGAAATTATCCAGGGTGCCGTTGGTCCGTATGGTGTTGTTTACCACCAAGCTGTTGTTTACTGCAGTGAAATTTATGCCAAAGCCGGCTGCGCCGCTTGCGTTTCCATCCCGTATGAAGCAGTCTTTTATGGTAAGGTTTTCGCGCCCTACTGACAGCACTCCTGCATCGTTGCCCCCTCCGGCAGCATCCCATGTGACCGTATAGCCGGCGCAATCAAGCACAACGCCGCTTGCCTGTATGCTTATCGCAGTGGCAGGGCATGTAAGGTTCTGCGTGAGCGTGGTGTTTGCTGTTACGACAAGCGGGCAGCTCTGGCTTACGGTTGTGTTCTGGGTCGTTGAGTTTGTGTCGAAGGTGGAATTGCCCCCTGCTGTGCTATTGCCGTAAGTCGCGTTTACGGTGTCTGTTATGACTGTCCCGCTGGGCAGGTTGGGTATGAAGACCGTCTTGTTTATGCGGAAAACTGCTCCCGGTGTAAGGTTCCCGACCACAAATGTAGTATTGCCCGTTCCGGGGACAGGCGAAGGCGTTGCGCTAGTCAGGTTGACCCCGCCTTGCAGAGTTTCGTAAACTGTAACATTTGTTGCATTTCCGCTGCCTGTATTTGTCACGACAATGGTGTAGTTGAGTAAACTGTTAGGCCCTACAGGGTCAGGATCGTCTATTATTGTTATTGTTATGTTGGGCTTTGCCTCTTCCGAGCTGTAAAACGTAAAGCCTGAAACGTTGTATACGAAAGTCCCGTTCGTGTAGCCATCCTTGGTGCACGCGCTGCAGAAGATGCTGCTTGCATTGGACCCTGAGCCTATTATGGGGGCGGGGTCAGTGTATATGAGGCCTCGCAGCGTAATTGCGGCAAAAGTATTGAGGAAGGTGAGGTTTGCAGAGTCTATAGTTGCATTGTTGAAAGTGACGTTAAGCCGCGACTGCGAGGCGTTGACTGAAGCAGGGACAGTAAACGTGCCGGGGAAGCGTATGCTTCCGTTGACTGCATCAAACAGCGTGACGTTAAATGTTGTTTTCTTTGTGTTGGAGTCTGTGAATATCCAGGTATTGTTGGAGAGAAGGGCTGAGTGTATAAAGGCGTTCGTGCTGAAGCCTACGACTTCCCACTGTGCAGCGCCTGCGGAACTGAAGGGCGAGAGCGTCTCGTCTTCGAACCCGTCAGAAAATATTGTACCGCTTGCGTTCGTTATGGTTACGTCGTCCACCCACGCAGCATCCTGGCCCGAAGAGACGGAGCTGTCTTTCACATACCTCCAGGTGAAAGTGTGCGTGCCTGCTGTGACGTTGAAAGTTACGGCCGAGAATGCCACTTCACCCGAGTACGAATCCTGGAGGGTGGCATCGATATAAAATCTTAGGAAATCAAAGCTCGCCTCCGAGGAAACCTTTCTCGTGAACGATATGTTCGCGCCGCCAGGAGGTATGGTTTGCGTGAGGGTCATGTTGGACTCCTGGTTGTCGCCTATGCTGCCGGACTTCGCAAACAGGTCGCTTGTTGCATCTACAGGCTCTGCTATGTTTGCGTTGAAAAGGACGACTGAGCTTCCATTAGCAGTACTAAAGGAATTGTTGGAAAATTGGGAATTGAGGCTGTTGTTTACAAGCAGCGCCTCCCCAAACGTGCTTGAAACCTTACCTATGGTCACGTTGATGGAGTTGCTCCCAACTATGTGTATGCCTTTGCCCCTGAAGCTTATCGCGGAAATGTTGGTTACGCTGTTGTTGTAAGAGCTTTGGTTGAACTCAAGTGCGGAATTGTTTACGCTTGATGCAGTGTTATTGGTGAGGTTGTTGAACTGGCTGTTCTGGAAGTATATTCCTATTCCCGTCACGCTTGACGCATTGTTGTTGATGATGGTATCGTAAGTGCACTCGCCAAACGCTATTGCATGGTCCTGGCTGGAAATATTGTTGGAAACAAGCGTATTGTTCGTGCATGGGAACTGGAGGGATCCTGTGCCGTAATAGCCTAGCTGGAACCTTATCTCTTCACCTTCTCGCGCAGGAATCTCGCTAAGCGGTATGGTAAAGTTGTAAATCTTGTGCTGCCATGAAACCTTGTCTGTATATCCAAATGAAGCTGTGCCCCAGGTCGAGTCCGTGTTGTTCAGGCGGAAGCTTCTCATGTCCTCCCGAGTAAATGCACGCAATTCCGCCCAGTCGCCGTCGTAGTCGTATGTGTTGTCCATGGTGACGTCAAGGTCCAGGCGGAGCGCGTCCGATTTTGTGGTAAAGCTCGCATATATGTTGCTGGACGGATGTGCGCTGGTCGGGACGGCGTAGTATACAAATTCTTTCGAGCCGCCGACGGTGTAGTAGTCTAGCCCGCTTTCAGGCCATGCGAAAGGCAGCCCTCCCAGGTCCTCTTCGACTGCGACGACGGTGAGCATTGTGCCGGGGCTCTCCCACTCGATTTCTATGGTCCTTTTTGCCCCGTCAATCACGTCATAATCCGCAGCCGCAAGCTTGGCTGCGGGAAGCTCGGCGCCTGTGCTCTCATCAGTGACCCGTGCAGGCGCTGCCCCGTCAAGCAGCGCAGCGTCTATGTGCGCCGTGTCAGTGTTCGCATGGGTGAGCCTTACTTTTGTGGTTCCTTCGGGCAATGTGAATTTCTTTGTCGCATACATGTCGGGCGGCGGCATCGGGGGGAAGTGGCCTGTTCCCGCTGAGTGCCAGCTTCCATTGAAAGCGTCTATTGTGAACGAAAGTGTGGGGTTTCCGGAAAAGTCGGTCGCTGCCAGCACAATGCCGCGGCCGCTCACGCTGGTGATGTTGTTCGCTTCTATAATCACGTGAGAGGAGCCTTCCCCATAAATGCCTGTCCCGTTGCCGACAGTTATGTTATTTCCTCTTATCACCATGCCGTTGCTCTGGGATCCGAAATTTATGCTGGTCTCGATGCCGTGGCTGGAACTGCTGTTTATTGTGTTGTTGACGAATATGTTGCCGGCGCTGCTCCTGATGCGCACTGCAGGACCGCCATTAGCCAGTATGGTGTTGCCTACGAAGCGGCCATTGCCGGAAAAGCTGATTCCAAAGCCTGCAACGCTGGAGTTAAGGGACAGCACGTTTGTGACGTTGATGTTATTGCCGGAAGACGTTGCCAGGCTTGTCTGGAAGTTCCTTATGTTGCAGTTCCTCACGGTTGTGTTGTCGGCAACAGAAGTTATTGCGGTCCCGTTGCCCGTGCCTGTGATATTGAAGTTATTGCAGTCCAGCACGACGTTTGGCACAGTTATTCGGTAGCAGTCGCCTGTGGCAGCTATGTTCTGGGTGAGCGTGTAAGTGTCGGGGATGATGACGGTGCTGCATCCGTCTGCAGGGTTCTGCTGCACGCTGTACGCCGTCCATCGTGTGACGTCAAAGACATAACTATTGCTGGCTGTGCTTACTTCAGTGCACTGGGCAAGCGAGCAATGCTCGAAAATGCTGTCTTCATTATAGTCCACTCCTATCTGGAAGTCCGTGCCCGCAATGTTCTTGAGGGTTACTCGGGCGCTTTGGTTTAGCATGGTGGCAGCGGGATGCACGAACGCCTTGCTGTTGGAAAACGTCACGTAGGTTCCGTTTATGAAGCGCGTCCTGTTTATTGTAAAGGAGTCTGTAAACCTTGTCTTCGCAAGGCTGTCTCCGCCGTTGAAAGTTGTATCTGTGAACGTGTTTGTCAGCGGTTCCGGGGTTATAAGAGCTGTCTGGGAAGTCTGTGAAGAATTTATCCAGACAACCGGTCCGGATGAGTTCAGGATGGTCCCTGTAAAGGTATTGGACTTGGAATTGCTCATTGCCAGTTCCGTCCTGAGGCTGCCGCCGCTAATTATAAGATCTGTGAAAGAGCTCGAGTTGGAGTTTATTAGCACAACTCCCATGTTTGGGTCTCCCGAGCCGTTCGCAACTACCTGGTTGTTTGTGAACGTGTTGGAATTCGAATTGAATAGCTGGATTCCAGGGTCACGGAAGCCTGTGCCGCTTCCGTCCTCAATTATGCAATTCTGTACTGTTACGCCGTTTACGTCGCTAACAAGGATGCCATTGACGTCGCTTGCACCGCTGGTGCCGTACCTTATGTGGAAGCCGAGGCAATTAAGGGTTATCCCGCCTGTTACAATGCTAAGGCACGTGCCTGAGCCTGATATGTCTGACCCGAGAGTGGAAGACTCATTGACATTCCCGCAGCTTGTGATGACAGCCTGCGCTGTGAAGTTTGACTGGGACCCGAACCCTCCGCTGCTTTCCCCGAAGCTGAACTCTTCCGAAGCAGAGCCCACGCGCAGGGTAAACTGCGGGACCCTGCCTGAGACAAGCGGGACTATGAGCGTCACAACCTCATACTGGGCGGGAAGCGGGTTGCTTAGCGCATAGTTTGTTATGCCGCCTATGGCTACAGGCTGCGCAGCAGCAGAATCATGGAAGAACTGCAGCCTGAATTCGGAAGATTTCGCGACTGAAAGGAACCTTACTTCAAAGTTGGTGTCGTCTTTGGTTTTTGTTCCGACGCTCAGGCTAGTGTCAGTTCGTATCTGCTGCCCGACCGAATAGGCTGTGGAAGCCGATAGCAGTTCTTGCTGGGTTGCCTGCAAGTTGAACGAAGGAGCGAGTCCTGTAAGGCCGTCCTGCGTCAGCATGACATAGGCTCCCAGCAATACCAGTGCCGCAATTGCAAGGTGGAGCTCCTTATGTTGCGCTCTTTGCATTCTCATAATTATCTTCTTCCCCTTCCGCCTCTTCTGGCGTTAATTCTCCTCCTCTTGAGATAAACATGAGTTCCGTATGACATCATGAGTGTTATCAGCAGTATTACTATCCACAGGAACATGTCCAGCGAGAGCGGCACAAAGACCACCACGGGCACGGCGCAATCCTCAAGCGTCAGGTTCGGCCTGCATTCGTAGAGAGTGGACTGGCTGCATGTGTAGCGTGTCCTTATTCTCTGGCCTTCTATGCAAGTCCCCAGGGCATCGACAGGGCATGACGGGCATATTCCCGGAACGCCGCACAGCCTCGTGATAGTAACAGGCTGGCACCTGAAGTTTGTCAGGTTGCTGCATGTGTATTCGGTGCGGTTCTGCAGGCTTGCCGTGCATACGCTCCATAGTCCGGGCTCTGGGCATACCGGGCATACGCCCACAAGTCCGCCTGCTCTTCCGCCGCCACCGCCTCCTCCACCGCCTCCTGCAACGGCTACAGTAAACGTTGTGGTTGTCTGGGCTGTGCCGTTGATAGAGGAGTTTGCAGCCATGATTGCAACTACAAATACGTCAAATGAGCCTGCAGAGCCGTGCCCTACGGTCAAATCCACAGTCGTGCTCGCCCCAGCTGCAAGGCTGGCGTTATTTGCGCTTAGTGTCACAGTGCTGGCTCCACCAGGGTTTTCTGCGGTCAGGTTGTACGCATTGGCTGCAGTCCCGTTGTTCGTGATTGTAATCGTGTAGGTAGTGGTGGAGCCTACAGTCACGCTGGCGGAAGCCGGGCTTGCGGATACAGACACGCTGAATACGCTCACCACGCTGGTCGTTATGTTGGGGGTAGTCGCATTGATGTTGCTGTCGTTGCTTACAATAGCCCTTACTGTCACGACGAATGTGCCTGCGGTGCCGTTCCTTACCGTAAGCAGGATGATGCCCGAAGCGCCTGCGGCAAGCGTTATGTTGGTCTGGTTGATGCTAGCCGCGTCCGCTCCGCTCAGGTTCTGCACGCTCAGGTTGTAGGTGCTGGATATCGTGCCGTTGTTTGTGACAGTAATCAGGTAAGTAACGCTCACATTCAGCCCTGTGGTGGAGTTCGTCGCGTTTGTGGAAATTCCTACGCTCGATACTGTAACATTCGGGAACACAGTGTTGATCAGGCTGCACCCTATCAAGTTCGCCCCATTGACGGTAGAGTTAACTACAAGGCAGTTCGTCAGGTTGCTGTTCGTGACGTTACTTAGTATTATAGTGGAATTCGTGATAGTCGAATCGTTTATAGTAGAGTTTGTCACGGTGCTATTGACCAGCGTGGAATTCCTGATAGTGGAGTTTGCAATGATGCTGCCGTTGATGCTGGAATTGAGCTTGGTGCTGTTCGCTATCGTGCTGCCGATGACGTTCGTATTTGTATCTGCGCTGTTGGTCTCGTTGCTGCCTATAAGCGTCACGTTGTTGTTTGCAGAGTTGATTACGATCGAGTTGATGATTGTACAGTTTGCCTTGTTTGAGTTGATTATGGTGGAGTTTATGACTATGCAGTTGCTGATTACGCTGTTATTTATGTTGGAGTTGTTCTTGGTGCTACTCACTATGCTGCTTCCTACCACTAGTGCGTTATTGTCAATGCTGTTCGTCTCATTGCTGCCGATTATTGTAGAGTTCGTGTTGTTTGATCCGACAACAACCGAGTTGATGATGGTGCAGTTTATCTTCACGGAGTTTGTTACTGTCGAGTTGATGATTGTGCACGCGTTCACGGTGCTGTTGACTATCGTCGAGTTGGTTATGTTCGTATTGATGACGGTGCTGCTGTTTATGGAGCAGTTTATCGTGCAGAACACGTTTGTTATGTTCGAGTCAAGGAACACGAACACCGTGACGTTCTCCAGCTGCGTTTCATTCACGCCTTCATTGTCGCGCGCCTGCGAGTAGAGGTCGTATCTCCCGCTGGATAGCGGCATCCATGTGAAGTTGAACGTGACGTTCGCGCCGGTGTTGTTGAGCGTAGCATTGCTTAGAGTCGGCACGGGTCCGCTTACGTTCACGAACACCCGGAAAACAGCCGCATTGTCTAGAGCTATGCCTGTTATGTTAAAGGGCACGCTGTTGTTTCCTATTGCCTGCCCCTGCAGCGGCGAGCTTATCGTGGAGTTTGGCGGCGAGTTCGGAGCAGGCGTAACGTTCAGCACAGTCGTGTTCTGGGTTGCAATAAAAGTCAGAGTAGCGTTTGAGGCATTCACAAAGCTCACGTTAGCAGTGTTGTTGATTACAGTATTGTTGGTCAGGTTCAGCACCAGCACAGTGATGTTGATCTGGACCGAAGTGCCGGGCGTCAGGTTACCGAGGAACCAGGTGCTGTTAGGCGTCGTAGGAGCAGGCACAGCTGAAACAAACACAACCTGCGCAGGCAGAGTGTCGTTCACAGTAACATTGAACGCCGTGGCGTTGCCAGTCGAAGTCACGTTTATCGCGTAGTTAAGCAATTGGCTTCCGTTCACAGGGTCTGGATTGTCAGTCTTTACAATAGAAACGTTGCTGAAGTTGAGCGGGACGAACGTGACGTTAGCTACAGTCGTGCTTTGCATAGCAACAAACATCAGCGTAGCATTGCTTGCGTTCACAAAACTGACATTAGCAGTGTTATTTATCACAGTTCCGTTCGGCAGGCTGCCTACAAGGACGGTGACATTAATCTGCACCGAAGTGCCCGGCGTGAGGTTTCCGAGGGACCAATAATTGTCTGTCCCTGCTTGCGGCGAAGGCGCAGAGCTTACGAAGCTCACTTGTGCAGGATAAGTATCGTTCACAGTCACGTTGAACGCAGTCGCGTTGCCCGTAGAGCTTACATTGATTGTATAGTTCAACTGGTTGCTTGCATTAACTGGGTCCGGATTGTCAGTCTTTACAATAGAAACGTTGCTGAAGTTGAGTGGCACAGGCGTAACGTTCAGCACCGTCGTGCTAGCAGTGGCGACAGTCGTGATAGTAACGTTCGTAGTATTGACGAAGCTGACGTTCACGCTGTTGTTGATTACTGTGCCGTTCGGCAGAGCAGCAACCAGCACCGTGATGTTTATCTGGAAGCTTCTTCCGGGCGTCAGGTTTCCAAGGAACCAGGTGTTGTTCGTCAATGCAGAGTCAGGCGACGGAGTCGAACTCACGAAGCTGACCTGGCTGGGG
>Ga0187893_10009878_pt1 | contig 14489 bp, 16 predicted proteins | sample MA1701074metaG_FD_139574 | JGI IMG/M metagenome (GOLD analysis project Ga0187893, IMG submission 139574) | White microbial mat communities from a basaltic lava cave in the Kipuka Kanohina Cave System on the Island of Hawaii, USA - MA170107-4 metaG ...
TATGAAGGCTTACTGATTCACAACAATTCCGACAAGAAGGTAAGCGTAAAAATCCTGCAGCAAGCCACATACCTAAGTCAACCAGATGCTCCGTTTGTGCCGTTGGCAGATTACATCGATAATCCAGATGGCACAACCTTTGCTGGTCCAGGAGACAGAATTACAAACGAGTTTCTGCGGAATGTTCCTAACAAAGCAATGCCTACAGAGATTAACTTGGCGCCCAATGAAACAACCGTTTTAGGCAGCTGGTCTATTCCTGTCAAAAATCTGACGCCCTTCTTAAATGGACGATCAACACTACTTAAATTGAAGTCAGACGGTCCTGTGTCTTTGGCTAATCTAGCCATATTCGCCAAAGTTGATAGCAACTATCAAGATATCGCACCAACTTTAGATGACTGGTTAAGGGTTTTAAATTCTGACGATCTCGTAAAGCCCAGAGAAAAGGCGGCAACCGATATTAAGGTTAGACCAATAGTCTTCGGGCGTGTAGCGGGCATCGCTCAAGGCGACACATGGACTGGTATAGCACCAAAAGTAATAATACCAGAAGCAGGGCAAAGCATTTCCTATGTCGTGAGCACAGTTGATGGAGGCACGTGGGGTACAGATCAAATACAAAGTGCACCGTTATTAACACGTTATTCCGATACTGCCTTCCAGGCACACGGCAATTATGGAATTAAATACGATTTGAAATTCCCCCTGGTTAATTCAGCTGCCAAACCACGCATTGTCACAATTACGTTCCAAACGCCAATTAAGAGCGACAAGAAAGAGGCTCAGCTAAATTTTCTTGATCCACCACCAAACAAGACGTTCTTCCGCGGTACATTGCGCATAACATACAAGGACGACAATGGACAAGACCAGTCAAAATACATTCATATAGTATCGAGGCGGGGACAAAAGGGAAATCCACTAGTAACCTTGAACATGAAACCAAAATCAACACGAACAGTGCAAGTTGAATTTCTCTATCCTCCCGATTCCACGCCACCACAAGTGCTGACAATCAAAACAGTTTCATCGCAAACCGCAAGCTCGCAATAAGGAATTTCCCTATGTCCGACACACTTAGAGACTACAAAAACCTCATCGTTGCTTATTTGCGAGATTTCGAGTCTTCGCGCATGGCCGGCAATCCAGAGAAGCTGCGCCGGCTTGCCGAAACCCCGGATGACTTGCTTTTAAAAAAATGGCTGTGGATTGGCTCCATCGTCGGAGCAATTGGCTGTTTTGGCATCCTATGGCCATTGGCTGCTCTAGTGCTCGCTCCGTTCATAACTTCATTTATCATGGAGCCCCTATGGATGCTCATTAAGTTTGCCATGGGATTCACGCTTATTTTGTTTTGTGCAGCTCTCTATGTAACTTTTGCAAAGAGCTGAGAAATGACCAATTTAATTGCTTCGGAAACAGGTAATGTGGAACCATCTTCCTGAATTACGGCACGATAACGGGATAGAATTTTAGCCCCTTCAATTAGACTCAATTGAAGTCTGTCTACTGCTGCGATATTACTACATTCCAGTTCGGCAATAGCTGCCGGCAATTCTGCACTGAGCACAGCAGACAATTCCTTGGCTCTGATTAACTGAGCATCTTGGGGGCGCTTTCTCAATACAAGCAAAAGAGATGAAGCTAAGGCCTTAGTACCACGAGCTACCATGCGCGTCTTTCTTTCCGTAGCCAAAGTCCAACAAGCCGTCAGCATCCAATCTGAACTTATCAAAGACTCCAGCATTGCTTCCCAGCCACTGAAATCAAATTGTGTATCCTTATTTGCTAATTGCTCAATTTCCTTTGGATTGAAAGCATAAAACACGGCTATTGGAAATTCAGAATTGGCAAAGCCATGCATTCCGGTAAATGACTGCGTCAAGCCATCGATGAAATGTCTTTTTGCCAGCCCCTCGTTGCCATCAAATCGATGAGGCGTAACCACAAGCTCATCGCCTTTTGGCGCCAAATTATCTTTTAGCAAATCTCGATGAATGCCGGAAAGCGAGCGCTTGAGCCACACATAAAAGAAGTCCGATAAGTCCGCGTAGCTAACGTAATTGTAGTATGGCGGGTCAGTTATAATAACCGGCCGTGTGGTAGGACTCTGACAAGCAATGGAGTTAAGTTGTCGAATACTGCTTGGTCCTTGTAAGTGATGACACTTAGGTAAATTGTCTAAAGCAGCAGCCACCCATTCACTGGCAACCTCAATTGTTAGCGAACCATCCAGAATATTAGCTTCAGCAAAGTCCCAGGTCATCTGCATTGCCTGACGGCCAAAAATCTGGGCCACATTTTGATTGGTTGTATTCCATGGATTGAGCAAAGTAGAATATCTGACAAGATGATTGACTGCAAATGCCAAATAGGTTGCCACAGCATCAGCAAAGGCGGTCAAACCTGATCCACCTGACTCGAATGCGACCCCATCATCAGCAATAGTCCATAATTTGCATTGCAAAGCATCTTCTCTTGCTTCTTCTATCAAATCACTTAGAACACACAGTGCCAAAAGTTGGCGTGGCAAAAAATAATCTGCAAATGTCTTAAAGCCGTATGATCTGCCTTGAGCATTGCTAGCAAAAGTGCCCCGCGCCCTTTCATTGGGAATGGCATGGATTTGTGAGTATTCATCTAAAGCGTGGCGGCAATTGTCCGCAGTGACTTGCCATTCTTCCTTAGTGAACGGCAAGTACTTCCGTCCCCGTTTGTTTTGAAAAACTTTTGCCAGTGGTATAAAACCCAATCTACCCTTTTCGGCCTCATCATGAATGTATTTGCCTTTAACGCTTGTTTGACAAAACAAACAAACAAATGCAGCTTTTGCCACCTTACCTGTTTCCTGCTTCATTCTTGTGCCGGACGCAAGCGAAGAATTTGACTTTTCGTCCACCTGTCCAGTAAGAATCTCAAAATGAAACTTACCCTCTTCCATGATCGGCTTAAGCCAAGCTTGTTTCCCTTTTTTCGTACAAAGCCAATACTTGCTGATTAAGGGAACGTCTGCGTCACACTTTTCACTCGGACACTTCACAGACCGACAATAGAGAAAAGCCAGCACATTATCATCGGCTGAAGGATAGAGATGTTGAAGCTTTTCCTTCGCTCGTTGTTGCATCCATTGACCATAATGGCGAATAGCCTTGGGCAATAATGTAGAATCGCCAAACCTCTCCGGTATTTCAATTAGCGCCTTATTGATAATCACTGCCAACGGATTGATATCTGATCCATGAGCCTGTAATCCTAATCTTTTAGCTTCCAGCGGTATTGAACCGCCGCCGGCAAAAGGATCGTAGATAGGCGGCAGGACACCTTCTGTATATTTGCCAATCTCATGCCTGGCTAAATCTAGAATCTGGTTATCTGAACCGGACCATTCAATGAGACTTTCCATGAAGGAAAGCAAGCGCTCTCTTTCTTTCGTTTGCTCACTGACAGTGGAGAAAAGTTCTGGGCGACTGGACGGATCATCAACAAGTGAGGCAAATAAAATAGCCCGGCAAACAGCCAGTGGTTTACGTGACCACCAAAGATGAAGCGAGCGAGGGTGTCCTTTAAGAAAGGGATTCTTGTCTTTCTGCGCAGCAACATTAAGGCTGTTAAGCGGTAAGGAAACTTCGATTAATTTACGCCGCATCAAAGACTTAGCTCTTGGTAACGAGATTTCCAGGTGTGTTCAACAGTTACGTTTCACAACAGTCGTACACGTGGTACGTTGACTTTAGTCATAATACACGAGGCTGGCTCCGGCCGGGCGGATTCTTGAGATCTTCTACATGTCAAACAACTATTTCGACAAGTTTTTAGTTCCGCCGGGCAAAAAGGTTTCCCTCAAGGAAGATTACAATCCCAGCTACAGACCAGCTAACCTTAATTCAGATGAGGCAGAGGACAAACTCAAGCATGGCGTAAAAACGCTGGCTGAATTGCAGGATAAGCTCTCAGCGCAGAATATTTACTCGGTATTGCTAATTTTTCAAGCACTTGATGCTGCCGGTAAAGATGGCACCATTAAACATGTAATGTCTGGTCTCAACCCGCAAGGTTGTGACGTGCATGCCTTCAAGGCACCATCGCCCGAAGAGCTCGATCACGACTATCTGTGGCGCTGCATGAAACGCTTGCCGGAGCGTGGCCGCATAGGCATATTCAATAGATCGTATTACGAAGAAGTCTTAGTTGTTCGCGTACACCCAGAATTTCTCGCCAATCAACATATGCAAGTAAAGGCATCACCCAAGCTCTGGCAACAACGTTATGAAGAGATAAACAACTTTGAAAAATATCTGTCTAATAATGGAACAACGATCATCAAGTTTTTCTTGAATATATCAAAGGAAGAACAGAAAAGAAGATTTCTCGAGCGAATTGAAAATCCAGAGAAGAACTGGAAGTTTTCTAACCAAGACATTGTTGAAAGACAATACTGGAAAAACTACCAAAAAGCTTATGATGACTGCCTCAATCAAACATCCACAAAATGGGCACCATGGTATGTCATTCCTGCTGATTACAAGCCCTTTGCCCGTCTGGCAGTAGCAGACATCATCAACAGTAAGCTGCAAGAATTGGGTCCCGAATACCCCACAGTCAGTAAACAAAAAATGAAAGAATTGAAGGCCGCCAAAGAATTTCTTTTAGGACGTGCAAAATGAAGCAACCGCCGGGACCCAAAGGACACTTTCTCTGGGGCGCCGGCAAGGAAGCCATCGAAATTCCACTCACGTTGTATTGCAATTCCTGGAAAGAATTTGGTGACAGTGTCAAATTGCCCAGTTTTCCAGGCTACTACTGGTACATGTTCACGCATCCTTCAGCGGTCGAATATATTTTGCAGACCCATCAACAAAATTTCCGCAAACCAGATATTTTCAACCAACCCATGTCCCTGCTTGTCGGCAACGGACTTGTTGCTTCCGAAGGTGAATTGTGGCTTCGCCAAAGGCGTCTAGCACAGCCCGCCTTTCATAAATCCAAACTTGCCTTGCTTGGTGAGTCAATGGTCAAAACCATTGAAGAACAAATAAACACCTGGGAACATGCCACTTCAGACACCCCAGTTGATATTGCTTCTAAAATGGGAGCCCTAACTCTAGCAATTGTCGGCAACGCACTTTTCAGTACCGACCTGCACGAATACTATGAACGCGTCGGTACGACTATGCGTATTGCCCTTGAGCACGTAAATTACAAAATGGGACACATGTTTGCATTACCCGAGTGGGTACCAACAAAACGCAACCGGGAATTTCTAAAAGCCAAAGCCGAACTTGATGCCGTCGTTATGGAAATAATCACCAAGAGAAGGCAATCAAACAAAGAAGAAAACGATCTTTTATCAACGCTTTTACACAGCACAGATGACCAGTCGGGACAATCCATGTCCAATGAATTGCTGCGTGATGAAGTAATCACCCTAATGCTAGCTGGGCACGATACAACGGCAGCCACCCTTACTTGGACTTGGTATTTGCTGAGCCAGAATCCACACAAAGAAGCCATTTTTCTAGATGAGTTAAAATCAGTTCTCGCTGGCAGAATGCCTACTGTCGAAGATCTGCCAAATATTCCCTATACAAGAATGGTCATAGAAGAATCAATGCGACTTTATCCGCCGGCGTGGGGACTAATTAGAGAAGCCATAGAAGATGACGAAATAGGCGGCTATTTCGTCAGCAAGAAAAAACCAATTTCGCTATTGCAATTCATTACTCATAGACATCCGGAATTTTGGGATGAGCCTGAATCTTTCATACCCGAACGCTTTGAAAAGGATAAAGTCGCTCAGCGTCCTAAATATGCTTATTTCCCATTTGGTGGCGGACAGCGTGCCTGCATCGGCAATCAATTTTCATTGATGGAAGGCACGCTTGCGCTGGCTGCCATTGCACAAAGAATTAAATTCGAAGTGATACCGGGTCAGAGCATAGAGCCTGACCCAACATTTACACTCCGACCTAGATATGGCATCAAAGCCTATCTCAAGAAAGTGTCTGAGTGAAAGGAACCTAATTGTCACCACGTGCATCTTCCTAAAAGACCTAAGGAGGCACGTTATGAAAGCGTTAATTTTTCGTATTCTACTATCGGCCTTAGCCTTCATGTACATCTTGCCGCTCATCTCCGGCATAGACTTTAACGGCGGCTTCATTACCGCAGTTGGCATGGCAGTCTTGTTTGGCATCATGTTCTGGCTAGTAGACTTACTGGCAATAGCAATTTCTACTGTGCTGGCTATCGGCACTTTGGGAACAGCTCTTTTATGGTTGATACCATTCTGGATTTTCTTCTTCTGGCTCATTCCAACAATTGCTTTGATGGCAGTTTCATCAATTGCACCAAGCGCTCTATTTGTAGCCAATTACACTGCAGCCGCTATCGGTGGATTGGTGCTTCTGGTAATCAGCTTATTCACCAGCGATATGATCTGGCACCCAGCAGCCTAAACAATAATCGTTTCTTAATACTAAACGGGAACGAATATGTGTCCATGCGCACCTCTAGTTAAACCCAGGAGGTGAGCCCTAATGGTAATCAAACACCTACTTGTTGCAAGTTTAATAGCAACACTGTCAATGCTATCGCCAACGTGCGTAAAAGCTCAGGTTACTGAATACACTTACAAAAGCACTGTAATTCAATCAGTTCCTGAACCACAAACCATCCTTTACCACACGGCACCAATAGCGCAGCCAGTCACAGTAGTAGAAACACAACCATCTATGGTAGTGGTGGAGAAGGTAATAGAGCAGCCAGCAATGGTTGAAACAGTTGTGGTCAAGCCAATAGTTGTGGAAAAGGTGAAAATAAAGAAACACCGCTCCAACGGACTAATGCGTCTTACGACGATGCCGCTACGCTTGATTTTCTAACTAGCTAAGGCCTAAAAATTGACAGGTTGCAGACGCCAGGGATGGCGCTTATGGAAGTCCAGACATGAATAGTCTGGACTTCCATGTCTTTAAAATTGACGTGAGGCAAAGTCTTAAAAATGGCTCCCGAGGCTGCTCTTTCGAGCACAGCGACCAGTACTTCTAAATGGGATTGATGCGATTGCAACCAGACCGGATTTGCTGGATCGTTCTTTGGTGATCAACCTTCCTGCCATTCCGGAAGCTAACCGAAAAGCTGAAAAGATGTTATTGGCACAGTTCTCTGAAGCTCAGCCACGAATACTAGGAGCCATTCTGAATGCCTTAGTGGCATCACTCAAAAACTTACCAACAACTCAATTGCCTGCTTCTCCACGGATGGCAGACTTTGCTTTGTGGGTTACAGCGGCAGAGACAGCATTAGGCTGGGAGTCTGGGTCGTTCATGAAAGCTTATGCTTCCAATCGAAGTGAGTCCGTTGAGATTGGACTTGAGAGCGACACCTTCGCCGTTGCCCTACGCGATTTAATGGCTAACCGCGACCAATGGGAAGGATCCTGGAAGCAACTAATACAACCCATCGGGCTTTGACATGATACGCCTTCCATTCTTTTGATGATTCGGGTAAGATCCCGCCGCCGGACAAAAGAATAGATGACGCAAATAGGCCGTCAGGAATTTTGACACTTTTGAGGGAAAGTCGGGTAGAATCCCGGCCAACGTTCAGGAGCTTAAAAGACAAGTGATAACTTCGATAAAAAAATTCGCTTGTGTTTTTCTCTGGTCAAAAGCCGGATAGAATTTGTCCGAAAACTGCGATCAGAATATGGAATCCGTCAATAGTTTTTTCAAAAGGAGGTGAATTGTTAGGCTCAGATTACTAGAAATAGCTGGATAGATATCCTTATGTTTGGTGGATTTTGAGAGGGGCTTGCCTAACTGGAAAGGCTCTCCGAACATGCAATTTGGCAAATCCTAGGTCACTGGACAAAATAAGTTTTGACAGATTTAGGAGAGCCGGATAGATTGGGCCAAAAGGCGCCTTACGTTTGGGCATTGATGAGGATATATTTGATTCAGCGGATAATTCGACGGGTTACAGGATTAGGAGGCAATTGAGACAATGATTAACGGGGGAACAGGAGTAAGGATAAAAACAAAAATTTATTAGATAAAATGATCTCGGGATGAAAAGTGATTCCCGTTTACCACAAATGGATTTCTGCCAATCGAGGTCGAAATGGCTTGAAGGCCGCTGCGGGAACAGTGACCTTCAAAAAAGAAATCAACATATTAAGGAGTCGAGAATGAAACCTGAATTAGTGATTTCACTATTTATCATAGCGGTTGTCTTTCTAGTTGTCTTGAGATAACCAACTACTGTTTGGTTTTTTAATTGACGATGACGGCATTGGACCTGTTTTTACAGGTCCTTGAAGCCGTTTGCTCAGACAATCCTTACATAAACATCTAAGGAGTTGAGGTATTCCACAGCACCCTGTTAACTGAGAAATTTACCTTCCTGACTGGACATTAGCCCTGGGAAATAACACCATATTTAGTAGCAAAAGCGGCGCTGATCTGTTCAAAGTTAGAGCTTTTCGTAAACATGGTGATTTTAGTAAGCTTGTCGTCAACGAATTCGAAGTCTGGTTTTCCTTGTGCTCCTCCCAGGCTCGCCCAGGCTTGCTCTAGCCCCAAATTAACGCTTATTCTATTTGGAACATAAAAAGCACATTTAATGATTTGGTCGTTATCGGCAAACGGCTTGATACTGTCTTTGTCATTTGAACATTTACACTGAGCAATTTGAGAATCGGGATAGTCATCTTTCGGTAACATACCGGCATAGGGTATCGTCCTAAACTGTTGCAGTGGTGTTCCTAGCCTAAACTGTTTGAATGCAAATGGTTGAATTTCTTGAACGACTGAAGGAGAGGCAGATTTAAAGTCGACTTTGTTTGGCGCAGCGAATGCTCTGCAGGGCAAGACAAAAGCTGAAACAGCTATTAAAGAAACTAGCAAATGTTTAGTCATTTGATATACTCCCAGCCAACGACTTCAAAAGCAGCAGTGTTTGCTTCGCTGCTGATGAATCCGTCATTTATTCTAACTGTGCGTTTCCTTCCCGGTTGAATTATCTTTTGGATGGTGGCACTGCTAAATAGGTTGTCTTTGCCACCAGCGACTAGATTTTTGGTTTCCGAAAAATAGTATGTCTTGTATTTGATATTACCAACAGGCTTTTTACTCCTATTGAGGAAAGTTACGTTCCAGACACTGATAGATCCAAAACCGCCTTTGCTCCAAGTTGAGGACACAACCTTAATAGGATTAGCCTCGATATCTGCTAGACGTTTTTGCTCTGCCAACTGTTGCCTTTCCTTTTTAGTCAGCTGTTTTTGCACTGGGAGCTTTTCTGATTGTTTCTGTGTGTTTGTGACGGCACCGGAAATAAGAACTAGCAGGACAAACAGGCCGCCGATTGCAAAAATTACTGCCGGATCGGGGTGGGTCATTTTGCGTGGTCTTTCGACGGGGGCTTCATTCTGAGAAGGACTTGCCTGATTTTGAATTAGTTGCATTTCAGTTACCGTCGGCTTTGACCTAACAATCTGTGCAATAAGGTCTTGCGTTATGTTTTGTTCACGCTTTTTGTTTTGTCCGCGTAGTGTACAGAGGTCGTAGAAGAGCGGAATTACGAGTAGGTATTCAGGAGCGAGTAAATCTATTTTGAGGCGCAATTTATTCTCTTACAACATGGCGCTGATATAAATGCACATAATGAAAAATATGGTTGGTATTTTGGTGGTTTCACACCTCTGATGTGGGCACTTAACGCTAGAAAGACTGAAGCAGCTAAATACTTGCTCGCCCATGGTGCTGATGCTAATACCCGTCTTAAAGATGGTACAACGGCAGTTATGATGGCGGCACGGTCACCGGACAACAAGGAATTAGTGGCTGCACTTACAAAAGCAGGTGCCGACGTAACAGGGGAAGGAAATTACGGACAAACAGCCATTTCGGAAATTGCAGCACACGGTACAGTAGCAACTGTAATGGACTTAATGGCACGAGGAGTTCGCATAGATCCAAAGGGCAAGTCGGGGAAGCGGGCATTGTGGGACGCGGTTGTTGGCGGTAACACAGAATTAGTAAAGTTTTTCGTAGCTGAAGGCGTTGACGTAAACATGGTAACTCCAAGGAGCAGTTCATTATTAGTAGAGGCCGTGGAGTATGGTGGTCCAGATGTTTTGAAAGCACTACTGGATGCCGGTGCAAATCCTGATAACCGAGGAGATGGAGATACAACGCCGCTGATTGCTGCGTCATTGAGCCTGTCAATCAACAAATAACGCCTCAACAAGAAGATCAAGTTGAGTTAAATGCAATACAAAAAACACTTGATGAAGACCCCTTCAAAGGTCCGTCTAAGTGATACCAGTTTAGCGCGTGAACGACCATTGAGTAAATGCGCTGGCAATTGCTCGACAAACCATCATGCCCTTCCGGCATATTATCCGTACATGATTAGGGTGTTCATTCCCTTCAGGATCGGGATAGGGATCATGCACCACAAGTAATTCTTGCAAGAGTGGGTTGTCCAAAAATATCGCCGCAGGTATTTCTGCAATCCTCGTGTGCTTTTCACTCATTATGCTCTGGAAATTAAGTTCAGGAAGCCCAGGACCACGTGCAAAAACCGACATATCTTGCTGTTCAAATGCTGTGGGTACGGGCGTATCGCTGTTTATGTCAACGTCGGTATCCACAAGGCATCTATACAGCGTATGTTCTCTCGTGACTGACACTTGAGCACGACCAGGACGTTGGGATTGTCCCGCCTGTACCTCGTCCAGTGCACGTTGGCACTTGGCTGGAATTTCCGATGAGGTCATTAACCGCTAATTTCCCTGATTCAGATACCTAAGCACAAGCGCCAACAGCCCGACATCAGCCGTGAAAGATCCAGATTGCGACACGCCTTTGGATTCTAAGCACCACTCTGAATAGTTACCGGGACCATCATACAGCCAAATATCAAGACGCCTTTTAGGCGCAAACTTAGTCCATGTAAATCCAACTACCCCATCTCGACCTGGACTAATTTGTGGCTGCTCTTCTAACTTAACGCCAAAATCCACAACGACGCGTTTACATGCTTCCATACCTTGCCACAACCATTCTGCCCGCTCAAGCACCCCCTGCGAAATTGGCTCGGCATCATAACCATCCCAACCTTGCTTCAGCATTTGCAACTGAAAAATTGGCGACGCTTTTGCAATTGCAATGGAATAAACTCCCTGCCCAACAGAATCTTGAACAAAGCCTGGGGAGGGGTGACACTCTTTGCACACAGACTCTACGTTAGTTGCGTAGGCATTGCGGTCCAGATTCAGGGTAACCATTTTCCTAACTTCCTCCAACGTCAATTGTTATGGGCATTTCTACCTTACCAATTGGTTGATTAGCTACATTAAATTGAACTTCTGCTTTTAATTTGTATTGTCCTACATTTTTTGGGATTTCAATAGAAGGGTTTATAAGCTTTAAGCTTAGCTGCCCATGGTCGTTGTTTTCAGAGAAGGTCAGAGAGGCATTCGCGGCCGATTCCTGATCCCCAAATCGTACTTCAACCACGAAATCGACATTTAGCACCCCGGGGAATGCTTGTTTCCGATTAAATACGGCATGTACATACATGGTTCCTAATGCAAGCTTGAGCTTCTCACCATCTCCGGATGAAGGCAAGTTTACGCCTCCTCTCAGACCCGGCAAGAGTCCTATTAGACTCCGTTCCGAAGAATCATGTTCCTGTAGGACGGTCTTACAAAAGGTTGCCCAACAAAAGGTTACAGGGCAGTCGGCATCCATCTTCTTAGTCTGTTTGCTAGCCATTCTTCGTTACACGGCCTTGGTCTGGGCTAATTTGCTATCACAGCACAGATACTATACCCAAATAGACAGTCTTCCTAGACTTGATAAGCGCATCGCGCCTTATAGGACACTTACCTAAAGCCCTTGTCAGTAATGAGCCAACCCATCCCTACCATTTCCCAGGAAAAGGATCAGTTGTACCCCATCGTTGAATTCCTTGCTGAAGCAGCTCGTCACGCCGCTGAGCTATTTGGCGCAACGCTTCCAGGAGGTGCCCTCTATTCGTTGTGAGGGTATGTTTCCTGACATAAACTTCGACACCCATGACGGCAAACCAGGTAGCATGCACGCAACAATACATGATATCCCGTTCAGTCAGTTCATCGGACCTTGGTCCCGGAACGAAGTAGACATTCTCCTCTACGCGCTCGATTGCACCCTGAGATTCTTGAATGGGATTCAGGTGTTTCTCCCAGCATAACTGCCGATAGACTCGATAAAATTCGGCTGCCAAACCGTCAGCACTTTCTTCGGGCACACCGTAATTTCTTAGTCCGGTTTTCGTCAATGTCAGCACATCGCGGAAGTTCCTCTTTGGGTCATTGTGATTTAGCCACTCAGTTGCTAGCTCCCCATCATCTCCGATGAATGCAATAGTTGAAAGCGCATTCGTAGATTGACGCTGCTAGCGCATTTGCCTGAACTCCGTATCCAATTTCAGCAAGGACCATGGCTGCACGAAGATCATTGTTCAAGCGGATCAAGAGTCGTGAGCAAACTCGCTTGGCGATACTCGCATTCAATTCTGGAAAAGCACCCATAAATGCTAACCCTGCTGCCCTGTAAATTGACTCTAGGAGTTTTAAGTGCCCCTGTATATGTGGAAACAACTCCTTCGCCACATTCGTTTCATGCTGCTCGATCGTTGGCAGTTTCTCAAATTGAGCGTTAGTCGTGGGTGTTTCTATCATTGCGCTTCGAAAACTCCGGAAAAGGTAAGAAGGTGATCTTACGGCAAAACGTCTCTTGGCTTTTTAATGCTATTGAAGGTAGTAGCACGCATGACAGACGACAGAAGCAATGCTGAATTGAGCATGTCTGATCTCTTGACGGCAACAGCTATGCATCTGCCAACTGGCTGTTGCTTGGAAATCACAAAGGCAGCCTCTTGATTGAATATGTCAGTCGCAGGCGTGCCTTCGTCGTGTTACGCAATAACAAACTGAGTTCAATAGTCCGTGACGTTATTTGTTTGCACTTCAGCTTTGATCCCAATCGTCAATTCTTTATACAGCCGATTGCGTAGATCATGGATCTTTGTGAGTACGTTCATATACTGAGCAAAGTCCTGCGGATCGCGCTTGAACGCGTGCACCAAATTCTTATCTATCGCGATGTTGCACTTCATAACTTCTTCGATTTCATTCAGAAGCTCAAGTTCACGCAACATTGCTTCTCGTGGTGAACCCACCCGCTTAATGATCTCTGCATGTTTGTCGGAATGCATCTTTGAGCGAAGCTCTACCCAGCGACCTTCTTCGCTCCATTTGCGTATTTGCTCTATGGACGCACCACTGCGCTTTGCCACAGTCGCCAATCTAACGATGGGCAAAATTAGATAAACGTTGCGTGCCTTTTCTTTGATCTCAGCTTCTGCTGATTTAATTTGCTGAAGTACTTGTTCCACCATATCTACCTCTTAATTGTCTTATTGAAATTACAAGAACATTGCCGTCAAGGCACCAATACCAGTTTCCGCCAGCCCGCCAACATCAATGTCCTTGTTGATCCGATCATAAGTTCTGTTTGTCGTTCCGTGTGCTGAATTGGTACCGCTTGTGTTTTGAGTTTGACCAATCGGCTGAATAGCCCAATTAGCTGCATTGGCAAATGCCTGATTGGCATTGCTCATTGCATTCTGTGCACTCTGAGAGGTGAGTTGCATCACCAGTTCATTCATGCGAGCGCCGATAACCGGACTTCCTGCTCCATACTGTGCTGCCAATTGCGGCAACACATTTTGTTTAAAGTTGTAGACTGCCTGGTCCCAAACTGCTTGCGGCAATCCCATCTCTGCCGGAACTTGTCCGTTTAGAAGATTGGACGCGAACTGCGCAGCCTGACCCTGCAAGCCCTGCTGTCCAGGTGTGAAAAGATTGCTTTGACTTGTATTGCCTGACTGCGAACCATTCTGGCTTTGAGTGTTCGACTCATTACCAACTTGATTTGCCTGTGTTAAAAAGCTTTGTGATGTAACTGGCATGATCTGCCACTGCCCCCTCTGAAATGCTGCTGTTCATGCCGATTGTATGATTGACTGAATCGCAAAGGAAGGGTGTTTGGTCAGCCGCTGTAGTGCGCTATAAGAGGCTTTAGAGCTAGAGGCAGTGTCATTGTATTTATGGGTTGGGTAAGTACGAGAACGGGTTTATGGGAGTCACACTGATACCGGGCGACAACAATAATGGATACCCTCGGATCAATTCCGGGATACCTTAAAATAATTCTGGGTGGTGGCAGTGCCTAACTGCTTACTTCACTTGCGAGCAAATATAGGATCATTATCAATAATTGGTTGCCACTTTGCGTATTCAGCTTTATGAACGTCACGAGCGTCAACAACTGCCATTAACCAATTGGTCATGTCAAAGTGGGGCGAGGTGTCAGATAGCTGGCAACCAATGCTAGCCAGAGCTTCTATGTGAACAAGCATTTGATAAAGGA
>Ga0187893_10009879_pt1 | contig 14487 bp, 10 predicted proteins | sample MA1701074metaG_FD_139574 | JGI IMG/M metagenome (GOLD analysis project Ga0187893, IMG submission 139574) | White microbial mat communities from a basaltic lava cave in the Kipuka Kanohina Cave System on the Island of Hawaii, USA - MA170107-4 metaG ...
ATGGGCCGCGTCGCGGTCGCATGCGTGCTGGCGCTCGCGGCGCTCGCCGCTCCCGCCGGCGCGCGGCGCGTGAAGGAGCCCGGCCGCTCCGGCGGCGCGCCGCGCGCCGCGCCCTCCGACACGGCGTTCGTGCCGGCCACGCCGGAGACGCGGAGCCCGGTGCGAGTGGCGCCGGACACGGGCTGGGCGGTGCGGCTGGCGATCCGCCGCGCGGCGTTCGCGCACGCGCGCGGCGACTTCGCAGGCGTGGTCGGCGTGCTGGCGCCGCTCTCGCCCGCCGACCTGCCGCACTCGGACGACGCCGACCGGGCGTCGTTCCTGCTCGGCCACGCCTGGCTCCAGCTCGGCCAGCGCGCGCGCTTCGACTCGCTCGCCCGCGAGGTGGCCAAGCCGTTCGCGAGCAGCCCGTTCGCGCGCTGGCTCAACCTCAAGTATCACTTGAACCGGGGGGCGACCGGCGCGATCGGCGCGGCTGCCGAGCGCCCGGGGCTGTTCGCGGCCGACGCGCTCGCGGCCGACCAGCTGCTCGAGGCCGGCGACCCGGCCTCGGTCGTGCGCCTGATCCCGGCCGGGGCGCGCGACCCGCTGCTCCTCCACCTGCGCGCGGTGGCGCTCGAGCGGCTCGGCGAGGACCCGGTCGCCGAGCTCGAGGCCATCGCGCGCACGGACTCGACCTCGGAGCTGCCGCGCGACCTGGCCGGGCACGCGCTCGTCCGGCTCGCCACCCGCGCCGCCGAGCGCGGCGAGGACCCTCGCCCGCTGCTCGCGCGCGTGCCGCTCGAGAGCCGTTACGCGCCGCGCGCGCGCCACATGGCCGCGCTCGCCACGCTCGAGCGCGGCGACACGACCGCGGGGCGCCACGCGCTGCTCGAGGTGGCGGACTGCGACACGCTCTACGCCGGACGTCGCGAGGCCATGCGCACGGTCGCCGGCCTCGCGCTCGACCGCGGCGACTGGGACGAGGCGTTCTCGCGCTACCAGGACGCAGACGCGGACTGGCACCTGGAGCGTGCGCGGCTGCTCACGCTCATGGCGCCCGGCGCCTCGGGAGGGCTGTGGCGGGCCTGGGAGCGCGACCGCTCGCTTGCCGAGGTGCTCGTGCTGGACGGCCTCTCGGCGGCGGCGCTCACCGAGCGGCTCGCGGTCGAGGCGGCCGACCTGACGATGGTCCCGGGGCCGGGGGACTTCGGCCTCGCCTCTCCCCCACGCCCCGATCCCGCGAGCCCGAACGTCCCGCCGCCTTCCGCCGACGGCTGGCGCCGGGTCGAGGCCTCGGCGGACGCGCTCGCGGCCGCGCGCGGCGCGCTGGCGCTGGCGCTCGACTCGCTCGCGCGCGAGCGCGGCTCGCTCCTGGACCAGCGCCGCTATCTCGGGTACGGCCTCGAGCGCGTGCGCGTGGAGGAGCGGCGGCTCGCGCGCGGCTCGCGCTGGCTCGACTCGCTGCACACCGCCATGGACGCCACGGCGCGGCGGCTGCTGGAGCTGCGCGACGCGGCGGCGCTCCGATTCCAGCGCCGCGCCGCGCTCGTGCTGGCCCGGATCGAGGCGCACGAGCGCTGGCTCGGGGCCATGGACCACTTCTACCTCGAGGGCCCCGACCGGGCCCGCCAGGCGGCGACGCCGCCCACCTGGAAGGGGCCGGACGTGGTGCTGGCGCAGGAGCGCGAGCTGGCGCAGTCCATGCGCTTCGCCGCCGAGCGCGTGCTCAAGGACACGCCGCGGCGGACCGCGGCCGCGTACGAGAAGGCGTGGGGCCCGCAGCTCATCGACCGCGCGAGCCTGCTGGCCGTGGGCGCGCGCGAGGCGCTCCAGTGGGCGCGCGCGCTCGAGCGCAGCGTGGACTCGAGCCTGGCGCTCGTCCAGGGGAGCGAGTCCGAGCGCCGGCTGGCGCGGCGGGTCGAGTCGCTCGCGCGCGAGGTCGAGCGGGTCGCTGCGCGCGACGCCGCGCTCCGCGACTCGGTGGCCCGGGACGCGGTGGCCGCCTCGCTCGCCGCGCTCGAGGACGAGCGTGAGGCGCTCGATTACGGGCTCGCCGCCGCTTCCTGGGCGCGAGCGGTGCGCTTCTCGGCCGCCGACACGCTGCCGCTCGCCGCCGCGACCGCGACCGCCCCGGCCGACCCCTGGGCGGCCGGAGCCGACTCGACCTCGCGCCACGACCGCGAGGTGGCGATCTCGCGCGTGAGCGTGTTCCTCGCCGACCATCCCGGCTCGCCGGCGCGGGGCGAGATGCGGTTCCGGCTCGCGGACCTGCTCGTGACCCAGGCGCGCACCGAGTTCCGTGACCGCATGGCGGGCTGGGTCGCGGCGCGCGATCAGGGCCGCCCGGGCGCTCTGCCGGTCGTGGACCACGCCCAGGCTCTAGCGCTCTACCGCCATGTCCTCGCCGAGGACCTCGAGCTCGCGCACCGCGACGCGGTGCTGTTCAACGCCGGCATGCTGCTCGCCGACGCGGGCGACCCCGAGGCCGCCGCCTACTTCCGCCGGCTCCTCGCCGACCACCCGGGCTCGCCCTACGCGCAGGAGGCGAGCCTGCGGCTGGGCGACCTGGCGTTCGACGGCTCGGCGTTCGACGAGGGCGTGGGGCACTACCAGCGCGCCGCCGGCGGCGGCGACCGCTCGCTCGTGGCGATCGCGCTCTACAAGTCGGGCTGGGCACACTACAACGCCGACCGCTGGCAGGCGGCGGCCGAGGCGTTCCGGGGCGTGCTGGACCTCTATGCGGACGACGTGCGGCTGCGGGTCCAGGCCGACATCGAGCACGAGGCCGAGCAGTACTTCGTCTACTCGCTCGCCGCCGCCGGCGGCGCGGCCGCGTTCGAGCGCGCGTTCCCGACCGGCGCCGAGCGGCCCTACGAGCGACGCGTGCTGCGCGCCATGGGCCAGCACTTCCGCCGCTACGGCGAGTTCACCGAGGCGGCCGCGGTGGACCAGCTCTACCTCCGGCGCTGGCCCTCGGACCCGGCGGCGCTCGACGTGGTCGGCCGGCTCGCCGAGTCGCAGCGGCGTGGGGAGCGACCGGACGAGGAGCGCGCGACGCGGCTCGCCTGGGCCGAGCGCTTCGCGCCCGGCGGGGCGTGGGCCGCGGCGCAGGCCTCGGACTCGCTCCGCGATGCGGGCGAGGCGTTCGCGCGCACGGCGTGGCGCTCGGAGGCCTACGATCTCCACCGCCGCGCGCGCGGCTCGGGCTCGGCCGGGGAATGGCGCGCGGCGCTGAGTCACTACCGCACGCTGCTCGAGCGCTGGCCGGACGATTCCTCGAGCGCGGTCTTCGAGCTGCACGCGGGCGAGGCGAGCGCCGGGCTGGGCGAGTTCGCGGGCGCGCTCGCGCACTACCGCCGCGCCGCCGCCCGGGGCCGCGACAGCGTGCTCACGCGCGCCGCCTGGCAGCGGGTCGCGGTCACCGACCGCTGGTACGAGAGCACGCGGCCCGCGAGCGCGCCGGGCAAGCCGCGCGGCCCCGGCAGCGACTCGCTCGCGCGCGCGGTGATCGCCGCGGCCGACACGCTGCTCGCCGCGGAGCCGCGCCACGCGCAGGGCGCCGACCTGGTCTGGCGACAGTGCCAGCTCGCGGTGGCGCACGGCTGGACCGCCGACGCGCAGGCGCTGCTCGCGCGATTCGTGCGCGGCTACCCCGCGGACCGGCGCGCGCCGCTCGCGGCGAACGAGCGGGCGCAGGTGTTCCTGCGCGCGGGAGACCATGCCGCGGCCGGGACCGCGTTCGAGGAGGCGCTCGAGGTGGCACGGCGCGCGGGTGCCGACTCGCTCGCGCGCGCGGCCGAGCGCGCGCTGCCGGTGTGCGCCTACCGCGCCGCCGAGGCGGCGGTGGCGGCGGACTCCACGCAGCACGCGCGACACGCCGAGCTCTTCGCCGAAGTGACGAAGCGCTGGCCCGGCTTCGAGCACGCACCGATCGCCCAGTACCGCGCCGGGCTCGCGTGGCTGGACGCGGGGCGCACCGACGACGCGGTGCGCGCGCTGGAGGTGATCGCCGAGCGCTGGCCGAAGCACAAGCTCGCGCGCGAGGCTCGGCTGCGGATCGCCCAGTCGTGGGAGTCGGCGGGCGAGCGCGAGCGTGCGGGCGGGGCGTGGCTCGAGTACGCGACCCGGCACGCCGGCGACAAGGACGCCCCGGTGGCCTGGCTCCGTGCGGCCGACATGGCCGACTCGGCGGGCCAGACGAAGCGGGCCGACGAGCTGCGCGCGGAGTACCTCAAGCGCTGGCCCGGCGACGAGGACGCCGCGGTCGAGATCCTCGAGCGGCTCGCGGCGCGCGAGGTGGCGGCCCTCGGGCCCGCGGAGTCCGTGGCGCCGCTCCTGCGCGTGCCGAAACCCGGGACCGCCGCGGCCAGGGCCCCGGTGCCCTACCTCGCGCAGTACCTCAAGCGCGTGGCGAAGCGGCCCGGCGCGGTCTCCAAGCCGCTCATGGCCCAGGTCCGCTTCCGGCTCGGCGAGGAGGCGTACGCGCCCTACCGCACGGCCCGGCTGACCCAGCCGCTTCCGCCCTCGCTCGCGGCCAAGCAGCGACTCCTGGACTCGGTGCTGGTCCGCTACCGGCGCACGGTTGACATGGGCGTGACGGAGTGGGCGCACGCCGCCACGTTCCGCATCGGTGAAGCCCTCGTCGGATTCGGCGAAGCGCTGGAGAAGAGCGAGCGACCTGCCGATCTGACCGGCGACGACCTCACAGCCTACGAGAACGTGCTTCTGGAGCAGGCGATGACCTTCCACGACCGCGGCGAGAGCGTGTGGTCCGAGCTGCTGCAACGATCGCGCGACGGGGCGGCCGACGCATGGACGGCGCGCGCCCGGGAAGCGCTCTGGGGCCGGCTCGGCCAGCGCTTCCTGTTCCAGGCGGAGAGCGACTTCCCGCTGATCGAGGCGCGCGGCCCCGGCCGCCCCCGGTCGGCCCGGGGCGCGCAGGACTCGCTGAGAGACCCGCGCGGGACGTCGTCCTCGGCGGAGGAGCGCGAATGAGCCGCGCACGCTCCGTGCGCGCGGCAGCCCCGGGACGGGCCGGCGCGCTGCTCGCGCTCTCGCTCGCCGCCGCGCTCGCGCTCCCGGGCTGCGCCGTGCTCGGCCGCGGCCGGGACGTCGCCGCGCCGCCGAGCCCGCCGCCCGCGACCGGGGAGCCCGCGGACGCCAAGGCGGCGAGGCGCGCGGCGGCCGCGGCGAACCGCGCCGGGCGCGAGGCCGCGAAGCTCGCCGCGAGTCAGGAGCGCGCGGCCGAACGCCAGACGCGCGAGGCGAAGCGCGAGGCGAAGGAGCGTCGCGCGGCACTCGACCCGCTCTCCGAGGCGAAGCAGAAGGCCGGCGAGGAGTCCGCCGAGCCCTGGTGGCCCTACCGCGCAGCGCTCCTCGAGGCCGAGGCCGGACGCCACGCGGCCTCGGAGGCCTCGCTCCGCGACGCGCTCGGGCGCGACCCGGTCTACGCTCCGGCGCTGGCGCGGCTCTCGCGGCTCCTCTACGAGCAGGGCCGCCACGCCGAGGCGGTGGAGCTCCTCTCCCCCGTGCGCCGCGACCCGGGGACGCTCGGACGCGACGAGCGCGCGGTACTCCTCGCCGGGCTCGCGCTCCACGAAGCCGCGCTCGGCCGCGACGCCGATGCGCGCGGCACGCTCGCGGGGCTCGAGGGCGGCGAGCGCGAGGGGGTCCCCGGTGTGGCCGCCTACCTCGCCGTGCGCTCGACGTCGACGGACTCGGCGCTCCGGCTGACGAGGTCGGCGGTGCGGGCCGCTCCCGCGAGCGCGGCGCAGCAGAACAACCTGGGGATCGCGCTGCTCCGCTCGGGCGAGGTGGACGCGGCCGGGCAGGCGTTCGAGCGCGCCATCGCGCTCGACCCGGCGCGGCCGGGGCCCTACTACAACCTCGCCATACTGCACCGCTTCTACCGCCTGGACATGGGCGCCGCGGCGCGGCGATTCCAGGAGTACTGGTCGCGCTCGCACGCCGATCCGGACAGCCTCCACGCCGAGCTCGGCCGGGGGAAGCCCGCGACGGTCGCGGAAGGGAGCGACGCGAGATGAGGCGCGCCCTCTCCGCCACACTCCTCGCCGGGCTCCTGGCCGGCTTCGCCGCCGCCCCGGCGGACGCGCAGCCGGCCCGGCCGGGCGCCCCGGCCGCGAAGGCCGGCCGCGCGACCGCGGTCGCCCGGTCCGCCGGGCGCGCGCACGCCGCCGCAGACAGCTCCCGCGCGCGTGCGGCGCCGCGCACGCTCGACGACATCCACATCGAGGGCGAGATCCCCGTGCCCCAGGTGCTGTTCATCACCGCGCGCGACCAGCGCCGGTTCCTGGAGTTCCAGCATCACCGCTACCAGAGGACGAGCCGCGAGCTGGGCCGGGCGACGCCGACCCCGTCGCGGCTCGTGGTCACCACCCCGCAGCCCGTGCAGCGAAAGGAGAATCCGCGATGAACGAACTGGCCGGACTGGCGACCTTCTTCAAGGAAGGTGGGCTGGTCATGTACGCCATCCTCGGGGTCGGCGTGGTGGCCGCGGGGATCGCCCTCGAGCGCTTCTTCGTGATCACCTGGGCGGCGCGCCTGAACGGCCGCAAGCTCACGCGCGACGTCGTGAACCACGTGAACCGGGGCGATCTGAACTCGGCCCGCAACCTGAGCCGTCACTCGAGCGCGCCCGCCGCGCAGGTGCTCCAGGCGGTGCTCTCGGTGCCCGAGCTGGACGAGGCCAAGCTCCAGTCGGCCGCCGACGACGCGATCACGCTGGCGATGCCGCCGCTCACCCGCCGGCTCGCGCACCTGAACGTGTGCGCCAACATCGCCACGCTGGTCGGCCTGCTCGGCACCATCGCCGGCCTCATCACCGCGTTCGCCGCGGTCGGTGCCGCAGACCCCTCGCAGCGCTCGGCGTTCCTCGCGCACGGCATCTCGATGGCGCTCAACGCCACCGCGTTCGGGCTCATCGTCGCCATCCCGACGCTGGTCACGCAGGGCTTCCTCGTGGGCATCGTCGAGAGCGTCTCGGAGCAGGTCGAGGAGTGCGGCATCCGGCTGATCCGGGCGCTGCTCGCCTCGCCCGCCGCACGCGGCCAGGTGGTGCCGATCCCGGCCCGGCCGGCCGGCCAGCCGGTGGCGCGCGCCGCCGGACAGCCCTGAGCGCGGAGCGTCCCCGCCATGGCCCTCCACTCCCGACGCGCGCGCAAGGCGCTCACGGTCAACACCGACCTCAAGCTCATGCCGCTCATGAACATCATCATCGCGCTCATCCCGATGCTGCTCCTCTCGGCGGTGTTCCTCGAGGTCAAGGTGATCGAGACCAGCCTGCCGCGCGACGCCGGTGCCGAGGCGGCCGCGGCCAGCCCCAAGCTGCCGCCGCTCGACCTGGCCGTGCACGTGCGGAGGGCCGCCTACATCGTCGAGGGCCAGGGACTCGAGCCGCGCGTGCTGCCGCGCCGCGGGACCGGCCTGCCGGATTCGACCACGATGCTCCAGCTCACGGAGATCCTGCGCGCGGGGGCCGCGACCCGGCCGGGCACGGTCGAGGTGCGCATCGTCGCCGAGGCGCGCACGCACTACCAGGAGATCGTCTCGCTCATGGACGCCGCGCGCGCGGCCGGGCTGCCGAACGCCGCGCTCGAGGGCTCATCCTCGGAGGGGGTCTGACATGCGCCGTCGCCGTGCACGCCGTGGCGGACTGATGGAGCGCTACGCCTCGGACGGCGGGCTCACGCTCACGTCCATGATGGACATCCTCACCACGCTGCTGTTCTTCGTGCTCAAGAGCTACGTCTCGGGCGGCGAAGTCACCGTGCCGCCACCCGGGGTCATGCTGCCGCGCTCGACCGCCGCCGCCGACATGCACTCGTCGGTGGTCGTGGCCATCGACCGCGACGCCATCCTGCTCGCCGGCGAGAAGGTCGCCTCGGTGCGGGAGGCGTCCGCCGGCGACGAGCTGCTCATCGCCCCGCTCGCCCAGAGGCTCGTCGAGGTTCGGGCCAAGATGGACGACCTCGACGCGCGCAAGGGCAAGCCCAAGGCGGAGGCCCGCCTCGCCACCATCCAGGGCGACGCCGACATCGAGTTCCGCGTCCTGCAGCGCGTCATGTACACGCTCGACCGCAACGGCTTCCCCGACATCGCCCTCGCGGTGCTCAAGAAGGCCTGACCATGGCGACCACGACCGCCTCGCTCTACCGGAACCCGCTGTTCGATGCCTCGGACGCGCTGTTCATGCGCTGCCTGACCGGCAGCGCCATCGCCGCGGCCGTGTTCGTGATCCTCGTGCGGCTCCTGCCCGCGCCGCCGCCCCGCGCCATCACGCACGTGGAGCAGTTGCCGCAGCGCTTCGCGCGGCTCATCCTCGAGCCCACGAAGGCCGTGCCCAAGCCGCCGGTGCTCCCCGCCGGCGAGCGGGTGCGCCCCGGGGCGGAGAAGGCGGGCGGCGGCGGGGGTGGCGGGGGCGGCGGCGGCGGCAAGGCGAAGCCCACGCACAAGCCCATGCCCGCGCCCGGGGCGCCGGCCGGCAACCGGCGCGTCGAGTCCATGCACGCGCTCCCCGGCGGCGGCGGCGCCGCGGGCCGCGCGCGCGCGCAGGCCGAGGTGGGCTCCCAGCTCGCGGGCACCACCTCGTCGCTCAAGAGCGCGCTCGCGGGGCTCAACGCCTCGCTCGGCGTTACGAGCAGCGCCACCGGCGGCACGGTCTCGCGCGGCGGCCGCGGGCGCGCCATCCGCGGCGCGGCCGGGGTCGGCGACCTGGACGCCGTGAGCGCCTCGCTGGCCGCGGCGGCGCGGCCCGGCGCCGGCGCCGGCGGCTCGCTCGGCGGCACCTCGCTCCGGGGCTCGCTCGTCTCGATCGGCGAGCTGGCCGCGGGCTCCGGCTTCGGGACCGGCTCGGGCTCCGGCTACGGCTCGGGCTCGGGCGGCGGCGTGGGCTCGGGCTCAGGCGGAGGCGTGGGCTCGGGCTTCGGCCCCGGCTCGGGCGGCGGCTCCGGCGGCGGCTCGGGCGGCGGCACCGGCACCGGGACGGGCGGCGGCAGCGGCGCGGCCCCTGGCGTCTACCGCAGCAACGCCTCGCTGCTCGCGGTCATCCAGCGCTACGCCCCCGGCATCCAGTACTGCTACGGCAACGAGCTCAAGCACGACCCGACGCTGCGCGGCAAGCTCGTGGTCGCGCTCACCGTGGCCGCCTCGGGCGAGGTCACGCACGCGAACGTGGTCCAGAACACCACCGGCTCGGCGCGGCTCGCCGCGTGCGCGCTGGCGCAGATCCGGGACTGGCGCTTCCCCGCCATCGCGAGCGGCGCGACCGCGTTCCAGGCGCCGTTCGTGTTCACGCCGCCCAACTGACGGGGCGCGGCGCGCCGCCGCGCCGTCAGTAGTGGATGGCGAGCCGGAGCGTTGTGAGGAACCAGTCCACCCGCCCGACGGGCACCCAGCGCACACCCGCCTCGAGTCCCACGGCCACGATCCGCTGTCGGCGCGGCAGCGCGCTCACGTCGAGCGCCAGCATGGGCCGCACCTCGTCCACGGCGAAGTCCAGGAACCCGGCGCCGCCGGCGCCCACCTGGAGCGCCACGCGCGCCGCGGCCAGGCCCGGGCCGAGCGAGACGCGCGTGATGCGGCCCGAGCGCGGCAGCCAGTGGAGCTGGAGCACACCCTCGAGCAGGCTGTGGTCCAGGCCGGCGATGACGCTGCCACGGGTCACGTCGTGCGTGCCGAGCAGCGAGATCGCGACCCCGGGCCCGAGGCGAAGGTCGTCCCGGATCGGGTAGTCCACGCCGCCCGCCACCGAGATCGAGCCCCCGGGCGAGGTCTCGTCGGAGAAGAGGTGCGCGTAGCCGATCGAGACGTGCCCGCGCCACGGCTCCAGGCGTAGCGCGCCGGCGTGGGCCGGCGCGGCGAGGAGCGCGGTGAGCGCGGTGAGCGCGGTGAGCGCGAGGCGGCGAGGGGATCCCATGGGTCCTGAAGTGGTCGGTCGAGAGCGCGCGTGGTTGGAGTGGTTACCCCGCTCGCGGCGCAACCGCTCCCGAGGATCCCGCGGCGACCCGGGGCGGGTGCATGCGCGGCGCGCCGGTCGGAGGACTCTAGGCTCCCTCCCGTCCCCATGCAATGCGTGACGGCGGCAGTGCCCGCGCCGGCTCGCGGAGCGGCGAGTCTCTCCGCTAGTGTCCCCGCGCATGCAGGGCAGACACGAGCCGTTCGCGAGCCGGGACGGGTCGCCCCCCGGAGCGGCGCCGGGGCGCGCGCTCACCGTCCTCGCCTGGGGCATCCTGACCGCGCTCCTCGGGATCCTGGCGTTCGTCCACCCGCGCTTCCTGCTCGGCACGCTCGTGGGCGACGACGCCGGCTACTACGTCGCCGTGGCGCGCAACGCCTGCCTCGGCCACGGATTCAGCTTCGACCGGGTGGACGCGACGAACGGCTTCAACCCGCTCATGCCGATGCTGCTGATTCCGCTGGACCGCCTGTTCGCGCCCGGGCTCGACTTGATCGCCTGCTTCCGGATCGCGGCGCTGGTCAGCTGGCTCGCGCTCGCCTGGTCGCTCGTCTCGGCCCGTCGGCTGGCCGCAAGCGTGCTCCCGGCGTTCGGACTGTCGGATCGGGCCACAGGGCCGGCGGTGGGCGCCTACCTGTTCTTCCTCGCCGCCTTCGTCGCGCCCAAGGGCTACTACGGAATGGACGCGTTCCTGGTGCTGGCGCTCGGGCTCGCCTACGCCGCCGCGGTCGCCCGCGTGGGGACGCTTGCGCCGGGCCGCTGGCCCGCACTCCGCGACGCCGCGCTCCTCGCCGGCCTGGTGCTCGCGCGGGTGGACTCGCTCCCGCTCGTCGTGGCTGCTCTCATGGTGACGTCCCTGGCGGCGCGGCACGAGTCGCACGGCGGCCGACGACTCGTCGCCCGGGTGGCCCTCATCGGCGCCGCGATCGCGCCCTACGCGGCATGGAACCGGGTGGTGTTCGGGGAATGGCTGCCGATCTCGGCACGACTCAAGTCCTCGTTCCCGGACTGGGAGCCGTCCGCGAGCCTGCGCACCGTGCTCCATTCGTCGCTCAACCCCGCGGACGTCGCCGTCGTGTTCGCGACGCTCGTCGCGGCCGCCGCGTGGCTCGGCTTCGAGGCCCGCAGGCGGGGCCAACCGGCTCCGACCGCCGGTCGGGGCGCGCGCGACGCGATGGCGATCCTGGCGCTGGGGCTCGGCGCGCGGCTCTCCTGGTTGCTTGCGTTCAGCCGGCTGGACGTGCAGGGGAGCTACTTCATCCTCGCGCCCGCGTTCCTCGCCCTCTGCACGCTCGTCGCCGCGGCGCACGTCGCGGCCGGGCGCTGGATCCGGGCGGCGCCATTCGCGCTCGTCCTGGGAGGCACGGCGCTTCTGGCCGCGAAACTCGGTGCGGCGCTTCCAGAGGTGGCGGCCATCGGGGCCGGAAAGGGCGACGAGTGGGCCCTCGCCCGTCGGATCCACGACCGGGTCGCCCCGGGCGACGTGATCTTCGGCGGCGCGCTCGGGCTGATCGGCTATATCGCCGACCGGGCATGGATCAACGGCGACGGTGTCGCCAACACGCGGGCGTTCCAGGACGCCATCCACGCCGGCGACCTGGCGGGACACCTGGCTCGGCGCTCCGTGGATCACGTGGTCGTCACGGTCACGCCGCCGCAGGAGCCGGGAGGCGCGCCCATCGTCATCCGCGTCGCGAGCCACCTGCACGGCTCGTACGACTCGCTCGTGATCGCGCCGCGCGACATCCTCCTGCGCGAGCGCATGCGGCGCGGCGGAGGGAGCGAGTTGTGGCTGGCGCGCTGGCGACCGGCCGCGGCGGGTCAGGCCTCGCCGGACTCCCCGCCGGAGCGGCACCCGTCGCGGTAGGCCTGCTCGAGTGCGGTCCGCAGCTTCACGGCGAGCGCGGGCGGCAGCTCCAGGCGCTCCTCTCGACGGTAGAACAGCACCGTGAGTCGAAGCGTGTCCACCTCGACGCGACAGTGGCGGCACACGCCGAGATGCCGGTCCACGGCCCCGACCAGCTCCGCATGCGCCGGTTCGTCGAGGTAATCCGCGAGCTGATCGAGCACTTCCTGGCAGGTGAGGCTCCTCACATCCGCGGCCTCCACCCACCGATCCGGTGTCGCATGTGCCCGTGAGCCCCCCGTTCCGAACTCCCCCGCCGTAGACGCCTCCGGATTCGATGCGCGCCGAAGCGGGAGGTTTCCGCCCGAAATGACCGGCGGCCCGGGGCAGGATGCCCCGACCTCCCCCCGCGAGCAAGGGAACGGCGCGCGTGGTGGTGACCCGTGCTGGGATCGAACCAGCGACACCCTGATTAAAAGTCAGGTGCTCTACCGACTGAGCTAACGGGTCCCTGGCCGGACCGCCCTTATATCGGCCCCGGGGGACGCCGTCCAACCACGGCCCGGCAGTGGCGGGCGTGGCCCGGCTCGGGCATCCTTGAGGGGGTCCGGCGGGCAGGCGGCGGGCCGGACGCGTGTGCCCCCACGTTCAGGCGGGCGAAAGGACCTCCGGGCACATGCCGATAACCATCGGCGACCCCGCCCGAGCCCCGGCCTCCGCTGAACCCTTCCGTCCGCCGACCACGATCCTCGAGGCTGTCGCGATGCGGAACCCCGTGAACCCGAGCCGTTCGGCGAGCACCGGCGTGGGGCGGCCATGGCGCTGCTGAACTCGCCCGCCGTCCGGCGCGAGGCTGGTCACGCACCGGACTGGCTGGGCCGCGTCTTCGCCTGGGCCCTGGTCGGCGGCGTCGGGATCCTCCTCGGCCTCCAGTACTGGGACCCGCACCCGCGGATCATTCCCGTCCTGGTCGCGGTCCTGACGTTCGGCGTGGCCTGGCGGCTCGACATGGCGGCCGCAGTCAGCCTGCTCGTGTTCGTCCTCCCGTATCCGAAGGGCACGGTGTTCGGGAACACGAACCTCGCGTTCATCCTGCTCGTGCTCGTCATCTGGCTGCTGCGGGTGTCGCTGCGCCTGAGCCCGCGGCCACGCGCGAGCGGTGTCGACCTGCCGATCCTCGGGATGTTCCTCTGGTACGTGCTGTCCTTCTACAACGTGCGCTCGGCCGAAGCCCTCGTGCCCGCGGTCATGAACTTCGGGCTGTTCGTGGCGTGCGTGGTCTACTTCTATCTCATCGTCAACGCCATCCGCACCCAGCGCGATCTGCAGCGGCTGCACGCGGCCCAGCTCGTCACGGCGTTCTTCGTGTTCGCGATCGCGGCGATCGAGGCCCGCATCGCGGGCAGCGTCTTCATCCCCGGGCTCCTGGACTTTCGCGGCACGCTCGGCAGCGACTTCAACACCCGCGACGTGCGGGTGGGTTCCAGCTTCCGCGATTACGAGCTGTTGTCGGAGTATTGTGGGATCACGTTCCTGCTGGCGATGTTCATGTGGGTGAGGGCACGGTCGCAGACCCAGCGCTGGCTCCTCACCCTGTACGGGCTGTTCGGGCTCTACACTCTGTTCACGACCGTGACCCGGGGCATCGTGGTCGCGCTCGCGCTCGCCCTGCCGTACCTGATCTTCGTGACCCGCCGGCGTCTGAACGCGGTCCGTTTCCTCACGGGGCTCGCCGTGATCGTGGCGATCTCGCTCGTGATGAACTTCATCGTGGCGCGCTACACGAACTCAGGCGACCTGTTCCTGCGGATGTCGGAGACGCGGGTCGTGCACGGCGTGGTGCCCGAGGCGCGCGCGGAGACCTGGCGGAACGCCTGGGAGCGTGCGCTCGTCCACCCCATCCTCGGGCAGGGGCCGGTCTACCGGGAGATGCCCGGTTACGAGACCGTCTGGCCCCACAACGTCTACCTGTTCATCGCCAACCTGATCGGCTTCCCCGGGCTGCTGTTCTTCGTGCTGCTGCTCGCGGGGCTGGCCCGACTGCTTCGGCCGGTCGTGGACGACCTCCGACACACCAGCTATGCGGACGCCTACCTCATCATCGCCCGCACCCAGCTCATCGTGTTCGCGCTCAACGAGCTCAAGATCGACTTCCTGCGGAACCCGATCTACATCTTCCAGGTCTGGATGTGGTTCGGGACCTGGGTGGCGGCCTACCTCGTGAGCCGGGACCACGGCGTGCGATCGCCGGACTTCAAGGCGCTTCCCGAGCCTCCCGCGGAGGCCGTGCGCGCGGCCTGACCGGGTCCTGAAGAAGCCTCCGCGCTCGCCGCGCGAGGGCCACCGCGCGTCAACCCCGCCGCACCTCCGCTTCGCGCTCCGCGCCCACGGACACGCTCGCGATGGGCACGCCCACCTCGCGCTCGATCCACTCGAGGTAGTCGCGCGCGGCCGCGGGCAGGTCGGCCCAGCGGCGGGCGGCGCGGGTCGAGCCGCGCCAGCCGGGGAACGTGCGCCAGACCGGCGCGCAGCGCTCGAGCTCGCGCGCCGAGGACGGGAACCCGCGCACCGGCTTCCCCTCCCGCTCGTAGCCGACCGCCACGCGCAGCTCGGCGAACTCGTCCAGCACGTCGAGCTTGGTCACGACCAGCTTCGTGAGCCCGTTCACACGCGCGGCGTAGCGGAGCGC
>Ga0187893_10009880_pt1 | contig 14486 bp, 13 predicted proteins | sample MA1701074metaG_FD_139574 | JGI IMG/M metagenome (GOLD analysis project Ga0187893, IMG submission 139574) | White microbial mat communities from a basaltic lava cave in the Kipuka Kanohina Cave System on the Island of Hawaii, USA - MA170107-4 metaG ...
CTCCTTCACTTCCTCGCCGAGGTAGTCCTCGGCGGTCTTCTTCATCTTGCGCAGGACTTCGGCCGACACCTGCTGCGGCGCGATCTTCTTGCTGCGCACCTCGACCCAGGCGTCGGCATTGTCGGCGCGCACGATCTTGTAGGGCATCAGCTTGATGTCCTTCTGCGTTTCCGCGTCCTCGAAGCGCCGCCCGATCAGGCGCTTCACCGCGTAGATGGTGTTGCGCGCGTTGGTGACCGCCTGGCGCTTGGCCGGCGCGCCGACCAGGATCTCGCCGTCCTCGGCGTAGGCCACCACCGAGGGCGTGGTGCGCGAGCCTTCCGAGTTCTCGATCACCTTGGGCTTGCCGCCCTCCATGATCGCCACGCAGCTGTTCGTCGTTCCGAGGTCGATGCCGATGATCTTTGCCATGGGGGTTCCGTCTTAGTCTATGTCCGTGTCGGATATGGGGTCCGCGCCGCTTTTTGCAACCGTCACCAGCGCCGGCCGCAGCACCCGGTCGTACAGCCCGTAGCCCTTCTGCAGCACCGAAACGACGGTGTTGGGCTCGGCCTGCGCCTCCACCGCCGCCATCGCCTGGTGGCGGTAGGGGTCGAAGCGCTCGCCCGGCTTCGGGTCGATCTCGCGGATGCTCGACTTCTCGAGGGCGGACCTGAGCTGCTTCAGCGTCAGCTCGACGCCGCTGGTGTCGCCGGCGAGGTGACCGCCCTGCAGCGCGGCCTCGAGGCTGTCCACGACCGGGAGCAGGGTCTCGGCGAAGCGCTCGATAGCGTACTTCTGCGCCGTCGCCGCCTCGGCCTGGGCTCGCTTGCGGGCGTTCTCGGCATCCGCGATCGCGCGTAGCATGGTCTCGCGCTGCTGCTCGAGTTTCGCCTGCGCTTCCGCCAGCAGCTCTGCCGGCGATTTTTCGGGCTGAACGGTCTCTTCCTGCATCTTGTCGAAATGGGGATTGGCCGGCGGCTTTCAAGCCGGCTTTTGCAGATTGAGGGCTTTGATTTTATGAATAAACCCCTGAAATATGGGCTGCTCGGCCTGGGCGCGCTGGTGGCGGTCGCGGTTGCCGGCGCCGCGGTCTTCGCGCTGACTTTCGACCCGAACCGCTACAAGGACGACATCGAGCGCCTCGCCAAGGAGAAGACCGGCCGGACGCTGAAGCTCAAGGGCGACATCAAGATGGCCTTCTGGCCCAGCCTCGGGGCCGGCGTGGCGGGCGTGAGCCTGTCGGAAAAGGCCGCGAACCAGGAGTTCGTGTCCTTCGACTCGGCGCATGCCTCGGTGAAGCTGATGCCGCTGCTGCGCGGCGAATACATCGTCGATTCCGTGTCGCTCTCCGGGCTGAAGGCGCGCGTCGTCAAGGGCAAGGACGGTAAGTACAACTTTTCCGATTTGACGGACGCCAGGCCCACGGAACCGAAGAAGGAATCCAAGCCGGAAAAGAGCGGCGCTCCGCTGGTCTTCGACATCTCCAGCGTCAGCATCGAGCGCGCCTCGGTCACCTACATCGACCTTCCCGCCGGCCAGGAGTACGCGCTCGAGGACTTCAGGCTCAAGACCGGGCGCATCGCGCAGGACGCCGAGGGCAAGCTCGAGCTCGCCATGGTGGCGAAGCGGAAGAGCCCGCCGCTCACGGCCAGGCTCTCGCTCGACGGCAAGTACCAGCTGAAGGGCGGCGCGCTGAGCGCCGACGTCACCGCCAGGCTCGACGATTCGACCATCAAGACGAAGTTCACCCTCTCCGAGCCCTACGAGTTCGAGGCGAGCATCGACAAGCTGAACCTGGACCGGTACTTGGGGGCGGAGAAACCTGCGCCGGCAACTGCACAGAAGTCCCCTTCAAAGACCGCATCGGATACCCCGGTCGACCTCTCGGCCCTGAAAGGCATCAACGCCAAGGGCAAGGTGCAGGTCGGGGCGCTCGAGGTGCGCGGCCTGAAGCTCGCCGACCTGAACGCACAGATCAACGCCGCCAACGGGCGCGTCGCGGTCGCGCCGCACTCGGCGAAGGGCTACGACGGGACCATCTCGGGAGAGGTGGTGGTCGACGCCAACAGGAACCAGGTGACGCTGAAGGAGAAGCTCGCGGGCATTTCCGTCGGCCCGATCCTGCGCGACTTCGCCGAGCAGGACCGGCTCGAGGGCAAGGGCGACATCACGCTCGACGTGACCACCGCGGGCGCGAGCGTGAACGCGATGAAGCGCGCGCTTGCCGGCACGGCCAAGGTCCACCTGCGCGACGGCGCGGTGAAGGGCATCAACCTCGGCGAGATCATCCGCAAGGCGCGCAGCGCGCTCGGCTCGCAATCGGCCGCCACCGGGCAGAGCGCCGGCGACAAGTCGCAGAAGACCGATTTCTCCGAGCTCTCCGCCAGCTTCACGATCAAGAACGGCGTGGCCCACAACGAGGACCTCGCCGCCAAGTCGCCGCTGTTTCGCCTCGGCGGCGCCGGCGACATCAACATCGGCACCTCCAGCCTGAACTACCTCGCCAAGGCCTCGGTCGTCGCGACCGCCGAGGGGCAAGGGGGCAGGGACCGCGACCAGCTCGCCGGCCTGACGGTGCCGGTGAAGCTGAGCGGGCCGTTCGACGACCTGAAGTACGACGTCGACTACCGCGCCATGGCCGGGGCGGCCGTGAAGTCCCAAGTCGGGGAGAAGGTCAAGGAACGCGTCGGCGACAGGTTAAAAGGATTGTTAGGGCGATAAGCCCCGACCCGGGGGTTCTCCCCCCTCCGCCCTCAGGAAGTCCCTGAGTGTGCGCCGCCCCGGTTCTCCGTATGCTGGGGCGGCGATGCTGAATCTCCTGCGGTACTCGCAGCTCGCCGCGCTCGCCGTCCTGACCGTGGTGGTGGTCGCGCTGTCGCTGCTGCACCGCGGGCTGCTCTCCGACTCGATCGTCGAGAGCGAGACCCACGCCAACGTCGCGCTCACCAAGACCTTCGCCAACGCGATCTGGCCCGCGCACGCCGCCTTCGTCCGCCGTGCCGGCTCGCTGGACCGGGCCACGCTGGCGGGCCGCCAGGAGGTCGCGGCGCTCGACCGCGACCTGCGGCGCCTCTCCGACGGGCTGAACGTGGTGAAGGTCAAGATCTACGACCTGAACGGTCTCACGGTGTACTCCACCGACCCGCGGCAGATCGGCGAGGACTACTCGGGCCGGGCCGGATTCCGCCGCGCGCGAGACGGCTACGCCGAGAGCAACCTCTCCTACCGCGAAAGCTTCGAGAGCTGGGAAGGCGCGATCGAGAACCGCCACATCCTCGAGACCTACGTGCCGGTGCACGTCTACGACGCCGCCCCGGTCGAGGCGGTGATGGAGATCTACAGCGACGTGACCGAGGTGGTGCAGGGCATGCAGCGGGCGCAGTGGAAAGTCATCGCCGCCGTGCTGGGCGCGATGGCGCTCGTCTACCTCGTCGTGCTGCTGATCCTCGCGCGCTACCAGCGCCTGCTGCGCGAGCAGGACCGCGCGCGCGCCGCGCAGGAGGAGCACATCCGCCACCAAGCCTACCACGACCCGCTTACCGGGCTGCCCAACCGCGCGAGCTTCACCGAGCACCTCAAGGAGGCGATGCGCCGCGCCAAGCGCGCCGGCTGGCCGCTCGCGCTGCTGTTCGTCGACCTCGATCTCTTCAAGCGCGTCAACGACAGCCTCGGCCACGACGCCGGCGACCGCCTGCTGCGCGTGGTCGCCGAGCGCATCCGGCGCGCGGTGCGCGAGGCCGACATGCTGTTCCGCATGGGCGGCGACGAGTTCACCGTGCTGCTCGAGGACGTGCGCGGGCCGGAGGAGGCGGCGATGGTGGCGGGGCGCATGCTCGAGGCAATCGCCGAGCCGCTCTCGCTGCAGCTGCACGAGATCTCGGTCTCGGCGAGCGTCGGCATCGCGCTCTATCCGCGCGACGACACGGTCGGCGAGCGCCTGCTGAAGAGCGCCGACACCGCGATGTACCGTGCCAAGGAGCTCGGCCGCAACCGCTACGCGTTCTTCGCGCGCGAGATGAACGAGCGCGTCGAGGGGCAGATCATGATCGAGGCGGCGCTGCGCCGCGCGCTCAAGAACGAGGAGTTCGTGCTGCACTACCAGCCGCGCGTGTCCGCGGCCAGCGGCCGCGCCACCGGAGCGGAGGCGCTGCTGCGCTGGAAGCACCCGGAGTGGGGGCTGGTCGAGCCGGCGCGCTTCATCCCGCTGCTCGAGGAAACCGGCATGATCGTGCCGGTGGGCGCCTGGGTGCTCGCCGAGGCCTGCCGCCAGGCGAAGGCCTGGCAGGACGGCGGCCAGCCGATGCGCGTGTCGGTCAACCTGTCGTCGCGCCAGTTCCGCAGCGAAACGCTGTTCGAGGCGGTGAGCGAGGCGCTGCGCGCGAGCGGCCTCGCGCCGCAGCTGCTCGAGCTCGAGCTGACCGAGAGCCTGCTGGTCGAGAACGTCGAGCACGCGATGGGCGTGATGGGCAAGCTGAAGGCGATCGGCACGACGCTGTCGATCGACGACTTCGGCACCGGCTACTCCTCGCTCGGCTACCTCAAGCGCTTTCCGATCGACTCGCTGAAGATCGACAAGAGCTTCGTACGCGACATCGCCACCAGCCCGAAGGACGCGGCGATCGTGAAGGCGATCTCGGCGCTGGCGCGCTCGCTCGGCATCGGGCTGATCGCCGAGGGCGTGGAAGAGGCCTGGCAGGTCGAGTTCCTGCGCGCGCGCCACTGCACCGAGATGCAGGGCTACCTGTTCAGCCGGCCCGTCCCTTCGGAGTCGCTGCTCGAGGCCCTGGCGCGCGCGTACCCCATGCCGCGGCCGAGCCCGGCCAAGGCCTCGATCCAGTCGGGCGACTCGTTGAGGCAGCTCACCGGGTAGAACTCGCGGCCGCCGGCGGCGAGGAACGCGCGCCGCGCGGCGATGCCGACCTCCTCCAGCGTCTCGAGGCAGTCGGAGACGAATCCCGGGCAGACCACGTCGACCCGCCGCTGCCCGGCGCGCGCCAGCTCGACCAGGGTCGGCTCGGTATACGGCTCCAGCCACTCGGCAAAGCCGAAGCGCGACTGGAAAGTGACGCGCCATTCGGAAGGGCCGAGCTCGAGCCTCTCGGCGAGGAGCCGCGCGGTGGCGCGGCATTGCGTCTCGTAGGCCCAGCCGACGCTCTTCGGCAGGCCGTGGAAGCTCATGACGAGGAGCGCGCCGCGCCCGTGCTCCCGCCAGTGCCGCCGCACGCCGGCCGCCAGCGCGCCGATGTATCCCGGGTCGTCGTGGAAATCCTCGATCATCGGCGTGCCCGGCGGCAGCAGGTCGGCGACGCTCGCCGTGGTGCTTTGCGCGTGCTGCGGGTACAGGGGAATGACCAGCGGATCCTCGAGGCCTAGCAGGCTGGTCCGGATCCCCGGCTGGCCATAGCGCATCGCGTAGCGCACGGGCAGGCCGGTCTTCTCCGCGAGAAGCTGCGCCTGCCTGATGGTGTGCACGGCGAGCGGCGAGCCCTCGGCGGTCCAGATCTGCTTGTATTTTTCAGCAGAGCGCGCGGGGCGGGTTCGCAGGACGATTCCATGCAGGATCGGCAGCCACAGCCAGCGCGGCAGCTTCACGACCCGCGGATCGGACAGGAACTCGGCGAGATAGGCGCGCACCGCCTGCGGCGTCGGCGCCGCAGGGGTACCGAGATTGACGAGAAGTATTCCCTTAAAAGGGGTCAGAGCAATTTTTTTTGCTGTTTCAAACGGACAATAAATTGCTCTGACCGCTTATCTTTCCTTAGTGCTGAGACAGGGCGCTGGAAAGGAGCTTGGCGGTGACGTCGACGATCGGCACCACGCGCTCGTAGGCCATGCGCGTCGGGCCGATCACGCCGACGGTGCCGACGACCTCGCCGTCGACCTTGTAGGGCGAGGTGACGACGCTCACGTCGTCGGGCGCGGCGAAGCCCGACTCGCCGCCGATGAAGATCTGCACGCCCTGGCCGCGCAGGGCGAGGTCGAGGATCTTGATGAGCGAGGTCTTGCGCTCGAAGAGTTCCAGCAGCTGCTTCAGCCGCCCCATGTCCTGCGAGAGATCCTTGACCGCGAAGAGATTGCGCTCTCCCGAGATCACGTACTGCTCGCCGCCCTCGGCGAGCGCGCTGCCCGCGTCGAGCGCGGCGTTCATCAGCCGCGTCATGTCCTCGCGCACCTCGCGCAGCTCGGTGTGCAGGCGCGCGCGCACCTCCTCGAAGCTCTGCCCGGCGTAGTTCTGGTTGATGTAGTTCGCCGCCTCGATCAGCTCCGAGGGCCGGTAGTCGAGCTCGGTGAACAGGACCCGGTTCTGCACGTCGCCGTCGGGCGTGACCACGATCATCAGGATGCGCTTCTCGGACAGCTTGAGGAACTCGATGTGCTTGAAGGTGACGGTGCGGCGCGGCGTCATCACCACGCCGGCGAACTGCGTGAGCTGCGAGAGCAGCACCGACGCCGCCTGGATCACGCGCTGCGGGTTGTCCGGGTGCAGCTCGTCCTCGATGCGGTGCACCGCGTTCGACTCGAGCGGCTTCACCACCAGCAGCGTGTCGACGAAGAAGCGGTAGCCGAGCGGCGTCGGCACGCGCCCGGCGGAAGTGTGCGGGCTCGCGATGAAGCCGAGTTCCTCGAGATCGGCCATCACGTTGCGGATGGTGGCGGGCGAAAGGTCGAGCCCGGAGTAGCGCGACAGCGTGCGCGACCCGACCGGCTGGCCCTCGACAATATAGCGCTCGATCAGCGTCTTGAGCAGGATCTGCGCGCGCTTGTCGAGCATGGAAATCATTGTACACTCGGCCGCATGTCCCTCGCGTTCCGGCGCATCGCCCTGATCGGGAAGCTGCGCAGCGCCGAGATCGAAAAATCGCTGCGCGAGATCCGCGCTCTCCTCGAGAAGCGCGGCTGCGAGGTGGTCCCCGAGGGCGCGACCCGGGCGGACCTCGCGATCGTGATCGGCGGCGACGGCACCATGCTCGCCGCGGCGCGCGAGCTGGTGCGCCACCGCGTGCCGCTCGTCGGCATCAACCAGGGGCGCGTCGGCTTCATGACCGACATCGGCCACGACGACATGCAGTCCGGCGTCGGCGCGATCCTCGACGGCAAGTACGCGATCGAGGAGCGCGCGCTGCTCGACGCGGAGATCGTGCGCGAGCGCAAGACCCTGCTGCGCACCATCGCGCTCAACGAGGCGGTGATCGGCAAGGGCTCGCAGGGGCGGCTGATCGAGTTCGACCTGTCGATCGACGGCGAATTCGTCTACACGCTGCGCGCCGACGGCATGATCGTCGCGACGCCGACCGGCTCGACCGCGTACGCGCTCTCGGCGCAGGGGCCGATCCTGCACCCCGCGGTGAGCGCGCTCACCCTGGTGCCGCTCAACCCGCACACGCTGTCGGCGCGCCCGGTGAGCGTGAGCGACCGCGCCGCGATCGAGATCCTGCTGGTGCGCGCGCTCGACGCGCGCGCGCACTTCGACGGCCTCGCGCTCGCCGACATGGCCGAGGGCGACCGGCTGCTGCTCAAGCGCTCCGCCGACGTGGCGCGCTTCGTCCATCCGCCCGGCTACCGCTACTTCGCCACGCTGCGCGAGAAGCTGCGCTGGAGCGAAGCGCTCGAAAAAAGAGAAAAAGGCGGCCGCGCCGGGGAGTAGCGATGCTGCGCGCGCTCGAGGCCAGCAATTTTGTAATCATGGAAAAAACTTCCCTGGAATTTGGAGGGGGCTTCACCGTGCTCACCGGCGAGACCGGCGCCGGCAAGTCGATCCTGGTGGACGCGATCGAGCTCCTGGTGGGCGGGCGCGGCGACGCGGCGGTCGTGCGCGAAGGCGCCGAGCGCGCCGAGCTGTCCGCCGAGTTTGATTTTCAGGACAAAGCCTTTGCCGCATGGCTCGAGGAGGCGGAACTGGCCGGCGATCCGGGCAGCGTCCTCCTCCGGCGAAGCATCGACCGCTCGGGCCGCTCGCGCTGCTTCATCAACGGCCACGCCGCCACGCTCGCGCAGCTCAAGGCCGCGGGCGAGCACCTGGTCGACATCCACGGGCAGCACGAGCACCAGTCGCTGCTGCGCCCCGCGGCGCAGCGCGCGCTCCTCGACTCGCATTCAGGCTGCGAGCCGCTGGCGGCAGAGACCGCCGAGGCCTTCCGTGCGTGGAAGCGGCTTCAGTCCTTGGCCGAGGAGGCGATCAAGAGCCATTCGGCCCGGGAAGCGGAGCGTGCCGAGCTGCAGGAAAGGCGCGATGAGCTGAAGAAGCTCGCTCCTCGAGACGGCGAGTGGCAACAGATCTCGGCCGAGCACACCCGGCTGCAGCACGGCGCGAGCCTGCTCGGCGGCGCGCAGTCGGCGCTCGAGGCGCTCACCGAGTCCGAAGGCGCCAGCCTTTCCCAGCTTTCCGCCGTGGCGCGGCAACTCAAGTCGCTGTCCGGGCACGACGATCGCCTGAAACCGGTGGTCGATCTGCTCGAGTCGGCCGAGGCCCAGGCGGGCGAGGCGGTGCGCGCGCTGCGCCAGTACGCCTCGCGCGTCGAGCTCGATCCCGCGGCGCTGCGCGAGGCGGAGGCGCGCATCGAAGCGCTGCACGCCGCGGCGCGCAAGCACCGCGTGCGGCCCGAGGCGCTGCCCGAATTGCTGCTTCAGCTCGAACAGCGGCTTGGCGAGCTCGAGCTGGCGGTGAACCCCGAGGCGCTGGAGCGCGAAGTCGCGGCGGCACGCACCCGTTATGAGGCGGCGGCCAAGAAGCTTTCCTCGAAAAGAAAATCAGGAGCCGAAGCGCTCGGCAAGGCGGTGACCGCGGGAATGCAGCAGCTCGCCATGGCGGGCGGCCGCTTTTCAGTTTCTCTGAAGGAGTCGAGTCAACCGGGAGTCAATGGCGCAGAAGACATCGAATTCGAAGTTACGTCCCATCCGAGCCTGCCGCTGCGGCCGCTCGCGCGCGTCGCCTCGGGCGGCGAGCTCTCGCGCGTGAGCCTCGCGATCCAGCTGGTCGCCGCGAAGGCCTCCCCGGTCGGCGCGCTGGTGTTCGACGAGATCGACGCCGGCATCGGCGGCGCGGTGGCCGAGACCATCGGCAAGTCACTGCGCCAGCTCGGGCGGCAGCGCCAGGTGCTGTGCGTCACCCACCTGCCGCAAGTGGCCGCGAGCGGCAACGATCAGTGGTCGGTCGCGCGCTCGGGAGTGAAAGTCAAGGTGCTCCGGCTTGACCGCAGCGCGAGAATCGCCGAACTCGCACGAATGTTAGGCGGCGCCGAGAGTACCGCACGCAAGCACGCGGCAGAGCTGCTCGATGCCGGTTGAGCGAGGGGCCGGGCGATTGACGTATGTCACTCTGTGAAGTAAAGTGACATATATGGAAAAGACCCAGGTCTATCTGCGCAAGGAGGAGCTCGAGGCGCTGCGTAAGGCCGCCGCGCGCTCGCGCCGCAGCGTCGCGGACCTGATCCGCGACGCGATCCGCAAGGCCGTGCTCAAGCCGCAGGCCGGCGGCCCGGTCGCGATCTGGGACGGCGAGCCGCGCCGGAGTTCGATCGAGCACGACAGCGTTCACGACGAGCCCTGATGCGGCAGGGTGAGGCGGCGTTCGTCGACAGCGGCGCTTGGATTGCCCTCGCGCTTTCGCGCGATCCGCTGCACGCGCCGGCCCGCGAGCAATGGGACGCGCTGCAGGGAGCAGGCGCGAAGCTCCATACCTCGATTCCCGTCGTCATCGAGACGTTCACTTTCCTCGAGCGCAACGCCAACCGCGACGTCGCGCTGGCATGGAAAGAGTCGATTTACGAGCCCGGCACTGTCAAGATTCTTCCCTGCGAGCCGCGCGATCTGGACCAATCCTGGGAGTACTTCCGCCGCAAGGACCTGCACAAGCTCTCGGCGGTCGATGCCACAAGCTTTGCCATCATGAAGCGCGCACGGATTCGGCTGGCGTACGCTTTCGATCACCACTTTGCCGTGGTGGGATTCAGACTGGTGAGCTAGGCTGTGAGAGGCTCCGGCTAGCCGGGCCGGTAGGGGCAGTCCTTCTTGATGCAGTCGGCGTACAGGGCGAGCGAGTGCCCGTGCAGCGTAAAGCCGCGCTGCCGGGCGACCTCGGTCTGGCGCCGCTCGATGTCGGCGTCGTAGAACTCCTCGACCCGGCCGCACTGCAGGCACACCAGGTGGTCGTGGTGGCCGCCCTGGTTGAGCTCGTACACCGCCTTGCCGGTCTCGAAGTGCTGGCGGGCGAGCAGCCCGGCCTGCTCGAACTGCGTGAGCACCCGGTAGACGGTGGCGAGGCCGACGTCGATGCCTTCGGCGATCAGCGCCTTGTAGACGTCCTCGGCCGAGAGGTGGCGCACCTTGCTCGACTCGAACAGCTCGAGGATCTTGCGCCGGGGCAGGGTGGCCTTGAGCCCGCTGTCCTTCAGGCTTTGCACCGTGCTCATCGGCTGTCATTATATGCGGATGCGTCGCCCGGTTTTCCTCGTATGCCTCGCTCTCGCGAGCGGTTGCAGCTACGTGCCGCGGATTCCCGGCGTCACGCCCTACCGCATCGACATCCAGCAGGGCAACTTCATCTCGCAGGACATGGTGGCGCAGCTCAAGCCCGGCATGAGCAAGGAGCAGGTGCGCCTGATCCTCGGCACGCCGCTGCTCACCGACATCTTCCACGCCGACCGCTGGGACTACGTCTACTGGCGCGAGAAGCCCGGCGCCAAGCTGGAGCAGCGCAAGCTCACCGTGTTCTTCGAGGGCGGCAAGCTCACGCGCCTCGATGGGGACGTAGTCGCCGCAGGCGCAACGCAGTGAAGGTCGCGATCGCCGGCGCCGCCGGCCGCATGGGGCGCACGCTGATCGAGGCGGTGGCCGCCGACGGCGAGCTCTCTCTGGTGTGCGCGCTGGACATCGCCTCGGCGGGACAGCAGGCCGGCAACCTCAAGATCGTTTCCGACGCCGCGGCCGTCGCGAAGGCCGACGTGGTGCTCGACTTCACGCGGCCCGAGGGCACCCTCGCGCTCCTCAAGCACGCCAGGGCCATGGTGATCGGCACGACCGGGTTCACCGAGGAGGACAGGGACAGGATCGGCGAGGCGGCGAAGCGCATCCCGATCGTGATGGCGGCAAACTTCGCGATCGGCGTGAACGCGACCTACAAGCTGGCCGAGACCGCGGCGCGCATCCTGGGCGACGCCTACGACGTCGAGATCGTCGAGGCGCACCACCGCCACAAGGCGGACGCGCCTTCCGGCACCGCGCTGCACCTCGGCAAGGTGGTGGCGCAAGGGCTGGGAAGGGAGCTTGAAAAGAATGCGGTTTTCGGAAGGAAGGGCGACCTGGGCGAGCGCAAGCCGAAGCAGATCGGCTTCCACTCGATCCGCGGCGGCGACATCGTCGGCGAGCACACCGTGATCTTCGCCGGCAGCGGCGAGCGGGTCGAAGTGACCGTGCGCTCGCAGAGCCGCGCCACCTACGCCGCGGGCGCGTTGCGCGCGGCGAAGTGGCTGCGCGACCGCGCGCCCGGCCTGTACGGCATGGCCGACGTTTTGGGCCTATAATCCCTGCTTCAAATGAAGCGGGAAGCCACGGCACAAATGCTTTGTGCCTAAAGCTTCCCGCTTTTCGCATCCGCTTCCAAAATGGCACATTTCGAACCCGCCGCGCTGGTCCTAGCCGACGGAACGGCCTTTCGCGGCCGCTCCATCGGCGCCCGCGGGGCCGCGGTGGGCGAGGTGGTATTCAACACCGCGATCACCGGCTACCAGGAGATCCTCACCGACCCGTCCTACTGCCGCCAGATCGTCACGCTGACCTATCCGCACATCGGCAATACCGGCGTTAACGCCGAGGACCAGGAATCGCGCCGGGTGTACGCCGAGGGGCTCGTGGTGCGCGACGTGCCGCGGCTGCATTCGAGCTGGCGCGCGCAAACAGGTTTGCAGGAGTACTTGATTTCTAACGGTGTTGTCGGGATCGCGGACATCGACACCCGCAAGCTCACCCGCGTGCTGCGCGAGAAGGGCGCGCAGAGCGGTTGCCTGGTGGCGGGCGACGTCAACGTGGAGCAGGCGCTGACAAAAGCCAAGGCGTTTCCCGGTCTCGCCGGCATGGACCTCGCGAAGGTCGTGACCACGGACAAGCCGTACGAGTGGACCGAGGGCGGCTGGGAGGCGGGGAAGGGCTATCGCAAGCTCGGGAACGCGCGGCTTCACGTCGTCGCGTACGACTACGGCATCAAGCACAACATCCTGCGCATGCTCGCCGAGCGCGGCGCGCGGGTGACGGTGGTCCCGGCGCAGTTCCCCGCGAGGGAAACGCTCAGGATGAAGCCCGACGGCGTGTTCCTCTCCAACGGCCCCGGGGATCCCGAGCCCTGCGACTACGCCATCGAGTCGATCAGCGAGATCCTCGACGCGACCAAGATCCCGGTGTTCGGCATCTGCCTCGGCCACCAGCTGATGGGCCTCGCCTCGGGCGCGAAGACCCTCAAGATGAAGTTCGGCCACCACGGCGCGAACCACCCGGTGAAGGACCTCGATAGCGGCAGGGTGGTCATTACCAGCCAGAACCACGGCTTTGCCGTCGACCCCGCCTCGATTTCAAAGAATTTAAGAGCAACCCATGTGTCCCTGTTCGACGGGTCCCTGCAAGGACTCGCCCGCACGGATCGGCCGGCGTTCTGCTTCCAGGGGCACCCCGAAGCGAGCCCCGGGCCGCGCGACATCGGGTACCTGTTCGACCGCTTCGCCAGGCTGATGGAAGATGCCAAAGCGCACTGACATCAAGAGCGTGCTGATCATCGGCGCGGGGCCGATCGTCATCGGCCAGGCCTGCGAGTTCGACTATTCCGGCGCGCAGGCGTGCAAGGCGCTGCGCGCCGAGGGCTACCGGGTCATCCTGGTGAACTCGAACCCCGCGACCATCATGACCGACCCCGAGATGGCCGACGCGACCTACATCGAGCCGATCACCTGGCCGCTGGTGGCGCGCATCATCGAGAAGGAGCGCCCGGACGCGCTGCTGCCCACCATGGGCGGGCAGACCGCGCTCAACTGCGCGCTCGACCTCGCGCGCGAAGGCGTGCTGGAAAGATGTGGCGTGGAGCTGATCGGCGCCTCGCGCGAGGCGATCGACAAGGCCGAGGACCGCGAGAAGTTCAAGCTGGCGATGAAGAGAATCGGCCTCGAGTCGCCGCGCTCGTCGCTCGCCCACTCGCTCGAAGAAGCGCTGCAGGTGCAGGCCGGGATTGGTTTTCCAGTCGTAGTCAGACCTTCCTTCACCCTCGGCGGTACCGGCGGCGGAATCGCGTACAACCGCGAGGAGTTCCTCGCGATCTGCGAGCGCGGCTTCGAGGCCTCGCCGACGCAGGAGCTGCTGATCGAGGAGTCGGTGATCGGCTGGAAAGAGTTCGAGATGGAGGTGGTGCGCGACCGCAGGGACAACTGCATCATCGTGTGCTCGATCGAGAACCTCGACCCGATGGGGGTGCACACCGGCGACTCGATCACCGTCGCGCCGGCGCAGACGCTGACCGACAAGGAGTACCAGGTGATGCGCGACGCCTCGATCGCGGTGCTGCGCGCGATCGGCGTCGACACCGGCGGCTCGAACGTCCAGTTCGCGCTCAACCCGGCCGACGGGCGCATGCTGATCATCGAGATGAACCCGCGCGTGTCGCGCTCGAGCGCGCTGGCGTCCAAGGCGACCGGCTTCCCGATCGCCAAGGTCGCGGCCAAGCTCGCGGTCGGCTACACGCTGGACGAGATCGCGAACGAGGTCACCGGCGGCGCGACGCCGGCCTCGTTCGAGCCGACCATCGACTACGTGGTGACCAAGGTGCCGCGCTTCGCGTTCGAGAAGTTCCCGCAGGCGAACGACCGCCTGACGACGCAGATGAAGTCGGTGGGCGAGGTGATGGCGATCGGGCGCACCTTCCAGGAGTCGTTCCAGAAGGCGCTGCGCGGCCTCGAGATCGGCGTCGACGGCCTGAACCAGCGCACGCGCGACCGCGAGACGCTCGAGAAGGAGCTGGGCGAGCCCGGCCCGGAGCGCATCTGGTACGTCGGCGACGCGTTCGAGAACGGCTTCACGCTCGAGGAAGTGCACCGCCTGACGCGCATCGACCCCTGGTTCCTCGACCAGATCCGCGAGATCGTCGAGCTCGAGATGAAGCTGGATGACCAGAAGCTTTTCGATATCGGGAAAGAGCAGTTGTGGGAGCTCAAGCGAAAAGGTTTCTCCGACCGCCGCCTGGCCTATCTCTTCAATACCGATGAAAAGGAAGTAAGGGACAAAAGGCAAAGGCTGGGCATCCGCCCGGTGTACAAGCGCGTCGACACCTGCGCCGCCGAGTTCGCTGCGAAGACCGCGTATCTCTACTCGACCTACGAGGAGGAATGCGAAGCGCAGCCCTCGGGCCGCAAGAAGGTCATGGTGCTCGGCGGCGGGCCGAACCGCATCGGGCAGGGGATCGAGTTCGACTACTGCTGCGTGCACGCGGCGTTCGCGCTGCGCGACGACGGCTTCGAGACCATCATGGTGAA
>Ga0187893_10009881_pt1 | contig 14484 bp, 9 predicted proteins | sample MA1701074metaG_FD_139574 | JGI IMG/M metagenome (GOLD analysis project Ga0187893, IMG submission 139574) | White microbial mat communities from a basaltic lava cave in the Kipuka Kanohina Cave System on the Island of Hawaii, USA - MA170107-4 metaG ...
CTGAGCTATTTCTCCAGCGCATTTCCAACCCGCGTTTGGATAAGCCATTCGATCTCGACCAGCTCACACGCGCATTGAACAAGATCTTGCGTTGAATTGTTTCGGGTTGGGTGATGGTCAACTGGTCGCACACGCTGGCCAATCGATTGGCCATGTAGTCGCGGCACGCGTCGACAAGTCTACGGAATTGCTAGTGCTTTGTTGCGTTTCACCGGGTACGAATATCGCTTGGGTAACACGGCATGTTGGGGCGCACCTATTCGGCAGGGCTTCTCGGTGTCGAGGGCTACGTCGTCACCGTCGAGGCCGACGTTGGTTTGGGGCTCCCAGGGATGACGTTGGTCGGGCAAGCTGTCGGCGCGCTCGCGGAGGCACGGGAGCGCGTCCGCAGCGCGCTTTCGCATCTGTCCGACGAGATCCATCCTCGCAAGCAGATCGTGAATCTCGCGCCTGTGGATGCGCGAAAGGACAGTCCGGGGCTCGATCTGGCGGTCGCGTGTGCGTTGCTGTGCGGTCATGACCTCGTGTCCCAACGCTCGTTCGAAGGCGTGATGTTCTGGGGAGAGCTGGCGCTCGATGGGAAGATCCGGCCAGCCTCCGGCACGCTCGTCGTGGCCGACTGTGCGCGCCGGGCCGGCTTTCGCACACTCGTGATTGCCCGCGCGAGCGCAAGCGAGGCGGCACTCATCCCAGGATTGGAAGTGTTGCCGGCCGACGATTTGTCCGAGGTCTACCAGCATTTTCGAGGTGGACAGCAGCTCGACAAGCTTGCGCCTTGCCTCGTGGCCAGCGTTGCGAGCACAGACGAAGAGCACGATCTTTCCGATGTGCGCGGTCTAGGGCTTGCTCGTACGGCGGTAGAGGTGATGGTGGCCGGAGGACACAACTTGCTGTTGTACGGTCCACCGGGCGTCGGAAAGACCATGCTCGCGCGCCGCGTTGCTTCCCTGATGCCGCCGCTGGACCACGAGGCGGCCTTGGAAGTGACAAAGATCCACAGCGTCGCTGCCAGGCGAATCGGCCAAGGATTGTTCAGCCGGGCGCCATTTCGTGCCCCGCATCACACCGTCAGCACTGCAGGGCTGCTGGGGGGTGGCAACCCGCCAAGACCGGGAGAAGTGAGCCTCGCCCATCGTGGTGTGCTGTTTTTGGACGAGCTACTCGAATTTTCACGCGCGTCGCTCGAAGCTCTACGCGAGCCGTTGGAGGATGGTGAGATCATGATTGTTCGCGCAAACTATGCGATCCGCTATCCTGCACGCTTTCAATTGATGGCCGCAATGAACCCATGCCCGTGCGGATATCTCGGTGATACCGAACGTACGTGTGTGGATCCTACCAGCGCAGTACAACGTTATCGCAACCGCCTGTCCGGGCCGTTGCTGGATCGCATGGATGTGGTCGTTCCGATCCTGCGGCCACGTCCGGAGGAGCTGGAGCGCGAAGGCTTCGCAGAGGCGAGCTCGTTCGTCAACGAGCGAATAGCACGTGCACGTGAACGCCAACGTGCGCGCTTGGTGGCGACGCCCTGGCGGACCAATGGAGAGGTCCCGGCGCGCCGCGGCACGATGGAGCGGTTTTTCGCACTTGCTCCCGAAGCCGAGCGCTTGATGTCGTCGCTCACACGAACACGCAACCTGAGCTTACGCGCGCAGCATCGCATCCGCAGGGTCGCACGGACGCTCGCAGATCTGCGCGCGAGCGAACAAGCGCTCGATGCCGACATTTCAGGCGACCTGTTGGCCGAGGCGGCTCACATGAGATGCCTGCCGGATTCGTGCGACACGTGACGTCAGCTCGGCGGCCGGATCACCGCGAGCAGATCACCTGCACCGACACTGTCGCCTTGGGAGATTGCCAGCCGCTCGACACGCCCAGCGATTGGCGAGCCGACCAAGGTTTCCATCTTCATCGCGCTCAGTACGAGAAGGGTATCGCCAGCCGAAACCACTCGACCAGGTTCCGTTCGAACCTCCACGACCACACCGGGCATGGGCGCGCCGACACTTCCCGGGCTGGCAGGGTCGGCGCGCTCGTGCACGACTACCTTGGTATCCGCTTTTCGATCACGAATGCGAAGCGAGCGGGGTTGGCCATTGAGCTCGAAGAAAACTTCGCGCTGTCCGTGGGCGTCGAGCTCCCCGACTGCGGTGAGTTTGACGACCAGCATCTTGCCGCGCTCGATGTCGAAATCGATTTCCTCGCCCTTGTCCATGCTGGCCAGAAAGCTACGCGTGGGCAGCAACGAAACGTCACTGTATTGTTCGCGAAACTCCATGTATTCGTCGAATACTTTCGGGTAGAGCGCAGCGCTGATGACATCGACGTCGCGAATGCGGCTGCCGAAACGGTGCTCGAGCTGTTGACGCAGCGCGTCGAACCGAAACGGAGGAAGTGATGCTCCGGGTCGTTCCGCGATGACGGACCGACCGCGAAGCACGTGGCTGCGCAATGGCTCGGGGAATCCGCCGGGAGGCTGGCCCAAGTAGCCCTGGAAGAACTCGATCACGGATTGTGGAAAGCTGAGCGTCTCGGCCCGTTGTTGCACCTGCTCCTCGTCGAGATCGTTTTGAACCATGAATTGGGCCAAGTCGCCAACGACTTTCGACGAGGGTGTCACTTTGATCACGTCGCCCAGCAGACGATTTGCGGCCGCATAAGCACGCTTGATCGCAGCCCAGCGTCCACTCAGGCCGAGCGAGCGAGCCTGAAACTGCAGATTGGTATATTGGCCACCGGGCATCTCGTGTACGTAAACGTCAGGGCTACCGCTTTTCATGCCCGACTCGAACGGAGCGTACAATTGGCGTGCCTGCTCCCAATAGTGGTTGAGCTCGTGAATCTTCTCCAGGTCGATCTCGGTGTCCAGCTCAGATCCTCGCAGCGCTGCGACCACGGCACCCAACGCTGGCTGCGAGGTCATTCCGGCCATGGCCGAGAGTGCTACGTCGACCACGTCAGCTCCGGCTTGTGCGGCCGCGAGCATCGATGCCACACCGGTTCCGGCAGTGTCATGCGTATGCACGTGGATCGGCATGTCTGGGAACGCCGCTCGAAGGCTGGAGACGAGCAGGTGCGCCGCTTGTGGCTTCAGCAGACCCGCCATGTCCTTGATCGCCAGCACGTGAATTCCCAAATTGGCGAGCTGGCCCGCGAGATCCATGTAGTAGCTCAACGAGTACTTCTTGCGTGCCGCGTCGGATACGTCACCCGTGTAGCAAATTGCTGCCTCCACGACGCCTCCGACGCTGCCCACGGCATCGATGCCGAGCTTTAGATTCTCGATGTAGTTGAGGCAATCGAAGATGCGAAATACGTCGATACCGTGATGCTTGGCGGCTTTGACGAACTCGAACACCACGTTGTCCGGGTAGTTCGTATAACCGACGGCATTGGCTCCACGAAGCAACATTTGGAACGGTACGTTGGGCACGAGCTCCCTGAGCCGGTCCAAGCGATCCCACGGGCATTCCCGCAAGAATCGCAATGCAACATCGAACGTGGCTCCACCCCACATCTCGAGGCTGTACGCGCGCGCCAACGCGCGCGCTGTTGCAGGCGCAATTGCAGCCATGTCGCGCGTTCGTACGCGTGTGGCCAGCAGCGATTGATGAGCATCGCGCCACGTCGTGTCCATCAACAGCAGACGTGGATGTTCGCGTACCGCGTTCGCGAAGCCGATCGGTCCGCGCTCGAGCAGCACTTGTCGCCAGCCCGCTGGCGGACGAACATCGGGCAGATTCGGTAGCTCGGGCTCGACCTTGCCGGGTGGCGTATCGGCGATCCATGGCGTGATCGAACCGTTCACGACCAGTTCGGCGAGATAGCGCAGGACCCGTTGGGCACGATTGCGTCGTCGTGGGAACCGAAACAGCTCTGGTTTGTCGTCGATGAAACTGGTGTCGACCTGGCCAGCCAGGAAGCGAGGATGGGTGAGAACGTTTTGCAAAAACGGGATGTTGGTCTTCACGCCCCGAACACGAAATTCTCCCAATGCGCGGTTCAGCTTGGCCGCGGCGGCCTCGAAACCGAGTGCATGTGCCGTGACCTTGACGAGCAGCGAGTCATAGTGCGGTGAGATGACTGCGCCGGGGTAACCGGACCCACCATCGAGGCGGATGCCCATGCCTTCTCCGGGGCGAAACACTTCGATGCGTCCGACGTCGGGCTGGAAGCTACGCTCGGGATCCTCGGTGGTGACGCGGCACTGGATCGCGTGCCCACGCATGCTGATGGTTTCCTGTGTAAGACGCAGCTCCGCCAACGTATGGCCCTCCGCCAGGCGAATCTGCGTTTGCACGAGATCGACACCCGTGATGGCCTCGGTGACGGTGTGCTCTACCTGAATGCGTGGATTGGCTTCGATGAAATAGTGCTGTCGCTCTGGCGTGACCAGAAATTCGAACGTACCCGCGTTGCGATACCCCACACGTCGGGCCAGGCGAACCGCGTCGCTCACGATGCGCTCGATGGTTGTGCGATCCACGGCCACGGCTGGTGCGATTTCGACGACCTTCTGGTGACGACGCTGCACGGAACAATCGCGCTCGAACAAATGCACGATGGCACCCGAATCATCGCCCAAGATCTGCACTTCGATGTGCATTGGATGTTCGAGATAACGTTCGACGAACACGGTTTCATCACCGAATGCAGCCTTGGCTTCGGAGCGCGCGCGTCCGAACGCCTCGGACAGCTCCTCGACGTGCCTGACGACACGCATGCCTCGTCCACCACCTCCCATGGCAGCTTTGACGATGATGGGCAATCCATGTTCGGCCACGAACGCTTGCAGCTGCGACAGCTCGGACACGCCGTTGGCCGTACCTGGGACTACCGGAACGCCGCATTGAACGGCCAGGTTCCTGGCCGCGGTCTTGTCACCGAGGGCCTGCAGCACGACCGCCGGGGGACCGACGAAAGTGATGCCCGCTGTTTCACACGCGCTTGCCAGCTCGGCTCGTTCGGAAAGAAATCCGTACCCCGGGTGGATGGCGTCGACCCCGTTTGCACGTGCAAGCTCGACCAGCTCGGCGATGTCGAGGTATGCAGCAACGGGTGTCTTGCCGCGACCGATGAGATAGCCCTCGTCGGCCTTGTAACGGTGCAGATGAACGCGATCTTCGTGGCTGAACACCGCCACGGTGCGGATGCCGAGCTCGTTTGCGGCACGGAACACACGAATGGCGATTTCGCCTCGGTTGGCGCACAGCAGCTTGCGGATCGTTCGACGCGGCACGGCAGGAATGGTGCCCGTATTCTCTTGCGCCCGGCAACCACCCTCAACTACACGTCATGATCGCTTCGCCACAATGCATTTGCATGCAGGTCGATACGCCGAGCAGGCAGGCGAGGCATGTCGGGTCGCGGCAGCTTTCGACGCAGGTCTCGTCGCATCCGCACCCATCCGTGCATTGCATCCAGGCGGCACACGGGCCGCTGTATTGTGCGGATGGATAGTTGGCTCCAAAACATGATTGGGCTTCCACGTGGCAATTGGCTTGGATGCATCGTGCGGAGGCTTCGCAGCCGAGCACGTTCGCGCCCGCACAACCAGTGTCACCCGAGGTCGCTTCGGTGTCCGCTCCGGTGCTTTCGGCCGATTCCACGGCGTTCTTTGTTTGAACCTCGGTCGCGGAACAGGTCGGTGTGACGACGAGGTAGAGAACAAGGATTGCCGCGCCGCGCGTGCGCATTGCAAGGGTCCCCCAAAGCTTTGTAGCGTCCACTTGCGCAGTCGGCCTCAATTCCAAATGTGCTATGCGTATTTAGCGCAGTTCCGGGGAGACCCATCGCCGGACGCGCGTTTTGAGCCAGAATAGGCTAGTAGTAGGATGTCGCACCTTCGCAGAAAATCCCATGAGCTGCCGTTCATCCCTCGTTTGGTTGGTCCTCGTGGCGTGCACCGAAGGCCAGGGAAATGCGCAAGAGCAGGTGACCATCAAAATCGAAGAGCGCGCGACCCCCTGGATGAAGGAAGGGGTCATCCATCTTCCCCCGGCATTCGTGAAGAGCGCAAAACTTCAGTTTGCCAAGGTAGACAACTCCGAGCTCGAGCCCGTTGTCTACGTAACGGGCGTGGTTGCGTTCGATGAGCAAAGAGTCGCTGCGGTCGGGGCTCGCATTTCTGGACGCGTCGGCGAGATCAAAGTGGTCGAAGGCAGCAAGGTCAAGGTCGGAGACGTGCTCGCCACCATGGAAAGTGCCGAGCTCGGCACGGCGCAAGCGGACGTCATCGCCGCCAAGGCCAGGGTCGACAAGGCACTCATCCAAGAAGAGCGCCATCGCAAGCTGCGCGAAGCGGGTATCGCTTCGCAGGCGGGCGTGGAGCAGGCGGTCGAAACTGCGGCGGTCTCGAAAGCGGAATTGATGGCCGCACAGCAGCGCGTGAGAGCGCTTGCGGGTGGAACCGGACCCTCGGGTCTCGGTCTCGCGCCGCTTCGCAGCCCATTGACCGGTACCGTCATCAAAGTTCACGTTTCGCGTGGGCAAGCCGTGGAGCCTGCCACCACGGCGTTCACGGTGGCCGATATTTCCCAGGTTTGGGTCCAGTTGGCGGTGTTCGAACGCGAGCTGGCATTCGTGCGCGAGCACGACGAAGTCGAGCTGACGACCATCGACGGAAACGCCACGGTCAGGGGAACGGTCGCCCATGTCAGCTCGGTGCTCGACGCCGACACCCGTAGCGCCGACGTGCGCGTCGTGGTGAAAAACGACGGAAATCTCAAGATAGGGCAGTCCGTGCGCGCGAGCATCCGGACCGCCGGATCCGCACGAGAAACCTTGGCCGTGCCACGCAAGGCGGTCGTGAGCATCGACGGCGAGCCGACCGTGTTCGTGTCCATCGACGACACCGAAGTCGTGCCACGCAAGGTCCAGCTCGGTGCAGAGTCGAACGACTTGATCGAGATCCGTTCAGGGCTGGAGCGCGGCGAGCACGTCGTGCTCGAAGGCGCGTTCGCACTCAAGGCCGAGGTGTTCCGCTAGAGGCCATTTGGGGCGATGCTGCGCAAGCTCGTCGAGCTCTCCATTCGATTTCGTGGCGCCATGTTGGCGCTGTTGCTCATCATGTTGGGCGGGGGTGTATATGCAGCGCTGCGTCTCCCCATCGATGCGGTTCCCGACATCTCGACCATTCAAGTCTCGGTTTTGACCGAAGCGCCTGGACGGTCGTCGTTGGAGGTCGAACGTGCCATTACGTTTCCCATCGAAAATGCGCTCAACGGCGTTCCGGGGATGGTCGAGCTACGTTCGGTCTCGCGCTCCGGGATCAGCTCCGTGACGGTGATTTTCAAGGATGGCACCAATCCATGGTTCGCTCGCCAATTGGTGCTCGAACGCGTTCGTCAGGTCGAGCAAGATCTGCCAGAAACGGCGGGCAAGCCCGAGTTGGCGCCGCTTTCCACTGGACTCGGTGAGATCTATCAGTTCGTCGTTCGTTCGGATCAGCACTCCTCCACACAGCTCCGGACCATCTTGGACTGGGAGATCGTGCCACGACTGCGGAGTGTCCCAGGCCTCATCGAAGTCAATACGATGGGCGGCAAGCTCAAGCAATTCCACGTCGTCGTGGATCCGGCCAAAATGCATGCCCAGCATCTGACGCTCGGCAAAGTTGCCGAAGCGCTTCGTCGTGCCAACGTCAATGTCGGCGGAGGATACGTCGATCGCGGTGCGGAATCGTTGACCCTCCGTGGGGTCGGCATGCTCACGGGCGAGCGCGACATCGAGACCGTGGTGCTCAAGACGGACGACGAGGGGACTCCCGTGCTCGTGCGTCACATCGCACACGTCACAGTCGGGTCCGCCTTGCCTCACGGTGTGATCACGCGTGACGGTGAAGGCGAGGCGGTGACCGGCATCGTGATGATGCTGCTCGGCTCCAATAGCCGTGACGTGGTCTACGCCGTGAAAGATCGGATCCGAGAGGTCCAGGAGGACATGCCACCCGGCATCATCATCGATCCGATCTATGACCGTGCAGATTTTGTCGAACGCACCGTACGAACGGTCATGACGAATCTCGCCGAGGGCGCACTGATCGTGGCAGTGGTGTTGACGTTATTGCTCGGCACGTTCCGAGGCGCACTGGTGGCCGTGGTCGGAATTCCTGCCTCGATGGCCATTGCGATGTTCGGCATGCACGCCGCCGATGTCACTGGAGACTTGATGAGCTTGGGTGCCATCGACTTTGGCTTCCTCGTCGACGGGCCGATCGTCGTTTTGGAGGCAGTGATCGCCGCGTTTGCTGGCAAGACGTTGGGGAAGCGCGAGCGAGCAGAGCACTATGCGCGTACCATCGACAGCGTCGTACGGCCTGTCGCGTTCTCCGTGGCCATCATCATGCTCGTGTACGTGCCGTTGCTCGCACTGGAGGGCGTGGAAGGCAAGATGTTCAGACCGATGGCGATCACCATGGCATTCGCCCTGCTAGGTGCGCTCGTATATTCGGTGCTGTTCTTGCCAGGCCTGATTGTGATGTTCGTACCGCCCAGCGATGGGCACGGTGGCTGGCTCGAGGCGTTGACGGCTCGATATGCCGACGCAACCGTACGCGCCGTACAGATGCGCTGGCGTTTGCTCGGCGCCGCCACGATGGCGCTGGCCGGCTCGGTGGTGCTGTTGAGTCGTGGCGGTGCCGACTTCGTTCCCCGCATCGCCGAGGGCGATGTGGTGGTCACGTTTCGCCGCCCACCATCGGTCAACCTCGAGGAGGCCAAGCGTCTGGATCTGGCAGCAGAAGAGATCTTGCGCCGCTATCCAGAGGTGATCACCACGCTTGCCATGACGGGTCGTGCGGAGGTTGCCGTGGAGCCGGTCGGCAAGGACGCCACCGAGCTGTTCGTGCGGCTGAAACCGCCCGAAGAGTGGACCACGGCGCACGACCTCGACGGCATCTCCGAAGTGTTCAAGCGCGCCATCGAAGGCGGTGTTCCGAGCACGTTCGTCTCGGTTTCTCAGCCCATCGAAGATCGCACCAACGAGCTCATCAGTGGCTCGCGGGCCGACGTACAGATCAACATCTTTGGTCCCGATTTGTTGGAGCTCAAGCGTGTCAGCGAAACCGTGGGTGACATCGTGAGAGACGTGCATGGTACCGGGGACATTCGCGTGGAGCGTGTGCTCGGGGCTCCTGAGCTCACCGTGCAACCCGATCGCGAGCGCCTGGCCCGCTACGGCGTGCTCGTCGAAGATGCTCTGGCGGTCGTCGAGGCGGCGCGCATCGGACTCGAAGTCGGCTGGGTGTACGAGGGAGAACGACGCGTAGGCGTGCGCCTCCTGCAGCCTCCACGCACACCCACCGCGATGGCACTCGGAAACCTGTTCGTGGAGTCGCAAAGCGGCTCGTCGGTTCCACTGGCGGAGGTGGCCGCCATCACAGAGTCGGAAGGTCCACCACAGATCCGACGTGAAAACAGGATCCGTGGCGTGCGCGTGGACGTGAACCTACGTGGGCGCGATCTCGTGTCGTGGGTCGGCGAGGCCCGGGCCAATGTCGACGCCGCCCAGTTGCTCGCCAGCGGCTATGACATTCAATGGGGTGGACAGTTCGAGAACTTCGAGCGGGCGAGCAAGCGTATCACCGTGGTTGCGTCGATCGCTCTCGCCATCATTTTCGGCATGCTGGTGTTGATGTTTCAGGACGTACGCTACGCCGCTGCCGTGTTTGCGACCATTCCGTTCGCGTTGATCGGCGGTTCGTTGGGTCTATTCGTCCGCGAGCTACCGTTCAGTATTCCCGCAGCCGTTGGCTTCATCGCGCTCGCTGGCGTTTCGGTGCTCAATGGCGTGGTCATGGCGAGCGCTGTACGAGCCCGGCTCGACGCTGGCGTTGCGCTCGACGAGGCACTCGTCGAAGGAGCGACGCACACCATGCGGGCGGTGCTGACGACAGGAGCCGTGGCTGCGCTGGGTTTCTTGCCCATGGCGCTTGCGACCAGTGCGGGGGCAGAGGTTCAGAGACCACTTGCCACCGTGGTGGTGTTCGGCATTGGGCTCGCCACGCTGCTCACGTTGTTCTTGTTTCCGGGTGTGTTGCGTGTGGCACTGCGTCGAGAGTTGCGAGCTCGCGCAGTGCGGTAGCGGTCACGGTCCTACGACCGGACGCATGTCCGCTCGGTCGGCAAGTGTTGGCTCCGCTCGAGTCCAGAAGCACGGTAATCGTTGGCATTCGTGGTTGGCACGTACCCAGCAAAGCGGGGGGACTTGTCTGCAAAGGAGCAGCATTCGATGGCGAAGCACGAAAAATCACAACAAGAAGGCACGCTCAAGAGCGCGATCGTGAAGGCAATGGAAACCATCCTCCAAAAATTCGGGAAGGGCGCCATCATGGCCTTGGGAGCCGATCCGGGTGAAGTCCCATCGGTCGACGTCATTTCGACCGGATCGTTTGGGCTCGATAAGGCGCTTGGCATCGGTGGCCTCCCCATGGGCCGCATCGTGGAGATCTATGGCCCCGAAGCGTCGGGCAAGACCACGCTGACGCTTCATGTCATCGCCGAGGCTCAACGCAAAGGTCACGTGTGTGCCTTCATCGACGCCGAGCATGCACTCGACGTGAGATATGCGGGGAATCTCGGCGTGAATCTAGCCGAGTTGCTGGTCAGCCAGCCCGATTGTGGCGAACAGGCGCTCGAAATCGTGGATACGCTGGCAAGAACCGGCAGTGTCGGGCTCATCGTCGTGGATTCCGTCGCCGCGTTGATCCCCAAGGCCGAGCTGGAAGGTGAAATGGGCGACGCACATCTCGGCCTTCAGGCGCGCCTGATGAGCCAGGCGATGCGCAAGATCGCTGGCATTTGCCATCAGACCAACACGTTGATCGTGTTTATCAATCAGCTCAGGCAAAAAATCGGCGTCCAGTTCGGCTCTCCGGAAACGACTACGGGAGGGAACGCGCTCAAATATTTCGCGAGCGTGAGGTTGGACATCCGACGTATCTCGACCCTGCGTGACGGTGAGGTGGCCACAGGAACGCGGGCTCGCGTGAAAGTAGCGAAGAACAAAGTCGCACCGCCGTTTACCGAAACGCAGTTCGACATTGGCTTCGGCACCGGGATCGATCGGGATGCAGAGGTACTGGATTGGGCGCTCGAGCGTGGGCTCGTGACGAAGTCCGGGAGTTGGTTCGCCAATGGCGACGTTCGCATCGGGCAGGGAAGGAACGCTGCGATCGAATGGTTGCGTAACCACCCGGAGGAACGCGAAGCGCTCACGAAGCTGGCCTTCGCGATTGCGGAGCAAGGCGTACGACCGGCCGCATGAACCCCGCTCTACGTGTCCCCGATCAGGAAAGGGTGTCGTTCGGTGCAGGATTGTTACGGCTCGTCAAAATCGTGCACTAAGATTACCCCGCGGGGGGGCGGGCGAATGCGCGCACTCTCCGCGGAGCCCTCATGAGCGAGCAGCACTTCGTCCTCCGGATCCAGTATGTCGGCAAGCCCATAGAAACCCGATCGTTCGCTGCAGCGAAGGTATCGATCGGACGGGACGTTGGTGACATCGTGCTCGGGGATCCCCAATCGTCGGCTCGGCATGCCGAAATCGAGTTCTCGAACGAACACGTGTTGGTACGCGATCTCGGAAGTACCAATGGTACGATCTTCAATGGTCTGCGGTCGCCGGAGTTCGTCGTACAGCCGGGACAGTTCTTTCAGTGCGGACAGACGGTCATCACGTTGCTGAGCGTGCCCCAACCAGTCGTGGGAGGTGGTCGAACCATCGTTGCCCTGGGGCACGTGCCCGTCGGGCGTCCCGCGCCACCGGTTTGGACGCCGCCTGCAGGCACACCTGCTCGGCCGGTCTTTCAACCGTTGGGTGCCGCGACACCGGCAGCATCACACCCAGCTTCGGGCGCTCCAGCTTCGACCGATGCGATCGCTGGCCCATCGATTGGAATGGAACCGACGATGGCCATGCCTGCGGTCCATTCCCCAGGCGCGGTGGATGCTGCTGCGTTTGGACCGCCTGGCATGTCGACCGGTGTGCAGCCTGGTGGTGCACCTGCCTCCGCGTGGCAGACACCGCGGGCATTTTTGGATCAGCAGCCCTTGCCCGTTGGCCCGCCGCCTGCTGTACCGGTCGCTCCACCACCGAGCGGCTCGACAGATCCACGAGCGTCCGGCGTGCCCTCGATACAGCCGAACTTCGTCGGAACTGGCGCCGAATTGTTCGGAGTGCTGTTCGTGGGCGGTCTACTGTGTTTGCTGACCCTGGGTTTGTACGTGCCATGGTTCGTGTGCAGTCTGCAGAAATTCGTCGCTTCGCGCACGACACTAGGCCCGACGCGCCGAGGCATGTTGCGGCTCGAGTTCATTGGCAACGGTGGTGAGCTGTTCGTCATGGGGATCGTGGGTGGACTCCTCACGATGTCGACGCTCGGCTTGTACTTCCCTTGGTTCGCGTGCAGATTGATTCGTTTCTTCACGGACAACACCACCGCACTGGCCGACGACGGTACGCGCTACAAATTGCGTTTTGGTGCCAGCGGTGGTGACTTGTTGGTGTCCTGGTTGGTCGGTGGATTGCTGTGCTTCGTCACGCTCGGAATTTACGCGCCGTGGTTCGTGTGCAGCCTCTTGCAGCTACTGGCCTCGCGGACCGTCATCGAGGAGAACGGTACGGTGGTAGGGCAGCTCGAGTTCGTGGGTCAGGGCGCCGAGCTGTTCGGCACCTATATCGTGGGCATGTTGCTGACGGCCATCACGTTCGGTATCTACGGCTCGTGGTTTCAGGTGAGCTTGTTCGTTTTCTTCGCCAAGGGTACGCGTGTGCACGTGCAAGGCGAGACGTTGTTCGGCGAATTCACGGGCACAGGTGGCGAGTACTTCGTGATCACCCTGGTGGGCACGATTCTCACGTTGCTCACGCTCGGTATCTATGTCTTTTGGTACATCGCCAGCACGCTGCGCTTTCAGTACAACCACCTCGCATTTTACCGCGCGCTACCTGGTGCGTCTCGTGTTGCGATTTCCTGAATGGGCGCTAGCACAGGCCGCCACGCCGTACTTCACGCGGCCGCAGGAGCATCTTGACGCTCGCCTAGCGAGGCATCATGATGCCCAAAATGCGGACCACCCTGACGCTGGACCCGGACGTGGCGCGGCTCATCGAGGCGGAGGTTCACCGCCGGCGAGCGCCGTTCAAACAAGTCGTCAACGACGCGCTCAGGGTGGCGCTCTCCGCGAAGCGGCGCGGGAAAGGGACCCGGGCCTTCCGCGTCACGCCGCACCGGACCAAGCTCCGCCCTGGAATCGACGCCGGGAAGCTTAACCAGCTTGCGGACGAGCTGGAGGACGAGGCCATCCTGGCGAAAGCGCGACGGCGAAAGTGATCGTTCCGGACGTCAATCTGCTTCTGTACGCGGAGATCGATGCCTATCCGCAGCACGAGGGCGCGCGCCGCTGGCTGGAGGAGACGCTATCCGGCGACACGCTGGTGGGGATCCCGTCGGTGAGCCTGTTCGGGTTCGTACGGATTGCCACCAATCGCCGGGTGTTCGTGGATCCCCTCTCGCCAGAGGGCGCTCTCGCTCGCGTCGATGCATGGTTGGCCTGCCCGAACGTCACATTCCTCGTGCCGGGGCCGCGCCATCTGGCGATCGCCTTCGGTCTGCTCCGGAGCCTCGGCACCGGCGCGAATCTGACCACGGACGTGCAGGTTGCTGCCCTCGCCATCGAGAATCATGCCGAGGTCCATTCGAACGACACGGACTTCGGCCGCTTCGAGGGGCTCCGGTGGAAGAATCCTCTGGCGCGTCGCTCGCGTTGAGGTCGTGTGCTCCCGGAACGCCGAGTCCCAAGCATTTCGAATCATCTCGAGACGCGCCGCTAGATGTTGACGTGCTCATCGAGTGCTTGAACGCTTCGGCTGCGGCATCTTTGATGTCCAATTCCAGGAGATTCACACTTCTCGACCGCGATCGCAGTTCCGCGCTTTCAGGCCAACATCAACAGTCCTCGACGCGGACGTCCTGTTCCCGATCACCGCTCGTGGACACACTCTGACCATCCGGGTGAATTTATTTATTTATCTTGTCGTGTCGGCACCGCAACTACTGGATCCAACTACTGGATCGGGTGGACGAGAAGGAGGCGGAACCACCGCATGGAAAAATGTGAGACAGTAACCGAAGATGGCCTAGGAAAATCATGGCCGTCGATGTCCAACAAACGCGGTCCCCATGACAACTATCCTTCGAGTTGTTCCGATCATCCCCGGTATGCTGGCGCTTTCCTGCACGCTCGACACCGTTGGCGGCGACTGGCCCGGCGAGGGAACACCAACGACCGTGGCCAGTGGTTTTTCTGCGGGGGATGACAATTCCACGGACGAAGACGATTCCACTACGTCGGCTGGCTCGGCTGGCTCGGCTGGCTCGGCTGGCTCGGCTGGCTCGGCTGGCTCAGCTGGCTCGGCTGGCTCAACCGGCTCGACCCCCGGGGGCATGCCCTACACCACCCGGGCCACCAGCACCACTGGCAC
>Ga0187893_10009882_pt1 | contig 14482 bp, 14 predicted proteins | sample MA1701074metaG_FD_139574 | JGI IMG/M metagenome (GOLD analysis project Ga0187893, IMG submission 139574) | White microbial mat communities from a basaltic lava cave in the Kipuka Kanohina Cave System on the Island of Hawaii, USA - MA170107-4 metaG ...
CGCGTCATCGCGATTGACGGGCCGGCGGCCTCCGGCAAGTCGTCGACGGCGCGCGGAGTCGCCGAGCGCCTGGGCTGGGCGCACCTGGACTCGGGGGCGCTGTATCGGGCGCTCACGCTGGCGACGCTCGACAACCTCGGGGAGACGGCAGGCGGGAGGGGGGAGGCGTGGTCCCCGCAGCGGATCGTCGCCCTCGCCGAGGAGCTGCCCGTGCGGCTGGTGCTGGTAGGCGACGGCTTTCGGCCCGAGGTGGCGGGGGTGGATGTCGAGGCGGCCATCCGGACGCCACGGGTGACGGCCGGAGTGTCCGAGGTGGCGGCTCTGCCGGCGGTGCGGGACTGGGTCAATAGACGCCAACGGGAGGCCGCCGCCGCGTGTCCCGACGGCGTGGTCGTGGACGGGCGGGACATCGGGACGGTCGTGTTCCCGGACGCCCCGCTCAAGGTCTTCCTGACGGCGACGCCCGGGGCCCGGGCGGAGCGGCGGCTGGCGCAGCGGGGCGATCCCATCGAGCCGGAGCGGCTGCGGCGCGAGACCGAGGCGCTCGCGGCCCGCGACGCGACGGACCAGGCCCGGCCGGTGGCGCCGTTGCGACCCGCGCCGGATGCGGTGGTGCTGGACACGACGCGGCTCTCCCTGGAGGAGCAGGTAGCGCGGGTCGTGGCGCTGGCGCGACAGCGCATTCCCGTCTAGCTTCCGTGCTTTCCCGGCGCCGGGAAACCGGCGTCCACGGCCCGAACCCGCAACCCAACCGGTGTGCTTGATGCAGGTCGATACCCTGGACGAGTCGTCCGCCGAGCCTTCCGCCGCCACTCCCAAGTCTCCGCCCCAACTCCGCGTCCGCCCCGAGCTGCTCGAGGAGTACTCGCCCGACGAGATCGCCAAACTGACGGAGATGTACGAGGGGACCCTCTCGAACATCGAGGAAGGGGAGATCGTCAAGTCGAAGGTGCTGCGGGTCACCGATACCGCGGTGATCCTCGACGTCGGCTTCAAGTCCGAGGGCGCGGTGCCGCTCGAGGAGTTCAAGGAGCCGCACCGCCTGAAAGAGGGCGACGAGATCGAGGTGTTCCTCGAGCATCTCGAGGACCAGGAAGGCGCGGTCGTGCTCTCGAAGAAGAAGGCGGACTTCATGCGCGTCTGGGAGCGCATCCGCGAAGCCTTCGAGAAGGACGAGGGGGTCTCGGGAACGCTCGTCAAGAAGATCAAGGGCGGCGTGGTCGTCGATCTGATGGGGGTGGACGCGTTCCTGCCGGGGAGCCAGATCGCGCTGCGCCGCGTGCCCAACATCGACGAGCTGCTGGGCCAGAGCTACGAGTTCAAGATCATCAAGCTCAACAAGCGGCGCCGCAACATCGTGGTGAGCCGGCGCGTGCTGCTCGAGGCCGAGCGCAAGACCAAGCGCGACGTCCTGATGAAGGAGCTGTCGGTGGGGCAGGTCCACAAGGGCGTGGTCAAGAACATCACGGACTTCGGCGCCTTCATCGACCTCGGCGGCGTAGACGGCCTGCTGCACATCACCGACATGAGCTACGGCCGCGTGTCGCACCCCTCCGAGATGGTGCGCATCGGCCAGGAGCTCGAGGTCAAGGTGCTCGACATCGACTGGGACCGCGAGCGCATCAGCCTCGGCCTGAAGCAGCTGCAGCCGTACCCCTGGCAGAACGTGGCCGCCAAGTACCCGGTCGGCACCCGGGTGCAGGGCAAGGTGGTATCGATCACGAACTACGGCGCGTTCGTGGAGCTGGAGCCGGGGATCGAGGGGCTGGTCCATATCTCGGAGATGAGCTGGACCCGCAACGTGCGGCATCCCTCGAAGCTCGTCTCCATCGGCGAGTCGATCGAAGCCGTCGTGCTCAAGGTGGATGAGAGCGAGGAGAAGGTCTCGCTCGGCATGAAGCAGACCGAGCAGGACCCCTGGATGGCGCTGCCGCAGAAGTACCCGGTCGGCACCCGCCTGCGCGGCAAGGTCCGCAACCTCACGTCCTTCGGCGCGTTCGTCGAGATCGAGCCGGGGATCGACGGGCTGATCCACGTCTCGGACATGTCCTGGACCAAGCGCGTGCAGCACCCGTCCGAGGTCTTGAAGAAGGGCGACGAGCTCGACGTGCTGGTGCTCAACGTGGACGCGGAGAACAAGCGGATCTCGCTCGGCTTGAAGCAGGCCCAGGAGGATCCCTGGCTCCGCATCGGCGAGACCTACCCGGTGGGAACCGAGCTGCGGGGCCGCGTGCTGCGCATGATGGACAAGGGCGTGGTGGTCGACCTGGGCAACGACATCGAGGGCTTCGTGCCGATGTCGCAGCTCGGCGTGCCCGACATCCAGAGCCCCGGCGACGCGGTCAAGGAGGGCCAGGCGATCGAGCTCAAGGTCCTCGAGGTGGACCCGATCCACCATCGCATCGTGCTGGCGGCGACAGGCTTCCCCCTGGACGACTCCCCACCGAACACAGACGCACAGACGGACAGGTAGACGCGTAGGCGCGCAGACGCGTAGCGGTGAACGGGGGGTGGTGAGCGGGTGAGCAGGCCCACCTCACGCCTCACACCGACGACCCGTTCACGGCTGCGCGTCTGTGCGTCTACGCGTCTAGAACCGTGCGTCTGTCCGTCTGTCGGTCTAGTAGTACATTCCTAGGCTCATGACCATGCGTGATAAGCTGGAGCTGCTGCAGCAGAAGCGCGCCGAGGCCGAGCAGGGCGGCGGCGCGGAGCGCATCGCCGCCCAGCACCAGAAGGGGAAGATGACGGCCCGCGAGCGTCTCGACGTGCTGCTCGACACGGGCTCCTTCGTCGAGCTGGATCGCTTCGTGACCCATCGGGCCACCGACTTCGGCCTGGCGGACCAGAAGCCCCTCGGGGACGGCGTGGTGACCGGGTACGGGCGGATCGACGGGCGCGTGGTGTACGTCTTCTCGCAGGACTTCACCGTCTTCGGGGGCTCGCTGTCGGAGGCGCACGCGGGCCGGATCTGCAAGATCATGGATCTCGCGGTGCGCAACGGCGCGCCGGTCATCGGTCTCAACGACTCCGGCGGCGCGCGCATCCAGGAAGGCGTGGCGTCGCTCGGCGGGTACGCCGACATCTTCCTCCGCAACACCCACGCCTCGGGCGTCGTGCCGCAGATCAGCGCGATCCTCGGCCCCTGCGCGGGCGGCGCCGTCTACAGCCCGGCGATCACCGACTTCGTGTTCATGGTGCGGGGCCTCTCGTACATGTTCGTCACGGGCCCCGGCGTGGTGAAGACCGTGACGCACGAAGACGTGGACTTCGAGAAGCTGGGCGGGGCGGACGTGCACGGCGGTGCCTCGGGCGTCGCGCACTTCGTGCACGACTCGGAGCTGGAGTGTCTCACGGCCGTGCGCACCCTGCTCGGCTTCCTGCCCTCCAACAACCAGGACGATCCGCCGCTGCGCGCGTCGGTCGACCCACCGGACCGGCGGGATGACGCCCTCCTCGACGTCGTCCCGGACAATCCCACCAAGCCTTACGACATGCACGACGTGCTGCGGCGCGTGGTGGACGATGGGGACTTCTTCGAGGTGCACCGGGACTTCGCGCCCAATCTGCTCGTCGGCTTCGCGCGGCTCGGCGGTCGGTCGGTCGGGCTCGTGGCGAACCAGCCGGCCATCCTGGCGGGCGTGCTCGACATCAGCGCCTCCCTGAAGGGCGCCCGCTTCGTGCGATTCTGCGACGCGTTCAACATCCCGCTGGTCACCTTCGAGGACGTCCCCGGCTTCCTGCCCGGGGTCTCGCAGGAGCACGGGGGCATCATCAAGCACGGTGCCAAGCTGCTGTACGCCTATTGCGAAGCGACTGTCCCGAAGCTGACGGTCATCACCCGCAAGGCGTACGGCGGCGCCTACGACGTCATGAGCTCGAGGCACATCGGCGGCGACTACAACGTGGCCTGGCCCACGGGCGAGATCGCCGTGATGGGTCCGCAGGGAGCGGTGGAGATCCTCCACAAGGGCGAGGCGACCGACGCGCGCATCGCCGAGTACCGTGAGAAATTCGCGCATCCCTACGAGGCCGCCGCGCGAGGGTACCTCGACGACGTCATCGATCCGCGCGATACGCGAGTGCGGCTGATCGACGCGCTGGGGACGCTCGCCTCCAAGCGCGACCGGACGCCCGCGCGCAAGCATGGGAACCTTCCTCTCTAGCGCGCTGGCGGCGGTCGCCCTGCTGCAACAACCCGCGCCGGCCGACTCCGCCCTCGCCCTGTGGGTTCGCGTGCAGCGGGACTCGGGGGACGCGCACGGGTGGCTCGCCCTGGCGGACGCCTACGGGCAGCGCGCCGCGCTGTACCATGCGCACCGCGACCGGGCCGCAGCCGCGGCCGACACGGCGTGGATCCGGGCGACGCTCGACACGTTGGAGGCGGCCCTGGAGCGCGCGGCGCGGCTCGGGGCGGGCGGTGCGGTCGCCGACACGGCACTGCTGCGGCGGCTCACGGCGGTCGCGCTGCGCGCGCAGCTCGAGTGGGAGCTGCACGGGCGCGACGCGGCCGCCGAGACCTGGGACGAGCTGCCCTCCGAGGTGCGGCCGGCGCCCGTGCTGGAGGAGCTGGGCGAAAATCTGCTGCGGGCGTGCCCGCGCGGCGGCGTCCTGCTCACGGCCGGCGAGACCGACGCGGACGCGTCCTGGTACCTGCAGCTGCGCCGCGGCCTGCGGCCCGACCTGTTGGTGCTGCCGCTCGGGATGTGGCGGGCGGATTCCGTGTTCCGGGAGCGCCTCGCGGCCGAGCTGCACCTGCCGCGGCCGGACCCTGCGAGCACGCGCGACGCCGATGCGCGGCTCCACGCCCTCGCGGCGCGGCGGCCGCTGTGCGCCAGCATGGGCTTCCCGGCCGCGCCGGAGTTGCGACCGCGCGTGCGCTGGGAGGCGCGGCCCCTGGTCTGGGTCACGGGCGCCGCCGGGAGCGGGGACCGCGTGCCGCCCCGCGACTTCGTGTTCGCGGCGCTGCGGCTGGCGCTGGATACGACGGCGACCTGGACCGAGCCGGTGACCGCCGTGTACCGCCGCGCCGTGGCCGCGGAGCCCGCCCTCTGCGAGGCGCTGGCGGTGTACGGCGTGCGCGACGAGGTGGGATGCTAGGCAGCCGTCAGCCATCAGCTGTCAGCCATCCGCTGTCGGCTACGCGCCTGCTGACGGCTGACGGCTGATGGCTGACAGCTCCATCACCCGCGTCCTCGTCGCCAATCGCGGCGAGATCGCCCTCCGCATCATCCGGGCCTGCCACGAGGAGGGACTCGAGGCGGTCGCGGTGTATGCCGAGCCCGACCGCCTGTCGCCGCACGTGCGGGCGGCCGACGCGGCAGTCGCCCTCGGCGGCACCTCGGCGCAGGACTCCTACCTGCGCATCCCCCGCGTGCTCGCCGCCGCCCGGGCGACGGGCTGCCAGGCGATCCACCCCGGGTACGGGTTCCTGTCGGAGCGCGCCGTGTTCGCCCGGGCGGTCGAGGACGCGGGGTTCGTGTTCATCGGGCCCTCCGCCGACGCGATCCAGGCGATGGGCGACAAGACCGAAGCCCGGCGGCGCATGCAGGGGGCCGGGCTGCCGATCGTCCCGGGCACGACGCAGCCCTTGTCCGACGTGGCGGAGGCCAGGCGTGAGGCCAGGCGCATCGGCTATCCCGTGCTCCTCAAGGCGGCGGCGGGCGGGGGCGGGAAGGGCATGCGCCTGGTGCGGGCGGAAGCGGAGCTGGAGCCGGCCCTGCGGGCGGCTCAGAGCGAGGCCACGAAGTCGTTCGGCGAGGGCGGCGTTTACATCGAGAAGCTGATCGATCGCCCCCGGCACGTCGAGATTCAGATTCTCGGCGACGGCCACGGCCGGATCGTCGCGCTCGGCGAGCGCGAGTGCAGCGTGCAGCGCCGCCACCAGAAGCTGATCGAAGAGGCGCCGTCGAGTGCCGTGTCGCCGGCACTGCGCCGCCGCATGGGGGACGCGGCGACCGCGGCGGCGGCGACGGTGGGGTACCGCGGGGCGGGGACGATCGAGTTCCTCCTCGCGCCCGACGGCAGCTTCTATTTCCTCGAGATGAACACGCGCATCCAGGTGGAGCACCCCGTGACCGAGCTGGTCTACGGCGTGGATCTGGTGCGCGAGCAGTTGTACATCGCGAGCGGGCGCCCGATGCGCGTGCATGGCGGGACGTTGCAGCCCCGCGGACACGCGATCGAGTGCCGCATCACCGCCGAGGATCCGTGCAACGACTTCCTGCCCGTCACGGGCACCCTGCGCTACCTGCGCCCGCCCAGCGGGCCGGGGATCCGCTGGGATGCGGGCGTCGAGGCGGGCAACGAGATCACGCTGTTTTACGATCCGCTCATCGCCAAGCTGATCGCCTGGGGCGAGTCGCGCGCGATCGCCATCCGGCGCATGCGGCGGGCGCTGTCGGAGCTGGTCATCGTCGGCCTGCCCACGTCGCAGGCATTCCACCTGCGGGTCATGCAGGAGCCGGAGTTCGAGCGCGGGGCGATCGACATCGGCTACCTCGACCGCATCGGCCGGGCGCTGCTCGCGGCGCCGGTCGCGCCGGAGCTCGCGCGGGCCGTGGCCGCCACCGCGGCCCTGCTCGCCGAGGAGCGACGCATGGCCGGTGCCGCGGTGCCCGCCGCGCGGCCGACGGCGCCGCCGTCCCGCTGGACCACGGCCGGACGCCGCGAGGCGCTGCGGGGATGGAGCCGGGGACGCCCGAGGTCGTGACGATCGCGGCGATCGCCGCCGGCGGTGACGGCGTGGGCCGTCTCGCCGACGGCCGGGCCGTGTTCGTGCCCCGCACGGCGCCCGGCGAGCGGGTGCGGCTGCGCGGGCTCACCCTGCACAAGCGCTACGCGCGGGCCGAGCCGGACGACATCGTCGCGGGCGACGGCGCCCGGGTGACGCCGCCCTGCCCGCACTACGCGGGCGATCGCTGCGCGGGCTGCCAGCTGCAACACTTGAGCTACGAGGCGCAGCTCGCCGCCAAGCGCCGGATCGTGGGCGATGCGCTGCGGCGCATCGGCGCACTCGACCTACCCGACCCCGCGATCGTGGGCGCCGCCTCGCCCTGGCGCTACCGCCACCTGCTGACGCTCACTGCGCGGCCGGGGCGGCGGGCGTCCGCGCACATCGTGGGGCTGCATCCCTATGATCATCCGGCGGCCGTCTTCCCGCTGGCGGAGTGTCACATCGCCGACCCGCGGATCACGGCGCTGTGGCACGAGCTCCGCTCCCGGCTCGCGCTGCTTCCGGACCGGCTGACCCGGCTCACGTTGCGGCTCGATCGCGAAGGCCGGCGCCACGTCATCGCGGAATCGCCCGGGGAGCCGTGGCGGTCGGCCGAGGCGCTGCGCGCCATCCTCGCCGACGGCGAGGGGCCGGACGTGATCTGCTGGTGGCGGCCCGTGGACGGTGCCGCCCGGGTCCTGGCCGGTCCGGCGACGGGCTTTCCCCCCACCGCCTTCGAGGACCTGAACCCGGAGATGAGCGCCCGGGCGCGCGCGTGGGCCGTGGACCAGCTCGGTACGATGGAGGGCGCTGTGGTATGGGACCTGTATGGCGGGATCGGGGACACGGCGGCGCTCCTGGCCGCACGGGGCGCGAGCGTGGTGAGTGTCGATGCCGACGAACAAGCGATCGCGTGGGCGCGGGCCCGGGCGATCGACCCGCCCGTCCGGTTCGTCGCCGGTCGCGCCGAGGAGCTGCTGGCCGTCCTGCCCGAGCCGCGAGCCGCGGTCGTCGCCCCGCCTCCGAGCGGCCTGCACTGGAACGTCACGCTGCGGCTCACCGGCGCGCCAATCGCGCGGCTCGCGTACCTGTCGCACGATCCGGCCACCCTGGCGCGCGATCTGCGACGGCTCAACGTCGCCTACCGCGTGACCGGGATCCGGGCCTTCGACCTGTTCCCGCAGACGGCGCAGGTCGGCGTCGTGGTCGCGCTGGAGGCCGCATCGTGAAGTACGCGGTGCGGGTCGGGGGACGAGTGTGGGAGGTCGTCGTCGAGGGCGGGCGGCTGACGGTGGACGGTCGTCGCGTGGACGGCCATCTCGCGGCGGTGCCGGGGACGCCGCTCGTGCACCTGCTGCTGGGGGGCGAGTCGTGGACGGTGGCGGCCGAGTCGCTCGGCGGGAGCCGCTGGGCCCTCGGCGTGGCGGGCGAGCGCCTCGAGGTCGAGGTGGTGGACGAGCGGACGGGGCAGATCCGGGCGCTCACGGGGACCGGGGCCGGGGCACTGCGGGGGGGCACGGTGGTGGCGCCCATGCCCGGGTTGGTGGTGCGGATCGAGGTGGAGGAGGGGCAGCGGGTGGAGGGGGGCGCGGGCCTGGTGGTCGTGGAAGCGATGAAGATGGAAAACGAGCTGCGCGCGCCGCATGGCGGGCAGGTGGAGCGGGTGCACGTGCGGGTCGGTGAAGCGGTCGAACGGGGGGCGGTGCTGGTCACGCTTGCGAGTGCGGAACCGCCTCGTTGACAAACGGTTAGCACGTCGGTAACCTTCGAGTCTGTGGTGATTCCGGAACGGGGAATGAAGACCTATACGCTGAAGCCGAACGAGATCGAGCGCCGCTGGTACGTGGTGGACGCGGCGGGGCAGCCGCTGGGCCGCCTCGCGAGCCGCGTCGCGCAGGTGCTGCGCGGCAAGCACAAGCCGACGTTCACCCCGCACGCCAACGGCGGTGACGCCGTGATCGTGGTGAATGCCGAGCGGGTGCGGCTGACGGGCCGTAAGCTCGACCAGAAGCGCTACTTCCGGCACACGGGCTACATGGGACACGAGAAGTTCACGCCGGTGCGTACGGTGCTGGCGAAGCACCCGGAGCGGGTGATCGAGCGGGCGGTGTGGGGCATGCTGCCCAAGACGACGTTGTCGCGCCAGCACGTCAAGCAGATGCTGAAGGTGTACGCGGGGCCCCAGCATCCGCATGCGGCCCAGCAGCCGCAGCCGCTGCGGCTGGGGGAGGCCGGGTGACGGCGATCACGCCGGAGCTGCGGTGGCACGCCGTGGGGCGGCGCAAGGTCGGCGTCGCCCGGGTGTACCTGACGCCGGGCGCGGGCAAGTGGAACATCAACGGCCGGACGCTGGGCGACTATTTTCCGCGCGGCTCGCTGGTGTCGCACATCCAGCAGCCGTTCACCGCGACCGACACCCTGGGCGCGTTCGACGTGCGTGCGATCGTGGCGGGCGGGGGGCTCACGGGCCAGGCCGGCGCCCTGCGGCTGGCGATCGCGCGGGCGCTGGTGCTGGCCGACGACCGGCACCGCAAGAAGCTGCGGGAGCAGGGCCTGCTGACGCGAGACCCCCGGGTGGTGGAGCGCAAGAAGCCGGGGCAGGCGGGTGCGCGCAAGCGGTTCCAGTTCAGCAAGCGGTAAGCGGAGCCGTCAGCCGTCAGCCGTCAGTTGTCAGCTTTGCTGACGGCTGAGCGCTGACGGCTGACGGCTGAAACACATCGGAAAGGGAGTGCATGACGCAGCCTCAGCTGCAGGATCTGCTGGAAGCGGGAGTCCATTTCGGCCATCAGACACGCCGCTGGAATCCCAAGATGCGGCGCTTCATCTTCGCCGAGCGCAGCGGCATCTACATCATCGACCTGCAGAAGACCCTGCGCCAGCTCGCCCAGGCGCAGGAGCTGTTGCGCGGCATCGTGCTCAAGGGTGAGAGCGTGCTGTTCGTCTGCACCAAGAAGCAGCTGCGGGCGATCATCCAGACGGAAGCGCAGCGGGCCGGCGGATTCTGGGTGACGGAGCGGTGGCTGGGCGGCACGCTGACGAACTACCAGACGATCAAGAAGCAGATCAAGCGGCTCAAGGAGCTGGAGCAGGGGGCGGCGGAGGGCGAGTTCGAGCACTACACGAAGAAAGAGCAGCTGCTGCTCGAGCGCGAGCGGGTGAAGCTCGAGAAGTACCTGTCGGGCATCAAGCAGATGGCGCGTCTGCCGGGGGCGCTCTTCATCGTGGACGCGAAGAAGGAGCGGATCGCGGTGGCGGAGGCGAACAAGCTGGGCCTTCCGGTGGTCGCGATCGTGGACACCAATGCCGACCCCGACACGATCACCGTGCCGATTCCGGGCAACGACGACGCCATCCGGGCGGTCTCGCTGCTCGCGGCGGCGGTGGCCGACACCGTGAGTGACGCGCGGCGGCAGGTCCCGCTGCGCGACGCGGTGGAGGAGGGCGAAGGCGTGACTTACTCGACGGAGACGGGCGTCGAGGCCGAGGCCGAGGGGGGGGAGCGGCGGGGGGCGCGGCCCACGCGGCGCAAGCGCCGGCCCAAGCCGGAGGCGATCGCCGCCCGGATCAAGACGGAGGGGCCCCCGGCACCGGCCGCATCGTCGGGCGGCGACGCGTAACCGCGCGATCGCACCGACGATTCATCGGTCGCCGCCCTGGAGCGCTCCGGCGCGAGGGCGGCGTTTTCACGAGGGAGCGTACGTGGAGACGATGGCTAAAGAGATCAGTGCGAAGCTGGTGCAAGAGCTGCGCGCGAAGACCGGTGCCGGCATGATGGACTGCAAGAAGGCCCTGGAGGAAGCGGGGGGTGACCTGACGAGGGCCGAGGAGATCCTGCGCGTCCGCTACGCCTCCAAGGCGGAGACGCGGGCCGAGCGGACTGCGGCGGAGGGCGTGATCGAGGTCTACGTGCACTTCAACGGCAAGGTCGCCACGATGGTCGAGTTGAACAGCGAGACCGACTTCGTGGCGCGCAACGAGGAGTTCCGTCAGCTGGCCAAGGACATCGCGGTGCACGTCGCGTGGGCCCGCCCGCTCGCGGTGAGCGTCGCGGATCTGCCGCCCGAGGTCGTAGCCCGGGAGCGGCGCATCTACGAGCAGCAGGTCGCCGAGGAGAAGAAGCCCGACGCCGTGAAGGAGAAGATCGTCCAGGGGCGGCTCCAGAAGTTCTACGAAGAGACCGTCCTCCTCGAGCAGAAGTTCGCCAAGGACGACCAGGTGACGGTCGGCGAGCTGGTGACCCGCCTGGCGGCGAAGACCGGCGAGAAGGTGGTCGTGCGGCGGTTCGCGCGCTTCGAGCTCGGAGGCGGGTGAGTGGCGGGGACGGTCGGCTACTCTCGGGCGCTGCTCAAGATCTCCGGCGAAGCGTTCGCCGGCACCCGCACCGGCGGCTCGGGGATCGATTTCGGCGTCATCGACCGGCTCAGCGACGAGATCAAGACCGTCGCGGCCCTGGGCGCGCAGCTCGGGCTGGTGGTCGGCGGGGGCAACATTCTACGCGGCACGACCGCGAGCCAGCAGGGCATGGACCGGGTCTCGGCGGACTACATGGGGATGCTCGCGACCGTCATCAACGCGCTCGCGCTGCAGCACGTGCTGGAGAAGAAGGGGCTGGACACGCGCGTCATGACGGCGATCCGCATGGAGGAGCTGGCGGAGCCCTACATCCGGCGCCGCGCGGTGCGCCATCTCGAAAAGGGACGGCTCGTGATCTTCGCTGGGGGCACGGGGAACCCGTACTTCTCGACGGACACCGCGGCCGTGCTCCGGGCGCTGGAAATCGAGGCGCAGGTCCTGATGAAGGCCACGAACGTGGACGGCGTCTACACGGCCGATCCGCGGAAAGACCCGAAGGCCCGGCTCCTGCCGGCGCTGTCGTTCCAGGACGCGCTGGTGCAGGGGTACGGCGTGATGGACGCGAACGCCTTCGGCTTGTGCAAGGAAAACCGGCTGCCCATCGTGGTGTTCAACATCAACCAGCCCGGCGCGACGGCCAGGGTGCTGGCCGGCGAGCGCGTCGGCACCATCGTCCAATGACCCTTGCGGACCACGTAAAGCACGCCAAGCAGGCGATGGCCAAGACGGTCGAGGCGGTCAAGCGCGAGCTGGCGACCGTGCGGAGCGGCAAGGCCACCACGGCGCTGCTCGATCTCGTGCGCGTCGAGGCGTACGGCAGCGAGATGGCGCTGACCCAGGTGGCGAGCGTCGCCGCGCCGGAGCCCAAGCTCCTCACGGTGCAACCGTGGGACAAGGGCCTCCTCAAGGCCATCGAAAAGGCGCTCCTGACCTCGGACCTGGGCCTGACGCCCTCGAGCGACGGCAACGTGATCCGCCTGCCGCTCCCGGCGTTGACCGAGGAGCGGCGGCGCGAGCTGGTGAAGCTCGTGCACAAGTTCGCCGAGGAGGGCCGCGTCGCGATCCGCCACGCGCGCACGGAAGCGATCGCGAAGGTCAAGAAGACCGAGCACGTGTCCGACGACGACAAGAAGCACACCGAGAAGGACGTGCAGAAGCTGCACGACGACCACATCCGGCTGGTCGACGAGGCGGTCAAGGTCAAAGAGGCCGAGATCATGGAAGTGTGACGTGACCGGCGACCTCCTGACCGAGCTGCGGCTCATCGGCGGCGTGCCGCGCCACGTGGCGATCATCATGGACGGCAACGGCCGCTGGGCCCGGACCCGCGGGCTCTCGCGCCCGCTGGGACATCGGGCGGGGATGCAGGCGGTGCGGGAGGCGGTCGAAGGGGCGATCGCGGCGGGGGTCGAGGTCCTCACGCTGTTCGCGTTCTCCGACGAGAACTGGCAGCGCCCGGCGAGCGAGATCGACGCGCTGATGGAGCTGCTGGAGGAGTACATCGCGCGCGAGGCCGAGGAGCTGGAGCGCCAGGGCGTGCGGGTCACCGTCCTGGGCGAGCGCGGCCGACTGGGCGCGGGGGCCCGGGGGGCCGTGGCCGACCTGGAGCGGCGCACCGAGGGTGGCACCCGGCTCGCGGTGAACCTGTGCATCTCCTACTCCGCGCGGGCGGAGCTGGCGCGCGCGGCGCGGCTGCTCGCCGACGAGGTGCTGCGCGGGACGCGGCGGCTCGAGGACGTGGACGAGGCGTCCCTCGCCGCGACGCTGTACACCGCGCCGTGGGGCGATCCTGACATGCTGATCCGCACCTCGGGAGAGTTCCGGCTTTCCAACTTCCTGCTGTGGCAGCTCGCCTACACCGAGCTGTACGTCACGCCGGTCCTGTGGCCCGACTTCACCCGGCGGGATCTGTTCGAGGCGATCCGCCACTACCAGGGGCGCGAGCGGCGGTTCGGCCGGGTCACGGCCTGATGGCCGGCAATCTCTCGACCCGCATCGGCATCGCCGCCGTGCTGATCCCGGCGGCGGTCGGGGCGCTGTGGCTGGGGGGCTGGCCCCTGGCCGGTGCCATCGCGGCGCTCGGCGTGCTGGGCACGCGCGAGGTGTTCGACCTCGCCCGCAGGCAGGGGATCGACGCCCTGGCGGCCCCGGGGTATGCCGCCGCCGCGGCGATTCCGCTCGCCACCTACGCGGCACACCGGCTGGGCTGGCCGGGGGGCACCACCGCGTGGTACGCCGGCGTCCTGTGGCTGCTCGCGCTACCCGTGGTCGCCATGGCCCAGCGCGGTCCCAAGGGGCGGCCGCTCACGGCTGTCGCCGTGACCGTGTTCGGCGCCCTGTATGCGTCGGCCCCGCTCGCCTTCCTCATCGTCATCCGCCACGGCCTGAACAGCGAGCGTCAACCGCTCGCCTACCTGGTCCTCGCGGTCTTCCCGCTGGCGCTGACCTGGATCTGCGACACCGCGGCGTTCTCGGCGGGCTCGCAGTTCGGGGGCCCCAAGATGGCGCCGGTGCTGTCGCCGCGAAAGACCTGGTCCGGCGCCGCCGGGGGCCTGGCCGGCGCACTGGTCTTCGCGGTCGCGCTCGGCCTGCTCGTGCTGAACCGGTTCGGCTGGCAGTTCGGCGTGTGGCAGCTCCTGGGTATTGGGCTCGTGGTCGGCGTCGTGGGGCAGGTGGGGGATCTCGCCGAATCGCTGCTCAAGCGCGAAGCGGGCGTGAAGGACTCCTCCGACCGGATCCCCGGACACGGTGGCGTGCTCGACCGGCTCGACTCGCTCTACTTCGTCATCCCGGCCACGGCCGCGCTGCTGGCCCTGTACGGCGTGATATGACGGTCGGCGTCGCCGTCCTGGGGTCCACGGGGTCGATCGGCTGCTCCACCCTCCGGGTCGTTGCGCGGCAGCGCGACCGGTTTCGCATCGTGGCGCTGACCGCCCACTCGAACGCGGAGCTGCTCGAGCAACAGGCGGCGGAGTGGCGGCCGAGCTACGTAGGCCTCGTGAATTCGGGGGAGGGGGAAGGGGGAAGGGGGAAGGGTACGGCGTGCCTCGTCGAAGCCGCCACGCACCCGGACGTTCGTATCGTCGTGAACGGGATCGTGGGGGCCGCGGGGCTCGAGGCGACGCTCGCCGCGCTGCGCGCGGGCAAGCGGGTCGCGCTGGCCAACAAGGAAACGCTCGTGATGGCGGGCGAGCTGGTCACGCGGGCGGCGCGCGAGGGCGGCGGCGAGATCGTGCCGGTCGATTCCGAGCACAGCGCGGTGCTGCAGTGCATCACGGGACGGCGGCCGGCCGACCTCGCGCGGCTGATCCTGACGGCCTCGGGCGGGCCCTTCCGCACCTGGACGCCCGAGCAGGTGGCCGACGCCACGGTCGAGCAGGCGCTGCGCCACCCGACGTGGCGCATGGGGCCGAA
>Ga0187893_10009883_pt1 | contig 14481 bp, 13 predicted proteins | sample MA1701074metaG_FD_139574 | JGI IMG/M metagenome (GOLD analysis project Ga0187893, IMG submission 139574) | White microbial mat communities from a basaltic lava cave in the Kipuka Kanohina Cave System on the Island of Hawaii, USA - MA170107-4 metaG ...
CGGCCCCGTCAGCCTCGCCGATCCCCCGGGCGCGGACGTTTTTTCCGTCGTCACCGCCGACGAAATGTATGAAGCCTGCTCGCGAATCTTCCCCGATTGTGACGCCGCCATCCTCACCGCAGCCGTCAGCGATTACACGCCCGCAAGACATCGAACCCGAAAGATGAAAAAACGCGATGAACCTCTGCTTCTTCGCCTAAAGCCCACGCCCGACATCCTCGCCCGTCTCTGCCGAAGGAAAGGCAAACGCGTCGTCGTCGGCTTCGCCCTGGAAGACCATGATTCCTACGACCGCGCCCGCGCCAACGCCGAATCCAAAATGAAAAAAAAAGGCTGCGACGCCATCGTCCTCAACGGCCCCGCTTCCATAGGCGGCGATCACGCCGAAATCCGAATCCTCCGCCGCAATGCCGGCTGGTCCGCCCCCGTCCGCGCCACCAAGAAAAAACTCGCCCGCCTCATCCTCAACCTCCTCGATCCCCACCCGAAGATGGGGATGAAGGCCCGAAGCTGAACCGCTTACGATTTCGGATTCGACTCGACCCAGGCCGCATGCCTCATCCTTTTCAAAGCGGATAATGGGAACAAGTTCCGGATCACAATAAGCCTGAATGCTCAATTGAGCAGTGATCCTATCGTTACCCCACCCGCTTTTCACAATGGGCAATCTGGGAAGCGCAAGCCCTGCGCCTTGCAGATTTCATTGTCGAGTTCGCGTACCTGGGGCTTGTCGGAAGAAAGGCGTCGGGTCGATGAAGAAATGGGAGTGTGCCGAACCGGTCGGCGTGGTGACGACCGTTTTCGGAGGACGGAGTGTGAACATGAAAACGAATGGACTTGGCGGATTGCAGGGCAAGGAACGTCGGATGCGGGATCGAGGCCGAGCGGAACGAATGTATCTTCAATCGTTGATCGATGAATACCTCCATCCCGACGAAAAGTCGGGGCGGCGCGAACGATTCGTCCCCATCCGAAGCCGCAGCGATTTTCTTCCCTCCGCCGCGTTCGCCGAAGGGGAACAGAACCAGGAATCCATGCGGCAATTGGAGCTGAGTTTCGAAGTGGCCCTCGCGTCCGCTCCGACGCAACAGGAACGCATGGAAACGAAATCGGTGAAATCACCGGCCCTCGTTTTGGTTCAGGACGAGCCCGCCGGCAAGAGTTTCAAGCCCGTGCTGGTGAAGCGGCCAAGCCGCGCTGCCGACCCAAGAGTCGCCTCGCCGACCCCGGTGTCGGAACGCGAATTCACGCTTCGCGGATTGTTATTCGGTTCGGCCATGGGGAGCGCCGCCGCCGCAATGTTGCTTCTCGTCGTGCGACTGCTCTTTTGAATGCCGATCAAGGAATGTAGCAATGCCCGTCGTGGGCGGCGCTTCGTTTAGGCGAAGGAGCCGCGGTTTCTCATCCGGCCTTCAGGGACGGACGATTGAGACGCAGAAACCCGACGGGTTCCGAAGTCGCCCCGCCGATGGTCAGGTCCGTAAGAACGGATCCGATGATGGGGGCGAATTTGAATCCGTGGCCGCTGAATCCCGCCGCGAAGACGACACGCTCGAATTCCGGATGTCGGTCAACGACGAAGTGCCGGTCCGTCGTCATTGAGTACAGGCAAATGGAGTGTCTGGCGACCCGGTCTGAGATCCCGGGCAGATGCCCGCGGATAAAAGCGATCACCGCCTCAGAATCCACGGAATGCAAGCCACGATCGACCACATCGGGATCGACGACGCATGTACCGGTGTGCTCCGCGACTTTGACGGTGAACCCATCCAGCGAGGGGAATCCGTAGAAAAAGCGACCGTCATTCTCGAATCCATAGACCGGGCAACCCTTCTCCAGTCGATAGCGGGTATCGATGCATTCCAACCACAATACGATCTTGCGATGCACTTCCAGCGGAAGTCGCAACCCGCGCAGCAGACGATCGCTCCACGCTCCGGCGCATAGTACCAGCCGCTCCGCCGAGAAGGATTCTTTCTCCGTTTGCACGAGAACATTGGAGCCGGTCGAACTCCAACCTGCGACCCGTTGACCCGTCAGAATCTTCGCCCCGGCCGCGACCGCAAGATCGACGTGCGTTCGAACCGCGCGATCCACTTCCACGTATCCGGCGTCCGGTTCGAACAGCACCGCCATTTCGGGACCGGGAACCAATCCCGGAAATCGCCGGCGGCAGTCGGTGTTGGATACATCCTCAATGGCGAGCCGATGAAGCGCCGCCGCCCTTCGCGTGCCGGAGATGATCTCTCCCTCGACGCGTCCGGCCAGAAACAGTCCGGTCTTGCGGACCAGGGAGACGCCGGAGGCGGTCTCCGCCTCGCGCCAAAGCTCGTACGCCCGGTCCACGAGCGGAACATAATCGGGATGCTCGAAGTAAGCACGGCGGATGATCCGCGTTTCGCCGTGCGAACTACCCCGATCGTGGCCGATGTCGAATTGCTCCAGGCCAAGCACACGGAGTCCGCGGCGGGCGAGATGATACAGCGCCGCCCCGCCCATGCCGCCCAGCCCCACCACGATGGCGTCGAAGGAAGGCATCGGGATTAAACCGCCGGACCGGATTCGCCCGACTTGCCTACCCGGACGATTCTCGGCGACTCGAATCGCAGGTAATCGGCGTGGCTCATCTGAATCGAATCCGTGTGACTTCCCGCGTTGAAGTTGATGCGTTCGTTATCCGCAAGGCGGTCGTCGCAGTAGGTGGGCAATCCGAACAGACTTCCAAACGGGGGAATCGAACCCGGAGCGAGCTGCGTCAGTGCGAACACTTCTTCTTTGGTCGCAAAGCGAATCTGCTTGACGCCGAGAGCGGCGCGAAGGGCCTTGCTGTCGAGCGACAAATCGGCGGGCAGGACCACCATGATGAACAGCTCGCCGGCTTTGAGGATCAGGGCCTTTGCCCCGCTGTGCAGGGAAACGCCGCGAATCGCCGCGGCCTCGGCGCTGGTGTACACCGGCGCGTGATGGGTCAACGAAAAGGAAATCCCCGCCGATTCCAGCGAGGCGGTCAACCGTGGAAGCACACCGGGTATCGAATCCAAAACCGCCCCCATGCCATTCGAGAGTTCACCGGCTACGACTCGAACAAGGACTGCTGCGAAGGGCTTTCGTACGCGACCCGCTCCCGCACGTCGCTGATTTCCTCGATGAAGGCGTCGACCGTGTCAAATTTCCTGTGGACGCTCATGAAGCGGACGTAAGCGACGGGATGCAGGCGGCGCAGTTGCTCTCCCACATATTGCCCGATCTGCTCGCTGCGCACCTCTCGGTCATGATTGCTGAACAGCTCCTCCTCGACGTGATCCACGAGTTCCTGAAGCTGCTGGTCGCTGATGTCCAGTTTCGAGCAGGCGCGGGTCACGCCCGCGAGGATGTTGTCGCGGTTGTACGGCACGCGGGTCCCGTTGCACTTCACGACCGTGAGGCGAAGTTCCTCTTCCAGCCGCTCCTTGGTGGTGAAGCGGCGGTTGCAGGAAAGGCAGACGCGCCGTCGGCGAATCGCCAGTCCGCCCTCGGAGACCCGAGAGTCGATCACTTTGTTTTCCGTGCTTTTGCAAGACGGGCAGAGCATCTCGCCAAAGTCCGTCCGCCGAAACGAATCAACCGGGAAAGCCGGGGCCGACGCCGTACCCAACTGACGGGGACCCGATATTTAGCCGAAGGGAAAGGGTATCGCCCCCAGATATGGGGTGTCAAATGGACAAATCGAATCGAAAAGTCTCGGATAGCTGGTTACGCGGTCAATGCGTCGGTAAAGGCCGGACCGAGGAAAGAGCGAAGTTGGGAGAGCGCCCGCTGCTCGATCTGCCGCACGCGCTCCTTGGTCACGCCGAACCTCGCCCCCAGTTGTTCCAGCGTCTGCGGCGAGGAGCCCTCCGCCAGTCCGAAGTGATGGCTGACGATTTCGCGCTCCCGCTCCTCGAGGGATTGCAGGCCGTCGGCGATGAGCTTGCGGATGTGCTCGCGGTCGCCGGCGCCTGTCGAGACCTCGGAACGGTCGGGAACGGTGTCGAACACGATGTCCTGCCCCGTCGCATAGCGGGTCTGGTGTTGCCGCTGCTCCGGAATGGTACGGGCGTAGTTCTTCATGATCGCCCAGGTCGCGTAGGTGCTGAACTTGTTTCCGCGGGCGTAGTCGAATCTCTCGACGGCCCGCATGAGTGACACGTTTCCGTCACTGACGACTTCGAAGAAACTGGCCGCCCAGCCCGCGTGACGCTTGGCGATGCTCACCACGAGGCGGAGGTTCGCCCGGATGATCCGCCGACGAAGTTCGTCGATGAGAGACATCCGCCCGCTGATTTCCTCGAAGAGTCCGACGGCGCAGTCTGAACCCTTTATGCCCTTGAGAAGGCGCGCGATCTTGAATTTCAGATAGTTGTAACGCCGGAAGAGGTCCTGCTCCTGCTCGCGCGAAAGGAGAGGCATCGCATAGAGCGACTTCAAATAGGGCGGGAGACCGGTGGGAATTCGTGCCGCCGCGCCGCGTTCCTCCACCGCCGGCTCGGGGACGTTAAGAATGAGCTCGTCCGCGTTCGGGGCGTCGAACAATTCGTTGGGGATGCACTCCAGCGGAGTTCGTTTCCACAGAGCGACCTGCACGCCGCGCAGAACCCCCTCGATATCTTCGGTCGTCGTTTCGTAGACCGCCGCGATCGCGGCCACGGAATCGCCGTTTTGCCGGCATTTCCAGATGGCTTCGTCGCGCTCGCTGAACAAAACCTCGCCTTTTCCCTTGAAAATCGCCGAATCCTTGTGGGCTTCGTCGTAACGGCGAAGGGTGTAGCGCACTGTCTCAACCGCTCGGCCCGTTTCGTCGGCGATTACCTTGGCGGCTGCGTGCAGCTTCATCGGATGGACGGCGAAGAGTTCCCTCGCCCGGGCGACGATCCCGTCGCGCTCCTTGACCGAAAGCTGCCTGAACGCCGCCCCGCGGGCGACCAGGTCGCCGTGCTGGCGGACGAAGCGATCCATGGTCCGCCGAAGGAAAGCCAAGCGGCTGACACCGTCCGGATAGGTCAAGCGCAATCCCATCAAACCCCGGTTTCGCCACCGGCGGATCGTTTTCGTGCTGACTTGCAGTTCCTTGGCCGCCTCGGCGTGCGTAGCGCAAACTTCCTCCATCTCCGCGACGGTCACGCCCGATTTTCGGCTCAGGATTTCAGCCGTGGTGATGAGGTCGGCGATCAAGGCCTTGCCCGTCGCGGAGCTGCTGGTCGATCCGGTTCCGCGTTTTCGGTATTTGGTGATATGGTAACAGACGAACTCGAAGGGATAGGCCTTGCCCGCTTCCACGAGTTCCAAGAGTTTTTCGATGCCTCTTAACTGTTCCGCTCGAAGCCGCCGCGGCGAGAGCGTGAGCTGATGGGCGAGCTCGGCCATGTCCTTGTTATAGAAGTTCGGCACGGATCACCTTGGGTAATTCGTGTTCGGCAAGCATCCAGGGGTCTTACCCGCCCCCTGGATAATCGCGTGCGGCGAGGATCGCCCCGCCGTGTCCGCTGCGGCTTTTCCGGGGCCCCCTGGGAACCCGGCGTGGTTGGGCCGGCGAACCTTCCCCCATAACGCGACGTCTGACCCGCCGTCCGCATGAATTATCGCCTCCATGCGCTCCCCGGTCAATCATTTTGGGCGTTTTGGAGACCTCTGGACCCATTGTTAGGAACCGTTTATGCGCGGTTCGAATTGCGGATTCGAAGCACGAAAAGGCCGCAAAACGACGCCTTTCGATGGGTTTTTTGCGCATCCGTTTTGTTAATCTGCGTAATTTAAGAGCGCGAGCCGTTGATTGCAGCGTCCCAGAGCGGTTTTTCCTTACAGTGACACTTTCAGACGGGTTCGTTTGGTATCTTTTTTTGCAACAAGCGACGAAGGGAAACGCGGAAACGAAGAAACGCAAAAACGGAGAGACAATGAGACGCCGATTGGCGAATTCCGGGTTCCCGTTGCCCCATGCGACCGAATCCATACGCGACCTCTATCACCCTCAAACCGGGCAAGCCGCAGCGGCTTTGCCCTAATAACTCCGCAGGCGCTCCATAGAAAAATTCTGGAATGGTTGGCGCCCTGTTTTTGGCTCGGAAACGAGGATTTTAATGGCCGATTGGGGGACGATGAGCGAAGAAGCAACGAAGCAACGAAGGGAAACGCCGGGACACGGAAACGGGGAAGCGGCGTGATCGCGGAAAGGGGCGGGGGTCGCGGCGACTACATTTGCGATTGGACGGTAGCGAGCGAGATTGCCTAGCCAACGCTTCCCGTGCGATTCGGTTTTGCGAAAGTTCGTGCCAAGCGCCCTGCGCGGCGTGTACAGTCGCAAATCACCGTTCGCCGTTTCTTGCATGGGCCGGTCGCGACGCCGTAGGCGAATCATGAAGGTCCGACGAAAGTCCGCAAATCGGTCCGCCGTACCGGGAGGGCTGCCGGTAGTCTTGAATCTCATTCTCCTGGCCGCCGTCGGCCCGGCCTTTGCGGCTCTTGACGGACCCCAACTAAATCCGGTGACGCCCGCGGCCAACGCTCGAAGCGCTGTTGAACTCCCCAGGGCTGTCATTGCTTTGGCACCGGTCGACCCACCGGCCGGACTGCCTCCATATCCTGTTGGGACGAAACTCATGGGCCAAAAACTCCACCTCCCTCATGGGGGCGTCCGCATTTGGCTCAATGTACACGTTTCCGGATGGGATCCTGATGGCGACGGGAGCCGACTGCTCAAGATATGGCAGGCGACATCTTCCGCACTCGTTTGTTCTCGAAGAGGGCCACTGGAACAATCGGATTTCGATTCGGACATTTGTTGGGCGGTTCGATCCCGTTGCCAATCAGATGAAGACTGCGCGGAAATGTTCGGCGAAGCCGGTTCGTGGTGCGTCGGCGGAGCAGGTGGGCACTGCTATCCCGGTTATGTTGACTATGGACGACCGGATTGGATTCACCAAGGGTATGAAAGCATTGCGGGCGTGAAGTGCGGCACGGCGGCGGCGGCGACAATGGATCCCGCGCCCCTTCCCAAGAATCGCTACATTTCACTTGTGCCCGGGAACGCGGGGCGGAAATCCGCCCTTCGCGTGACGCTGAACAGTCTGCACCGCCCTGAGAGTGCCAACGGTTCGACACCGGATTTTTCCGGGTATGAGGGTTTGGTTCGCTACGTCGGTCCGCCGCGGCGGCTCAAGGAGATCGCTGATGGCGTGGACCGGGGGACGTTTTGGGCGGCCCAGCTTCGCTGCGAGCCCTACTACACCGACTGGGGGCGAATGGATGTCCTGCACGTGTACGGTTCGGAAATCATTCCCAGTTCGCGCTATTCGGTGCAGACTATTCTAGAGACTTGCGATCCGGGCGAGGAAGCGAACTACTCGCCAGCGCTCACGGTGCGAACGACCGACTGGGGCGACGTCTATCGCGGGGCGGACAAAGATGACCCCGATCTACCCCCGGACATGCTCGACGTGAACGCCGTGGTGCGAAATTTCACCAACGAACCGGGCGCGCCCATCAAGGCCTCCGCTCAGCTTCGGGGGCGCATTCCCAATCCGCGTGTCGATGTGGATTTTCTCGACATCGCTGACGCGGTCAGCGCCTTTTCCGGCGCGCCGTACCCATACTCCGGTCCCGACCGTTGTCCCACCGACACGCCGTAATTCCGGCGACCCTTCTTTAGAATTCGCACTCGCGGCGATGATGCGACGCGAAGGTCCAAGCGCCAATACATCAACGAACGGTCTCGATGCCGGAGGAGGACGTCGGCGAGCGGGTGGTTTTCTGGCGGATGGTTTTGGAGTGGGAGTCGTGGGCGGTCTGGAGGATTTCGCCTCGGCGGCGGTCGTCGATGGCGGTGTCCTCGATGATTTTTCCGTCCTTCATGTGGACGATGCGGTCGGCCTGGACGGCGATGTCGGTTTCGTGGGTGACCAGGACGATGGTGATGCCCGAGGCGCGGAGGTCATGGAAGGTGCGCATGATCTGCTCGCCGGTTTTGGTGTCGAGGTTTCCGGTGGGTTCGTCGGCGAGGAGGAGCTTGGGCTGGTTGACGATGGCGCGGGCGATGGCGACGCGCTGACACTCTCCGCCGGACATTTCGCCGGGTCTGTGGCGGGCGCGGTGAGCGAGGCCGACGCGGTCTAAGGCGTCCTTGGCGGCTTTTCGGGTGAAGGGCCGGCGGGTGTAGACCAGGGGCACCATGACGTTGTCGATGGCGGAGGTCCGGGTGATGAGGTTGAAGGTCTGAAAGACGAAGCCGATCTGGTGGTTGCGGATTTGGGCGAGATCCTTGTCGCCCAGTCCGCTGATCTGGCGCCCGCAGAATTCGAGGGTGCCGGCGGTGGGGCGGTCGAGGCAGCCGAGGATGTGCATCATGGTGCTCTTGCCGCTGCCTGAGGCACCGATGATGCTGACGAATTCGCCGGCGCGGATGCACAGATCGACGCCGTCGAGGGCGTGGACGACGGAATCGCCCATCTGATAATCCTTGCGAAGCTGGCGGGCCTGGATCAAGACGTCTTGCATGGAATTCTCGTCGCGTGCGCCGCGTGCCAACGGCACTCGATTCATCGGGCCACGCGGCGGCCATTGTATCCGGTTTGCCGCGCGAAAAGGGTCCGCTCTCTTTCCCGGCGACTCCGCTCTTCGCGGAGTTTTTGGCGTCGGGCTCCCGTCTTGGTCGCCCGCCGGGTCGCGGCTCGGTTCCAAAAAACGCCCTTCGCTACTTGTCCTTCCCCTTGTCGGTCCTGACGGGGAGTTTCGTGTAGACCTTGGACCCTTCTGCGAGACCTTCGTGAATTTCAGAGTAGTTTCCGTTGTCCAGGCCGAAGCGGCACTCGACGAATTCCGTTTCGCGGTCGGCGGGCGACGAATCGGGCTTGGGGACATATACCCCCCAGCGGCCTCGTGAATCTTTTCGGATGGCTTCATTGGGGCAAAGGAGGGCGTTTTCGACGTGCTCGGAGGTGAAGCGGACGTCGGCCCTCATGCCCGGAAGAAGGAGGTCGCGGTTGTCGCCGGTCACGAGCACATCGACGAGGTAGGTCACCACGTTCTGGAGCGTGCGCGGTTCGGGGTAGATTCGCTCGATGACGCCGGTGAAATCCTCGTCGCGGAAGGATTCGACGCCGATGCGCGGGGCGTGGGCGCCGGCGAGATCCAAGGCTTGCGTGATCGGCGGCATCAGCACGGTCGAGTCGTGCTTGGGCTGGGCCCAGGGCGGGGCGATGGCGAGCACGCGGCCGATGTCCGATTCGTCCACTTCGGCGCGAACGATGATCTTGTCCACATCGAGCACGACAGCGAGAACGGTCCCAATGGATAGTGCGGACTTTCCGCCCTGGATGACTTCACCGATCTGGGTTTTGATATCGCCGACAACGCCGTTGATGGGAGAGACGATGTCGGTTTTAGCGAGTCGTTTTTCGGCGTCGGCCAGCGTGCTCTGGGCGGCTTCGTAGGTCGCCTCGGCTTGCTTGACTTCAAATTCCGCGCGGGGGACAACCAGCTTCGCCTTTTCGAGATTGGCCCGGGCGGATTCGAGCTGGGCGACCTGTCGAAGGTGCTCGGTACGTCGCTGCACGACTTCTTCCTCGCTCTTCACGTCGTCCGAAAAGGTTTCGATTCGATCGAGGCGGTATTTTGCATACTCGACCATGGGGATCATCTGGTCCACCTGGGATTGGGCGTAACTGAGGTCGGGACCCTTGGCCTGGTCGAGGGTGATCTTTGCGGTCTCCAAGCGAGCGAGGGCGATTTGCAAATCCTGCTTCGCGCGATGGACGCTTCGCTGCTCGTCGTCTTTTTGCAGCCGGATGAGCAGGTCTCCGGCCTTGACGCGTTCGCCGCCTCGTTTGGCGATTTCGATGACTTCGCCGCTCGCCTCGGACTTGATTTCCACGCGGAGGGCGGTGCGCACTTCGCCGGTTGCGTTGATGGGCAGCGTAAGGTTTCCGCGGCGGATGATTTCGAGGCGGCCCTCGGCGCTTTCCTGCGGCATGCGCAGGGTCGTGGCGGCGTAGTATCCTATGACGACGACAAGCAACAGGAGAACGGCGGTTAAGGCGTTTTTCATGGGCAAACCTCGTGCGTGAACTGAGCCGTCGAATTCATCGATTTGCCGGCGAGGAATGGGCGGCGGAGGAAGGAGCAAACTCCCAACCGAAGGCCTCCGCCACCGCGCGATTCGTCACTTTTCCATGTTCGATGTTGATCCCCTCCGCGAGACCGCCGTTGCCGCGGCAGGCCTGGACGTATCCGCGGTCGGCAAGCTTCAGGGCGTAGGGCAGCGTCGCGTGGGTCAGGGCGAAGGTCGAAGTCCGTCCGACCGCGCCGGGCATGTTGGCCACGCCGTAATGAACGATGTGGTCGACGATGTAGGTCGGATGGTCGTGCGTTGTGGGGCGAATCGTCTCGCAGCAGCCGCCCTGATCCACGCCGACATCGACGATGACCGCGCCGGGCTGCATCGTGGAAAGCATGTCCTTGGTGACCAATACGGGGCATCTCGCCCCGGGAATGAGCACGGCGCCGACGACAAGCTCAGCCGTGGTCAAGTACTTTCGCAAAGTGTGGCGGTCACTATAGGCGGTATGGACGTTGGCGGGCATGACGTCGTCGAGATAGCGAAGGCGGTCGAGGTTGACGTCGAGGATGATGACGCTGGCGCCAAGTCCCGCGGCGACTTTGGCGGCGTTGGTTCCGACGATGCCGCCGCCGATGATCAGCACGTTGGCCGGCTCCACGCCGGGAACGCCGCCCAAGAGGATCCCGCGCCCCATCATGGGCTTCTCGAGGTATTTCGCCCCTTCCTGGATGCTCATTTTCCCGGCGACTTCGCTCATCGGGGTCAGGAGGGGTAAACGGCCCTGGGCGTCCACGATGGTTTCGTAGGCGATGGCGACGGCGCCGGACTTGAGCAGGCCCTCGGTGAGTTCGCGGTCGGCGGCGAAATGAAAGTAGGTGAACATGACCTGGCCGCTTTTCATCATCGCCCGCTCCGGCGCGAGCGGTTCCTTCACCTTGATGATGAGTTCGGCTTTTTCGAAAATTTCCCTCGCGGAATCGACGACCCTCGCCCCCACCGACGCATACTCGTCGTCGGCGATGCCCGAACCGGAGCCCGCGTTCGACTCGACCAGGACGGTGTGCTTTCGGCGGACCAGTTCATCCACGCCGACCGGCGTCATGCTGACGCGGTATTCGTGCGTCTTGATTTCCCTGGGAACTCCGACGATCATGCGCCGAACGTCTCCTTTCCGAACTTTCCGAGAGGAAACTATATCCGCGAGCTAACGTCCGGGCAAACCTACGACGCGGCGCGAACATCCGACTCGACGACCCAATCCGCAAGCGGGCGTCGCGGGGTCATGGGACTTTGTCGGAAGCTGTAGGTTGGCGGCATGGCGTGAAGACGCTGAGTCCGCCTTCGCCGAATTCCATGACGACCGCGCCGACATCGGCCGTGTTGAGATAGCGTGCCTCGCCGACGAGTTCCTCGATGCCGCTCAGCGTATCCTCCGTTCGCTCGTGGCTGGAACGAATGGCGACCGCGGGGCCGACGGCCCGGATGAAGTCCCGCGTGGTGGACTCGACGCCGCCGTGATGGGGCAGCAGCAAGACGTCCGCGTGAAGGTCGCCGCGATTGACGAGTCTTAGTTGCGCCACTGCCTCGATGTCGCCGGTCATGAGCATAGAGCGTCCTTTGTATGAGATTCGAATCACGGATGAGGCGTCATTGGCGGATTGGGCCGCATCGCATTCGCCGACGGGCCAGAGCAGTTCAAACGTCGCGCCGCCGAATTCCCAGGTCGCGCCGCCGTCGCCGAAGATTTCGAGGGGATGGTCGCGCTCGCCAAGAATGCCAAGAAGGTGACGTCCGGGTGAGCGTTCCGGCGATTTTTCGGCGAAACAGGAATTGAAGACGATCGGCCCGACGCGGAATTTTTCGATCAGAGTGGGAACACCGCTGAAATGATCCAGGTTGGGATGACTGATGTACACGCGGTCGATTCGGCGGACACCCGCATTTCGCAGGAACGGCAGGATCACATTTTCGCCCACGTCGGACGACCACCCGCCGCCCGCGTCGTAAAGGACGCACGAACCGTCGGGCAGTTGCAAGATCGTCGCCGAACCGCGTCCCACGGAAAGCACGGTCGCCCGGAGCCGGCCGTCGCCGCCCTTCGGGTGGTGCCACACAATGACACCCAATACAAGCAGCGCCGCAGAAACCGCAAAAGGGCGATTCCATCGATCCGCGCCCCCGCCACGATGCGGCGCGTCCGCGACGTTTCGAGCACGCGGGTTTGCTTTCGGTTGGGAAAACCGAAGGACAAAAAACAGGATGCATAGATAGAAAACGCCGAGGAACCCCATGGGCGGCGTGGTGACATCGACCGACGCAGCCGGCAGCTCCGACAGCCAGGACACCAGCCGAATTGTCAACGCGTTCAGGACCGACAGGATCGTCCCCAATCCTCCCGCCGCGGTCGGGGCGAACGCCTGCAGCGCGAACTTGGCGAATCCCAACCCCATCAGCAGCGTCATAAGAGGCAATACGATGAGACTTCCCAGCGCACCCCAGGGCTGGAATCGCTGGAAAACAAAGCACGCGATCGGCACGCCTACGATCCACGCCCCCAGGGCCGTAGTCAGGGCCTCGACCAGCGACCCTTTCATTCGCCGCATCACCTGGACGACGTTCAATTTGAATCTTGAGGTTTCGATTTGTTGGGATAGCAGTGTTCGCCGCAGGGCCCGATCGTCCGCGGCATGAGGTCTTCTAAACACGCCGCACTCCACCATCACCCACATTTCGGATACCGCCTGTCGAATCGCCGGTCCGACGTAACTGACACCGATCACCGCCGCGGTCGAAAGTTGATACCCCACGTCGAAGATCATGGCCGGGTCGAGAATCGCCAGCACCATCACCGTCGCCGCAATCCAGTTGAGCCGGGCCCGCCCGCGCCCGAGCCAAACGGCGGCGCAGTAGGTCAGCGCGAATACAGTCGCCCGCAGGATCGGCGGGCGCGGTTCGGTGAGGACCGCGTACGTCGCCACCGCGGCGGCCATCACCAGCACCCGCGTCCGCCGACCCATGGGAATCGGGCCGATCACTATCCGGGCGAGAAACATGACGATGACCACGTTGATGCCGCTGGCGGCGAGAAAATGAATGCAACCCGCCTGGATGAAAATCTCGTTGAGCCGCCGGTCGAATCGGGACCGATGACCCAGCACCATTGCCTCCAACAACCCTTCATCTTCCGCGCCGCCCGTTACAAGGTCCTCCGTCAACCAGCCGGCGGCGGTGCGGCGGGCGTAACGGACCATGCGCCGCGTCCAACCCTCATTGCCCGACGGAAGGCGCGTGATGTTCTCGCGCAGGTCACAGTGTAGCCGAGCGACAATTCCGTCCCGGCGATAGTATTTTTTCCAATCGAAGGAACCGGGATTCGCGTGCGGTTGCAGCGACCGCAACCAGCCGAACAACTCGACGCCCTCCCCCTCGCGGAGATCGAGCACCGCCTCGCCGATGGTCACGCGGATTCGCCCGCCCGCCGGCCGCCAGCCGTCCGTTCGTTCGACCGAATCCAGGTCGATCAGGAATACGGTCTGCGCCGGGAGATGGGTCCAGGCTCGAAAGGGGGAATCCCGTTCTTCTCGAACGTAGGGCTCGGAGACCACGGTCCCGCGAATTCGGGCGATGGTGCGAGGTTCAATCAGGTCGCGTTCGATGCGTCGCGCGGGAATGACATGCTCGGCGCGGTGATGAAGTAAGCTCCCGATCGCCGCCGCCGCGACAAATATCGCAAGCGGGCCCGCCGCCGAGCGCAAGGATCGAAGAGAGACCGCAACGGTGGCTGCGACCAGGATCGACGCGGATATCCACGGATTCGTGCAATGGAGATAATCGCAGGCAATGCCAACGATCATCCCGCACGCTGTGGGCAGCAGCGGCGCGATCCGCATGACGACCGCCGAGAGGGGCACGGGTTGCGCTGGGGCGATTTCTTCCGCCGATTCCGGCATGGCGCCGATTATGGTTCAAGCAGTCCGCATCGGCGAATCCAGGGACCGTCGCCGACGGTCGCGCTTGGAAAGCAACGTGAACCGCGTTACCCTAAGGGCGAAGAATAGGACCGACCCGCGATGACAAACGAGCGGATGCGAAGTCGGTTTCGTCCGGCGTCCGCACAAGCGATGGAACCAAAGGAAACAAGTGACCATGAACCTCAAAGGCCGCCATTTTCTGTCCATTCCGGATTTTTCGACCGAGGAAATTCTCGCCGTGCTCGAAACGGCCCGAAAGCTCAAGGCGAAGAAAGGCACGACCGAGTCGTGCTCATCCCTGCCGCTCAAGGGCAAGACGCTGGCTATGATCTTTCAGAAGCCCTCGCTTCGCACCCGCGTGTCCTTCGAGACGGGGATGACCCAGCTCGGCGGCCATGCCATCTACCTGTCACCCAACGACATCAGCCTCGGCAAGCGTGA
>Ga0187893_10009884_pt1 | contig 14479 bp, 15 predicted proteins | sample MA1701074metaG_FD_139574 | JGI IMG/M metagenome (GOLD analysis project Ga0187893, IMG submission 139574) | White microbial mat communities from a basaltic lava cave in the Kipuka Kanohina Cave System on the Island of Hawaii, USA - MA170107-4 metaG ...
ACGCCCCGTGTACGGCCGAGATAATATCGGGGCGGGTGATGCTCAAAAGATCGTTGTTTCCCTTGACATCGTGAGGGTGATCAGCAAAGCGCTCGCCGCGATAATCTACCTCTTCCAGCGCGTACGCCTGGATCATGGTCCCCATGGCACCATCGAGCAGCAGGATCCGCTCCGCGAGCAGCCTGTCGAGCTGCGCAAGGCGGGAGTCGCGGGTAAACGCCGGTTTTGTGTCTATCATGGTCAAGAGCCTGGTCCCTGATCCGATTGTAGCGTTTGCTACCCTTGCCGGAAACGGCATTCTCCCTCAAAAAAAAGAACAGCTAACTTAACTTATTTTAGACTGAAAGCGTTTGGCACCCTTTAGCAAGACCTCGATAGGGCTGGTTGATGGTTGTGAGCAGCCGCACATGCCTACGCCTCCATGGTTGTCGGCCCCAAACTCTCTGGATTCTAAGAACCTCCTAAGCATGCTAGGCTAGCGCCCGTCTAAGAGGCTTCCACAGGCGCTCTATGCTGGCAGATCTTATCAACCTTCAACAACAGCTAAAGGACGATAGCTCACTCAGCGAATCCGAACGCCATCGACGCGATCGCGAGATAGCGAAGCGCTTCCGCGGGAAGCTCCGCGACTTCACGGGGCAACTCCGGTATTGGCTTTGTGCCGTTTGCGGGGATAAGACCGAGTCGAACGGGCACCGGGCCGATCTCGCCAGGCGGTTGATCGGTCTGGTGCTGCTGGTGCTCGGCATGCTCACCGGTTGGGGTGCGGCTATGGCCCTGTTCGACTATGACGGCACCGATCCGGTGAACGTAGTAAACATCCTGGCGATCTTGGTCCTTGCGCAGATCATGCTGCTGCTACTGTTCGCCTTCGCTATTCTGCCTGGCGGCCTAGTACGTCGGGTGCCCGGTGCCCGCACCCTCCAGGCGGTGATCGGTTTGTTGAATCCGGGCCACTTGCAGTCGCTATTGGCACGATTGCTCGCCCAGCGCCACCGCGAGGCCTTGTCCGGCTGGCTGGGCTGGGGCAAAGCCCATAGCACCTTATTCGGCCGCGTACATAAGTGGATGGGCTTGCTCTGGTCACAACAGTTCGCTGTGGCCTTTAACCTCGGAGCGCTGATCGGCTGCGTCCACCTCATTATCTTCTCAGACTTGGCGTTCGGTTGGAGTACAACGCTCAATGTTGAGGGGGCCTTTTTTCACCGTATCGTTAGCAGCTTGGCACTACCCTGGGCGAGCTGGTTTCAAGAGGCTGTTCCATCAAGAGAATTAGTAGAAGGGTCGAAATATTTCCGCTTCAAGCAAGGAGTCGGGATCCAAACTCCGGAAGATCTCAAGATGCAGGCTCAGTTCTTAGGAGGCTGGTGGTCGTTTCTCCTCGCCTGTCTTTTCACCTACGGCCTGCTCCCACGGCTCGTGACCCTGGCGCTGGCCTGGTGGCGCCTGCGGGCCGCCATCGACTTCGCCTTGTTGCATGTCCCGGGTGCGGTACAGCTGTTGAACCGTATGAATCAAGCGATGGTCGAGACCCAGGCCACAGAGCCCGAGGTTAGAGCCCGGCAAGTACTCGTCCCTCGCCCCCGCATGAGCCCGCAAGGACTGGTGGGCGGCCCGGGTTACGTGGTGAATTGGGCAGGATTAGCGATGGAGCAAGATGTCATTCAGGATCTCTTATGGCAACAGCTTGCGTTAGAGACGAAAGCGCTGCTCAATGCCGGGGGAAGCGCTTCTTTGGATGAGGATCAAAGAACGATTGCGCGCCTTAGCAAGACTCCCAACAACCAACCCATTGTTCTTTTGGTTAAATCGTGGGAACCGCCCCTGCTCGAGTTCCTGGATTTTGTGCAGGATCTGAGGTTAGCCATCGGACCCCGTCGGATCCTAAGAGTAGTTCCTGTTGGCCTGGCGGACGACGCCTCGGCCACGCCCCAGGATTTCGAGGTTTGGCGAAATAAGCTCACAACGCTGGGCGACCCTTGGGTAGAAGTGCAAGCCTTATACCGCACCTGATGTCCCCGCCCGAATTCGCCGTCGTCGGTCATCCCAACAAGGGGAAATCCAGCATCGTATCCACCCTGGCGTGCGACGACTCAGTGCAAGTGGCCCCTACTCCAGGCACCACCGTCATCTGCCGCAGATTCCCCATGCGGGTGGACGGAGAGACGCTTTACATCCTTATCGATACCCCGGGATTTCAACGCGCACGCCGAGTGCTTGCATGGATGAAGCAAAGGGAGGGCGATGCCTCTAAGCGTCACCAGGTGGTTCGCCAGTTCGTCACCGCGCATCACAATTCCGGCCAGTTCAGTGACGAGTGCGAGCTGCTGACGCCTTTGGTGGAAGGCGCCGGGATCCTGTATGTGATCGATGGCTCCAGACCCTATGGCGGAGAATACGAGGCGGAAATGGAGATCTTGCGCTGGACGGGCCAGCCCAGCATGGCCTTGATCAACCTCATCGGCAGCGGGGACCATATTGAAGGCTGGAAGGCCGCACTCGGCCAGTATTTTAAGATCGTGCGGGTGTTCAATGCCCTCACTGCAGAATTCGATAAGCGCCTGGAACTCCTGCGGGCGTTCGGGCAACTCAAGGAGGAATGGCGTGAGCCCCTGGATAAAGCAGTGGCGAGCCTGGAAGCCGACCGAGCCAATCGCCGTTTGCTGAGTGCCCGCGCGATCGCCGAGATGTTGGTCGATATGCTGGCGTTCAAAGTGAGTAAACGCCTAGCCTCCGAGGGTGACGCGAAGGTTTACGAAACACAGTTAATGAACCAATATCGAGATAAGCTCCGAATGCGGGAACAGGAATGTCGCGATGCGGTGCAGGCGATCTATGACTACCACTCCCTGCAACGCGAAGAATCGGCTTTTAAGCTCGTCGACCAGGATCTCTTTTCGGAACACACCTGGTCGTTTTGGGGGCTTAGCACCACCCAGTTACTGGCTACCGGCGCCGTTAGCGGCGCCGTGCTCGGAACCGGCGCCGACGTCGCGCTTGGCGGGGCCTCCTTGATGGCGGGGGCTGTTTTAGGTTCCGTCATCGGCGGCACATCCGCGTGGTTTTCCGCCAAGCGCATCGCACACGTCCGATTGTTCGGGATCCCTTTAGGTGGCAAGGAAGCGCGTGTGGGCCCAAGCCGTAATCCAAATTTCCCCTATGTCGTTTTAGGCCGCGCACTTTTTCATCACGCCTGCGTCGCTTCTCGCACCCACGCCAGGCGCGACGCGCTCATACTCGGAGAAATGGCCGAGTTGACCAGCACCAAGGCCATCCCGAACGAGTTGCGGAGACGTCTCGAACGCAGCTTCGTGCAAGCCAGGCGTGGCGCAGGCTCAGGGAAGGCCTTTCGTTTGGTTGACGAGTTGACGGATGCCATTGGGACTGCCATCGGCGAGCATGGCCTGGCGTGAGTGTAGCGCTTGGGGGGAGGTGGCGGAACTCAGACCTTCTAGGGCTCCGCGGTCTTTGCGCACTGGATGCGGCGAACCGTGTCCTTTGAATTATGGGCATTTCGATAAATTGCTTCCTTGCAATTTATCGAATCGCAAAGCAAAAAGCGTGGTTTTTGCTTTGCTCCATTGGTCAATCACTTGCGGTGATTGGCCAATGTCCTCACGTCCTTGTGAGGGAGGGCACTTCGAATTAATCGAAGTGCCCTTATTTCGGCACTTGAGCCACACCACTTTGGGTGGGCTGCCATTGAGCACGCTCGGCTCGTGAAAATCCGAATCCTGCCTCATCAGCGCGACCAGTGACGCGACGTTTTCTCGGGATCAAAGGCACGAATGGGGAATGCCGCGCACCGCCCGCTCCGGGGATCCCGTTCCATCGACGCCGCGCGGCTCCTTTATGCGAAAGCCTATCCTTGCCGCAATTAACCTCCCGGGGGGGGGAAGTTTGGGGAATGAGGTTAACAGTAGGAACGCCCTGCCGCTATAGGGGATTTCCCTTACCTTCCTGTAACAGGTTGGTAATTCCGATCAGCTCGGCAAGCGTTCGCGCCCCCATCGCGCTGGCGGATACAACATATTGTCGCAGAAACCAAGTGCGGAAGCTGGTTGACCTGCACAACCTATACACGGCTTACGAGTTATCTTATAGTTCTTCGCTATCATATGCTGTTCCCTTTTATTGTGAATTCTCGTGCCGTGTATGCAATGAACCCCGTCGCGATTGACGATCTCCAGCCAGATGCGCCGCCTTGGCCACGCCAGGAGTTCGAACACAGGTTACGGGAGATGGAAAGGTACTATCATATCCATCATCCATTTCATGAGTGGATGAACACGGGCAAGCTCACCAAGGCTGCGATCCAGGGCTGGGTCGCAAACCGCTTTTATTATCAGCTCAGCATACCACTCAAGGATGCCGCTATTCTCGCCAATTGCCGCGAGCGCGAGGTGCGCCGGCTATGGATCCAGCGCATCATCGACCACGACGGTACCACGGGAGAGGAAGGAGGCATAGAGGCCTGGCTGCAGCTCGGAGCAGCGGTTGGCCTCACACGCGAGGTGCTTAGCTCCGAAAAGCTGGTGCTGCCCGGGGTGCGCTTCGCCGTGGACGCCTATGTCAATTTTGCCCGGCGAGCTACCTGGCAGGAAGCGGCCTGTTCTTCCCTGACTGAGCTATTCGCACCCACGATTCATCAGCGGCGACTGGAAAACTGGCCGCAATACTATCCCTGGATAAGTGCGGAAGGCTATAACTATTTTCGGAAACGCCTGAGCGAGGCGCGCCGCGACGTCGAGCATGGCTTGGAGATTACCTTGACGCATTTCAACACCCGCGCGATGCAGGAGCGCGCCTTGGGCCTGCTGCAGTTCAAGCTGGATATCTTGTGGTCTATGCTGGATGCGATGTGGATGGCCTATATCGAAAACAAACCGCCGTATTATTGTGTCGCGTGATATGGACGATTGCCCTTTTCGCGCTCAGGATGCGATACCGCAGATCGCCCCAACGCATCGTTTTCAGTGGGAAGAAGCGCAACAGTGTTACGTGATCCTGTACCCCGAAGGCATGGTCAAATTGAACGGGAGTGCGGCCGAGATCCTCAAACTCTGTAATGGCGAGATGTCGGTCGCCGAGCTGATCCGTGATCTCAAGGCTCAGTTTCCCGACGCCGATGTTGCAGCCGATGTGGTTCGGTTTCTCCAAGTGGCGAACGAAAATGGCTGGATCTGCGCAAAACGCTCGTCCTAAACCGCTCTGGCTCTTAGCCGAGCTGACCTATAAGTGTCCCCTGCAGTGCCCGTACTGCTCCAACCCAGCCGACTTTGCCAAATACAAGGACGAGCTTAGCACTGAGGACTGGCTCCGGGTGTTGCGCCAGGCGCGGGCCATGGGTGCGACCCAGCTCGGGTTATCCGGTGGGGAGCCCTTGGCTCGCCGAGATCTCGAAACCCTGATCGCGGAAGCGCGCCGCTTGGGTTTTTACACCAACCTTATCACCTCCGGCGTCGGGATGGATGAAGCGCGCGTGCGGGCCTTCCGCGAGGCGGGCCTGGACCACATCCAATTGAGCTTCCAGGCCGCTACCCTAGAGCTGAACGATTACATCGCGGGCACTAACGCCTTTCAACACAAAAAGGAAATGGCGCACGCGGTGAAGAAGCACGGTTTCCCCATGGTGCTTTGTTTTGTGTTGTACCGGGAAAATGAAGACCAGATCGAGCACATGCTGGAGCTGGCGATCCGCTTAGAGGCGGACTATGTCGAGCTGGCCACCACGCAGTATTACGGTTGGGCGTTCTTAAACCGCGACCGATTGATGCCCACACGGGCACAGATCGAGCAAGGCGAGCGTATCGCCCACGCCTATCAGGAAAAGATGAAGGGCAAGATGAAGATCTACTACGTGGTGCCGGATTATTACGAGCAGCGCCCCAAGGCCTGTATGAACGGCTGGGGCTCGATATTCCTCACCATTACACCCGACGGCACGGCCCTCCCCTGTCATGCCGCGAGACAGCTTTCGGGGCTCTTGTTTCCAAACGTGCGCGACCACAGTATCGAGTGGATCTGGAACGATTCGCCCGACTTCAACCGCTTTCGGGGTTTCGAGTGGATGAAAGCGCCATGCCGCAGTTGTCCGGAGCGTTTCAAGGATTTTGGCGGGTGCCGCTGCCAGGCGTATATGCTCACCGGAGATGCGGCCAACGCCGATCCGGTGTGCAGCCTGTCGCCACAGCACGGCCTCATCGAGAAAGCGCTGGAATCAGCGCGGGAAGCGAATCGGTCCGAAAAACCCCTTATCTTCCGGAATCCGAAGAACTCCAAACCGTTCGTGGAAAAGAAACGTCCGCTCGCGCGTACTTAGGGGTGCGAGCTGATGTAGGCGCCATCGCGAGTCTGGCGTAGCGGTGGACCAAAACCCAGAACCATCTCAGGTACTTCCTCGACGAATAACGATGAACGCCCTTTCGTCGTGAGCGTGCGGATGGTCCTCAGCAAGCGCAGCGGGCACGCGCCCTGATTGCAGCCGGTAATGTGCACATCCCGCCCACGGTCCTGCTGGAAACGGGAATGGGTGCTGCGCTCAGCCTACGGCTTTTTTGGTATTCATGCCGCGCAGGTTGCCATATAGGTAACCGTTGATGGCATGCATGAGGTTACTGTTCAGAGAAGGGGCGCTAGGGTGAAAAACCGGCTACAGACGCCTGGCAAGCTAGTTAGGCTTGCCCGGTATCCTAGAGCCCGTTGGACTTAGGAAGAACCTGCTGCGACGGTGGGGAAATCGGGCCATATTTCCGATCATTTTCGTTGAGTAGTTACCACTATTCGCCTCAAACGATCAAAAATCTGTCCTCGATTTTCCCCATCCGCCGATACGGTTCCCTAAGTCCGACCGGCTCCTAAGTATCGATTATTGCGAGCCAAGAAACTCTAGGGTCGCTCGCCACCAAGGTAAGTCCTCATCCCACGGTGTGTTCTGCGAGCCCCATCCCCATATAATAACGCCGTCCACGTTCTCTTGCTCCAGTGTCTGAAGCTGAAGCAAAAAGAAGTCTTCAGGTATAAGATCAAACGCGAGTCCGTTAGGGGCCGAAGAATGATATTCCGGGTTGAGGAACGGGTATATTCTCTTACCGGTCCCATAACGTCTTGTCTCCTTCATCATGGCGGCGGCGTAGTTTATCCAGTGGCTTCGACTGTCGTTGGTCGCGTAGAGACTGGGAAAGAACGCATCTACGGCATCAGCCAAGGGAGCGATCCTATCGTTCTTAGCTTGCCAGTCTGTGTACAGCTTTTCATCTTCGTCTTGTTGCGCCGCGCTGGGATTGCTTATCGGTGGCTTCGCATAGTACCCGACGTTCGCGAACGGGGCGGCGGATTGTACCCATCCCAACAACGTTAGGTAATTATTCATGTAGTAGTCAAATAGCTCGTCGGATAGGTTTTTTATTGGCCAAGTCTCAAGGTCTATCACCAATAGCCCGTTATAATCGCCAAACTTGCCGTTAACATAATTGGTTACCCGGCTTTCCGATGGTAAGAGGTCCTTTTCCTCACCATCGGACCATAAATTACCTTCGTAGATCATGCCGGATCTAAGCGGGTCTAGCCCGAGCTTTTTTACGCCATATGGCCTCAAATCGGGTTGGTTCTCATAGTTTGTTTCGACATAGATGTCGAGGGCAAAGGCGGAAGACGCGAGAAAACCAGCGAAAAAAAAGACAAATAAAGACTGGACGCATTTCATGATGCAATCCCCCTTTTAATGGGTTAATTCGAGACAAAGCCAGCTCTGTATTCAGCCACAGATGGCTAAAACACAAGGCCTGCGTTTTTTATCAGACGTAGGGCGAGGGTTTATTCAAGAAATGCGTGTCTACAAACGCAAAAGAAGCGAGAAAACAGAAAACAATATGCGATCCTCCTTTTCATAGTGCATTCCCCCTTTTGGATACTATTAATGAGTTGCCTCCATGGTGACCAGAGAAAGCGTCTATGCCAAGACTAGTAAATGCGCACAGAAGGATCAAGTTTTTAGCATATTGTCTTGGCCTCGAAATCAGTTAGATATCGCGCTAGGCGAAGCCCTAACAATGGGGCTTTCGGTTTTGTCCGCCTGGAAACAGCACTAACACAACCGCTAAGGTGATTGAGCGTGGGCCCGACGGGGATCGAAGAGCGGCGAAAAGGCTGCGTTCGATCGCTGTAGCGATAGCCAGTGGTCCCGTAATAGCTATACGATCGGACAGATGTGTATTAATCTTCCAAGAGTTGGCAGGGTTAAAACTGCCAGCTGTCCCTCAAGCGGCTAAGAAGTCTTCCGATCATAAAGTATCGCGAACGCTACCTTGCTGTAGGCGTCAATGAACGTCTGCTGATAGATCCGGCCTTGAGCATCCCCACATAGAGCGTTTCTTGCGCACCGCAATAGCAGCGTATGTGCTTAGTGTATGCCTTGATCGAAACCGCCAAAGCCTATGGCCACGGACCCTGCCATCTCGAACCGGTGTTGGAACCTCAACTATTTCCCGTCGGGATCGTCGATCACAACCTGGCCTTTAGGAATATTTCGCAAATTCCGGCCATTTCGAACCACGAACAATGGCTTGGTAGAGATCTAACATCACAGCCCCACACCGGTCCCAAGTGTATTTTTCGTAGACCAGTCGACGGCCCCTCTCTCCCATCGACCGAAGGCGGACGTCGTCCATCCCCATAGCCGCAGCCAAGCTTTCAGCAAGTGCCTCCGCTGTGGGCCGAACCCACCAGCCACAGTCATAGTCTGACAGCTCACTCCATGGGCTACCAGTGGTCGCGATTACGGGAATTCCAGCGGCAAGAGCTTCAATCACTACAACACCAAAATTTTCCCAATCTGAAGGTAACGCCAGAACGTCGCTTCCGGCCAGTAGCTCCACCTTCTCCCTCCCATATACGGGACCCACCCAGAATACCGAATCGCCGGGCACATGAGCGGCAAATGCTCTTCGGCTTTGCACCTCATACCCGCCGTCGGGCCCAGCGATTACCAGGCGCCATCCTTTAAAAGCCTTAGTTAGTCGATTCCAAGCTATGGCTAAGCGTTCCAGCCCCTTTTTTCGGTGGAGGAGCGTGAGAACAAGAATTCGTCGGTATCCCTTGAGGGCCGCATAGCGCTCATCCACTGCGTTACGGGCTTGCTCAACCTCCAGGTGGTATGCGTCGGCATCGATGCCAAGAGGGATCACAGCAACAGGCCTGTGGAGCCCGTATGATCTGATATGGCCTGCCTCTGCCTTTGACGTGGCGTGCAGACATGAGGCGGCTATCAGATCGGCATCTACGAACAACCGCGCCAGCAGAGCCTTGCGCACCCGGTTGCGCGCTAGAACTTGAGGATAAAGCTGTCCATGTGGGGAAATGATAAAGGGCTTGCTGTGCCGGACGGCGATCCGCCGCACGTCCCTGTTCAGCATCGCGCGAAGGGCATGAACGTGGACGAGGTCCATCTTCGGTATAACCGAAGCAAGCCGGCGCGCCAAAAGCTTACTCCATCCGAGAGCCCGGGGACCTGTGGGAGGAGCCGTAACTACCTCCCCGCAAGAGGTAGCTATACCGAAACCAGTATGATCATCCTCAATGCCGGCAATGGTCAGTTTAATCCCGGCTCGCGCCTGCTGACCCGCCAAGCCCCAGACGCATGAGGCCACCCCTCCGCCTCGCGTCGAAATAGTTGACGTCACGTGAAGAACATTCACGAATATAACGTTGCTCAATTAAAGAGAAAGCTTCTAAAAATTAAACTCAGAAATTTCTCCCGCGTGTTCGCTGTTGTTCAACTGCCGCTCTAGAGAAGCAGTCTAAGAATCCCCGTTAGCTCTATTAACTTCGAATAATTCTCTTTTTCAAAACACGTGCGGGGTTACCCGCAACAACCGCCCAAGGTTCGATATCTTTGGTGACCACCGCTCGTGCTCCCACAACGGAACCGTCGCCAATCGTGACACCTGGGCCGACATAGGCACCAGCACCGATCCAGGCGCCACTTCCAATCTTAATTTTTCTCCTCACCAACGGATTGGTTGGTAGCGTGTAATCATGGGTTCCCCCACATAAGTAGGCATCTTGGGAAATAATGACTTGATCTCCTATTTCGATGCCACCGAGGTTGAATAGCGTGACCCTAGGACCTATGGCGATATGGCGGCCAGCCTTTAGCAACCATGGAAATTCTATCTTTGCCGATCCGGATATTTCAGCACGGAGGTCTACCTCGGCGCCAAAAATGCGCAGAATAAGCGGCCTCCCAAAGCGTAGCAAGCGCTTCCAACAAACCTTCCATAGGGTCGCCCAAACGATCATCCAAACGATCTTTAGAGGATAAAACCACAAAGGGTAAGGAAATCGAATACCCTCGTAGATTCTCAACGAATCTTGGGACTGTCTTGTCATTAACATACTCGATCGCGGGCTCGCCGGACTCTCATCTAACCCCAATTCTCACCCAATTCCCCCGACGCTTTGTGGAACACGACCTGCTCTTACTTATTAGAGATGAGCAGCCGCCCCTCGTGTTAAATCTTCGGCTAAAGCCTCTTGGGTTTAAGCCAAGACCACATATATTTTAGTGTGTTCCCACGAACCCGTTTCTTCCAATCCCCCAAGTTCTTAGCAAGCCATATTGGGATTGTCAGAATAGACCCCAATATTCGACCGATCTTCGGATCTATTGGCCGAGGCGCGAACCCGCCACAGGTAATTTCTTTCCGAGCAATCAAGTTTATCCAAAAGATGTCGTCGGCTTGCAACGTGGGCTTAACTGGCGCTACGAAGCTTGAATTCTCTGCTGCTACAGTCTGGCGGATCCCCGGTTTGGCTCCGAAGAATAGGCAAACTTTATCCACGACCTCATTCGGATGGTCTTTGATTTCCCCAAACGGTACTATGAGAACGCTGTCGGGATAGTTATCCGCCGCGTGCAATATTGACCGCATGTAGCGTCGCCATACAATGGCGGCGAGAAGCGGGTGATACTGGCGCTGGAATACTTCACGTACCCGTTTGGTTTGTTGCCCACCTTGGTATTTATAAGAAAGCATGAACTCGTAGGGATCCCGATAGGTGGCCACGAATTTGGCGTATGGAAATGCTTCTCTAATCCGAGCTATCCAATTTAGATGATGCGGAGTCTTCTCCACCGCGACTTTCTTTCCTTCTGCAGCGGCAACGGTAGTGAGCAACCGCATAAATACTTCCGCGGGAGAAATCAACCGGTCAACTGAACCAGATAACCCGGTGCGGATGATCTCCGGCCACCGTTCCACTGTTTCCTTCATTAAGCATCCTGGGCCATCCCCTCGTGGGCCTGGCCTCATGTTCGCGAGTCTGGAAATTACTTTCTCCAACTGCTGGGGCGTATACTTTCCCTTAACGGAAGGGTGTATATAGCCCCTGCCCCAAAAGAGCGTTTCACCGAATGAGGCTAGGTCTTGGTGGAGATTAAGGCACTTCGATAACCACGTCGTACCACTTCGCGACATGCCGACTATAAAATACACGTTATCGAATTTCACCGCGTAGCGTATCCACAGGCGGCGCACCAGATCCTAGCACGCCTCACTAAGTTTATTACTGAGTTTTATGATAGTAGTGCCGAAGACATGATTCTGATCTCTAGATCGGCAACCCTCTATCCCTGCGTCTTAATTCTTTAGCCTTTAAGACGATGAAATACTCATAAATAGACATTAAGATACAATACGTTAATCCTGGTCCGCCATCCAGAAACCCGCGTTTTGCGATATAGAGGTAAAGAAATCTACCCCAAGGCCTGAATGGGAGCCTGACTGATAAGTTCTTTAGTGTTTTACGCTTTTGAAACGGATCGGAGGCGAACAAATCCCGAAGACTTAAGCGATACATAGCGTATGCATTATTCGTTTCAACGGCTTCCAACAAAGAATACCTATTATGTTTTTCGATCCAGTCCGTCAGTCCCTTGCTGAAGTTATAGTGCTCCAAGCGACTTTTTAGATAGTTATAGGGGCCATCGATTTTGGGAGCGGGGTTCACAAGTCTCTCGAACAGCACATGCTTTGGCTTAAAAAAACGCAGCACATAACTAGGACTTGCGACATGGCGAAGCCAGCGACCCATAAAATAGTTTCTTCTTCCACAAAAATAAGCTACGTTTTCATTTTTTTCCTTGCTCGCCTCGTGCAATAACTCTTCTCTTAATTCCTCTGACATGCGTTCATCCGCATCCATATAGAACACCCATTCATATTTAAAGGGGATGTTTTTCAGCGCCCAGTTCTGATGCAGCGACCAGTTATCGAACTCCCTCTGCACGACTCGCGCACCCGCCGCTTCAGCGATCGCGACAGTACGGTCGATGCTCAAGGAGTCAAGCACGATAACATCATCCGACCACTGAACGGTGCTCAGGCACTTTGCCAGATTCATCTCTTCGTTGAGCGTTAAAATAAGAATCGAAATCGACATTTCGGTCCCGATCTCTCTCTATAACGTACGGATCAAAGGCTCGGTTTCGGCAGGACGGAGGGTTAGACGCCGTCTTTACCCGATTTCGTTATTCTATCGGCGCGAACAATGCGATTGGAGAATAGCTTGGCCATTCTTTAAACAAAACCCAATTCCCGTCGAAGAAGTTCGCAGCCGGCGCCGCTAGCTGACCAGCCCTCGCAGTAGCGGAGACATTATATTCTAACCTGTTGTGTGGAAGTGTGGCATGTTACGCCTGTTTGTTCATTCCTGCGCCGTAGAACGCAAAAACCTCACGAAACCCTTGGAGCATCTTATCTAAAGTATATTGTCGTTCAACTTGATACAGCGCTTTCGCGGACAGGTTTTGGCGCAGCGTTCCGTCGTTCATTATCCTTAGCCACTTATCCGCCATATCGTTCACATCTCCGTGGGCGAAAAACAACCCATTGACCCCGTTAACGAAGGCTTCGATCTCCGGATTATGTCGCGCAATGTCGTTGCCAGTTACTACCGGAAGCCCGTAGCCGAATGCATGCATCAAGCTAAGCCCGATATTCGTGGGATAGCAAAATAAGCTCGCGCTAAGCATCCAAGGTGCTAAACCATGTTCCTCGTAAATCGCTCCGGTGAAGATGACCGAATCAGACTCGCCCAATTCTGCCGCCAGCGTTTGAAGATGCACCTTTTCTCTACCGTCCCCAACGATAACAAGCTTTATCTCCGGGTCCCGTTGGCGTGCCAGCCGTAATGCATAAAGCAGCATGGACACCTCGTTTCCCGACTCAAGTCTGGATACGAAAATGACGGTTTTATTCGGTGTGATATTCCATTTTGTTTGAAACAGCGCTAACTCATTCTGTTCGTGCGTCCAGTAATGCACCGCTTTTTTTATCGGCCCTTGATCTATGGCGTTTTGGGCGACGAACACCCGTTCTTTGTTGAAGTTCCATCTTTCCACCAACATTTCCGCAACGGTTTTACTATAAACGAGGACACCATCCGCTGCCGTGCCATAGGCGTTGCGCATCCAATCGCCAATGCCCCTTGGTTGCTTTGAATAACCATGCCCCCATAGCACCACCGGGATCCGGTTTAAACGCCCTCTAGTTATCGCCATTCCGAGGCTGAGATAATGCGCATCCCATGGAAGAATGATGAGGTCGTACGCGTTGCGCTTCGTTTCCGTCAATTGCTTTCTTTGGAAGCGAAGATCCAGCGGCCCAAGCCGAAGCTCGTAAACTGGAGCACGAACGTACCGATATTGGGTACCGACTGCCGCTTGCTTTAGCCCCCCCGTTGTGGCTCCAGCAAATATCGTTAAGTCTATCCCCGGCTCGCTCCCGAGCCGATCAAATAACGGCCCTCGGTAATGGGGCACCGCCGGCTGAAACAACGCGATCCTCACATGTGGCTCCTAATCCCGCCTTACTCCCCTTAACCCGCTTTCCACTCGGCGTTTATCGAGTATAGAACAATAACCTAAATCCGCCAGCCCGGCAGCGGTCGTCTGCTGCGGATCGGAATCTGGGCGCTTCGATTAATTCGAAGTGCCCAGCAGCATAGGATATGCTGCCCATTTCTCGAACAGGCAACTGTTTGAGAAATGGAGCCAAGCAAAAATCGCATTTTTGCTTGGCGATGCGAAAAATTCCGCGGATGGAATTTTTCGAAGTGCCCATCTATTGATCTCTAGGGGGAAAACCCATCGATGCGCGGAGCCTGTAGACGTCGTCTCGAAGCTTCGTGTGGCCCAGAATACAGCCGTTAGAAAAAACCCCTAGAGCAAGAACAGCGTCGCAAGCCCGAGAAACGATATAAAGCCCACGACATCGGTCACCGTGGTCAGGATCACCCCGCCGGCCAGTGCCGGATCGATGTGCATCGCCTTCAAGGATAAAGGCAACAAAGCTCCCGTGAAGGCCGCGGCAACCAGGTTGATGAGGATAGCCGCCCCGAACACCACCCCCAGCTTTAGGCTCCCGAACCACGCGAAGGCTATCAATCCCACCACGCTCGCCCACAGCAGTCCGTTCAC
>Ga0187893_10009885_pt1 | contig 14478 bp, 17 predicted proteins | sample MA1701074metaG_FD_139574 | JGI IMG/M metagenome (GOLD analysis project Ga0187893, IMG submission 139574) | White microbial mat communities from a basaltic lava cave in the Kipuka Kanohina Cave System on the Island of Hawaii, USA - MA170107-4 metaG ...
CAACGGTACCCCTTTAACCAAAATTTCAAAACCGAAACCAACCAAACAACTTATCGCCTTAACCTAAAAGCGGACAAATCACGTGCTACAAAAACCGGACATCTTGACTAGCTATCAACATAAAAAACTCATGAAGGCTAAAACTCTCGAACGACCCAAAAAATCAGGCATTCGCCGGCCCGAAACCAAGCTTTGGGTCGGCGGAAAATGGGTGAGCGCCGATTCGGGCCGTACGTTCGAAACCGTTAACCCCGCCACCGAGGAAGTGATTGCCAACGTGGCGGAAGCGGGCGAATCCGATGTCGATAAAGCCGCCCAAGCGGCCCGCCGGGCTTTTGAATCCGGGCCGTGGCCCAAGATGAGGGCAAGTGAGCGGGAAAAAATTCTTCGCAAGGTCGGCGCCCTCATTCGCGAGCATCAGGAAGAATTGGCCCGCCTTGAGACCATCGATAGCGGTAAGCCGATTGAAAATAGCCGCCACATTGATATCCCCGCCGCGGCCGGGGCCTTTGATTATTATGCCGGCTGGTCGGACAAACTCGCAGGCGAAACCCTCCCCGTTGATCCGGAATATTTTTCTTACACACTGCGCGAGCCTCTGGGTGTGATCGGTGCCATCACGCCCTGGAATTTCCCCCTTTGTATGGCAGCGCAGAAAATCGCGCCGGCACTTGCCGTGGGCAATACCGTTATTTTGAAACCCGCCGAACAGACCCCTTTGACTGCGCTAAGACTCGCCGAACTTTCGGCCGAGGCCGGCCTTCCCGCAGGGGTTTTAAATGTGGTGCCGGGACTCGGCCCGACGGCAGGTGCCGCGCTCGTCCGTCATCCCGAGGTGGACGGGATCTCATTCACGGGAGAATACGTGACCGGGCAGGAGATCATGAAAAATGCCGCCGGAACACTCAAACGGATTTCTTTTGAGCTCGGAGGAAAATCTCCCAATATTATTTTTGCCGATGCGGATTTGGACCAGGCCGCGGATTTCGCCTGCGACGGGATCTTTTTTAATCAGGGAGAGGTCTGCTGTGCGGGCTCACGGCTTTTTGTGGAGGAGAAAATTAAAAAGCCCTTCACAGAAAAACTCCTCGCGCGGGCGAAAAACTGGCAGCCGGGGGACCCCCTCGACCCCAAAACGGAAATGGGCGCCTTGGTCTCCGAAGAACAATATGAAAAAGTCCTTCGCTATGTGGAATTGGGCCAGAAGGAAGGAGCGGAGCTTCTTCTCGACGGACGGCGCCCCAAAAAGAAGGGATATTTCATGGGACCCACGGTTTTTGACCGGGTGACAAACCGGATGCGTCTTGCGCAGGAGGAAATTTTCGGGCCCGTCCTCGCTGAAATTTCATTCCGGGATTTTGACGAAGTATTGAACGAAGCCAACCGCACTTTTTACGGACTCGCCGCGGCCGTCTGGACCCGCGACATTCAAAAAGCCCACCGGGCGGCGCGTGCTTTGAAAGCCGGCGCCGTCTGGGTCAATTGCTACGGCGCGTTTAATCATGCGGTGCCCTTCGGCGGATACAAAATGTCAGGCTTCGGGCGCGAAGGCGGGATCCACACCTTTGATTTTTACACCCAGATTAAATCGGTCTGGATCCGGATTTAAAGTTTATGGTTGAGACCGCCGAAATCCACTCCTTGGTCGAACAGGCGTTTCCCGGTTCCGAAGTCACGGTGGAGGATTTGACGGGCACCGGAGACCATTTTCAGGTGATCGTGCTTTCCCCGGTCTTCAAAGGCAAAACCCTTATGGAGCAGCACAAAATGGTGTATGCCACGCTGGAGCCTTTGAAGGACAAAATTCATGCATTGACCATTAAAACCCGTCCTCTGTAGAATAGATAGATTATGAGCGCTAACGTTATCGAAAAGATCAAATCGGAAATCAACGCCGACAAAGTCGTGATTTTTATGAAGGGATCGCCCGAATCTCCCCAGTGCGGGTTTTCGGCGCGGGCTGTCGAGATTTTGCAAAGCACGGGCCACCCCTTTCATTCCGTGGATATTCTGGCGAACCCCGATATCCGTGCCATGCTGCCGCAGGTGTCGAACTGGCCGACTTTTCCCCAGATTTTCGTGGAGGGGAAACTCATCGGCGGCTCGGACATCCTTTCGGAAATGCATGAGCAGGGGGAATTAAAACCCCTGATCGATTCCGCATTCAAAAAATAAGAATCCATTGGAGGAGATTGACATGGTGAAGATTGGACAACCGGTTCAAGACGTAGAATTCGAGGTTTACCAGAATGAGGATGTGAAAAAAACCCGGCTTTCTGAATACAAAGGGAAATGGCTGATTTTGATTTTCTATCCGGCCGATTTTACCTTTGTCTGCCCGACCGAGCTTGAAGAGGCCGCCCAGCATTATGAGGAATTCAAAAAAGTGGGTGCCGAGCTGATCAGCGTCAGTACGGACACCGTCTATGTCCACAAGGCCTGGCACGATGCCTCGCCCGCGATCAAAAAGATCAATTACCCGATGGCGGCGGACCCCACGGGAAAGCTCTGCCGTCAGTTTGACACCTATAATGAAGAGAACGGCCTTTCCTGGCGGGCCACCTGCATCATCGATCCGGACGGCATCCTCAAGGCCTATGACACTCATGACAACAGCATCGGACGGAGCGCCAAAGAAATTTTAAGGAGAGTCCAGGCCGCCAAATTCGTCCGCGAACACAAAGGGGAAGTCTGCCCCGCCAGCTGGGAGCCCGGCAAGAAAACCTTGAAGCCCGGCTTAGACCTCGTCGGTAAAATTTAAATTTAAAAGGAGGCAACCATGGCCTTAGGAGACCTTTACAGCAACTTCCATTTGTTTTTCCGCTGGCTCCACGTCATCGCCGGAATCGTATGGATCGGCCATCTTTACTTCTTCAATTTCGTCAATGTTCCCCTGCAGGGGGCCCTGGATGACGCCGCGAAAAAAGCGGTGAACCCCAAGTTAATGCCCCGGGCCCTCTGGTGGTTCCGGTGGGGGGCGATGATTACCTTCATCGCCGGACTCATTCTTTTCACCATGAATTACATGTACACCCCGGGCGTGGGCTTCGGGCCGACCAATCTTTTTTCGGACGCCAGCGGGATCACCTCCCGCGCGATTTGGATCCTCGTGGGGATGACCCTTGGCACGATCATGTGGTTCAACGTGTGGTTCATCATCTGGCCGATCCAAAAGGCGATGCTTTCAGGAAAAGTTCCGCAAGACCAGCTTCCCAATGCGCGCAAGCGCGCGCTTCTCACCTCGCGCATCAACACGTTTCTTTCGGGGCCCATGCTTTTCGGAATGCTCGCCCCGGCGCATTACGGCGCCGTTAACGTGGTTACCTTGATTGTGGCCACGGTGCTCGGCCTTGTTGCAATCTGGTGGGCCATTGCCTCCTCGAGCAAGGTGGGCACTTCCGTCTGAAAACCTTTTTTCGAGCGACATTATTTTTTTTCGCCCTCTCTCCGTTTGCTTTTGCAAATGAAGCCCCCCTCTCTCCCGAGGACCGCACCTTTCTTAATCTTGTCCAACAGAAATCTTTTGAATATTTCTTAAAAGAACATCATCCCGCCACGGGTCTTGTGAAAGACAAGGCCCTCAATTTCGGAAAGGATCAGAGCACCACGGCCAGCATCGCCTCGACGGGTTTCGGTCTTTCCGCCATGGTGGTGGGGGCCGAACGGGGCTGGATCCCGAAAGGGGCGGCCCACGCTTACGCCGAAAAGACACTCCGCTTTTTCCGCGACCGGATGGAAACCGAGCACGGGTTTTTTTATCACTTCGTCGATTGGGAAAGCGGCAAGAAACATAAAAATACCGAGCTTTCCTCGATCGACACCGCGCTTTTCCTGGCCGGCGCGCTCACCGTGGGCGAGTATTTCAAGGGGACGGAAGTGGAAGAGCTCGCCAATGAGATTTATGAAAGGGTGGATTTTCCGTGGATGACGAACGGCGGCAAGACCCTTTCCATGGGGTGGTATCCGGCCGAGGGATTCCTAAAAGCGCGCTGGTCCGAATATAACGAATCCCTCATTCTCTATGCCCTTGCCGCGGGTTCGGCCACTCATCCGATCCCCGGCGAAAGCTGGAAGGCGGTCCGGAAAAGAATCGGGCTTTACGATTCCCAGGCGGTGGTCTATTCCCCGCCGCTTTTTACCCATCAGTATTCGCACGTCTGGCTGGATCTCAAAGGAAGAAATGACGGCTTTGTCGATTATTTTGAAAATTCCAAGACGGCCACTCTTCTTAACCGCCAATTCACGATTGAGCAGAAAAAGAAATTCAAAACTTATTCCGAAGATGTTTGGGGATTGACAGCCTCGATGGGCCCCGGGGGCTACCGGGCCTACGGCGCAGAACCCGGCGGAGCGACCCATGACGGCACCGTGGCCCCGACCGCGGCGGGGAGTTCGATGCCCTTTACTCCGGAGCTTTCCATTCCGGCGCTCCGCGCAATGTATGAACAGCATAAGGATAAGCTTTGGGGCAAGTACGGCTTTTCAGACGCCTTCAATCTTGACCGGAATTGGTACGCCAAAGAAGTGTTGGGGATCGATCAGGGGCCGCTCCTCTTAATGATCGAGAATTACCGCTCGGGCCTCGTCTGGAAATTTTTCATGCAGCACCCTGCGGCCCGGCGCGGTTTGGAACGGATGGGATTCCGGCCGGGTACACTTCCCTTAAAAGTCCCGCCCAAGCCCTTGATCGAAATCCGGAAGCAGGGCCGGGCCCCCGCGCTCCTTCTCCTCACTCCCGAAAAACATCATGAATTGGGGGAGGTGGCGGGCCCCAAAGACCTCGGGGGGGAATTTTTATTCAATTGGGACAAAAGGTATCTTTATGTAAAGGCCCATATCCGCGACGAAAGCTTGGTCGCGGTCTTGGCGGATTCCAAAATGTGGCGGGACGATTGCGTGGAGCTTTTCATCGATCTTCAAAAAAACGGCTTCCGCTGGGGGAGCGAGAAGGACCTGCAGCTCGGAATGGGGCCGGGAGCGGAGGACACGGGGCGGGCCGTCTGGTTTCAGGGGGTGAACCCCAAGAAGGGCGCTTTTGATTTTCAGTTTAAAAAAACGCGGGAGGGGTATAATCTTGAGGCCCGGATCCCTTGGGAGATATTGAAAATCAATCCCGAGAAAGACGTCCGCTTCGGTTTTAATGTGGCGGTCCACGATTCGGATGCCGACGGAACGGACGGAAAGCTCAGCTGGTTTTTTATTCCGGAGGGAAAAACGGGCCAGCATCAAATCGGCGAGGCTATTTTGAGGGAATAAAGATGAAAAAAATTCGTGTGGGTCACAGCCCGGATGCGGATGACGCGTTTATGTTTTATGCCGTAACGCAGGGAAAAATTCCCGTGAATGGGTTTCGGATCGAGCACGTCATCGAAGACATCGAGTCCTTAAACAGAAAAGCCTTCCGCTACGAGCTTGAAGTCACCGCACTTTCCTGCCACGCTTTCGGATTTCTTTCGGACCGTTACGCCCTGATTCCCTACGGCGCGAGCATCGGCGAAGGTTACGGCCCGATCGTGGCGGCAAAATATCCCCTCACCCCCACCCTCTCCCCCCAAGGGGGAGAGGGAAGGGTGAGGGGGGCAATCCGCGGTTCGCGCATTGCCGTGCCGGGCCGTTACACCACGGCTTATCTCGCGCTCCAACTTTATGAAAAAGACTTCGAGCCCGTTTTCATTCCCTTCGACCGGATTTTCGACGCGCTAGAAGGAGGAAAAGCCGACTTCGGGCTTTTGATCCACGAGGGACAGCTCACTTACGCCGAGAAGGGATTTCAAAAAATATTGGATTTGGGGGAGTGGTGGCAGAAAAAATACAAACTCCCGCTTCCTTTGGGAATTAACGCGATCCGGAGAGATTTAGAGCCGGAACTGATTTCGGGGTTTACAAAAATTTTTAAAGAAAGCATTGACTACGCCATGGAGCACCGGGAAGAGGCGATGCGTTATGCTTTGAAATTCGGACGCGGGATCGACCCCAAAAGGGGAGACCGTTTTGTCGGGATGTATGTGAACGAATATTCTTTGGATCTCGGAGAAAGAGGTAAAGAAGCCCTCTCCCTCCTCTTCGATCTCGGGAGGAAGAGGAATCTTTTTCCTCAACCCGTCCGGCTTTGAGGCAAGGCCCGGCTTACGGGACCTTTTTTACGATAAAGTAGAGGGCCAGAATCACAGACAGTGCGCCTACAACGACCTGTACTGTAATTTGACCGTACCCGATCGTCAGGATGGGCGCCAAAACGCCCGGGATCAGGTGGCCTAAACCCCCCACGAGAAGCAGCAGTCGAGCAATCAGTTTCAACCCCATGTTCTTCTCACCCCCCCTCTCTTAAATCAACGGCAAGAGGAGCATGTCCTCTACATATAAATTTTCATTGGGGTTAGGAGATTAGTCAAATCCCTCGAGGGAGAAAAACAACTTAACTGATTAATTAGATTGAAGTTAGGAGGTTAATTTTAAAGCTCTAAGACTTTGGGAAGTTGTGTCAAATTGCGACACCCAGTCTTCGTAACCAGCACCATATCTTCAAGCCGGACCCCGCCCGCATCCTCATAATAAAGGCCGGGTTCTACGGTGACCACTTGCCCCGCTTTTAAGATGTCTTTTCCCGGGCTGATCCGGGGGGGTTCATGGATTTCAAGGCCCACCCCGTGCCCCGTGCCGTGGAAAAATCCCTGCATGCGCCCGTTCATTTGTCCCGTCTTAAATCCGCGCGCTTCAAAACGTCTCACGATGGCTTGGTGAATTTTGCTTCCGTCGGCCCCCTCGCGGATCATTCCAAAAGCAATGTCCTGCCCTTCGCGGACTGCGGCATACATTTTTTTGAGTTTGGGCGAGGCCTTGCCGCGGACCACCGTCCGGGAAAGATCGGCATAATAACGGGTTTCGACGGACTGCGGGAAAATGTCCATCACAATGGGCTCATTGGCGTGAAAAGGGCCGGAGCCTTCATTGTGCGGGTCCACGGCCTGGACGCCGGGAGCGATAATGGTATGCTGGGCCACACAGCCGCGTTCCATCAAGGCGACATTGATGATTTTTTTGATGTCTTCGCTCGTGAGCGCCTTGCCGCGGTAAAAAAGTTTCCCTTTTCGGATTTGCGAGCGGGCAATCACCTCGCAGGCGGCTTTGCAGGCCACCTCGGTGTGGCGCAGCGTCACCGTGAGCGCGCGGATTTCAGCGGGCGTTTTGATCACGCGCTTCTCAAAAAAAGGATCCGCTTTTGTGAACATCTTGAAATTTTTCTTCCGAAAGGCGTCGGCATAAAAAATGGGAAAGTCACTCGGCACAAGGAGGTTTTTCACCCCTTTTTTCTTGAGCCAGTCCGAGATGAGCGCCACATAAGTGGGCCTTTCGCGGTAACGCTTCAGATATTCGGCCGCCAATTTTGAGACGGAGATGACCTCGTCAACTTCCGATTGCGATTTGGCCCGGTCGATTTCGAGATCATTCATGAGGAGGGTCTTCTTGCCGTTTGTCTGGATGAAAACAAAAGGGTCCGGGGCGATGAAGCGCGTTGCATAGTAAAGATTGGCGTCCTTCTCGCTTGCCGCAATGATGAGAATTGCTTGTTTTTTCATGAAGACTTCATTATACAATATTCTCCCTGAAAGGAGGGTTTGCGATGTCTGAATTTGTGAAAGTCGCCAAAAGAAGCGAGATCCCCTCGGATGTGGGAAAGTATGTTGAGGTCCAAGGAAAGGAAATCGCCCTTTTCAAGGTGGGCGGCAAAGTCTATGCGATCGAACATATCTGTCCCCATCAGGGCGGGCCCTTGGCCGAAGGGGGCCTCGAAGAAAAGGTGGTGACCTGTCCTTGGCACGGCTGGAGTTTTGACGTCACGACGGGCGCGTGCACCTTCAACGAAGATATCAAACAGCCGACCTACAAAGTCAAAGAAGAAGGGGAAGATGTCTTTGTCGAAATCTGACTGGCCCCAGAGGATCATCTGTCTGACGACCGAGACCGCCGAAACCGTTTTTGCCCTGGGGGCCGGCGACCGGGTGGTCGGCGTGACGGGTTATGCGACCCGGCCTCCGGAAGTCCGGGAAAAAGAAAAAGTCTCCGCCTTCACCTCCGTCCGAATGGATAAAATCCGCGCCCTGAAACCCGACCTCATTCTTGCATTCTCCGACCTTCAGAAAGACATTGTCCGCGACCTCGTTCAGGAAGGTCATAATGTTTTTGTCACCAATCAACGAAGCCTCAAAGAAGTGGGCGAGGCCATCCTCGCCGTCGGAAGGCTCCTGAGCCTCGAGGAGAAGGCCGAGGAGATTTGCGGAAAATTTTACGGGGAACTTTCGGAGCTTGAGAAAAAAGCACGGGAATTTCCGGGAAAAATCCGGGTTTATTTTGAGGAGTGGGACGATCCTTTGATTTCCGGCATCCGCTGGGCAAGCGAGATCATCCAAAGACTCGGCGGAGAAGATATTTTTGAAGAATTGCAGGAAGGCGTCACCGCGAGCGAAAGGAAAGTGGACGGGCGGGAGGTGATCCGCCGGAACCCCGAAGCGATCCTTGCTGCCTGGTGCGGAAAAAAAGTTAACCCGCAGAAGATCCGCCAAAGGCCCGGATGGGAGGGAATCGAAGCCGTCCGGAAGAACCAGATTTATGAAATTAAATCGGCTGATATCCTCCAACCCGGCCTTTCTCTCCTTCACGGCGCCCGCCAGATTTTCGAAATTTTCAACCAAGTCCACGTGTCAGCTGCCGTCATTGCGAGGAGCGAAGCGACGAAGCAATCTTAAAGCTTCGGGATTGCTTCGCCCACCAAAAGCGGTGGGCTCGCAATGACGGATGCAAATTTTCCCTTCCCATAACGGCCTGAATCGCGTAAGCTATTGAACTTCCTGCCTTGTTTTTTCAGGGGTATCAAGGGGACTTTATGAAAAAACTATCGGTCGAAGAACTGCCGTTAAAAGCCAAAGAAATGCGCCGGGACATCATCCGGATGCTTGCGGAAGCAGGCTCCGGGCACCCCGGGGGTTCCCTTTCCTGCATCGATATCCTGGCCGTCCTTTATTTCCACATCATGAATCAGGACCCGTCGAACCCCAAATGGGCCGACCGGGACCGCGTTATTTTAAGCAAAGGCCACGGCGCCCCGGCCCTTTATGCCGCACTGGCCCACGCGGGTTATTTCCCCAAAGAACTTTTGACCACCTTGAGAAAACTGGACAGCCCTTTGCAGGGCCATCCGGATATGCGCCGCCTGCCGGGACTGGAAGCGTCCACGGGGTCCCTCGGCCAGGGACTTTCGATCGCCATCGGATGCGCCATGGCAAGGCGGCTTGATAACCGCAAATATTACACCTACGCTGTTCTAAGCGACGGCGAAACCAACGAGGGCCAGACCTGGGAAGCGGCGAGTGCGGCCTCCCACCACAAGGTGGATCACCTGATCGCTTTTTTGGATTACAACAAATTCCAACTGGACGACGCCGTCCACAAAATCTGCAACATGGAGCCGATGGTGGCCAAGTGGCAGGATTTCAACTGGCACGTGCAGGAAATCGACGGCCACAATTTGAAACAAATCATCGCCGCGGTCCGCGAGGCACAGGAAGTGAAAGCAAAACCCTGCATGATCGTGGCCCACACGATCAAAGGAAAAGGCGTTTCCTTTATGGAAAATAACAATCACTTCCACGGCGTGGCCCCCACGAAGGAGGAAGCCGAGCGCGCCCTCCAGGAGCTTGTGTAATGGAAAAGAAATTGGGTCCCGCCACCCGCGACGCTTACGGCGAAGTCCTGGTCGAACTCGGCAAGGAGAACAAGAATATCGTTGTCTTGGACGCCGACCTTTCCAAATCCACCAAGACCGCGGTCTTCGGCGAAAAATTTCCGGACCGGTTCTTCAACATGGGGATTCAGGAGGCCGACATGGTGGGCGTGGCAGCGGGTCTTGCCGCCAGCGGAAAAATTCCCTTTGTTTCAAGCTTTGCCTGTTTCGTGGTCTGTAAGGCCTATGACCAGCTCCGGATGTCCGTCGCCTTTCCCGAACTCAATGTAAAAATCGTGGCCTCCCACGGAGGAATCAGCGTGGGAGAGGACGGGGCCTCCCAGCAGGCCATCGAAGACTTTGCCCTCATGACTTCCCTTCCCGGATTTGTCGTGCTGAACCCTTCCGATGCGGCCCAAACCAAAGCGCTTGTCCGCGAAATGGCAAAACACAACGGCCCGGTTTATATGCGGACCGGCCGCCCAAAAACGCCGATTATTTACGACGCTTCTTCCAAAGCCCGCTTTGAAATCGGAAAGGGGATCCGCCTGCGCGAAGGAAAAGACGTCACGATCGTGGCCACCGGCCTTTTGGTTTTTGAGGCGCTTCAAGCCGAAGAGAAATTGAGGTCCGAAGGGATCGAAGCGGGCGTCATCGACATCCACACCCTCAAGCCTCTGGATGAAGAACTTCTCACGGAGGAAGCGCGCCGGACCCATGCGGTGGTGGTCTGCGAGGAACATCAGATTTGGGGCGGGCTCGGAAGCGCCGTGGCGCGGGTTATTTCGAGAGAAACCCCCGCGGCCATGGAATTTGTCGCGATCCAGGATTCTTACGCGGAATCGGGAAAACCCGAGGAGCTTTTTCAAAAATACGGCCTCACCGCCTCCCACATCATTCAGGCGGTCAAAAAAGTTCTCAGTAAAAAGGGACGTGTCAGCGTTTAAGAAGTTTTTCCTTTTTTGTCTTGTTTTTTCCCTTCCTCTAGCATTCCTCGCCCGCGCCGAATCGGATTCCCCCGAAACTTACCCCAACGCCGTCGTTGCCACGGCCCATCCCGAGGCCACGCGCGTGGCTTTGGAGATTTTGCAGCTCGGTGGAAACGCAGTCGATGCGGCGGTCGCCGCGCAATGGGTTTTGAATGTGGTAGAGCCCCAGTCCTCCGGAATCGGCGGCGGCGGATTTTTTGTCTATTACGATGCCCAGACGAATTCCGTGCACACCTTTGACGGGCGTGAGAAAGCCCCGGCCAAGGCCTTTGCCGAGATGTTCCTTGAAGAATCCGGGAAACCCATGGTTTTTTATCCCGACCGGATCACGGGAGGGCTTCCCGTCGGCGTCCCCGGCACGCTCAAACTTTTAAAGCAGGTCCATGACCGTTTCGGATCGGGCGAATTTAAATTTTCCGAGCTTTTTAATTCCGCCGTGGTCCTTGCCCGGAAGGGCCCCCCGGTTTCGAAACGTCTCGCCGAGGCCATCGAAGGAGAAAAAGAAAGGCTCAAACTTTTTGAGGCGAGCCGCCGGATTTTCTTTTATGAGGACGGCGCCCCACTGAAAGAAGGCGATCCGCTCGTTCAAAAGGATTTGGCTAAAACCTTCGAGACGATCGCCGAAAGAGGCGTGGGTGTTTTTTACGAAGCCGAGATCGCAAAGGCCATCGCCCGCACGGTAAAAGAGGCCCCCTTTCATCCCGGGCTCATGGAAGAATCCGACCTTAAATTTTACGGCGTGGTCCAGCGGGACGCCCTTTACGGGACTTACCGCGAGTACGAAATCTTTGCCATGGGACCGCCGTCCTCGGGCGGCCCGGCGCTGATTGAAATTTTAAACCTCCTCGAAAATTACAGCCTCACTTTTTACGGCCGATCGAGCCAAACGTTTCACCTCATGATCGAGGCGCAGAAGGCGGCCTTTTTCGACCGTGCGATTTTTATGGGCGATCCGGATTTCTTCGAAGTTCCCTTGGGGATGCTGCTTTCCAAGGAGTACTCCAAAAAGCAGGCGCAAAAAATAAAATTTGATAAAGCGCGGCCCCTGGATACCCTGGTGAACGAGGCCTCTCTCCTCAAAATCAAGACCCACCGCGGCAACACCTCCCACATTTCGATCCGCGACCGGTGGGGGAATGTCGTCACCTACACCACGACGATCGAGCACATTTTCGGCTCCGGAATGGTGGTGCCGGGCTGGGGGTTTGTTCTCAATAACGAACTCACGGATTTTGACGCCGAGCCCTGGTTTGATATGGACATGCCGGAAAATCTCCGGGGCAAATTCAAACCCAATGCCCCAGCCGCCGAAAAAAGACCCCGGTCGAGCATGTGCCCCGTCATTCTTTTTAAAAACGGGAAGGCCTTTCTTGTGGCGGGTTCCCCCGGCGGCTCGCTCATCATCCCGACCGTGCAGGAAGTCTTGGTGAATGTGATTGATTTCAAAATGCCCGCCGCAAAAGCGTTGGAAGCCCCCCGGTTTGCGGCGCGCGGCGGCGAGGTTGAGGCCGAACCCGCCTTTTTCGAAAATGAAGGACTCATCGAAGCCCTTCAGTCCCGCGGCCATTCCTTTAAAGAGCACCAACCCTTCGGCAATGCCCAAATCCTTCTCTTCGACGAAAAAGAGCGCGCCTGGACCGGCGCAAGCGATCCCCGCGGCGAAGGCCAGACCCGCGGGTATTAGTGGTATAATATTTTCCTCGAATGAAACCCTATCTTGATTTGCTCAAGCATATTCTCTCTACGGGCGTCCAGAAAAAGGACCGCACCGGAGTGGGAACGGTCAGCACCTTTGGTTATCAGATGCGTTTTGACCTCCGCGAAGGGTTCCCCCTGATCACCACAAAGAAAATTCATATGAAATCCGTGATCTATGAACTCCTTTGGTTTCTGAAGGGCGACACCAATATCAAATATTTGCAGGAGCACGGCGTCACGATTTGGGACGAATGGGCGGGCGAAGAAGGCGAGCTCGGCCCGGTCTACGGCAAGCAGTGGCGCTCGTGGCAGACGGCCGACGGCAAAACCGTGGACCAGATCAGCAATTTGGTCGAGCGCCTCAAAACCAACCCCGACGACCGGCGCCTCATTGTGAGCGCCTGGAATGTGGGCGAGATTGAGGAAATGAAACTTCCGCCCTGCCACTGCCTTTTTCAATTTTATGCCGCAGGCGGGGAATTGAGCTGCCAGCTTTATCAAAGAAGCGCGGACGCTTTTTTAGGCGTTCCCTTCAATATCGCTTCCTACGCACTCCTCACACTGATGGCGGCGCAGGTGACGGGCCTCAAACCCAAGGAATTTGTCCACACCTTTGGCGATGTGCATATTTATCTGAATCATTTGGAGCAGGTGAAACTCCAGCTTTCCCGCGAACCGAAGCCTCTTCCGACGATCTGGATCAACCCCCAAGCGAAAGATATTTTCAATTTCCAATACGAAGACTTCCGGGTCGACCATTACGACCCCCATCCCGCCATCAAAGCCCCCGTCGCGGTTTAATCATGAAGCTCTATCATATCGTTGCGGCCGCAAAAAACCAGGTCATCGGGTTTCAGGGAAGACTGCCGTGGCATTTCTCGACCGACCTCAAAAAATTTAAAGAGCTCACCCTGGGAAGCACCGTGATCATGGGCCGGCGTACTTTCGAAAGCATCGGAAAAGTGCTGCCGGGAAGGACCAATTTTGTGCTGACTCACCGGGAGGTGCGCGGTCAGGAAAATCTCCGATTCTTCGGCTCTCTCGAGGCAGCGCTTCCTGAAGTGAAGACAGAGAAGGCCTTCATCATCGGCGGCGAGAGCCTCTACCGCGAGACGATGGACAGAATCGACGGGATTTGGCTCACGCGGATCCACGGGGATTACGAGGGCGACGCCTTTTATCCCGAAATTCCGGCTTTCTTTAAGGAAGTCAAAAAAGAAATCCTGCAGAAAGAAAATCCAAAAATCGAACTGATTTATTTGGAAAATACCAAAGCCCCGGCCAAAGTGAGGCGATGAAAGACTCGCGGCTTTACCTGAAACAAATCGAAGTCGGGCCGATGCAGAATTACATCTACCTCGTGGGCGACCGGGAAAAACGCGTTTGTGTGATGATTGACCCGGCTTGGGAAGTTGCAAGGGTTCTCAAAGAGGCCGAAAAGGATGAGATGCAGGTCGCGTCCGCCTTGGTGACCCATGCCCATTTCGATCATGTGAACGGGCTCGACGATTTTCTAAAAAAGGTGAGAGGCAAGGTCTACTGTCACCGGAACGAAACCGAATTCCTCAAGACCTGGGGCTCGGACCTGAAGCCTGTGGACAGCGGGGAAAAACTTTCAATCGGCGATATCGACATCACGTTCCTTCACACGCCGGGCCACACCCCGGGCTCGCAATGTTTTCTCGTGGAAGATAATTTGGTCTCGGGCGACACTCTGTTTATCCAGGCCTGCGGCCGCTGCGACCTTCCCGGGGGCGACGCCGAGCAAATGTACCACAGCCTGAAGCGCCTCTCCGAACTTGATGAGAAGGTCGTTTTATATCCCGGCCACAATTATTCCGACAATCCCACCTCCACCATCGGCCAGGAAAAGCGCTGGAACCCCTATCTTCAAACCAAAAGCCTTCAGGATTTTTTGAAATTTCGAATGGGGAAATAACCCGGGGAGCTGAAAATGAGTGCACCAGGAAAACCGCAGGTGATCCTGTCCGTGAAATCGGAATTGAGTAAGGCAAAGCCAGCCGCTCAAAACCGGACTCTGCATTTGAGGAGGCAACGAATCAAATGAAGCCA
>Ga0187893_10009886_pt1 | contig 14478 bp, 13 predicted proteins | sample MA1701074metaG_FD_139574 | JGI IMG/M metagenome (GOLD analysis project Ga0187893, IMG submission 139574) | White microbial mat communities from a basaltic lava cave in the Kipuka Kanohina Cave System on the Island of Hawaii, USA - MA170107-4 metaG ...
AAACCACAGAGAACACAGGGGACACAGAGCAGTGCACTTAAAGGCTTTGTTTTCTCTGTGTTCTCCGTGTTCTCCGTGGTTCGAGCTCTTGCTATCTGTAGAGTCGATCCGGGACGATAGCGCGAGCGAATTCGGCTGATTCTCGCTCGAGAATGGGCAGTAACGCCTCGATTCCGCCCTCTTTCTCCACTGCCGCGCGCAGTCGATCGCCACCGTGGAGGCGATCGATGGAGCCCGTGCGCCACTGCCACTCGCGCGTATGGCGCGCATAAATCGCCCGCAGCATGTGCAGCCCGACGGCCGTGGCGTTCACGGCATTTCGATCGGTGACAGTCACGTGAATCATCGGGATCGTCTGCCGCTCCCACTTGTAGCCTGCTTCGATCGTGCGTGAAGTCGAATCGAAGCGCACGCCGGGGAGTCGTAGCGCGTTGAGCTGCGCCGTAATCGCACCCGCGTCCGTGAGATACGCCGCTCCGATGAGCTGGAATGGCGCGTCCGTGCCGCGACCTTCAGTGACGTTCGTCCCTTCGAAGTAGACAGTACCCGGGTACAGCACAGCAGCATCAAGCGAGCGGATGTTAGGCGACGGATTCACCCACGCGAGGCCCGTCTCATCCCACCACATCGAGCGCGTGTAGTTCTGCATCGGAATCACGCGCACTTCCGCGTTGAGTTGCTTCGTACGCACGAGGTATCGCGCCAGCTCGCCCTGCGTTAGGCCGAATCGCAGTGCTACCGGATACGCACCAACGAAGGAACTGAACTTCGGATCCAGCACGCCGCCCTCCACGCGATCGGCGCGAATAGGGTCGGGGCGATCCAACACGATGAACGTTTTCTTTGCCTTCGTCGCCGCTTCAGCCGCGAGCGTCATCGTCCACGGGTACGTGTACACGCGAGCGCCGACGTCCTGAATGTCGAAGATGAGCACGTCGACGTCCTTCATCATTTCCGGAGTCGGCGTGCGCGTCTCGCCGTACAGCGAGTAGATCGGCACCCCTGTCGCCGAGTCGACTGTCGTGGCCACGTGCTCGCCAGCCCGCGCGACACCGCGCAGTCCGTGCTCGGGTCCATAGAGAGCCGTGAGCCTAACGCCGGGCGTCTTGGCGAGTCGATCAATCGTACTCACACCTGCTGCATCGCGACCGGTGTGATTCGTAATCAGCCCGACGCGTTTGCCGCGGATGACGTGCAGCGAATCGCTGAGCAGCACATCGACGCCAAGTCGCACGCGCGCTTGTTGCACTTGGGGCGTACCCGGCGTGGACATCCACGCACCCAATCCCAAAAACACCACCACCGACAAACGCGAACGAGGGTGGACCACGCGCCGACAACCCGCTCGAACGAACGTTTCCAGTTTCACAACATGTCCGCGGTTTTGTCCGCCCCAGGTCCGCGTTCGTCCGTGGTGGATTTCTTCGGCAGTTTTTGTAGGTGAATAGTCACGCCGACGGCGATGGCGAACAGCGTTAGGCGTACCCACACATTCGGGTACGTCAGCACAGCGTACCCAATCGTGATCCACATCATCACCAGCGCCGCGATCTTGACCTTCGGTGGAATCACTCGTGAGTCGCGATATCGCCGCAGGTAGGGACCGATGAGCCGAGCGTTCAACAGCCGATCGTACAACCGTTGCGAGCTGCGCGCATAACACCATGCCGCCAACAGAAGGAAACACGTCGTCGGCAGGAGCGGGACGAATATCCCCAGCAGCCCTAGGCCGAGCGACAGCGTGCCGCACAGGAGCAACGCCCAGCGGCGCGTGCCGCTCGCACGCACAGGCATTGTCGCGCTCAGGTCCCGAGACGCCGGATTCATGGTTGTACTGGCTTCGTGTTGCACATCTGCAAGATCGACGTCTCGCCAGCCCTATGGAAGCTCCGCCGTCGCCCCTCGGTTGTACTTTCCGGCACATGCACGTCCCGCGCATCCTTTGGCGCCGACTTGGCCGTATCGGGCTGTACACCATCATTGTGGCCGTTGTTGCGCCCTGGTTTCTGGTGCTATCGCTCTCGTTTGCGCAGCCACCAACGACGGCGGTTATGCTCGCACGCACGGTCCAGCGGACATTCCAAGGGAAGTGGCCCTTCTACCCTCGGCGCGACGTCGTCCCACACCGGCTGATCGCGCCGATTCTGCATCGCGCCGTGCTTGCCGCCGAGGACGACCGCTTCTTCTTGCACTACGGTCTCGACTTCATTGAGATCGAGAACGCGCGGGAGCGCCGCCGTCGCGGCCGTCGGCTGCGCGGCGCTTCGACAATCACTCAGCAGGTCGCGAAGAATCTGTTCCTTTGGGAAGGTCGCTCGTTCGTGCGCAAGGGTCTCGAAGCCTACATCGCACTCGTCTTGGAGACGTGCCTAACGAAGGAGCGCATCCTCGACCTCTATCTCAACCTCGCCGAAATGGGCGACGGCGTCTTCGGGGCCGAAGCCGCGGCCCGATACTACTTCCGCAAACCGGCGGCGCGTCTCACACGCGACGAAGCGGCGCGCCTCGCCGCGGTCCTTCCCGCCCCGCGCCGCTGGTCCCCACAGGGCGCCGTCGCGCGGCGCCGCGCGGAGATCATTCTGCAGCGGATGTATTACGCCGCTCCGCGGGAGGAAGCGCCAGAACCCTCGCGGCGCCGCCGCCGTTAGGCGGAGTCAGCAGGCGCTCGCCGAATTCCACCACACGCCGTGCGGCGAAGCCGAGTGCCGCACCGATCGCAGTTGCCCAATCGACAGGGGTCGGGACGCCCACTTCCTGCAACGAGCGAAGGATCGGGCCGCGCAACCGGATCGCGATAGGCGCGGCAAAGGTGACGGCGTTGAAGTAAGAATCGTAGCGCACACCCAACCCTTCGATCAGCGCCGCGGTACGCGCGAAATACACCATCTCGCTCGGAAGCGTCACCGGCCAATCGTAGAGTGTCGCCATCACCTCATTGGCGACCAGCTCCAACCGCTCCTGCATCGTTCCGCGGTCATAAGCGATCGACATGAGCCGCTCGGCGAGCCCATGCAGGTTGGTCAGGTCGGCGCCCGGATCGATGAGCCCTAACGAGCGAAAACCTTCGAGCGTGCCAGTGACGTCGCGCCGGATCGCAGCGAACACAGTGCGCACCAAGTTGCGCCGCATCTCCTTGGGAACTTCGATAACCATGCCGAAGTCGAGCAGCACGACAGTGCCATCCGGCGTGACGAGCAGATTCCCGGGATGCGGATCGGCGTGAAAGAGGCCGTCGATCAGCATCATCTGGATGTACAGCTCGATGACTTTGGCCACGATTTGTCGCGGCGACGGGATGTCCGATGCGGTGAGACGATCGATGCGTTTCCCTTCGATGTACTCGAGCACCAACACGTTCGGGCGCACAAGCTCCGGGATGACGTGCGGCACGATCACACCCGGTGTCTTGGCGAAGTTGGCGCGAATTGTCGTCGCGAAAACGGCCTCGCGCTCGAAGTCCATCTCTTCCGGGATGCGGCGCGCGAATTCTTCGACGACCGTGCGCGCGTTACGGATGTGCTGATTGGGAAAGTGACGTGCGATCCAGCGAGACAGCGGAAGCGCGATGCGGACGTCCTGCCTGACGAGCTCGCGCACTCCAGGGCGCAGCACTTTGACGGCGACGTCCTGGCCGTCGAAGCGAGCACGGTGCACCTGACCGAGAGAAGCCGCGGCAACCGCGACGTCATCAAAGTTTTCGAACACCTGATTGATAGGCCTGCCGTACGCGGCTTCCAGAATGGCCCGGATTAGCGCGATCGGTGAGGGCGGAACTTGATCGGTGAGTTTGCCGAATTCGCCGACGTACGGTTCGGGTAGGAGATCTGCGCGGGCTGCAAAAACCTGTCCGAGCTTGATGAACGTGGGGCCTAACGAGACAATAGCTTCGAGGAGCCGTCGCGCTCTGCGCTGATGAAAGTGCCAGGATCGTTCGCGCGGTGCGCCGGTGACGAAGTAGCGTCGCCGGTCACGCCAGAACGACGCGACCAGTGGTCCGAGTCGCGCGACGATCACCAGCGCACGCCACATGTCTTACTCTAGAACGCCGGGAACAGCGGCCGCGCCCACGGCATTCTGGCCAACACGAGCAGCAGCGAGAGCGTGAGAAGAATGGCCGCGATGCGGAACCGCGCTGCGTCAGTGGCTGCCTTACGAGTGCGGCCCAGCGCAATTTGTGCGAAGGCGAGCGCAATAAACATCGAAACGGGATGCTCGATCACGAACAGGCGCAGTGCGGGATCGCGCATCGCCACGGCCATATTGCCAAACCCTGTTCGCGTCAGTGGACTGAGCCAGACGTATAGCAGGAGTCCGAGCAGGAACTGCACGCCGAACGAGTTCGCGTAGGCCGCGAGGATGGTACGGTCGCGCGGCGTCCAGGCCGCCCCTGTAACGAGACCTCGATAGCTGTTCAGTAGCGCGATGACGCTCGTCAGGAGCACAACCCACCTGACGATGTTGTGTGCCGCGAGAACGAAGGAGTACATGAGCGAGAGATAGACGGCCCCAGCCTGCGGCGCCAGCGTTCCCACGATCACTATCGAGCTCTACATTCGCCGCTCTTAGTCCTTAGTCCTTAGGCCTTAGTCCTTAGCCTCGATCTAATGAAGTCACTTCTCGTTCTAGCGCTCACTGCGTCGCCGCTACTTGCCCAGCACACTTTTTCCGACCCGGGCAGTACATACGACCCGAAAGTCCCGACGCCAAGAGCGCTGTTAGGCTACGAGATCGGCGAGCGGTTCACATCGCACCAACGCATGATGAGCTACATCGAGCGCATCGCGGCTGCGAGCAAGCGCGTGAAGGTCGACACTGTCGCGCACTCGTTCGAGGGGCGTGAGATGCTGCTGATCGCGATCGGCAGCGAAGCGAACATCGCGCGCGTCGCCGAGCTGCAGCGTGACGCGCAGCGCATCGCCGATCCGCGCGGTGCGGGTGACTTGGATCAGGTCGTTCGCCGGCTACCTGTCTTGATCTGGTTGGAGCACTCCGTGCACGGTGGCGAAGCGTCAGGCGTGGAAGCCGGTCTGGCACTGCTCTATCAACTCGCTGCCGGCACGGACGCCGAAACGCGCCTCGTGCTGGATAGCGCCGTCATGCTAATCGATCCTAACGAGAATCCGGACGGGCGCGAGCGGCATGTGCACGACGTGCAGAAGACTCGCGGCGCTCAACGGCCATCGATCGACGGCGGTGCGCTCAACAACGCCGGCTCATGGCCAGGCCCGCGCACGAGTCACTACTACTTCGATCTCAACCGCGACTGGTTCGTCATTTCGCATCCGGAGACGCGCGGGCGAGTCTCGAGCTTCATGCGCTGGTGGCCGCACGTCGCTGTCGATCTGCACGAGATGGGAACGAGCTCCACGTTCTACTTCGCGCCGCCGATGGAGCCGAACAACCTCAACAACCCATCGACGCTGCCGGCCTGGTTCGAGCGCTTTGGCAAGGCACATCAGGAAGCATTCGATCGTTTCGGCTGGTCCTTCTTCCGCCGCGAAGGTTACGACTCGTTCTATCCGGGCTACGGCGAGAGTTGGCCGATGCTGACAGGTGCCATCGGCATGTTGTTCGAGTCCGCCTCGTCAGGCGGTGGCGCGACGCGACGTTCCGACGGAACGATTCGCACGCTACGCGACGCCGCACACAACCATTATGTGGCGGAGTGGATGACAGCGCGTTACTCCGCGCGACACCGCGGCGAGGTCGTGCGCGACTACCTCGCCTCTCGGCGCGAGGCGATCACGCGCGGTGAAAGAGCGATGGGCGGTATGCGCGCCGTGGTTTTCGAGCGCGACGCGCAAGGACGCGCCGATTCATTAGCGGCACGCCTGATGGACAACGGCATCGAAATGCATCGCCTAACGTCCGCTGCAGATCTACGCGATGCGACAGCATACGGAGAGGCGCAAGCAAAGGCGATGCGCGCCAGTGCGGGCTGGTTCGTCGTCGATCTGGCGCAGCCGCAAGGCAACCTGGCGCGCGCGATTCTCGAGCCGGATGCCGCCCTCGACTCGGTATTCATTCACCGAGAGTTGGAGTCGCGCCGTACGTCGCTTCCTGATCGCTTCTACGACGTGACGGCGTGGTCGCTGCCTTACGCGTACCGCGTGCGTGCCTGGTCGGTTCGCGCGCTGCCGACTGGCTTGGAGCGCGTCAGCGCTGGGGCGCGTGCGGCACGTGAATGGGCTCGCGGACGTTACGGCTACGCGTTCGAGCCCGGGAGTGAATCGTCCATTCGACTGCTCGCGTCTCTTCTGCGCGACAGCGTGCGCGTGTGGTATGCGCCGCGGGCGTTCATGTCCGGCGGCGTGCGATTCCCACGTGGCGCGCTCGTCGTGCGGGCGGCGGCGAACGACTCGTCCGTGCATGCCACGGTGCAGCGGAACGCCGCGGCCGCCAATGCGCTCGTGACGCCGCTGGCATCGGCCGGCGTGGACGAAGGGATCGACCTGGGCAGCGGGAGCGTCATGCCGGTGGTTCCGCCGCGTGTCGCGTTGTTAGGCGGCGCCCCCGTTGGCGGCAACTCGTACGGATTCGTGTGGTACGCGCTCGACCAGCGCGTGGGACTGCCGATCAGCGCGATCGATGCCGCTTACGCCGGCGGCAACGGACTCGAGAGCTACAACGTGCTGATCGTGCCCTCGACGCAGGGCGGCGCGCTCGACCGCGCGTTAGGCGACGCCGGACGCCAGCGCATCGCTGACTGGGTGCGCGGCGGCGGCGTGCTCATCACGATCGATGCGGCGACGGCATGGGCCGCTGGTGATCGCGGCGTCATGCGCGCCAAGTTGCGCCGCGATTCGACCCGCGCCGACAGCGCCGGCGGTGCACCGCTGCCGAGCGACGTGCCGGGAGCCATCGCACGAGTCACGGGTGACACGCTTTCGCCGCTGATGGCCGGTGTCTTCGAGACCGAGTTCGCCGCGTTGGTGAATTCCGATCGCGTGTACACGATCCCAAAGGACCTGCGCGCCGGTGAAGCCGTCGTCCGCTACGCGCCGGAGCCACGCTTGCGGCTCGCCGGCTACTTCTGGCCGGAGATGCCGGCTCGTCTTGCGCTCACGCCGTACTTGTGGACTGAGCGAGTCGGCCGCGGACGTGTCATTGCGTTCGCCGGCGATCCGGTCTTTCGCGACCACTGGCGCGGCACGTACGCGCTGTTCGCCAACGCCGTTTTGTTAGGCGCCAGCTTCTAGTCCTTGTACGGGTCGAACTCGTTAGGACCCGCCATGACGACGATCAGCGGTCGCAGCGTGTGCACCACCTCCACGGTGCCGCGCTGCGCCGCGAGCACATCTGTGAGCCGACGATAAGCCTGCGGCGCTTCGTCGAGTCCGCCGCCTCGTAGAATCACGCCCTTCTCGCGCACCCAGCTGTGCATCATCTCCGGCGAGATGCGTCCCGCTTGTAGCACACGGCCGGTTTTGCGATGCGTCTTGCCGGCGGCCGCAGTACGCGACATCACGCGTCCGGCTCCATGCACAGTCGAATGCATCGCCGCACGTTGATCGACGGCTCGCGGATCGTGCGGGTCGTCGATCTGCACACCGCGCAGGATCACGCTGTTATCACCCATCGTTCCGCCGACAAAGCTGAGCTGACCCGGGAAGGCCGGCGTCGCTCCCTTGCGCACGACGATCAGCTCCCTGCCGTCGTGCATCTCCTTCCAGGCGAAGTTGTGATGATTGTGCACAAGCTCCAGCTCGCGCCCGCCTAACAAGCTCACGACCTTGCGCGCGACCCATTCGCGACCCGCGTACGCGTAGCGCCCAGCCAGATTCATGAGCGCCCAATAGTCCTCGCCAATCGGCGCATCGATATCAAGCAGCACTTCGCGCTCCGGAGCACGTTCGCCCCACTTCTTCCCTTGACTCAGCGCCAGAAACCCCGACGCGACCGTGTAGCCGAAGCCGCGGCTCCCGAAGTGAACGCCGACCCAAATCGCGTCCGATTCGTCGGCGAAGACGTCTACGTAGTGATTGCCGGAGCCGACGGTGCCAAGCTGGCCTCTCGCCTTGTCGCGCAGCGTGCTGCGTTCCTTGGGCGGAACTGCATCCCATGCATCGGCGGCGAAGAGGACATGTTCGGTCGGCGCATCGTCAGCGCGGTTGCTGCGACCAATTCCAAAGCTGACAGTCGCTGCGATCTCATCCGCCATCGCGCGGAGCGTCTCGGTGCGCTCGTTAGGTTCATCGCCCAGTGCGTCGAGTGTGATGTCGGTGCGAATCGCCGCGTTGCCACACGCGATGTCGAAGCCGACACCTACGACGGAGACCTTGTTGTCGTACGCCGCAACGCCGCCAATCGGCATGACATACCCGACATGCCCATCAGCCATCAACGCCGCGCGCTCGGCGCGCGAGGCGACGTCATTGAGCTGATCGATCGTCGCCGCTTCGTGCTGGCCAAAGATCTGAGCCACAGGATCTCTCATAGCAAAGGGCCGCCCGCTAGACGGCCCCCGCAAACCTAACGCCGCCCTGACGGGGCTACGGCGTTTTCGTCATCTCGAAACGGTTACGAGCGAGCACCGAATCCATCTTGCTGGCCAGCATGACGGCGGCCGTCCCCGCAAGCTTGCCACCCATCAAGCGCCCTACTGCACGAAACATGACGGTTGGCTTGCCGGGTATCGTCGCATCCACATACGAAGCCGACGTGGCAACGAGGCTATCACCGCTGATCATGTGCGTGACAGCGACGGTGTCCTTCTGCCCTGCCATCAGAGTCTTGCTGTCCATGCCCGTCGGACTCCACACCGTAAACGTGAAGAGCACGGAATCACTGTTCTCAGCCATCGCCGTGCCGTTCCACGTCCCGGCGAGTTCGGCAGCCGTGAGTGGCGCTGGTCCGGCCGCCATCGCTGCGGTGTCTGCCGCGGGCTCGTCTCTCTTTGCGCAGGCAAAGAGAACTGCTGCCAGGAGTATCGCCTTTTTCATGAACACCTCGTGGTGAAGGCTTAGTGCCGATTGAAACTACGGGGCTCTCGTCGCTTCCCAACGGAAGCGCGCGACGACCGAGTCTGGTTTGTCCGCAGGCATGACGACCGCTGTTCCGACGAGCTTCCCGCCCGTTAGGCGGCCAATCGAACGGAACATCACCGTCGGATTGCCCTTTATGACAGGGTCCTTGTAAGCCACCGACGTGACAATCATGCTGTCCGCGGCGTAGGTCGTCGTCGTGGCAACCGAGTCCTTCGACCCGTCGACGACCCATTTTCCGTTCGTTCCGTCTCCAGTGACGGTCCATCGAGCGATCACCGAATCGCTCGCTTCAGCCAGTGTCGTTCCCGTCCATGTGCCCGCGACATCTGCGGCCGTGAGAGGCGCAGGAACAGCAGCCACTGCCGGACTATCCGCCTTCGGCGTTTCTGATGGGCCGCACGCGACAATAAACGCTGTCAGAAGCATCGCCTTCTTCATGAGGTCCTGGTCGGGTTAGTGAACGGAGTTCCGCCGCGGGAGCATTAGGAGGAAGATTTAGACTAACGCGAGCCCGACGGCACGCGCTAGTGCAGTCACGCGCAGAGTTCGCCTCGGATTCTTACAACGATGCGAACGTCCGCGGACCCCGTCTGTGGCGGCGGGCACAACTGGACAAGCCGTGCGCGCCTCATAATGTGTGGCTTGGCGCCCCAAGCTCCCTAACAATTCGTGCATCGCGCCTCTATATGAAATGCAGATCACGCTTTGTGCTCGTGTGCATCATCGCCAGTGCGTGCACCGGCGCCGACACGAGCTCAATCGAGCCCTCGCTGGGCGCGGCGCTCGCGACGATCACGACGGATGATCTCATGCGTCATGTCCAGCGCCTGTCGTCGGACGGCTTCGAGGGACGCGCGCCGGGAACGCGCGGTGAGGACAGCACGGTCGCGTACCTAACGAGCGAGTTCAGGAAGATAGGCCTCAGGCCCGGCAACCCTGACGGCTCCTATGTGCAGACGGTGGACATGGTCGGGTTCACTGCCTCACCGAGCGTCTCGATCTCTGCAGGCGGCAAGAACCTTACACCGAAGTTCCCTGACGACTACGTCGCCGTGTCTCGCCACGAGCGGCCGCAAATCAACGTCGTCGGCTCGGATCTCGTCTTCGTCGGATACGGTGTCGTCGCTCCCGAGTATGGCTGGGACGATTACAAGGGCGTCGACGTGCGCGGCAAGACGATCGTGATGCTGATCAACGACCCGGCGATCACTTCGCCTAACGACACGTCACAGCTGGACAGCGCGATGTTCCGCGGCAAGGCGATGACCTACTATGGCCGCTGGACGTACAAGTACGAGATCGCGAGCGAGAAAGGGGCTGCGGCGGCGATCATCGTGCACGAGACTGGACCGGCCGGCTATCCCTACGAAGTCGTTCAGGGCAGCTGGGGCCGCGAGAATATCGATGTCAAACGCGCGGCCGGCGCACCGTACAATCGCGTGCTCGTCGAGTCGTGGATGACGCTGGACAAGACAAAAGAGCTCATGACCGCCGCCGGCTTCAACTTCGACTCTGTGAAACGCGCCGCGCTGTCCAAGGACTTTCGCCCTGCCACGCTCAACGCCAAGGCAACATTCCGCATCAAGAATACCGTTAGGCAGATCCGCTCGCGCAACGTTATCGCAAAGCTGCAAGGCTCCGACTCGACGCTGCGCGACGAATACCTCGTCTACACCGCACACTGGGACCACCTGGGCCGCGACACCACGCGCCAAGGTGACCAGATCTTCAACGGCGCGCTCGACAACGCGTCCGGCGTCGCGCAGATGCTCGAAATCGCTGACGCATTCACAAAACTGACAGTTGCCCCGAAGCGATCGATCCTATTCCTCGCAGTAACAGCGGAGGAGAAAGGTCTCCTGGGCGCGAAGTACTACGCCGAGAATCCGCTATATCCGCTCGCCAAGACAGTCGCGAACTTCAACATCGACGGCGTCAATCAGTTCGGCCGTACATCAGACGTCACAGTCATTGGTCTGGGGAATTCCACGCTCGATGACGTGCTACGTGAGGCTGCTGCCAGCGTTAATCGCACGATCACGCCTGATCCCGAGCCCGATAAGGGCTACTTCTATCGCTCGGACCACTTCGAGTTCGCCAAGCAAGGCGTCCCCGCCCTTTACATGGATTCAGGCGTGGAGTACATCGGAAAGCCTCCCGGTTACGCGCAGGAGAAGCGCGACGAGTACGTCAACAACGATTACCACAAGCCGAGTGACGAGATCAAACCGGATTGGGACCTGGGCGGTGCTGTCGACGACGCACGACTGTTGGTTGACGTCGGATTTCGCGTAGCGCAAAGCGCGACATGGCCCGACTGGAAACCCGGCGTTGAATTCAAGCGCAAGTAATCGATTTCGTTAGGCACAGGAGAGCCTATGCATTCCCTCAAGGCATCAGCGTGGAGACTACTCCCCGTACTCGCCATCGTCGGCGCAGTCGCTGCACCGCGTTGGACGGTGGCACAGGAGAAACCGTCTGACACGCTACTCACCGTCAATCATTACCTCGATTACGAGACGGTGGGCGACGTGAAGATCGCACCCGACGGCGCACGGATCATTTACACTCGGCGCTACGTCAACAAGCAGCTCGATCGCTTTGAGTCCGCGTTATGGATCATGAACGCTGACGGCTCGGAGAATCGCTTCCTCACCAAGGGATCAAGTCCGATCTGGTCGCCGGACGGCACACGCATCGCGTTCCTCAATGAAGGCGAGCCGCGCGGCACGCAGGTTTTCGTGCGCTGGATGAACGCGGAAGGAGCGACGTCACAGATCACGCGCGTCGAGACGGACCCTGGCGATATCGCCTGGTCACCGGACGGCAAGTGGATCGGCTTCGCGATGTTCCTGCCGAAGCCTAACGTCTGGTCGATCGACTTGCCCTCGGCGCCCACCGGCGCGACGTGGACGCCGGCCCCGCGTTACGTGAGCAACCTGCACTATCGCGCCGATCGGCGTGGGTTCCTCGAATCCGGCTTCGTGCATCTCTTCGTCGTACCGGCTGACGGTGGAACAGCGCGTCAGGTGACGAAGGGCGACTGGAACGCCGGTTCTCGCTTCGACGGACAACCCGGCTCGGTCGGCTGGAGCTTCACCGCCGACGGGAAGTCCATCGTGTTCGACGGGCTCATGGATCCGGAAAGCGACAAGAACTACCGCGACTCCGACATCAACATCGTCGACATCGCGAGCGGCGCGATGCGCAAGCTCTCGTCGCAGCGTGGCTCGTGGGCTCGCCCGGTCGTGTCACCTGACGGTCAGTGGATCGCCTTCAGCGGCTACGTTTACACGCCACAGACATACAGGACGTCCGAGCTCTACCTCATGCGCATCGACGGTTCCGGGATAAAGAAGATCTCGGCGAATCTCGATCGCGATGTCGGCGAGATCACCTGGGCGCAGGACAACAGCGGCGTGTACTTCAGCGCCGGCGATCGCGGCACGGTGAACGTGCACTTCGCTACACTCGCTGGCGCCGAGCGCGCAGTGACGAGCGGCCAGCACCTGCTCTCGTTAGGTACGATCTCAAAGAGCGGCGTGGTGGCGAGCGCGCTGACTTCGGCGCAGCGGCCGCCCGATGTCGTGCGCTGGGATCTCAGAACACCGAACAACATCACGCAACTCACGCGCGTGAATGAGGATGTGCTCGCCGGCAAGAAACTTGGCGCGCTGGAGGAGATCTGGTACACGTCGACGAGCGGCACCCGCGTGCAGGGCTGGGTCATCAAGCCGCCGAACTTCGACGTCGCCAAGAAGTACCCGATGATCATGGAGATTCACGGCGGCCCGCATGGGATGTACAACGTCGGCTTCAGCTACATGTACCAGAACTTCGCGGCGAACGGGTACGTGGTGCTATACACGAATCCGCGCGGGTCTACTGGATACGGCACCGATTTCGGCAACGCGATCAACAAGAGGTATCCCGGTGTCGACTACGACGATCTCATGGCCGGCGTCGACACCGTCGTTAAGCGCGGTTATGTAGACACACAGCGCATGTACGTTGGTGGCTGCAGCGGCGGCGGCGTGCTCTCCAGCTGGGTCATCGGACACAACAATCGTTTTGCGGCTGCTGCCGTCAGGTGCCCGGTGATGAACTGGATCTCCTTCGCCGGCAACGCCGATGTCCCGCTTTTCGGCCACGCCTGGTTCGAGAAACCGTTCTGGGAAGATCCCAAGCCATGGCTCGAGCAGTCGTCGCTCATGTACGTGGGGAACGTGACGACACCCACAGTTATCATGACAGGCGAGCTTGATCTGCGGACACCGATGGCTCAGAGCGAGGAGTACTACAGCGCGCTCAAGATGCGCGGCGTGCCGACGGCGCTGCTCCGTTTCGCGAACGAATTCCACGGCACCAGTTCGCGGCCGAGCAATTTCATGCGCACGCAGCTGTACATGATGAGTTGGTATCAGAAGTACAAGCGGGATACCGCAGCAATGTAGGCATAGTCCTTAGTCCATAGTCCTTAGTACATAGTCCTTAGTCCATAGTACTTAGTCCTTAGAAATGGCGCCGTGCCTTCCTAAGGACTAAGGCCTAAAAGGACTAGTTACTCATATGACCGAACTCAAAACCAAAGCGACGACCGCAAGCGTCGACGCGTTCCTCGCCGGCGTCAAAGACGCGGGCCGCAGGAGCGATTGCCTAACGGTTGCCAAACTAATGCAGCAGGTGACGAAGGCTCCTCCCAAAATGTGGGGGTCGAGCATCGTCGGGTTTGGCGACTATACGTACCGGTACGAAAGCGGCCGCGAACTGGAATGGTTTCTCCTCGGCTTCTCCCCGCGCAAGGAAGCGCTCACTCTCTACCTAATGCCCGGCTCTCTGGAATTCAGCGGCGCGCTCAAGAACCTCGGCAAGCACAAGACGGGGAAGGGTTGTCTCTATATCAAGCGCCTCGAGGACGTGAATCAGGCAGCGCTCAAGACGCTCGTGCAGGAGTCGGTGAAACGCGCCAAAGAACTCGCGCGCGAACGTAAAGCGTCGCAGGTCTAGAATAGACTGCTCGTGATGGGTCTCTTCCTCGTCACGTGGCTCCTCGGCGGAGCCGGTGCGGTCGTCGGGTCGATGATCGGCGGCGCGTTTGGCGACCACCCACTGTTCATCGGCGCGCTGTTAGGCGGCATGCTCGCCATTGTCGGCGCGGTGCGCCTCGCCGAATGGCGCAATTGGATCGCGCGGCCCTCGCGCATGCGCGTGACAGTCGGAGCAATCCTCGGTTTCATTGTCGCGGCCGCGATCGCCACGCGCACCCTCTCCTCGCCGATCGGTCCCGCGCTCAGCTCCCTTCTGGTCGGCGTCGGCGCTGTCCTTGGGAATCGGCGTTAGGCTGTGCGCCTCGTCACCTTCGGCCTCGCGAATAGCCTCGACAACTTCTCAAGAAGCAGGTGAACCTGGAACTGGTCGAATGCCGTACGCTCAAGAGCAGCTCAGTATACGTGAGATATCGAATCAGGCGTTAGGCTTCTCCGAAGCCCGA
>Ga0187893_10009887_pt1 | contig 14478 bp, 15 predicted proteins | sample MA1701074metaG_FD_139574 | JGI IMG/M metagenome (GOLD analysis project Ga0187893, IMG submission 139574) | White microbial mat communities from a basaltic lava cave in the Kipuka Kanohina Cave System on the Island of Hawaii, USA - MA170107-4 metaG ...
TGCTCCTGCTGCGCCGCCGGTCTCATGCTAATCTCAAACGGAGCGGGTGGATGACACGTGGCCGAACTAAAAACCAAACGTACCGAAGCAAGTGTTGAGGCTTTCCTTGAAAAGGTTGACGAGGCACGCCGGCAGGACTGCCGGACACTCGTCAAAATCATGAAGAAGTTCACCAAGGCTGAACCTAAGATGTGGGGCCCCAGTATCGTCGGCTTTGGCAGCTACCATTACAAATACGAAAGCGGCCGCGAGGCCGACTGGTTTCTGGCGGGCTTTTCCCCGCGCAAGCAGGACCTGACCCTCTACATCATGGCTGGCTTTGACCGCTACGCGAAGTTGATGGGCAAACTGGGCAAGCACAAAACCGGAAAGTCATGCCTCTACATCAAGCGCCTTGCGGACGTAGATCTGACGGTCCTCGAACAACTGGTTTCCGAGTCCGTAAAGCACATGAAAAAGAAACGCGGGTAGACTGATTCCGTCACCGCCGCCGATTGAGTGTATGCTGGTGAGTTATGAAACCCATACTTTTCCTCCTTACGCTCGTTGCCGCTGCATTCGCCGCCGGTAACCCTGCCGAAACGGCCGTCCGCGGCGCACTCGCCCAATTCAACGAAGCCGCGCGAAGAGGCGACGGCGCTACGCTCGAAAAACTGCTGTCGCCCGATCTGGTGTACGTGCATTCCAGCGCCCTGGTGGAAAACAAAGCTGAGTGCATCGCCGCTTTGCTCAAGGGTAAGCCTGATTTTCAGCTCCCCGGCGACGTTTCCGTAAAAGTGTACGGAAACACGGCGCTGGTTCATGGCAAAATGACGGCCAACGTAGTGCAAAACGGGAACCCTGCCAAAATACAACTGGACTTGATGCAGGTATGGGTAAAACAAGGAAATCAGTGGCAGATGGTTGGCCGTCACACCGCCCGCTTGCCATGATCGTGCCTGGCAAGCGGAGTTAAAGGAGGTATCAGCAGTGCAGTTCCCCGGACAAGGAAAGCCGCCGGTCGGCATTCTCTTTGACAGCGACATGGGCAACCGGATCGACGATGCCCTTGCGCTGGCGCTGCTCTATGGACTCGACGGCAAGAATGAAGCGCGAGTGGTTGCCGTGAGCGTCAGCAAATCGAATCTCAAGGCTGCCGCATTCTGCGAGGCAGTGGGGCGTTTTTACGCCGGCGCTGTGAGTGGCGCGTTCGGCGGTTTCGGACGCACACTGCCGGTGGGACTTTCCGTGACCGGCTGGATGCCTGAGGACACGCCCATGATCGCGTCTCCTCTGTCTCGCAAAAACCCTGATGGCGCGCCCGTCTACGCGCATGGCATCAACAAACTCACCGACACAGCGGAAGTTCCGGCGCTTCTGCGCAATGCGCTCACCTCGCAGCACGATCAGAACGCCATCGTCGTCCTGGCAGGCCCTGCCACCAATCTGGTCGCAATGCTGCGCCTGAGCGGAGCAAAGGACTGGGTGGCCCGCAAAGTACGCATGCTTTCCATCTCAGGCGGAGCATTTCCCGGCGGCGAGCCTGAGTTCAACATCAAATCGGATATCCAAGCCGCCAGGACACTGCTGGCCGAGTGGCCCACTCCAATCGTCTTCTCTGGACAGGAGATCGGCGCGGCCCTTCCCTACCCTGGAACCAGCGTCGAAAAAGATTTCGCATGGTCCGGGGCGCATCCCGTCGCCGACGCGTACCGCGCCTACAAACCCATGCCTTACGATGCGCCAACGGGAGACATGTCCGCAGTCCTTTATGCTATCCGCCCGCAGGAGAACTATTTCAAACTATCTGAACCTGGCACGGTTACGGTGCTCGACGATGGGCGCACCAGATTTACCCCCTCACCGCAAGGAAAGCATCGCCACCTCATCCTGGATCCGGCGCAGAAAGAGCGCATCATAAAGACGTACACCGAAATTGCCAGCGCCAAACCCGTCCCGCGCACCTTCCGCTTCCGCCCGCCCCAACAGCAGCAGCAGGCGCCGCCGCCCAAGCCCCCCGAAGTGAAACCGAAACCGCCGGCCTGAATGCGTCGACCACAGGGAAATGGCAGTTGCGGTAACCTTGTAGCCCGCCTGCGTCATCTGATATAGTCAATTCGACTGATTCCCTTAAGCGGGCACTCAGGACGTTTGCAAAGGTAGTCGCGTCCGGCCTAGAAGCGCATTCGGCGTGGCGGCGGGAACGGCTTTCATAAATTTGGATCGGACACGAAAGGACGGTGTCTCACAGTGAGTAAACACGAACTGGACGAAAAAGCGAAGCCGAAAAGCCGCTTTTCACGCCGCGGGTTTCTCCAGGGCGCGGGTGTCACAACCGGCGCGCTGGGGAGCGCGATTCTCACCGAGGAAGAAGCCCAGGCGCAAAGCGCCGGAGCCGTGGCCGGCCCCGGCGTGGCGCCCGTCACACTGAACATCAACGGCAAGGAACACAAGCTCAACGTGGAGCCTCGCGTTACTCTGCTTGACGCCTGCCGAAATCACCTGGATCTCACTGGCGCCAAGCGCGTTTGCGACCGGGCTACTTGCGGGGCTTGCACCATGATCGTGAACGGCAAGGTGATCTATTCCTGCACGGTTCTGGCCATCGACGCCCAGGGCAAACAGATTCAGACCATCGAAGGGATATCCGCCTCGGGCAGGCCACATCCGGTGAGCACGGCGTTCGTCAACAATGACGCGCAGCAATGCGGCTATTGCACGCCGGGCTTCGTCATGGCCACCAAAGGGTTTCTCGATCGGAACCCAAACCCCACCCGCGACCAGGCAATGCATGGGCTCGGCGGCAATCTGTGCCGCTGTGGCACGTATGTGGGAGTTCGCAAGGCGGTTCTTGAAGCCGCCAAGGCGATGAAGGGAGGAAGAAATGCCTAATTATAATTGGCCTCCGATGGCATCGCGCAAGGTGATTGGGCAGAGTCCCACGCGCATGGACGGCATCGAGAAGGCGACAGGCCGCGCCAAGTACAGTTCCGATCTTAACCGGCCTGGCATGCTCCACGCCGTTTTGCTCACCTCCCCTTACGCGCACGCCAGGATACGAGCCATCGATACCAGCGCGGCGGAAAAGGCCCCCGGGGTGACCGCGGTTCGTGTGATTGCCGCCGCCGGAGCGGAGTTGAACTGGGTCAGCCAGGAGATCGCGGTGGTGGCCGCTACAACGGAAGAAGCCGCCCGCGACGCGGTTCGCATGATCAAGATCGACTACGAAGTGCTCCCCCACGTAGTCAAAGAAGACGACCTTTCAAAAGTCGGCGACCGCGCCAAACCAGCCGGGGAGCAGGTAACCGGCGATCCGGAGAAAGCGTTCAAGGAAGCCGATGTCATCAGCGAAGGGCAGTATGGCATTCCTGTGCTCACCCACTGCTGTCTGGAACCGCATGGGCAGGTGATCGAGTGGAAGGGCGATGTCATCAATTTTCTCCCGTCCACGCAGAACGTGACCAATATCGGGCCCGACCTGGCAAAAGGGCTGCAAGTACCAGCCTCGCAGATTAAAGTCCACATGGATCATGTCGGCGGCGGATTCGGCAGCAAGTTCTCATCGGACCGATGGGGAGTGGAATGTGCGCAACTGTCGAAAATGAGCGGCGGTCGTCCGGTGAAACTCTTTCTCGACCGGGCCACGGAGTTAAACGTCGGTGGCAACCGGCCGTCGGCATTCGCCAAGATCAAGATGGCCGCCAGGAAAGACGGCGCCATCACCGCTTGGGAGTCCACCTCTTGGGCCACCGGCGGGATGACCGGCGGTGGGATGCCCCCGCTGCCATATGTTCTCACCAATATCCCGAACAAGAGGCTGAATCACACCGCCGTGCAGACCAACGGCGGCCCTCTGCGCGCCTGGCGCGCTCCCAACCACCCGCAGGCGAGTTTTCTGACCTGCGCCGCGATTGAGGATCTCGCCGCCAAACTGGGCATGGACCCGATCACGGTGTTCACCAAGAACATCGAGTGGGCCGTGGAAGCCCGGCGAGATACCTATCTATACCAGTTCAAGAAGGCAGCGGAGCTTTCCGATTGGAACAAGCTGTGGCACAGGCGCGGCGACTCCGGGCCCGGCCCCATCAAACGCGGCTTGGGCGTCGGCGTTTGCACCTGGGGTGGAGCGGGTCATGCTTCCACCTGCAAAGCCACCATTCATCCGGACGGCTCGGTCGAGGTGGAGCTCGGGAGCCAGGACCTTGGCACCGGAACGCGAACCATCATTGCCCAGGTAGCCGGAGAAACGCTGGGGCTGCCTCATGAAGCGATCAAAGTGAAGATCGGCGACAATTCCTATCCCCCGTCCAATCCCTCCGGCGGTTCCACCACGGTGGGCGGCGTATCGAGCTCAACCCGCATCGCCGTATCCAATGCGCTTGAGAAGCTGTTTGAGAAAGTCGCGCCCGGTCTGGGTTCTACAGTCGAAAACCTGGAAGCCGTCAACGGAAAAATCCAGGTAAAGGGCGCCCCCGCCAAATCGCTCACCTGGAAGGCCGCGTGCCAGAAGTTGGGCGTGCAGAGCGTCTCGGAAACCGGGCAGAACGATCCGCGCAACCCGCGCGGTCTGAACACGCAGGGTGTAGCCGGCGTTCAGATCGCCGATGTCAGCGTCGATGTCGAAACCGGCGTCGTGAAGATGAACCGGATGGTAGCCGTCCAGGACTGCGGGCTGGTTGTTAATCCGAGGCTGGCTGAAAGCCAGGTATTCGGCGCCTGCATCATGTCCGTCTGCGGCGCGCTGATGGAAGAGCGCATCATGGACGCCGTGACCGGCCGCGTGTTGAACCCCGACATGGAGTTCTACAAGCTGGCCGGTATCGGCGATATCGGTGAAATTATCGTCCATATGGACATTCGCGAAGAAAACGACAAGCGGGGCATCATCGGATTGGGCGAGCCGCCGACCGTGGGCGGCGTCGCCGCGATTGCCAACGCAGTAGCCAACGCCATCGGCGTACGCGTCAACATACTGCCGCTTACGCCCGACCGTGTTCTTGCCGCACTCGAAGAAAGGAGGAGCGCTTAAGCCATGAAAACCTTCGAATACGCCAATCCGGCCACGATCAAAGACGCTCTGGCCGTGCTATCCTCCCAAGCCGGCGAGGCGGAAATTCTCGCCGGTGGAACCGACCTGATCAGCCTGATGAAGGACTATCTGGTCTCGCCCAAACGTGTGGTCAACATCAAAGGCATCAAGGAACTCGGCGGCATTCAGCGAACTGCCGCCGGACTCCGCATCGGCGCCAACGCGACCCTCGATGAATTGGCGGAATCCGCCGCCGTCCGCCAGGAATACTCATCTTTAGTGCAAGCGGCGCTCGGAGTATCGAGCCCGCAGATCCGCAACATGGGTACGGTCGGCGGCGATCTGTGCCAGCGTACACGCTGCTGGTACTTCCGGCAAGGCTTCGGTGTGCTGGCTCAAGATAGACGGGGCGCAAGCCTGGTTCCCACTGGTGAGAATCGCTATCATGCGATATTTCCTCAACCTCCCGCCTACTTTGTCAATGCATCCAGTCTCGCGCCGGCCTTGATCGCCCTCGGAGCAAAAGTGAAGATCGCCGGGCCCAATGGGAATCGCGAGTTGCCGGTCGAGCAGCTCTTCGTGATCCCCAAGAGCAACTCCGGTCGCGAGAACTCGCTGGCGTCCAACGAGATCATCACCGAGGTGATCGTACCGCCCGCTCGCGGCATCCGCAACGCCACCTACGAAGTACGCCAGAAGGAGGCCCTCGACTGGCCGCTGGCCGCCGCGTCGGTGGCTCTCACCATGAAAGGCAGCTCGGTGGCAAGCGCGCGCATCGTTCTCGGGCATGTCGGCCCCACCCCTGTCCGCGCAACCGAGGCCGAAAAGGTACTCGCCGGTAAATCGCTCACCCAGGACATGGCCACCGAGGCCGGCAAAGCAGCCGTTTCCGGGGCCAAGCCTCTGAGCGGTAATGTCTACAAGGTACAACTGGTGCGCGTGGCGGTGAAACGCGCCTTGCTGGAAGCAGCCAAAGGCCGCGCCTGACGGAGCGGCGAAGGTCATGGAGCGATCCAGCCTTACCGTAATTGACGACGATCGTTGCCAAAACCTGAGATGGAAGGGCCTCTTTATCGATGCACCCTGGGATCCGGATGTCCAGCATGGCAACGATCGGGCTTTTTGGTGCCACCGGACGCAAACTGTCCTCGGACCGGACAGCCGCCCAGTGGACGACTACGAATGTAACCCGTTTCGCAAGTGCTATGAAGAAATGTAGTTCGCGCTTTGTTAGACAAACAAGGCGCCTTCCCCTATGCTATAGTTCATGACAGGAGGCGAGGAATGAAGTCGATAAATCTGCTTGCTCTTTCGTTTGTTCTGGCTTCGGTTGCTTTTGCCGGCGAGCTCGGCAAGTCGCAGCTCCATGGTCATTATGTTGAGGCGAGGACTGCTGACGTCTGGACCGGCGCTTGTTTTGCCAACGCTGAGGTCAACCTCATGGGCGACTTGGCCGTGATGGGCTGGCGCGTATCCAAGGGATCTTTTGACGGCGTATCGCTCGACGGCCTGGCCGTGGCAGGAGTGGTTCGCGCCAATGCGACTCTCGGCGATGTGCATAACAGCGCCTATCCCGTGAAGTCGGTTCTGATCATCGATGAGCGCGCCGACGCCATACAACGCCTGGCTCTCCGCAAATTCGCGCAGCGCATGGGCGGCGATCTGCTTTCCGACGTTGTGAAAGTCGTCTACGCCCCCGTGGATCTTACCGTGGAGAAAGACAACGTTCATGCCGCCACGGCCACGCTTAAAGCAGGCTCACTCGCCGAAATCACCACTCGCGCCATCCGTTCCGGCGATAGGATCTGCGCGCACGAGGACGTCTGGTACGCTCCGCTCACAAAGCTGGAGCACGCCATGCCGGCCTATTCGGTTTCCCATCGCTACGATGGTGACGGCCTCGGCACGCGATGGTCGAATCCCGACAAGCGCAGCGCGTTCGTCGGCACGTTCCAGTTGAACGACTAGTTTAGTTTTAGGCCAGCGCCTGACGGCAATATTCGACGCACTTCTTCACCTCCACAACTGCGTCCACGCCTTTGTATTCATATTCGATCATCGCCGGGATCGGATACTTCTTTGCTTTCAGCAATTGCAGGACTTCCTTAATCTTTGTATCCCCTTCGCCGAACGGCACATTGGCGCCTTGGTCGCGTTTGCGGTCCTTGATATGCAGCGTGACGATGTCTTTGTGATTCTGCTCCAGAAAGGAAACGGGATCGAAGTTGGCGGCGGTGAAGTGGCCGATATCGAGGTTGATGGCGACATATTCCGAGTTCCCACGCCGGGCTGCCGCAAAACTCTCCGGAGTGGCGAATTCATTCTCATGGATGCGTGAATGATTGTGCATGCCCACCCGGATTTTGGCTTTTTTCGCTTGCGGATCGATGCGCTTGGCCGTGGATACGTTGGATGAAGCGGTCAAACACTTCACGCCGAGCGCTTTGCCGAATTCGAATCCGCGCCCGATCTCGTCTTCGTCGAAGTCGTCGCGGAAGCTGTAATTGTAGGCATAGAGCACTACCCCCGCTTTGCGAAACTTTTCCCGAACCTTTGTGAAGTGGTCGAGCGAAACCGTCTTCCGCCACATTCGCAGCTCCTGGCGGATCATCGGCTTTCCCGGACCGCCCGGCGGCTCGACATGGCCGCTCCACAATTCGCAGTAGCCGGTTCCGGCCTCCTGCATGCCTTTGATCGCGTCATCGAGCGAACGGTCGCGAAAGCTGTAGCTTTGTGCGCCGATCATGACGCCGTGTATCTTTGAAGAAGCTCCAAACGAGGCTTGCACCGCCGTTCCGGCGAGAAGGGATTGAGAGAACTGACGTCGGGAAAGCATGTTCGGATCGTAGCATGTGAAGCCGGCCGGACGCGGCATTGCCGGCTGGTTTGGTATCTTGACGAATAGCGATGGATCGGCCTCCTCAGCAAGATACCCGCGTGCCCGGCAGCGTCTTCGGAATCCGTCTGCTTGGCGTGCCCGTCCGGTTCCACTTCACGTTTGTGCTTCTGGCGGCGTTCCTTGTCGCGATCGGGCTGGAGAGTCCTTCGGGGGCGCAAGCGGCCATCTATCTCATGGCGCTGTTCGGTTCCGTGCTGCTTCATGAGCTGGGCCATTCCATGGTGTCGCGCTTCTACGGCATTCGCACCGTCGAGATCGTCATGTTTCCCATAGGCGGCGTAGCGCGGCTTGAGCGCAATCCGAAACCGAAAGAAGAGCTTTGGATCGCTCTAGCCGGGCCGGCGGTGAATGTCGTACTCGCGGGCCTGCTGATCCTGGCGGCCAGGTCTGTTTCGGCGCCGCTCGATTTCAAGAATGTCTTTGCGAAGGAGGGCGGCGATCTCCTGCTTCAAATCGCGGTTGGCAACATCGTGCTCGCCGCGTTCAACTTGCTGCCTGCGTTTCCGATGGACGGAGGCCGCGTTCTGCGGGCGTTGCTGGCGATGCGGCGCGGCGAGGCCAAAGCCACCGAAATCGCCTCCCGTGCCGGCCGCCTGCTCGCCATCCTGATGGGACTGTACGGCCTCCTCAGCGCCAATTTCTTTCTGGTCTTTATCGCGTTCTTCGTTTACCTCGGCGCGGCCCAGGAAAACGCCGCCGTGCTGGGACGCACCCTCACCGAGGGGGTTCCCGTCAGCGCGGCCATGATCACCGACTTCCGCACCCTCACACACGGCCAAACGATCCGCGATGCGGCCAATCTGCTTCTGTCCACTTCCCAGCAGGATTTCCCCGTAGTCTACGGCGACCAGGTTCTTGGCTTGCTCGGGAGAGGTTCGCTTCTGCGCGCGATGGCAAACGAAGGCCCGGACGCGTACGTATCCGGAGTCATGGACCGCAGTTTTCTCTCACTCAGCCCCGGCATGGATCTCTCCGAAGCAATGCCGATGCTGATGCGCGCCGGAAGCTGCGCCCTGGTGATGGACCAGGACAAACTGGCCGGTTTGCTCACATCGGAGAACCTCTCTGAGTTCCTGTTGTTGCGCAAGCTGGGCTTGAGCGCGGCCGAATGACTGTGCTGCCCTCCGCACTCGCGGCTGACAGCCACCGGGTGGTCATCGTGGGCGGCGGTTTCGGTGGTCTCTATGCCGCCAAAGCATTGCGAAAAGCGCCTGTGCGGATCACGCTGATCGACCGCCGCAACTTTCATCTTTTCCAACCGCTGCTGTACCAGGTCGCCACCGGCGGCTTGTCGCCCGGCGATATCGCGGCGCCGCTGCGATCGGTCTTGCGCCGGCAGAAGAATACCGAGGTCGTGCTGGGCGAGGTGACCGGTATCGATGTGGAAAACCGGCGCCTGATGATAACCGGGTTTGCGATCGAATACGATTCCCTGATCCTGGCCGCGGGCGCTGCGCACAGCTACTTTGGCAACTCCGATTGGGAGCGGTGCGCTCCGGGCCTGAAGACGATCGAGGACGCCACCGAAATCCGTAAACGCCTCCTGTATGCATTCGAGGCGGCGGAGATGGAAACCGATCCGCAAATTCGCCGCCAGTGGCTGAGCTTCGTGATTGTGGGCGCCGGCCCCACTGGCGTTGAGCTGGCCGGCGCGCTGGGCGAAATCGCCCATCAAACCATGCGCCAGGACTTCCGACGAATCCGGCCCGAGGAGTCGCGGATCCTGCTGCTCGACGCCGTGCGACGCGTGCTGCCAGGCTACCCGGAAAGCCTATCCGGCAAAGCGGAGGCCTCGCTGATTCGCCTGGGTGTACGCACCATGTGCGGGGTGCGAGTAACAGACATCGATGAACTGGGAGTCAGTTACACCTGCGCGCAAGGAGAAGGGCGCATCCAGGCCCGGACGGTCCTCTGGGCCGCCGGTGTTCAGGCTTCGCCCCTCGCCGCACTACTCGCCCGTGCAACCGCCGTCAAGTTGGACCGCGCCGGCCGTGCCATTCCGGATCCCGGCCTGAGCATTCCAGGGCGGCCGGAAATCTTCGTCATCGGCGACATGGCGCGCGTCGAGCAGGATGGCCAGCTTGTGCCCGGCGTCGCGCCCGCGGCCATGCAGATGGGACGCCACGTAGCAAGAGTCATTGAGGACAGGCTGGCGGGCCGGCCGACGCCGCCGTTTCGTTACTTCGACAAAGGAAATCTTGCAACCATCGGACGCGCCGCCGCTGTAGCCCACTTCGGACGGCTACACTTCAGCGGCTACCTGGCCTGGCTGATGTGGCTCTTTGTGCACCTTCTCTACCTTGCCGGTTTTCAAAGCCGCATACTGGTCTTCGTCCAGTGGGCCTTTCACTATTTCACATTCAGCCGCGGTGCGCGTCTTATCAGCCCCAGGTGAGCCTGAGCTCGTTTAGGGCAGGACCTCGAGAAAGTGGGCCGGCGTTACCACGCGTATCTTTCCAAATGTATCAATCGACAGCAGATCTTTATCTCCCGTTACCACAAAGTCTGCCCCACCCTCGATGGCCGTTGATAGAAATTTGTCGTCCTCGGGGTCCCGGCTGGCCGTGACAGTCACTTCGCCCCTCACGAGGATGCTTTGACTTGCCAGTTCTTCGAGCAGCATGACCACTTCCTCGTCTGTCAGCCATCGGTGTTTCCTCAGTTTAGGGTAAGAAAGAACGCGGAAAAGCTCCTCTAATGTGGCCGCTGAAAACACAAGGTCAAATGCACCACGCCTCCATGCGTCCAGAATCCGATTTTCCTTCCCGCGGAAAATCAAAGTCGCTGACACCAGCACATTGGTGTCAAGCACAACCCTCATGAACCGGAGGCTTTCTCCGTTCGGACGGCGTCGATCGCCTCCTGAATCAGTTTCCTGATCTCATTAGGAGGTTTGCTTTTCGCTCTTTTCTGCGCCTTGCGGATTACTTCAAAAAGGCTTTCGCGTGTGGCCGCCCGGCGCACGTCACGGCTATCGGCGTAAAAACGTAGGGCCTCACGGAGCAACTCTGACTTCGTCCTGTTCTCCTCAGCCGCGAGTTGTTCCGCCTTCTTCAACAATAGTGGGGGAAGGGATATTGTGATGAGTTTCCGCGTGCTCAAGAGCTGGCTCCTTTTCACGTGAAATACATTGTATTTCTATCTTGATTGACTGCCGGCCCACCTGTCAAGATGGAGCATGTAGCGCCGCGAGCGCTATTCATTGAGGATCGAACAGCGTGGCGGAAAACTTCTTCCCAGTAAGCGTCTTCTCGATAGCGGGCCAGGCGCGCTGGTGATCATCGGCCGCCACCCATTTCTGCCGCTGTTCCTCGGTCTGGAAGCTGATCAGAAGGCGGTAGCGGGTGGGGGCGTTGCGCGTCTTGAGCAGCTTCACGTCGACAAAGCCGGGCTGCTTGCCGATAGCAGGCCGGAACACGGTTTTGAAGTTCTTCAGCAGCTCAGCTTCTTTCGCGGGGTCCACTTCCAGATCGACATGCAACTGAATCGGTTCGCTCAAGGCTCCCTCCATCGATGTCGCCGCGCCCATGGCGGCAATGATTTGCAAACTCGTTCTTCTATTCATCGAAAAGATTGTATATCAATTCCCGGCCATGCGAAGATCCTCGCCGGTCATCTCGGCCGGCTTCGGTAGACCGAGCAGCGCGAGAATCGTCGGCGCAAGGTCGCGCAGCGAGCCCCCGGCGCGTAATGGCGGCGTCTCGTTGGCGGCGATTACCAGGGGCACCGGATTCGTCGTGTGATAGGTGTGCGGACCCCCGGTTTGCGGGTCGAGCATCGTCTCGGCATTGCCGTGATCAGCGGTGACCAGCCACGCCGCGTCCTTGCTTGTCTCCAGCGCCGCCCAGATGCGCCCCAAACAATCATCGACGGTTTCCACGGCTTTCACCGCGGCTTCGAACTTGCCCGAATGGCCCACCATATCGGGGTTGGCGAAGTTGACGACAATGACATCGAAGCTCGCGCCCGCGATCGCCTGCGTGACTACATCGCACACTTCGTAAGCGCTCATCTCGGGCTTCAAGTCGTAGGTGGCAACTTTGGGAGAGGCGATCAACTGGCGTTCCTCTCCGTCATAGGGTTTCTCTATGCCGCCGTTGAAAAAGTAGGTGACGTGCGGATATTTCTCGGTCTCCGCCGTGCGCAGATTTCTGAGTCCGGTCCCGGAAAGCACCGCGCCAAGCGTATTCCTTGGAGGTTCGCTTGCGGTGACAAAGGGCGCACGGAATGTTTTGTCGTATTCCGTCATGGTGACGTAGAGGAGGTTCCGGGGAGCTTTCAGGCGGGGCGCGGCCAGCGGCATCGTCCCAGTGAGCGCCATCGTGAGCTGGCGGCCTCGATCGGCGCGGAAGTTAAAAAATACCACGGCGTCCTCATCGCGGATCAGCCCGGCAGGCTCGCCGCTTGCGTCGACAATCGTCACCGGCTCGAGGAATTCATCGGTCACATGGTTGGCGTAGGAGCGGCGCACCGCTTCGGCGGCATCGGTGAAAGCCGCCGCTTCTCCGGTCACCATCGCCTTGAAGGCGCGCTCGACGCGCTCCCAGCGGCGGTCGCGGTCCATGGCGTAATAGCGGCCGATGACCGAACCGATCCGCCCGGTTCCAGCCTCGCGCATGTGCCCTTCGATCTGTTCAATGAATCCCAAGCCGCTCTCCGGCGGCGTGTCGCGCCCATCCAGGAAACAGTGAACCGAGACATCGTCTACGCCCTGCTGTTTTGCCATTTGAATCAAGGCGGCGAGGTGGTCGATGTGGGAATGCACGCCGCCGTCGCTCACCAGTCCCATCAGGTGCAGGCGCCGCGATCGCCCCTGCGCCATTGCGCGCAGCAGCGCTTCGTTTTCAAACAGCTCACCGCTGCGGATCATTTGGTCGATTCTGGTGACGTCCATGTAGATGATCCGCCCGGCGCCGATGTTGAGATGTCCCACTTCGCTGTTGCCCATCTGCCCTTCCGGCAATCCTACCCAGGGACCGGAAGCTTCGATCAGCGTATGAGGGAACGAGGCCACCAGACGTTGGAAATTGGGTTTGCGTGCGAGGTGGACGGCATTGCCATCGAGCACGGTCGAGTGCCCGAAACCATCCATGATGGTCAGAATAACGGGCCTCTTTTTCACCATCGGCGGCCTATTGCAGAAATGCCTTCCTGCCGGCGAACTTCGCCGCGCCGCCCAACTCTTCTTCAATTCTCAGCAACTGGTTGTACTTGGCGATGCGATCCGTACGGCTGGCCGACCCTGTCTTGATCTGGCCGGCGTTGGTTGCCACCGCAAGGTCGGCGATGAAGGCATCTTCGGTCTCACCGGAGCGGTGGGAAATGATCGAGGTGTATCCGGCGACAGAGGCCATCCGTATCGCCTCCAGCGTCTCGGTCAGCGTTCCGATCTGGTTCACTTTGATGAGAATCGAATTGCCGATGCCCTCTTCAATGCCGCGCGCCAGCCGCCGCGTGTTGGTGACAAACAGGTCGTCGCCCACAAGCTGCACTCTTTCGCCGATCCGGTCGGTGAGCAGTTTCCAACCCGCCCAATCGTCTTCCGCCATCCCGTCTTCGATGGAGAGGATCGGATAATCGTTGGTCCATTTCTCCCAGTATTCAGCAAGCTGTTCCGAGCTGCGTTCGCTCTTATCCGATTTCTTGAACACGTATTTGCCTGTTTCCCGGCTGAAGAACTCGCTCGAAGCGCAATCCAAGGCAAGGGCGATCTCGCCGCCAGGCGAATAGCCGGCCTTGAGGATTGATTTCATGATTACTTCAAGCGCTTCTTCGTTCGACTTGAGATTCGGCGCGAAGCCGCCCTCATCGCCGACCGCTGTGGAATAGCCCCGCGATTTCAGCACTCCTTTGAGCGTATGAAAGACTTCCGTACCCATCCGCAGCGCTTCGGAAAATGAGTTGGCGCCGTGCGGGGCGATCATGAATTCCTGCACGTCCACGGAGTTGTCCGCGTGCGCGCCTCCGTTCAGAATATTCATCAGAGGCACGGGAAGCACGTTCCCGGAAACGCCGCCAAGATACCGGTATAGCGGAGCATGATGAGCGGCGGCGGCGGCTCGCGCGGCCGCCATCGAAACCGCCAGGATGGCATTGGCGCCCAGGCGGGCCTTGTTTGGGGTATCGTCCAACTTGATCATGCGCCGGTCGATCTCGCCCTGCCGCGCCGCGTCCATGCCCTTAAGCGCCGCGGCGATCTCCATGTTTATGTGCCGGACCGCATGTGTCGTGCCTTTACCCAGGTAGCGGGCGAGGTCGCCGTCGCGCAGCTCGACGGCTTCATGCTCTCCGGTGGACGCCCCGGAGGGAACGGCCGCCCGTCCCATGCTTCCGCCTGCCACGTGCACATCCGCCTCAACGGTCGGATTTCCGCGTGAATCCAGAACCTCTCTGCCAATTATTTTGATGATTTCCGCCACGTAATGAGTTCCTTCGAAAATGATAGGAGGGGAACCTTTATTGTGCCACACGGCGCTGCCATGGGCTATACTCCCGGCGTGAAGGTCAAGATCTGTTTCATCGGCAAACCGCGCGACCGCCACGCCAACGCGATCGCGGAAGAATTCGTCAA